>Ga0302275_10000529_pt1 | contig 43013 bp, 28 predicted proteins | sample III_Bog_N2_2_FD_200229 | JGI IMG/M metagenome (GOLD analysis project Ga0302275, IMG submission 200229) | Peat permafrost microbial communities from Stordalen Mire near Abisko, Sweden - III_Bog_N2_2 | ecosystem: Environmental > Terrestrial > Soil > Wetlands > Peat | place: Sweden: Abisko... | reverse complement strand
GTTGGCTTTCTGGTCAACAACGGGCGCCAGTTGGGGCGAGAAAGGTGCACATTTGAATGCACCCGAAGCGGAAAAAAGTGGTACAAATGCGCACATTCGGCGATATTGCGCGTAAGATGCCAGTTCATTGCACAGAGATTGCGACGATCGAGCACTCGGAGCAGAACAGGCTGCTTAAAGTGGGCGACCTTTGCGCGAAATGCCCGAAATGCATACCTCAGGGGCTAAAGCCCGCGTTGATTCCGTTGGGCTTATGTCCGGGCTAAAGCCCGGACCTACCGCAAGAACGGGGTTTTCCGGCCTAAAAGCAGCGTTCATTCTGTCGGTCTTATGTCCGGGCTAAAGCCCGGACCTACCGCAAGAACGGGGTTTTCCGGCCTAAAAGCAGCGTTCATTCTGTCGGTCTTATGTCCAGGCTGAAGCCCGGGCCTACCGCACGAACGGAGTTTTCCAGCCTAAAGACCGCGTTGATTTTGTCGGTCTTATGTCCTGGTTGAAGCCCGGACCTACCGCACGAACGGAGTTTTCCAGCCTAAAGACCGCGTTGAGTCTGTCGGTCTTATGTCCTGGTTGAAGCCCGGACCTACCGCACCAACGGGTTTTCCCCGGCCTGTGAAACTCCCGCCTCCCTCCGGATTGAGTTTTTCAGCCTTGAGAAGTCGTGCCCGGTTACAAAGCGGAATTCTCCGCCGGCTGCTACAAGGCGCCCTTCAGAACCTCCTGGCCGGCTTGGGAGACCTGGACGTCGTCCTCGGACTTGCCCCCGCTGAAGGCCACAATCGCGTAGCCGGTCTTTGTCCTGGCCATCACGCCGCCCTGCCAGCCGAACTCGCCGGTCATGGGCGGGCGCTTGGCGGTGCCGCTGTTCTGCAGGGTGTCGGCCATCTCGGCGGACTTGGCGTAAGCTATGCCGAGCAGATTATTGCCCTTCTCGGTGGCCGTTTGCGGGTCCTTCATGCGGCCCACCACCGCCATCTTCGAGGTCCAGCCCTGGATGGTGTCACCCTGGGCGTAGGAGACCACCGCGACCCCGGTCACCTTGAGTTCGGCGGCGCGCTGCTTCATGGCTTCCAGGGCGGCATTGGCCAGGGCATCGAATTTTTTGGCGCTGACCGGTTTGGCGGGCTTGGCGGCGTGATCGGCGGCGGCAAAGACGGACAGGCTGGTGGCAAGCAGCATTCCCAGGACAAGCAGGTTCTTCTTCATTCGGTTCCCTCTTCAAACGGCAGACTCGTGATTTCTGCGGCGGTTGGTTTCGGGAGAATTCTACGCTGCGGATGGGGGCAGCTTCAGCCGCGCCGCGAGAGGAATTTATGGGGGCCAGCTTTCTCCGCCGAGGGAATGCGCGTTGTGGGGCAGACAAGCCCTCCGGGGCTGAAGCCCGCGCCGATCTTGGGGTCCTGTGCGGGGGTTGAAACCCCCGCCTCCCTGCGGATCGGGAACCCGGCATCTGTTCTCCCAGGTCTTAAGAACGGGACCTGGGGCACCCGGCGACGGAGCGCGGCTTCACCTTCGTGATTCGATCCGCCCCTCCGGGGCGGACTCATTCATCTGATACGGATTCCCAGGGCTTCGCCCTGGGCTATTCTCGACGCCTCCCTCCGGGAGGCGCGCCAAGACCAGCCCGCTCAGAAGGCAAGAATGCCCTGACCCGGCGACGAGAAGCGTTGATGCGATTGCGCGGATGGAGTAGGAACAGGCAGCCGCTGGCGGGTTGCTTTCCCACCCAGTTGGTGCGGCTGCGGGCGGGCGGAGAGCGGGCTGTATGTTTTCCCACCCATGCCGCATTTTTCCTCGAAAAGCCGCGGCATGGATGGGGCACCCGGTTGGTGCGGCTACGGGCGGGCGGAGAACGGGCTGTATGCTTTCCCGCCCATGCCGCACACGACGCGGCATGGATGGGGCACCCAACTGTTGTGGTTTCCCAGGTCTCACAAGCGAGACCTGGGGCACCGGGCGAGCAGGGCTCGGTTCCGCCGCGTTACTCTTAAAGGCAACGTGATCAGGGACGACAAACAATCCGCGGCTGCGCAGTTTCCCCCTATGGACGAAGCTCTTGACGAATTGACGCCGCCCACGGCTCCCCTCGACAAGGCTGCGCATGAGTTGACGCCCTTCATGCGGCAGTGGACGGCGGCCAAGCGGGAGAATCCCGACGCCCTGCTGTTCTTCAGGATGGGCGACTTCTACGAGCTGTTCTACGACGACGCGGTGACGGTGAGCCGCGAGCTGCAGTTGACGCTGACGGCGCGGGACCGGGAGCGCTTGCAGCCCATGTGCGGGGTTCCCTATCACGCCGTGGACAGCTACCTGACGCGGCTGTTGCGCATGGGCTACCGCATCGCCATCTGCGACCAGATGGAAGACCCCAAGCTCACCAAGAAGATTGTGCGCCGCGAGGTGACGCGGGTGCTGACGCCGGGGACCGCGCTGGACGCCGCGCTGGGCCAGGAGCAGAACAACTTTCTGGCGGCGCTGTTTGAGACCGGGGCGGGTGGAAGCTCCGGAAAGATTGCCTCAGGGGCTAAAGCCCGCTCTTCCTGGAATGCCGGGATTGCCGGGGCTAAAGCCCCGGCCTACCAGGCCGTACCCTTCAGAGGATCTTTGCAAGCGGGAGAATTTGCCGGGGCTCAAGCCCGCGATGATTTGGGCGCCGTGAATACCGGGGCTAAAGCCCCGGCCTACGAAGCCGTACCCTTCAAGGGATGTTTGCAGGCAGGAGAATTTGCCGGGGCTCAAGCCCGCGGTGATTTGGACGGCGCGAATGCCGGGGTTAAAGCCCCGGCCTACCAGAATGCAATGGTCTGCGCGGTGGCTCTTCTGGATGTCTCGACCGGGGAGTTTCGCACGGCGGAGTTTCACGGGCCGGCAGCGCGGCAACAGGCGGTGGACGAAATTCTGCTGGCCAACCCCAGCGAGGTGCTGCTGGCCGCGAGCGCCGAGATGCCCGCGCTGCTGGAGCGGATTCCGGCGCGCACCAGGGTCGAGGATTGGGTGTGGAGCAGCGACTTTGCCGTGCCGCTGCTGGAACGGCAACTGAATGTGCGCTCGCTGGAAGGCTTTGGGCTGGACCGGCATCCGGCGGCGGCCATTGCGGCCGGGGCAGTGCTGCACTATGTGCGCACCACGCAGAAGAACGAGGCGCTGCACGTGGATTCGCTCAAGTTCGAGGAGCACTCCACGGCGCTGGAGCTGGACCAGGTGACGGTGCGCAACCTGGAGCTGATTGAGCCGCTGTTCATGGGCCAGGACAACCGGGCCACGCTCTTCTACACGCTGGACGCCTGCCAGACTCCCATGGGCAAGCGCCTGCTGCGGGCGACGATTCTGCGCCCGCTGGTGGATGCGGAGGCGCTGGAAGCCCGCTATGAGGCGGTGGGCGAGGCGCACGGCGATCTGCTGAAGCGCGAGGAGATACGGCGGGCGTTTGGCGGGCTGCTGGATTTGGAGCGGCTGCTGGCCAGGCTTTCATTGGACTCGGCGGGCCCGCGCGATGTGCGCGCACTGGCCGCCAGCCTGAGCCGGCTGCCGGGGTTGAAGACAGCTCTCGATGCCATGCAGGCAGCGCGCTGGCGGGAGCTGGCCGCGCGGCTGGATACGCTGGAAGACGTGACGGCGCGCATTGCCGCCACGCTGGTGGAGGAGCCTCCGCTGACGCTGGCGGATGGCGGCGCGATTGCCGCGGGCGTGGATGCGGAACTGGACGATCTGCGCGGCGTGTCGAAAACGGGACGGCAGGCGATTGCTGCCATCGAAGAGCGCGAGCGGGAGCGCACCGGGATCAACTCGCTGAAGGTCAGGTATAACTCGGTATTTGGCTATTACATCGAGATCACCAAGGCCAACATCGCCCTGGCGCCGGCAGACTATGAGCGCAAGCAGACGCTGGTGAATGCGGAGCGGTTTACCACCCCGGAGCTGAAGCAGTACGAGGTGAAGATACTCACCGCGCACGACCGCTCGATCGAAATCGAAAGGCGAATCTTTGCGCGGTTGCGCTCGACGGTGCTGGAGGCCGCGGGGCGCATTCGGCGCAGTTCCGCGGTGGTGGCCGAGGCGGACCTGCTGGCCAACTTTGCGCACCTGGCGGTAATGCGGCGCTACGTGCGGCCCACCATTGTTGACGAGCCGGTGATCGAGGCCGTGGCCGGGCGGCATCCGGTGATTGAACAGTGGATGCAGGAGACGCGGGAGGGCCGCTTCATTGCCAACGATCTGTTTCTGGACGCGGGCAGCGACGGGCCCAGCTTGCTGCTGATCACCGGCCCGAACATGGGCGGCAAGAGCACTTACCTGCGCCAGGCGGCGATGCTGGTGCTGCTGGCGCAGATGGGCAGCTTTGTGCCGGCGGAGAGTTTGCGCTTCGGCCTGGTGGACCGCATTTATACGCGCATCGGGGCCAGCGACAACGTGGCGCGCGGCCGCTCCACATTCATGGTAGAGATGACGGAGACGGCCACCATTCTGAATACGGCGACCAACCGCTCGCTGATCCTGCTGGATGAGATGGGCCGCGGCACGGCGACCTTCGACGGGCTCTCGCTGGCCTGGGCCACAGTGGAATATCTGCACGCCGAGACCGGCGCGAGGACGCTGTTTGCCACGCACTACCACGAGCTGACCATGCTGGCCGAAAAGCTGCCGCGGGTGAGGAATCTGCGTGTGGGCGTGAAGGAAGCGGCGGACGGCATTGTGTTTCTGCATAACATTGAGCCGGGCGCGGCCAGCAAGAGTTATGGCATTGAAGTAGCGCGGCTGGCGGGGCTGCCGGCGGTGGTGATTGAGCGCGCCAAGCGGGTGCTCAAGCAGCACGAAAAGCAGGAGCGGCAGAGCGTGCAGGTGGAAACCGCGCCGGAGCCGCTGCAATTGACGATTTTTACGCCGCTCTCGCAACGCATTGTGGACCGCATCGAAGCCACGGACGTGAACTCGCTTACCCCCTTGCAGGCGCTGAATCTGCTGGAAGAGCTGCAACAAGAGCTCAAGGAGAAGGCATGAAAACGAGGGAACAGGGATCAGGGAACAGGGATCAGGGTTGGAGCGAGAGATGACGAATTTGCGCCAGAGTGCGGGAAGTTTGCTGGTGGTGGGGCTGGGGGGCACGGAGTTGACGGGGTTGGAACGTGCGTGGCTCAAGCTGGTGCGTCCGGCGGGGATCATTCTGTTCCGCCGCAACATTGCCGACGCGCAACAGGCGCGGGCTCTGCTGAAGGACGCGACGGCGCTGGGCGCGGCGCACAGTTTTCGCTGCGTGGACGTGGAAGGCGGGACGGTGGACCGGCTGCGCGACGCGCTGGCGGCCATGCCTTCGGCGCAGGCGGTGGCAAGGGCGGCGCGGAATTCTGCGGTTCCCAGGTCCCAGAATCGGGACCTGGGGCACCCAATGAGTTTGGCGCGCGAGCACGGCGAACTGGTAGCGCGGGCGGTGCAGGCCTTCGGCTTCAACACCACGCTGGCGCCAGTGCTGGACCTGGGGCTGGCGGCCTCGGCACAGGTGATGGGCACGCGCACCGCAGCGGAGACGGCGGCGGGCGTGGTGGCCTATGGGCGCGCGTTTCTGGCGGGGCTCAAGGCGCAGGGTGTGGTGGGCTGCGGCAAGCATTTTCCCGGCCTGGGCGCAGGCACGCTCGACTCGCACCTGGAGACGCCGGAGATTCACCGCACGCTGCGCGCGATGAACCGGCAGGACCTGGTTCCCTATCGCGAGTTGCGCGAGGAGCTGCCGATGATCATGGTGAATCACGCGGCGTATCCCGAGACGCCGGGCAAGGATCGGCCCGCCAGCGCCTCGCCCTTCTGGATTACCACGGTGCTGCGCAAGCGCATCGGCTACCGGGGCATCGTCTTCTCTGACGATCTGGAGATGGGCGGAATCTTGAAGTTTCTGCCCATAGAAGAGGCCGCGGTGGCGGCGGTGCGCGCGGGCATGGATTTGCTTGAGATTTGCCACAGCCCGGAGCTGATTCTGCGTGCCTACGAAGCACTGCTGGCCGAGGGCGAGCGGTCGGCGGCCTTCCGCGCGCTGCTTGTGACGAGGGCCAGGCAGACGGCGCGGCAGCGGGCCAGGCTGCTGGCGGGTGGAGTTCCGCGGGCGCTGACAGAGAAACAATTCGAGGCGCTGCAGACCAGGATTCTGCGCTTTGCCGAAACGATCGCGAAGGCGCAACCCGCCGCAGAGGGCCAGCCGGCATGAGCGCGAAGACCATGACGGTGGCGGGCATCATGGGCGGCACCTCGGCAGACGGAATCGACGTGGCCGTGGTACGCATTGCTCCCGGCAGGCAGCGGCCGAAACTCACGCTGCTGGCGCACGAAGGCTTTCGGTTTCCGGCCGCGCTGCGGCGCGCGGTGCTGGCGGCCATGAACGCAACGGCCACCTCAACGGCGGAGCTGGCGCGGCTCAACTGGCGGCTGGGGCTGGCCTACGCCGAGGCCGTCGAGGCCACGCTTGAGCGGCACGCGGTGAAGCTGGACCTGATCGGCTGCCACGGCCAGACGCTCTACCACCAGGCGCGGCCCGTTACCTACGCGGGACGGCGCTTCGCCTGCACCTGGCAGCTGGGCGAGGCGGCGGTCCTTGCCGCGGCCGTCGGCGTTCCGGTGGTCTCGAACTTCCGTCCAGCGGACATGGTGGCCGGCGGCCAGGGCGCGCCGCTGGTGCCGCTGCTGGACTATGTGCTGTTTGCCGATTTGAAACGCGGGCGCGTGCTGCAGAATATCGGCGGCATCGCCAACCTGACCGCTATCCCCGCCGGGGCTGCGGCCAGCCAAGTGGTCGCTTTCGACAACGGGCCGGGCAACATGGTGATCGACGCGCTGGCCCAGCAGCTCTTTGCCAAACCCTTTGATCGCAACGGAGCCTTGGCCGCCGAAGGCGCGGTGCTGACGCCGGTGCTGACAGCGGCGTTGCGCAATCCCTATTTCCGGCTCAAGCCGCCGCGCACCGCGGGCCGCGAGCAGTTCGGGCGCGCGTATGCGGCCAAGTTTCTGACGGCGTGCCATAAGCACAGTCACCGGCCCGAAGATGCACTGGCCACGGCTACGGCGCTGACTGCCGAGAGCATTGCCGCGAGCTACAAACAGTTCGTTCGGGCAAAGATGAAGCGGCCAGGAATGACCGGCGTGGACTACATCGTTTCCGGCGGAGGCGCGCGCAATCCCACGCTGATGGACCTGCTGGCGCAGCGGCTGGAACCACTGGGCTGCGAGCTGGCGGCAAGCCAGGAGTTCGGCCTTCCTGTCGAGGCCAAGGAGGCCGCGGCCTTTGCGCTGCTGGCGTGGCAAACCTGGCATCGTTTGCCCGGGAATGTGCCCGCGGCCACCGGGGCCAGGCGGGCGGCGATTCTGGGCCAGGTGACGTATGTTTAGCCTCATCTGGCCGAGATTCTTGGTCTCCCACCCTAGCCACAAAAACAAAGACGTGGCGAGGGTGGGGCACCCGGCTGTTGTGGTTTCCCTGGTCTCAAAAGCGAGACCCATCGGCAAGCTCAGGGCAGGCTCTGGGGCACCCGGCTTCTTGTTTTCCCACCCTTTCCGCAGAAAGACGCGGAAAGGATGGGGCACCCAGCCACCTGCGGTGGGGCCAACTTTGCCGGTGGAGGTGAGCGGTTTCCCAGGTCTCAAGTGCGAGACCCTTCCGCAAGCTCAGGGCAGGCTCTGGGGCACCCGGCTCATCCGATCGAGCTTCTTGTTTTCCCACCCTTTCCGCAAAGAGACGCGGAAAGGATGGGGCACTCAGATTTTTGGGGGTCATGTTCTCCCAGGTCTCAAAAGCGAGACCTGGGGCACCCGGCAAGGATGGGGCACGGGGATTTGGTTGCTTGGACTGGCGGCCCTGCTCGCGCTGGCCGGCTGCCACGCGCGGCCCAGGGACCCGGCCACAGTCGTGTTCCTGATTGAGAGCAGCCCGGCCAATCTGGATCCGCGCGTGGGCACCGATGCCCAGTCGCAGCGCATCGACGCGTTGCTGTTCGACGGGCTGGTGGCGCACGACGCCCGCTTCCAATTCACGCCCGCCCTGGCCGAGCGCTGGGAGCAGCCCGATCCGCTGACGCTGGTCTTCCATCTGCGCGCCGGGGTTCGCTTCCACGACGGCCGCTTGCTGGCCGCGCGCGATGTGGCCTGGACCATCAACTCGATGCGCACGGGCGCGGTGATCTCACCCAAGGCCGCGGCCTACGCCGCCGTGGATTCGGTGGAAGCCAGGGACGCGAGCACGGTGGTTTTTCATCTCAATCGCGCGGACAATTTTCTGCTGAGGAATCTCTCGACCGGAGCAATCGGCATTGTTCCCGAGGGCAGCGGACGCGCCTTCTGGCAGCATCCGGTGGGCACGGGACCGTTCCGTTTTGTGAGCCAGCGCATCGATCAGGATGTGGTGGTGGAGCGCAATCCGCTGAGTTGGGCCGCGGTTCCACAAATCGAGCGGGTGCGTTTCGCGGTGGTGCCCGACGCCATTACCGAGTCGCTTGAACTGGAGAAGGGTTCGGCGGATGTGGCCATTAATTCCCTGCCCATGGATTCCCTGCCGGCACTGGCGGCGCGCCCCGATCTGCGCATGGAAGAGACGGGCGGCACAGAGATTCAGTATCTGGCCTTCAATCTGCGCGACCCGCTTCTGAAGGATGTGCGGGTGCGCCAGGGGATTGCCTGCGCCATCGACCGCGATTTGATTATCAAGACGCTCCTGGGCGGCCATGCCCAGCCCGCGCTGAGCCTGCTGCCCGCCAGCCACTGGGCCTGGACCGGCGACGTGGCGCGCTACGACTACGATCCGCAGCGGGCGGCGCGGCTGCTGGATGAGGCCAGCCGGACGCCCGCGCGCGATGGCGTTCGCTTTCATTTGACGATGAAGACCAGCACCGACGCGGGCACGCGCCTGCTGGCGGCCGCGCTGCAACAGCAATTGGCCAGGGTGGGGATTGCGCTGGATCTGCGCAGCTACGAGTTCGCCACGTTCTATTCCGACGTGACGCGGGGCGCCTTCCAGATGTATTCGCTGCACTGGATCGGGGGCAACGAGCAGCCGGACATCTTCAGTTACGCCTTCTCGACCGCGCGCTTCTCACCCAAGGGGGCCAACCGCGGCCACTACTCGAACCCGCGGCTGGACACGCTGCTGGACGATGCGGCGGCCAGCCCGGACAGAATGCAGCAGCGCGCGGACTACGTGGAGGCGCAGCAGATTCTGGCCCGCGATGTGCCGGCCATCAATCTCTGGTATCTGGATACGATCGTGGTGCATAACCGGCGTCTGACCGACGTAGTTCCCGCGCCTTCGGGGAGTTATACCTTTCTGGAGACGGCGCGGCTGACTCAATAGAAATTCGACGAGGTGACAAGGCCGCTTCTGACTCCTGTTTTCCCACCCTTGCCGCAAGAACAAGAACGCGGCAAGGATGGGGCACCCAGCTGTTGTGGTTTCCCAGGTACCCGAAAGTCGCAAGGATGGGGCACGGAGTAGCTGCGCTGGGGCCAACTTTGCCGGTGAAGGTGAATGGTTTCCCGGGCACCCGATCGCCACAGAACGTCCGGTCGAGCTTCTTGTTTTCCCACCCTTGCGACAGAAGAAAGTCGCAAGGATGGGGCACGGAGTAGCTGCCGATCGCGCGGCAGTGGTTCAACAAACTGTCTTAAGCTCCACTTAAGGTTCGCCGGACCCAAGGAATGAAATAGATACGATTTTGCGCCCATGTTCAGGGATTCTTCAGCAATGCGCGCATAGTGTGGAACTGTGGGCTCAACCTTTTGCCGCGTTGCTTCGTCTACCGCAATAGAAACGACTTTCCCGCCCCGGACAGAAACAGGATTGACCCCGTGGAGAATTGGTTTATGAAGAACAGAATGAAAGATCGCATCCCGGCCTCGATGGCACTGGCGGCGCTGCTGGTGGTTTTCCTCGCAGGGGCGCCGTTGCTGCGCGCCCAGGCGCCCTCCCGCTTTCTGGGCACAATTACGGCCATCAGCGGCGACATGCTCACGGTGAAGACCGACACCCAGGGCGACCGCCAGGTTCAGGTTCCGGCGACAGCCGTGATCAAGCGCATCGCTCCTGGGCAACGGGATCTGAGCAAGGCGGAGACCATCCAGTACAGCGATCTGGCCAGCGGGGACCGGGTGCTGGTCAGGCTCGATCCGGACGCGCCCGGCCCCACCGCCCAGGCGTTGCAAATTGTGGCTGTCAAGCAGGAGGAAATAGCCCTGAAGCAGCAGAAGGACCGGGAAGACTGGCAGATGCACGGCGTGGGCGGGCTGGTGAAGAGCGTGGACGCGGCCAGCGGCGTGATTGTGCTCAACAGCGGCTCGGGCGCGACGGCCAAAACCATCACAGTGCGGACCACCAAGGCAACCACGCTCAAGCGCTACGCGCCGGCTTCAGTGCGCTTCGATACGGCCCAGCCCGCGCCCCTGGATGCGATTCACGCAGGCGACCAGTTGCGGGCCCGGGGCATCAAAAACCCTGAAGGGACCGAGATCGCGGCGGACGAAGTGGTCTCAGGCACCTTCCGCAACATTTCCGGGCTGGTCACCAGTGTGGATACGGCCGCTTCCACGCTGACGGTGAAGGATCTGGCCACCAAGAAGCAGGTCACCATTCACATCACTCCGGAAGCGCAGATGCGCCGTTTGCCCGACATGATGGCGCGCATGCTGGCGGCACGGCTCAAGGGAACAACGCCCGCGGCTGGAGGCGCCGGCCAAGGGGCTGGCGGAGGCCAGGGGGGCGGTCAATGGAGCGGCGGAGGCGCCAACCGCGGGCAATGGGGAGGCCAGCGCGGCGGACCCGGAGGCGGCGATTCCCAACAGATGCTGAGCCGCGCGCCGGCCATTCAACTGGCCGACTTGAAGAAGGGCGATGCGGTGATGCTGGTTTCGACGGAAGGCAGCTCGGAGGTGACGGGCATTACGCTGCTGGCCGGAGTGGAACCGCTGCTGGAAGCGCCTGAAGCCAGCCAGAACCTGCTCTCGAACTGGAGCATGGGCAGCAGCGCCGGCGCGGCAGAAGCGGCCCAGTAAACGCAAACCCATATTCATTGGCAACAAGCGAGGGACACGTGTATTCAAAATTGCATAGTCTTATTGGCATCACTTTAGGCTTGGCGCTCGGGGTGGCCGGGGCGGCGCAGGCGCAGGGGCAAACGCCCGCGGCGGTGCCCGCTCAGGCGCCGGCTGCGGGGGCCACAGCCACCATTCATGGCCGCATCACCGACCCCACCGGGGCGCTGATTCCCGGCGCCACCATTACCGTGTCGACCGCAGGAGAAGCGAGTGTGCGCACGGTCACGGCCAACGCGGGAGGCGGGTATGTGGTGAGCGACCTGGCGCCCGGCAGCTACACCGTGCAAGCCACGGTTGAGGGCTTTGCGCCCTTTGCCTCGCCAGCCATTCCCCTGGCGGCGGGACAGGTGAAGCGCGTGGACATCTCGATGGCCATCGAGGTCGCGGAGCAGAGCGTGGTGGTAACCGACGAGTCGCCGGCGGTGAGCGTGGAAGCCGGCGGCAACGCCAACGCCATTGTGCTGAAGGGTAAGGACCTGGATGCGCTGTCGGACGATCCGGACGAACTCTCGAGCGAGCTGTCGGCGCTGGCCGGTCCCTCGGCGGGACCCAACGGCGGGCAGATCTACATTGACGGCTTCACCGGCGGACAACTGCCGCCCAAGTCGGCCATCCGCGAGATTCGGATCAACCAGAATCCCTTTTCGGCGGAATTTGACCGGCTGGGTTACGGACGCATCGAGATTCTCACCAAGCCCGGCACCGACAAGCTGCACGGCCGCTTCTTTGGCCAGGGCAACGACGACATCTTCAACACCGGCAACCCGTTCACCGGGGTCCTCCCTGCCTATCACAGCTACCAGATCAACGGCACGCTGAATGGATCGCTGTCGAAGAAGGCTTCGTTCTTTATCAGCGCGGAGCAGCGCAACAACCAGAACGCCAGCGTCTACAAGGCCGACACCGCGGTCCTGGACCCAAGCACCAACACCTGGAGCGAGAACCCGGATTTGACCGGTGCCATCTTCAGCCCGCAAACCCGCACCAACATTTCTCCGCGCGTGGACCTGCAATTGGGCGCGAAGAATACGCTGACGATGCGCTACCAGTTCTTCCGCAACAGCCAGAGCGGCGGCATCAGCTCGACAGAATTGCCCACCCAGGCAAGCAGTTCGTCCTCGATTGAACACACGCTTCAGTTGAGCAACTCCACCATCATCAACGACAAAGTGGTGAACGAGACGCGCTTTCAGTATCTGCGCGAGAGCTCTTCCGCGACGCCTGTCAGCACCGCGCCGCTGGTCAGCGTGCCGGGCGCCTTCACCGGGGGCGGCAATTCCCAGCAGCGCTCCAACGATCATCAGGATCACCTGGAGCTGCAGAACCTGACCACGATGTCAGTGGGCAAGCAAGCCATCAAGTTCGGCATGCGCCTGCGCGACAACCGCGAAGCCAACTCGACCAATGCCAACTTCAACGGCAGCTTCACCTTTGCCTCCGTGGCGGACTACGTGGGCGCCTTGAACGGCACGGGCGCGCTGCCCAGCAGACTGAGCTACACCACCGGCGCCGAGGCTTTCAAAGCCAACGTTTTTGACGCCGCCCTGTTTTTGCAGGACGACTGGAAGGCCAATCGCAACCTGACCGTTTCCGGCGGTCTGCGCTGGGAGTCGCAGAATCACATCTCGGATCACGACGACTGGGCGCCGCGCGTGGCCTTTGCCTACGCGCTGGACGGCCACAAGGACAAGAAGCAGGCCAAAACCGTGCTGCGCGGCGGCTACGGTGTCTTCTATGACCGGCTGTCGCTGGGCGAACTGCTCACGGCCAACCGGCTCAACGGGAGCGCGGACAGCCAGAAGCAGTTCAACATTACCAACCCGACCTGTTTTACCGCTGCCAGCCTGAGCGACATCGATCTCGCCACCTGCGGCGTGCCCAGTTCGACGAACAGCACCATTGTGCGCGTCGCGCCGGGTTTCCACGCGCCCTACACGCAGCAGTTCGGCAGCAGCCTGGAACGGCAACTCACCAAGGGCACGTCGCTAACCTTCACTTATCTGCACTCCTTTGGCGTGCACCAGATGGCCACGCGCGACTCCAACGCCTACCTGCCCGGTACCTACGAATTCGGCAGCGCGACCTTGACGGGCATGCGCCCCGACCCCTCCGATGGCATCGTAAACGAGTACTATCCCGAGGCGGTTTTCAAGCAGAACCAGCTGATCTTCAACGTCCGCGCGCAGCTCTCGCCCAAGTTGAGCGTCATGGGCTTCTATAACGTCTCCTGGGCCAACGCGGACACGGGCACGGCTTCGAACGCCTATAACCTCAGCCAGGACTACGGCCGCGCGGGATTCGTCTCCCGCAACATGATTTTCATGATGGCCAACTACACCGGTCCGTGGGGCATCAGCTTCAATCCCTTCCTGATTGCGCAGGCCGGCCGCCCGTTCAACATCACCACCGCCAACGACCTGACCGGCGACAACTTCTTCAACGACCGCCCGGCCCTGGCGGACGCCGCGGAGTGCACCTCCACGCCGTCGCAATATGTGCAGACTTCCTACGGCTGCTTCAACACCCTGCCGACAGGGGCTTACACGCCCATCCCCGTCAACATGGGCAACGGACCCGCGGCGGTGGCCTTGAACCTGCGCGTCAGCCGCTCCTTTGGCATCGGTCCCAAGCTGGCGGCAGCTACCGGCCAGGATGGCGGACCGCCTCCAGGCGGCGGTCCGGGAGGCGGCCGCGGCGGTCCCGGTGGCGGTGGTCCGGGTGGAGGCTTTGGTCCGGGCGGCTTTGGCGGTGGTGGCGGTGGCCCCCGCGGCGGGCCGGGCGGCGCCAGCACCGGCCGCAAATACAGCCTGAATTTCAGCGCCCAGGCGTTGAACCTGTTCAACGACATCGACTATGGAACGCCGGTGGGAACGGTGATCCCCGGCTCGAGCCGCTTTGGCGAGTCAACCAGCCTGGCGGGGGGAATCTTCTCGTCCGGATCTGCCGCGCGGCGCATCTTCTTTCAGGCCGCGTTCTCGTTCTGAGCAATCGGAAATGAAGCAGAAAACACGCGGGCCGGAGCATATTGCTGCGGCCCTGTTGCTTTGACCTAGCAGTCCGTTACACGAGTCCGTTTGTGTCAGGACACGACTCTGGAGCGCTTTCTGTTCAAGTGTTTCCAGTGGAGATTTGAATTCATGCTCTCCCACCCATGAATCAAAGAACGATTCATGGATGGGGCACCCAGATGATTGTTCGCGCCGGCATCGAAAACGCTCTGGTCGTGCCCTAAGGAACCTCTGATCAAGTGTCAGAGGCCCGAACCACGTTCCCTCAGGGGCTAAAGCCCACTTTGATTCTGCGCGGCTTATATCCGGGCTGAAGCCCGGACCTACCGCAGGAACGGGATTTTCCGCAACCTGTGAATCCATGCCCTTTCAAAACGGCGACTTATTCAGAGGTTCCCTAAGAAGAAACTGAATCGCAAGTTCAACAAACCAAAGACAACTTGCAAGATGCCTGCTCACCCACCCTAGGTTTTTGACAGCATGATTTCGTGCCTTTTGGATTTGTGTTTTCCCACCCATTCGCCAGAAAAGAGGCGAATGGATGGGGCACGGAGTTGGTACCAATTCACGCTGTCAAAGTCCTAGTACCCAGTCTGTGTGATTTGGTAATGGATCCAGGACCAATGCGGCGTGGACGCCCACACGACAGCCGGTCTGGAGACCGGCGATCCATTCCGACCATTACACAACCATGCGGTCACGGTAGCAGGCCTGGCTGCGTGATTTCGTGCTTTGAGCTTATGCTTTCCCAGGTCCCAAAATCGGGACCTGGGGCACCCAGCATGGGTACAGATTCAAGAGGTCAGAGAACTACCGGGCCGCGCCCAGCATGGCGGGCTGGCCATCGCCGGCAAAGGCGTCGGTCAGCGAAATCACTTTCAACTGCGCCTTGACTGCCTCTAGGGAAGCGGCACTCTTGGCCGTGATCTCCACCGTCTCTCCGGGCAGCAGGTCAAAGTAGTTGTCCGAGACTTTCACGTCCAGACTGCCGAAGGAGAGATACACGCTGCGCGCCAACACCGCGGAAGTTATCTGAATCTTGTAACTCCCGTCCGCACCCGCAGTCTCCACCTGGAGCACAGCCGGCCTGAGGTGAATCTGCTTTACCGGGGCCAGATACGCCAGGTTGCGCGAAATCTCCGTTCCCCCGGCACTGAGGTCGGCGACGACAAACACGCGGGAAGTATCGGAGGCTCCGGCATCAGTGAGCTTCTTGAGGGGCCAGTCGAGATAGACCTGGCTGCTGAGCGGAGCCACCTTTACGATGTGCGAATCCTTCAGCAGCAGCTTGCCGCTGAAGTCCATGAGCCGCACGCGCAGCGTGGCCGTGGTGGCCGCGGTCTTGTCGGAGACGATATAGACCTTGAGGGCGCCATCCTCGACGTGCGGCGAAACCAGGATGGGCGCATAGAAGCGCTTGGCGTAGTATTGCAGCGCCTTCCAGCGGCCGTAGTAGTCGATGGAGGACCACGAAGCCACCGGCCAGCAGTCGTTCAACTGCCAGAAGATGGAGCCCATGGTCTCCGGGCGCGAGCGGCGGAAATGCTCCGCGCCGATCTTGATGCCCTCGGCCTGCAATACCTGGCTCACGTAGAGGAAGCTGGCAAAGTCTTTGGGCTCTGGATAGTCCTTTAGCAGATAGTCGTGAATGATCGAGTTGCCTTCGTTGTTCTTCTGGTGGGCCAGCATCACCGGGGTAAAGATGCCGGTGCGGTCCTCGGGCTCCGTGAAGGCCTCGATGGTCTTCATCTCGGGAAACGACTGGAAGCCGTATTCGGTGACAAAGCGCGCATGATGCGTTTCGTAGGTGGAGAAGGGCACGCGCCCGTGCCATACGTCCCAGATGTGGGCGTCGCCGCTCTGGAAGTGGTCGCTGAGGGCCTCATAGTCGGCGCTGGGCGAGCTGGGCCAGTAAGGAATCTCGGGCTCCAGGCGGGCCACCACGCGGGGCAGGATGCCGCTGAACTCGGTGAGGTAGTCCTGCCACATCTGGTAGCGCACCTCGGGCGGCAGGGCGGGGCGCGGAGCCCAGCTCATTGCGCTTTCGGTCTCGTTGTTGCCGCACCACAGGACGATGCTGGGGTGATTGCGCAGGCGGCGCACCTGGTCCTCGGCCTCGGCTTCGATGTTGAGTTTGAAGGCATAGGTGCCGGGCTGCCAGTCGTTGCCGAACTGGAAGTCCTGCCAGACCATGATGCCCAGCTCGTCGCAGATGGAGTAGAACTCCTCGGTCTCGTAGTAGCCGCCGCCCCAATGGCGAATCATGTTCATGTTGGCGTCGCGCGCCGACTCCAGAATGCGGCGGTAGTCGGCGGTGGTGACGCGATTGGGAAAGCTGTCGAAGGGGATCACGTCCGCGCCCTTGGCGAAGACCGGGATGCCGTTGACCACAAACTCAAAGCTGCGCCCCCACTTGTCCAACTGGCGGTGCAACACGATGGAGCGGAGGCCGGCCTTGACCTTGCGCTCGTCGCTGGCCTGCCCGGCGGCGCCCACCTGGGCGGTGAATTCGTAGAGCGGCTGCTCGCCGTATCCGGCCGGATACCACAATCTGGGCTGGCGAATCTCGATCGGCAGGTCGATCACGTTGCGCCCGGCATGGACGGCCACGGTGCTGACCAGGGTGATGGGCTTGCCGTCGGCCGTATATTGCACGCGGACCCGCGTGGAACCGGCGCCGGCCGCCTCAATCTCCACTTCCGCATCGAGGTGAGCCACGTTCTTGCTCACGTCGCGCTGGCGGATGGCGAAGTCGGCGATGCGGACCTTGTCCCAGGCTTCGAGGCGCACCGGCCGCCAGATGCCGCTGGTGACAAAGCGCGGCCCCCAGTCCCAACCGTACTCGTAGGCCGCCTTGCGGATGTAGGTCTTTTCCGCGGTCTTGGTTTTGGGCTGCCAGGGATCGGCGGCGGCAACTTCCGCGGCGATCTTGATGGGCGAGGGGAAGACCACGCGCAGCAGGTTCTTGCCGGCGTGCAGGTTGCCCTTCACCGGCACCCGCCATGTGCGGAACATATTGTTGGCGGTGAGCACCAGCGTGCCGTTCACATACACTTCTGCCGCCGCGTCCAGGCCGTCGAAGACCAGGTCGACATTGGAGCGCGCCAGCAGGTCCGGAGTGGCCTCGAAGTTCGTTTGGTACTCCCAGCTCGCGTTCTCAATCCACTGGAGCTTGGCCTCGTTGTCGCGGAAGAAGGGGTCGGGAATCTTCTTGTTGGCGAGCAGGTCCAGGTGCACGTCGCCGGGGACGGTGGCGGGCAACCAGCCGTTCTGATTTTGTTCGGCGGCGGCGGCGATCTGCCGGAATTGCCAGCCGTGATCCAGCGCCACCACCACATTCTGCGCCAGCCGGGCCTGCGCCCGCGCCACTCCGCATCCCACGCCCAGCGCCAACCCCGCCAACACGCAGCACGCTACTCCCCAGGCAACCATTCCTCGCATCGAAGCACCTCCAAAGCCATGGGCAGAGCCGCTTGCAACCCTGCCTCAATCAATTCAAGAATTCGCTGATAAGGTTAACATGGAGTGATTGAGGCGGTCCGCGGCCTTGCACACCCGCTTCCGGGCAATATGCGTCGCTTGTTCTGCGCCTGAAGCGATAGGATGGCGAGAAGACTCCTTCAGAGGCAACTGAGGTTTGACCGTGCAACGCAAACCCACCATGAGCGATGTGGCCCGCCTGGCAGGCGTGGGCACCATGACCGTCTCCCGCGTGCTGAACGCGTCGGCCAACGTGTCTGAAGAGGCGGCCCTGCGCGTACAGACCGCGATCGACCAACTGAACTACCGGCCCAATGAGCTGGCGCGGGCGCTGCGCGGACAACGCACCCGCAGCATCGGCCTGATCCTGCCCTATCTCTACGATCCATTCTTCGCCATGTGCGGCCACGCGGTCACGACGGTGGCCCGGCAGCGCGGCTACTCGGTCACCATGACCACCTCCAACGAGGACCCGGACACGGAATACGCCGAAGCTTCGCAGATGTTGCAGCGGCACGTGGACGGACTGCTGGTGATCCCGGCCAACCAGGGCGAGTCGCGGCTCAACCGCGCGCTGCTGGGCAAAACGCCGCTGGTGGCCTTTGACCGTCCGCTCGCCGATCCGGCCTTCGACACGGTGCTGGTGCACAACCAGTCCGGCTCGAAGCGCATGGTGCAGCACCTCATCGAACACGGCCACAAGGCCATTACCTTCATGGGCCTGAGCCGCAGCCTGTACACCATCAACGCGCGCTTCCTGGGCTACCGCAAAGCCATGACGGAAGCCGGCCTGGAGCCGGACGCCTACTTCCAGTGCGAGACCATGGAGTCCACGCTGGAGGCCATCCGCGCGCGGCTCAAACAGAAGAAGCCGCCGACAGCCTACTTCACCTCCAACACCCTGGCCACGCGCTACGTTTTTGCGGCGCTGCTGCAGTTGGGGGTGCACATCCCGGCCTCGGCGGCGCTGGCCGGCTTCGACGACTTTGACTTGGCGGAGCTGACTTCGCCGCCGCTGACGGTGGTGCGCCAGCCGGCCCAGGAGATGGGCCGCGTGGCCGCCGGGCAGTTGTTCGAGCGTCTGGAACGGGGCGAGACGCAGCAGACCGGCAACCGCATCGTGCTGCCGGTGGAGATGGTGCTGCGGCGCTCCTGCGGCTGCAAGAACAAGACCGCCGTGGTGGTGCACTGAGGGAGTTCTTCCTTTGCCGCGTTGCGCGGAACGGGGTCTCCCGCGCTGGCCGCAAGTGTGGTTAGTCAAAAGTTCATTGAAGAACAACTGCAGATCCTTCGACTCACCACCCCCAAACTGAAGAACGTTTCGGGCCCCGTTCGCTCAGGATGACAGAATTCATCATGCTGGAAATCTCTGACTCACCACGCTAGGTTTTTGACAGCATGATTTCGTGCCTTTTGGATTTGTGCTTTCCCACCCATTCGCCAGAAAAAAAGCGAATGGATGGGGCACGGAGCGGTGTGCGGCTTCCGGCGCGGAGTTCATTTCAGCCTGACAGCGGCGCGGGCGGGAAAGCCGGCGTTCCCGCAGGGCCTCAAGGAAGCTCGATAAGCTCGCGGTACAGGGCTTCCCACTCATCGGCTTTGGCTTCCACATTGAAGCCGGCGGCAATGCGCTCCCGCGCCGCTCGGCCCAGGGCCCGCCGGTCTTCGATGGGCTTGCGCATCAACTCCTCCATGGCCGCGGCCAGGGCATCCGGGGCTGCGGATGGCACAAGGATGCCGCATTGGCCGAGGAGTTCGCCGACGCCCCCCACGTTGGTGGCCACCACCGGCTTTTCCATGGCCATGGCCTCGCCCACGGCCAGCGGCATTCCCTCCCAGGCCGAAGCCAGCACAAAGCCGTCCGCGGCATCGAGCAGGGCGGGCATATCGCGACGCAGCCCCAGCCAGCGCACGCTGCCTGTCACCTTCAACTCCGCCGCAAGGCCGGTGAGCCGATCGAGCTCCGCGCCCGCTGCTTCCCCGGCAACCCACAGCTGCGCGTCCGGGCGGGCGGCCCGTAACCGGGCAAAGGCCCGCAACAGATTGGGGTAGTCCTTGGCCGGCACCATGCGGCCGGCGGTCAGCCAGATGAATTGTTCTTCCGCACCCATCGCCGTTCGCAGTTCGGCGCGACGCCCGGCACAGGGGGCGAACTCGCCGAGGTCGATGCCGTTCGAGAGCACCGCGCACTTGTGCCGGGGCACGGCCCGCAGACGCACATAACGCAGGGCCGCCGCCCGGCTGACGGCCACGGTGCGGCGGCTGAGGCGGTCGGTGAGCCGGTAGGCCAGCATGCGCGCCCAGCCACCCTCGTAGACGTTGTGCACCGTGGAGACGACGACCGGGGCCGGCGCCAGGAGCTTGAGCAAGCGCGCCGCCAGGTTGGCGTGGAAGCTATGGCTGTGGAGCACGTCGGGGCGAAACTCGCGCACAAAGCGGCGCGCCGCCGCCAGGCCGCGAAACGAACTGAGAGCGGTTCCGTCCATGCCCAGAGATACCACGCGCAGCGCAGTCGGGCACTCCTGGGGCAGGCGCGGCTTGAGCACCAGGAGGGCGACCGTGTGGCCCCGCCTGGCCATGCGCCCGGCCAGCGCCAATCCCAGCCTTTCCGCTCCGCCGATGGCGAGCGAAGTGAACACGTAGACGATCCGCATTCCGCCCACATTCAACCAAGAAATTTGAGTGGAACGATGATAGCCCACCGGGCAGAAAGCGGGAAGGCGGCGCAAACGCCCCGGTTGGCAGGAGATGAAGTTTTTGACCTGGAAAATAATTCTTGCGCGCAAAACCGAGATTGGCCTGTACAATCTCCACGAGGAGACCCATGGCCGGAGATATTCAACTTACGTGCAGCGATTGCGGGCAGGACTTCACCTTCACCGCTGCTGATCAGGCGTTCTTTCAGGAACGTGGTTATTCGACCCCAAAGCGTTGCAAGAATTGCCGTCAGGCAAAGAAGAACGATCAGGGGGGGTCCGGCTACCGTTCGGCTCCGGCACAGGGTACACCTGTAATTTGCTCGGGTTGCGGCCAGCCTACAACAGTGCCTTTCGAGCCGCGTGGCGATCGTCCGGTGTTTTGCCGGGATTGCTACCAGGCGCGCAAGGGCAGCGGCGGCGCAGGCGCAGGCAGCTCGCGCGGGCGTGGCCGGTAGTAGATTCACGACGATTCCGGTGCTCCAGGCGAGCACCGGAGTCGCTATCTTTTGAAGCAAGCTCAAGCAACGCGGCGGCGCCTGACCCGGCTCGACTCCCGATTGCTTGAATACTATTATTTTGCCTTTTTTTGGTCCCCACAGATCCCATCGACATACCAGTGCAAGCAAGATACCTGTGCTTTCCGCAAGAGCCCGGGTGCGCTCACCTGAATCTGTCAGGAATGGCTCCCGGCAGTTATCGTGTTTGCCTCTTCAGAAACAGGCGTTGCGCAGGAATGCAAAGTGCGGCCTCTTCAAGAAGCCGCACTTTGGCATTCCTTTTCCTGACTAGGGAACCTCTGATCAAGTGTCAGATTCCCGAACCACGTTCCCTCAGGGGCTAAAGGCCGCCTTGATTCTGCGCGGCTTATGTCCGGGCTGAAGCCCGGACCTACCGCAGGAACGGGATTTTTCGCAACTTGTGAAGCCGTGCCCTTTCAAAGCGGCGACTTATTCAGAGGTTCCCTAGTCAGAGCGTTTTCTGCTTAAGGGTTTGCAGTGGAGATTTGAATTCATGCTCTCCCACCCTTGAATCAAAGAACGATTCAAGGATGGGGACCCAAATTATGGTTCGCGCTCGCCTCGAAAACGCTGTAATCGTCCAGGCTCTTTTGCCTATCGCTTCTTGATGGGCTTGGCAGCGGCTTTCTTCGGCACCGGCTTGGCATGCTTGGCGGGCGGAGCCGCTTTGGCCGCTTTGGAGCTGACCGCGGGAACGGGCCTGGCCTTGGCGGGCGCAGGTTTAGCCGGCGGGACCGCGTGTTTGGCCGGCGCTTTGGCAGGAACCTTGGCCACGGGCTTCAGCGGAGCCTTGACTACCGCCTTCTTGGCCAGGGGCTTGGCCGGGACCGGCGCGGCCTTCACCACCTTGGCGGGAGCAGCGGGTTTGGCTTTGGCCGGCGGGGGCGCAGGCTTGGCCTTGGCCGCGGGAGGGGCCGGCTTGGCCGCTGGTGCAGGCTTGGTTTTGGCCGCTGGTGCAGCCGGCTTGACCACAGCCTTGGGCTCAGGCTTTGGCTTGGGGGCTTCCGGGGTTTTCTCAGCCTTGACGGCGGGGAGCTCGGTTTTGACCGGCTTCGGCTGAGGAGGGTTTTTGGGGGCTCGCTTGGCCGGCGCCGGCTCGTGCTCCTCTTCTTCATCCTCATCGGCTTCATCGGCGCTCTCGGAGCCGAGCACAGCCTTGGGAAGGTTGAGGCTCAGGTCCAGATCGTCGTCGTCGCCGCCAATGTCGTCCAGATCCTCGTCCTCGTCGAGCTCGTCCTCCGACTCCTCGTCGTCGTCGTAGGAATGCTCCTTGATCTTGGCTTCGGCGCCGCGCTTGGCGCGCGGTCTCTTGATGGTGACCTGCGGCGGAGGAGCGGGAGGCGAATGCGGCTCGAGCAGCTCGCGCGCTTCCTCCGGAGTGGCCAAACGGCCATCGATCAGCTCCAGGAAAACAGTATGCAGAATCTCGCGGTAAGCAGCCAGTTCGGGCGTAATCCGCATTTCCTGCATGAGGGAATGGGGGATGCGCTGGCGGGCTTCAGGCCAGACCTTCAGGAACAGGTTGAAGCGCTCCTTGACAGCCGCATCCTTGCTGGTGAACCCCAGCCACAGCACCGCCTCGGGATCGTAGGTGGTAAACAGCTTGTAACTGGCCGAGGGAATCTCGTTCTCTTTGGCCAGCAGCGCCTTGGCGAACCCCGCCGCCATGGCATCCAGGCTGTTCCATTCCTCGACAAACCCCGGACGCAGCATCAGCTTCTTCAAGGCCGCCAGATCCTTGGCAGATAATTTGGCGGTGAGCAACTGCATCTGCGCGGCGGACATATCGGCATGAACGCCCTGGAGCAGCAGCTCGACGGCCAGCTCGTGCAGGGCTTTCAGCTTCTCCTCGTCGGCCCTGGCGGAGGTCCAGGCCGGGAACAACACATTCATCCAGCCCTCGGCTTCCAGCGCCCGCAGCACCTTGAGGCCATCCTCTTCGTGACCGATCTGCTCCAGCTCCTGGCTGCGCGCCTCGGCCGAGAGGTGCTCGATAACCCCCTCGCCCTTGGCATTCTCATAGCGAGTCAAGGTCCGGGGATCCAGTTCCCATCCCAGGCGAGACTGATACCGGATAGCGTGAATCAGCAGCGAGGGCTCCTCGAGGAAGCCATAATTCGAGACCAGCCGCAGGGTCCGCGACTCGATGTCCGCGGCTCCGTTGAGGGGGTCCATGAGCAGGCCGAACGATCCCTCATTCAGGGAGATGGCCATGGCGTTGACGGTAAAGTCACGACGCCGCAGGTCCTCCTGGATGGATGCGGCATGGAAGACCGGCTTGCCGGGTTTGGGATATTCGGCGCGGTGGGTGCTGATCACGTCGAGGCGAACGGTTCCTGGAAAACACAGGTAGAGGGTGCGGGAAGTTTCGTCTTCGCCCCACACGGTTCCGCCCAGTTTTTCAACTGTTTTCTTCAGTTTGAGAGCGTTTCCATGAACCGCCACTTCAAGATCGCGGACGGCGTGGCCGCTGGTCAAGTCGCGCACCGCATCCCCGGTGAGGAACAGGATCATTCCCGCCTCACGGGTTGCCGCGCGCATCTGGCGCAGTGCGTGCTGTTGGTCGGCCGATAGCCGGTTTTCAAGAAGATAAATGTAGTCGGGCATTCCGTTCCCTGCTTCCGCTGTCCTTGGACTCTGCCAAGTGCCTGATGCTGTTACTCTTACAGCACAACGGGGTCAAGGCAGCAAAGCAGTACCTTAACACAACCTGGAGGGAATGGCTAGGCCCTGGCGCACCAGTATTGCAGCTTTTTCACTGCGCGGTACGCAGGGCCCCGTGCGACAATGCAGAGCGATGGCCTCAGGACGCAAACCGGTGGTGGTGCGCAAGTTCTCCCGCGACTGGTGCGCCGGCTATGCGGGCGCCAGTTTCGGGCAGGATGCCGCGGAGCTGGAGATTCTGGATTTGTCGGGCAAGGTGGTGCGCATTGGCTGGGATGCGGTGAAGTGGGTCTGCTATGTGCGCGACTTCCCTGCCGGCGAACAAGCCAACCCGGAGCGCCTGCTGCACAAGCGATTCACCACCCGCCCCCGCACCGCCGGACTGTGGCTGCGCATGACGCTCACCGACGGGGACGAGCTGGAGGGCCTGGCGGCCAATGACCGATCCCTTATCGAGGGCGTGGGGCTGCTGCTGACCCCGCCCGACACACGTTCCAACACGCAGCGAATCTATGTGCCCCGGCAGGCCATCCAGACGCTGGAGGCGGTGAGTCTGATTGGCGTGGCCAACCGCCGGCGGTCGGGCGCCGCCGGCCAGCCGCTGGAACAGCCCGAACTGTTTCCCCGCGACGCAGGCAGCGCATAGACGAGCACGCTCCGGTACAATACCAGCGATGAAACTAGGCGAGTTGGCAAGCAGGCTGGGTGCGGAGTTGCGCGGCGACGCGGAGCTGGATGTAACTGGCGTTAAAGGAATTGAGGAGGCTGGGCCCACGGAGATAACCTTCGTGGCCAACCTCAAATACAGCGGACTGGCGCGCACGACGCAGGCTGCCGCCGTGCTGGTAGACCCCGATTTTCAGGAGATCGACACCGCTACCCTGCGCATCCAGAATCCTTATCTGGCGTTTGCCAGGGCGCTGGGATTCTTCTATCAGCCCCCAGCTTATGCCCCCGGAATTCATCCCACGGCAGTCATCGATCCCACGGCAGCGATCGGCGAAGGGGCCCACATTGGCCCCTATGTTGTGGTTGGGCCGGGAGTGCGGCTGGGCGCGCACGCCACGCTGCTGCCCCACGTGGTTCTCTACCCCGGCGTGCAGGCAGGCAGTCATCTGTTTGCCCATGCGCATGCCGTGGTGCGCGAGCACTGCATCCTGGGCGACCATGTGACCCTGGAGAACGGCGCCATTGTGGGCGCGGACGGCTTTGGATTTGCCAAAAACGAGGCCGGTCATTGGGAAAAGATCCCGCAATCGGGGCCGGTGCAGCTGGGCGACCGCGTGGATGTTCAGGCCAACGCCTGCATCGACCGGGCCACGGTAGGCGCGACACTGATAGGAAACGGCACAAAGGTCGATAACCTTGTGCAGGTCGGGCACGGCTCGCGCGTGGGCGAAAATAGCCTGCTTTGCGCGCAGACGGGGCTGGCCGGCTCCTCGGTGGTGGGCAACAACGTGATTCTCGCGGGGCAGACGGGCGTAGCCGGGCACTGCTCGGTGGGCGACGGCGTGATTTTAACCGCGCAATCGGCGGTCTCGCACGATATTCCCGCGGGCAAGACGATCTCTGGCTCGCCGGGATTCGACAACCGCATCTGGCTGCGGGCGGTGCTGATTTTCCAGCGGCTTCCGGAACTGTTGAAGCGGCTGGACCGGGTAGAAAAGAAGCTGGCCGCGCAGGCCGCGCCTGAAGGCGGGCGCAGTGGAAGCGGGAACCAGGAATGAAGTTTCGGTCTGAGTTCTTGACAGCATTGCTGTTGCCGGCACTGCTGGCGGCCGCCGGGTGCCACTCCTATCATGTTGAAACCACGGTGCTGAACCGCACCGGAGAGGCGATCAACCTGCTGGAGGTGGACTACCCGAGCGCCAGCTTTGGGGCGGACAGTCTGGCCGCGGGTGCGGCCTTCCACTATCGCATCCAGTTACGGGGCAGCGGCCCCCTCAAGGTGCAGTACACAGGCGGCAACGGCCATCAGGCGCAAATCAACGGGCCCACGCTTGCCGAGCGGCAGGAAGGCAGCCTGGAGATTGTTCTGTTGCCGGGAGGCAACGCCGAGTTTCACCCCGAGCTAACTCCACGGCCCTGAAGCCGGGCCAGTGAGTTATACTCCGGAGCTATACCTGAAAAGAAGGGAAGGAACGCCATGCCCGCCGACTGTACGATCGCCGCGGACAAAAACGGGCGGCAGACAGCGTTGCGCGACTTACCCGCAACGGCGCGAGCGCCCGCGCGCCTTCCCTGGTGGCGGAGATACAGGTTGGCGCGTCGCCTGGCGGGTTGCTTCATGGCGGTAACTCTAGCCGCCGCGGTGGTGGATTTCTTCAACCGGGGCGGCACCGGAGCCGACTTCATCTGGGTGGCCAACGGACTGCTGCTGGCCTATCTGCTGCTGGCGCCGCGCTGGCGCTGGCCGGCCTATCTGGGCGCCGGCTTTGTCGCCCAACTGGCCGCCACGCTGCTGTCACAGCGCCACCTGCACGTATGGGACCTGGTCTTCAGCGGACTCAATATTGCCGAGGTTCTGATCGGCGCGCTGCTGCTGCGGCGGCGATCGGCGCAACTGCCGCAATTCACCAACCGCGCTTATCTGCTTCGCTTCCTCGCCTATGCCGTGGTGGCTGCCCCGACAGCAGCCGGACTGGTCTTCACGGTGATTTCGCCCCTTTTCTCGCGCGCCACTCCGGCGCACGCCTTCCTGAGCTGGGCCGCGGTAGACGGTCTGGGGACGGCGGTGGTGACACCGGCCTTTGTCGCTGTCTTCCAATCCCGTTTCAAAAGCGCCGCCAACTGGCGCCGGAACTGGATCTATCCGGCACTGCTGGTCGGCGTGACGGTTGCCGCCTTTTCCCAAACCAAGGTGCCTCTGCTGGCGCTTACCTATCCGCTGCTGGTGCTGATTCTGCTCAGCCTGGGGCTGGGATGGGCGGCGCTGTCCACGCTGTTCGTTGCCACCGTGGGCGGCTGGTTTACCCTTGCGGCGATCGGCCCGCTGACCTTCTACACGTCGGCCGCCGGCGCCGGGCTCAGCTTGCGCCTGCAATCCTTTGTCGCCTCCGCGATGCTCATGCTCTACACCGTCTCCGTGGTCCTGGAAAAGCAGCGCACCGTTGAACGGCGGCTGCGCAAGATCGTCGCCCAGCATTCCCTGGTTACCGAGAACTCGCGGGACGTCATCATCCTGGCTGACTTTGAAGGCCGGCGCAGTTACGTATCGCCTGCTGCCGAGATCATGACCGGATGGAAGCCGGAGGAACTGCTGAAGCAGAGGGGCACCGACCTGGTGCATCCCGACGACCTGGCAGCGGTGAGAAGTGCTGTGCGCGGCCTGGGCTCCAGGACCGAAGGCACCACGCTGGAGTGCCGGGTGCGGGCGGTGGACGGGGAGTATATCTGGGTGGAAGCCAGCCTGCGCGTGGTGCGCGACTCTGAAACCGGGCTTCCCTCCGGAATCCTCAACATGGTGCGCGACATTGCCGAGCGCAAGCGCGCCGAGCAGCAGCTTGAGAGCGCCTACCATGCCGTAGAAGCGCTGGCGGTAATGGACGCGCTCACCGGGCTGGCCAACCGCCGCCGCTTCGACCAGTGCCTCACCGCGGAGTGGCGCCGCTGCCTGCGCGACCGCAAGCCGCTCTCGATGCTGCTGATCGATGCCGACCTATTCAAGTCGTATAACGATGCCTACGGCCATTTGCGCGGAGACAGCTGCCTCAAACAGATTGCCGAGGCGGCGCTGGACGTGGTGACGCGGCCGGGCGACCTGGTGGCCCGCTTCGGGGGCGAAGAGTTCGCCGTTATCCTGCCCAGCACCAGCAACGAAGGCGCGATGCAGTTAGCCCTTGAGATATGCGAGTCACTGCGGCGGCGCAAACTCATCCACAGCAGCAGCCCTTTTGGCATCATGACCATCTCAGTGGGTTGCGCCACCCTGGCTCCCAAACTCGGCCAGCACGCCACGGAGCTGATCGAGATGGCCGACAAGGCGCTTTACCACGTGAAGCGCAGCGGCAGAAACCACGTGTGCAACGCCAACAAGATGGATCAGGTGAAGGGCAGGGCGGAAGTGGAAGCGGTACCGGACGCGGCCGCCGGCATGGCTGACTGAGGCCGCCTGGCAAGGCAAAAGGGAAAGGGCTGGAGATCGATCCGCTTGGGGATCAATCTCCAGCCCTTTTGTTCTGCGCCCGGAAGAGCGCCTTCTCAGTGCACCATGCTCTGGAAGAGCGGCGACTGCAAGAGATTGGAGAAGCCGGAATCGGAGGTGGCAAAGTGAATGGACAGCTTGCCTGAGTCGGAGGTGATGTCGGTGGCGGCGAGGGCCTGCTTTTCCGCATCCGAACCGCTCATCTTGCGCAGCAGCAAGGCGGCATTCAAGAGCGACGAGAGCGTGGCCGAGGCGAAGGAGTCGCCAGTGGACAGGGTGAGGTCAAACTTGACCCCGTGCTGGAAGTCCATGCCGTACCAGGAAGCCAGCAGACGCTTGCGCACGGCTTCGTAGTCGGTGACCGAGCCGGCCTCGCCCAGCACCTGGCGCATCATGGTCTGGGTTCCCTTCTGGTCAAGGATGCTCCACAACGGCTCGTAGTCCACGGTCTTCATGGCGTCCATCATGGGGCCGTTGGTCAACAGGCTGGTGGTGACGCCATCGCGGGCATCCAGAGCCTTGGCCACCGCGTCGGAGGAGCCGAAAACCATGGTCGATGGGTCGACAAAGCAGGCCATCATGCCGGTCTTGCCCAGCGGATAGACCCGGTTGGTGCGAATCAGAGTGGGCTTCAGCCTCTGCTTGCGGAAGCTGGCGAGAATGTCCTGCACCGAAAACTGGCCCTGGGCGATGCCCACGGTGACCAGGCCGTCGCTCTTGGCGCTGGGCCGGAAGAGGGCAAAGGCGAGCTGGTCCACATCGTGGTTGTCGTTCAGGCCGGACTTGCGCAGCGCCTCATCGAACTGCCTGAGTTCGGGCGGCATCACGCGCTCGCGCAGATCCATGGCGGCGGGAGAGTTCTGCATGGCGCGGTAGTCGATCACGACCAACTGCTGCACATCGTGGGGAATGGCCGTACGGGCATCGGTGGACAACTGCGCCGCCGGAGCCATAGCAGCCGCTGACACAAACAGGACCGCAAGCGAGACCTTCACAAAAACCTTGAACACGTTCATCCTCCAGGATCGCTGCGCTTTTCGAATCGAGCGAAGAACAAAGCCCCGCAAACGGGCATTTCTTCGCCTCAGAGATTCGAAAGGCGCTCTCAATCCAATACGGTTATTTTACCTGCCGGGCGAATTGCCGATGGACCTTGGGCTGTGGCCTCATCGGTCATGCCTCTCCCGGCCAGTTGAGTGGAGCGGCAAGGCGGTGCTCCAGAATCTTGGTCTGCGGATCGAACCCAGTCAATTGACGCATCCACTCGCTTTCCCGCTCACAGGCCGCTTCCGGGATCAGGCCGATGACCTCTCCCTCGACGGGCGCGGACTTGTAGCGCAGCGCCAGAGTGGAGACGGTGCGAAAAACCTGGGAGATGGGGGTCGTCTTGAAGTCGGTGATGTTCATGGAGAGCTGCGCCCGCCCATGGGCCAGAAGCCCCATCGCCTTGACGCCCTTGAGCCCGCCCGAGGCGGCGCGAATCTCGCGGGCCATGGCGCGCACCATAGCCACGTCGGTGGAGTCGAAGTTGATGTTGTAGACCACCAGGAACTTGCGCGCCCCCACGGCGCAGGCGCCCGCGGTGGGATGCAGGCCGGGCCCGCCCAGGTCGGGGCGGCGCGCGGCTTCCTGGCGCACCGCGTCGCGCAAGCCTTCAAACTGGCCGCGGCGCACATCTTCGAGGTTGGCCCGGTCAGGGCGCGCCGCCGCCGCCTCGTAAAAGAAAATCGGCACCGCGTAGCGCCGCCAGATTTCCAAACCCGTTTGCCGCGCCAGCAGCACGCACTGCTCCAGCTTGATGCCGGAGATGGGCACGAAGGGAATGACGTCGGCCGAGCCGATGCGGGGGTGAACACCCTCCTGGCGGGTCAGGTCGATCAGTTCGGCGGCCTTGCCCGCTCCGCGCACCGCCGACTCGACCACGGCGCCAGGCTCCCCGGCAATGGTCACCACCGAGCGGTTGTGGTCGGCATCCATCGACAAATCCAGCAGACGCACACCGTCGACCCGCATGGCGGCCACGATCGCCTGGACGCAACGCACATCCGCTCCCTCGGAGAAGTTGGGAACGCACTCGACCAGCGGTTCGCTCATGGTTGCTCCACCGCAGCGGCAAGAGACTGCCGGCGGGTCTGCGCGCCTATTTCCAAAATGTGTAGCCCACCTGCACCTGGATGCTGGCGTTTACGCCGGGATTCTTATCGCCCAGCGAGGCCGAGGAGATGTGCACGGCGTTCACGCCCACGTCGATTGACCGTTTGGGGCGGGTGAAGTAGTGGAAGCCGATGCCGCCCTGGGGGGAAAAGTTCCACACGCTGGTGCCTCCGTCAAGGATGACCGTTTGGCCGTTGATGGTCTGTGTGCTCTGAAAATTGGGCGGAAACTTGTGGGTGGTGTAGATCAGCCCGCCGGCGCCCTGAAACCAGGGCTGAATGTGCCGCGACGAGCTGAGAAAGTTCCAGCGCAAGATGACCGGCGTAAGGCTCACGCCGTGGAAGGTGCCGCCACCGACCACCAGATTGCACGGTACGCTCTTGCCGCTTTCGTCGCAGGTGTATTGCGCCTCATGCGGAGCCGGGGTATAGGCCTGCCACAGCGGCATGATGTTGGCGCTGTATTCGAACTGCCCGGTCAGTATCCCGGCGTGCAAAACCGGAGTGAGCGCCTTGCCTGCCTGAACGCCCGCCCACAGGAACTTGTAGCCCGAGCGGTCGCCCACGCCCGAGCCCCAGTTGACGAAGGGGCCGTATTCCCAGCTTTTGGCCTGGCGCACCTGCGCTACGGGGTTGCTGGCGGCTTCAGCGGCGGGGGCGGCGGGGGCATCCGGGGTTTCCGCGGAGGCCATGGTGACGCCCGCCATCAGTACAAAAAGCAAAAACTTCGCAGTTCGGGTCAACGCTCTTCCCTTCTGTGGGTAAAAAATCTCTGACTCCCATAAAAAGGCCGCCACAACCGGGCGGCCCTTCGATGCCTGCCTCAGACGGGGTTAGCCAGCGGCTTGCTCCATCTGATCGGCGTCCATGTCGAAGTTCGAGTAGACATTCTGGGTGTCGTCGCAGTCCTCCAGAACTTCAAGCAGACGAATCATCTGGTTGGCTGGGCTACCTTCAAGCTTGGTATACGTCGAGGCGAGCATGGTGACCTCGCTCGACAGGATCGAGATGCCGGCGGCCTTGACGGCTGTGGCAACGGCTTCCAGCGAATGGGGATCGGTGACGATCTCCCAGGTTTCGCCCTCGTCGTTCAGGTCCTCGCCGCCATGCTCGAGCACGATGTCCATGAGCTGCTCTTCGCTGGCTGCGTCTTTCTCGATGGCGATGAGGCCCTTCTTGGAAAACATGAAGCGGACCGAGCCGGTTTCGCCCAGGTTGCCGCCGTGCTTGGAGAAGGCGTGACGAATCTCGCTGACTGCGCGGTTGCGGTTGTCGGTCATGACATCGACGATGATGGCGACGCCGCCGGGGCCGTAACCCTCGAAGCTGATCTCCTCGTAGTTGACGCCTTCCAATTCGCCGGTGCCGCGCTGGATGGCGCGCTTGATGTTGTCCTGCGGCATGTTTTCCGCTTTGGCAGCCAGAACGGCGGTGCGCAGACGTGCGTTGCTGTCGGGGTTGCCGCCGCCCTTGGCAGCGACCGCGATTTCCCTGAGCAGGCGGGTGAATATCTTGCCGCGCTTGGCATCGAGCGCGCCCTTCTTGTGCTTAATTGTGGCCCATTTTGAATGGCCGGACATGAGAACCTCAGCGGTGGTCGAGAATACCGGCGCGGCATGCGCCTGACCTTGTGAGTATACCACCGGGAGGGAGGCCCCGGCGGGCGCTTCCGGCGGGCCTCAAAGCGCGCCATTTCAAAGCGTCAGAGGGCTCGCCGCGCGGTTTACTCGGCACCGAAGATGCGCCGGAAGAAGCGGCCTACACGGCTGAGGAATCCGGACTTTTTTTTGGCCGCGGCCGGGGGGACGGGCGGGCTGGCCGCGGCGGGCTCGGCGGGCTCAACCGCGGCCGGCTGGAGGGCGTGTTCCTGGCTGTTGTAGACCAGGCTCTCCGTGGTCTGGGCAGGAGTTTGGCCCGCAACGCCGCTGGTTTGCACCGGGGACGGCGCCGGCTTGGGCAACGGCTCAAGCCCCTCGCTCTGGGCCAGGGGAAACTCATTGCTGTGGGCCGCAGCCGGCGGCGGACAGCCGCAGGGCTCCTTCTCGTGGTCCACCACCTCGTGCAGGCTGCCGTGCTGGAACATGACCCGCTGCCCCGGCTGCACGCGGTAAGCGCCGCCGTCAAAGACGCTGGAGACCAGCACATAGGGCGCGTTCACGCCGGCGTTGTCCACGCAGGTGTCGCCGTGCTGACCGAGGCGCACCTTCACCTCCGCCGCCCCAGGGCCGCCGATGAGAATGCGGAAGTCGGGCGTGAGCAGAATGTCGGAGTTGCGCCCGGTGGCGAAGCTGGCCTCGATGGCGCCGTGGTCCATGGCCATCATCAGGCCGGGAATCTCGCCGGCGGGAACGCTGGAGTCTGCGGCCAGCTTGACCGTGGTGCTGGCGCAGACGCGCAGCACCCCGCGATGGGGCAGGATCACCTGGGTGGTTGCCGAGCCGGAGGTAATGGCTCCGCTGGCGGCGATGATGGCCTTGCCCTGGGAGACCTCGAGCGCACCGGTCACCTCCGCCGTGCGGTCAGGGTTCTTGCTGTCCAGCGGAACGATGGCGATGGGACCCGATGTTGCCGCCGGCGGAGCCTGGGCATGGAGGACAGGTACGAGAAACAGGGCCGCCGCCAGTAGTTGGCAGATGCAGATTGAGATTTGCGAGCCAAAGTGCGTGGTTTCCCAGGTCTCAAAAGCGAGACCTGGGGCACCCGACAGGCAAAGCGGCGCTACGCGGGCTGCGGAGGAGATGTTCATCATGGACGAGTTCCCCAGGAAGCGTACCTCAGGGGCTGAAACGTTTTCTGTTTGAGTGTTTCCGTTGGAGATTTGAATTCATGCTCTCCCACCCTTGAATCCAAGAACGATTCAAGGATGGGGTACCCAAATTATTGTTCGCACTCGCGTCGAAAACGCTCTAATGCCCGGGTTGATTATGCATGGCCAATGCCGGGACTGAAGTCCCGGCCTACCGCTTGGAAGTGCTGCTCCGCAGTGAAAGCCGCGCGACGCCGCATCTGCCGGCTACATACCAAGGAAGTTGCGGATCATCTGGTGGCCGCCCTCGGTGAGAACGCTCTCGGGGTGGAACTGCACGCCCTCGATGGGCAGGGTGCGATGGCGCAGCCCCATGATGACGGCACTGCTGCCGTCGGGCGCGGCGGTGCGCGCGGTCACCATCAGTTCGGCGGGAAGCGACTCTTCGGCCACGATGAGGGAGTGGTAGCGGGTGCAGGTGAGCGGCGAGGGCAGGCCGGCAAAGATGCCCTTGCCGTCGTGCTCCACCGGGCTGGTTTTGCCGTGCATGAGCTGGTGGGCGCGCACCACCTGCCCGCCAAAAGCCTCGCCAATGGCCTGGTGGCCCAGGCAGACGCCAAAGATGGGCACCTTGCCGGCCATGTGGCGGATGAGCGGGACCAGGATGCCGGCCTCGCCGGGGGTGCAGGGGCCGGGCGAGAGCAGGATGCGCTCCGGCTTGAGGGCCTCGACCTGCTCGACGGTGAGCTCATCGTTGCGATGCACCTCGACCTCGGCGCCCAGCTCTCCCAGGTATTGCACGAGGTTGTAGGTAAACGAATCGTAGTTGTCGAGGACAAAGACCATGATGAAGTTTAGTGTAGCGCGCGGCGTGAGGCGGGGTTTGCGGGGCCGCTTTGCGGCGCTGGCGGCGGCGGCCCCTGGCTGGCGGTTGCGCACCCCGCGCCAATCTGCAAAACTGGCCATGGTTCACAACTATGGTTCTTCATTTTCTGATTCAGGGACGCGTGCAGGGGGTGGGCTTTCGCTGGTTCGTGCAGCGGGAGGCCAGCGAGCTGGACCTGCGCGGCTGGGTGCGCAACACCGAAGAGGGCGAGGTGGAAGTGGTGGCCTCGGGTTCGCTGGACGATCTGGCCGACCTGCGCGCCAGTCTGCGCCGCGGCCCGCGCGGCAGCCGCGTCGACCGTCTGATCGAGCACTACCTGGAGGACAAGGAAGCCGAAGACCTGAGTTCCTTCCGCATTGACGGAGCGTGGTAGAGGCAGGGAACAGGGAACAGGGAATAGGGAACAGAAGGCATCGGCCGGTATTGGAGGTGAATCCCTGGTCTCAAAGGCGAGACCAGGGGCACCCGCCGGTATTGGAGGTGAATCCTACTCCCTTTCCCTACTCCCTCCTCCCTGTTCACCGTCCCCTGGTTCGCTTGCCGCTATAATCTCTAGGGAAGCCGGGCTGCCTACCCGCCTGTTCCCTTCCCGCACATTTTTTGAAGCCTTGCCTTCAACCCAAACCGAGGAGCGGACGCAGCCATGCCCGAAGCAGTCAAGCCCAACGAAACCATGAAGCCCGTCAACGTGGACGCTTTGAAGAAACTGGTGCGCACCGTGCCCGATTTCCCCAAGCCGGGAATTCTCTTCTACGACATCACCACCCTGCTCAAGGATAAAACCGGCTTCGCACAGCTTATTGACGCGCTGGCGGCCCACTACCTCGACCGCAAGATCGACCTGGTGCTAGGCATTGAGGCGCGGGGATTCATCTTTGGGCCGGCATTGGCCTACCGGCTGAACGCCGGGTTCGTGCCGGTGCGCAAGCCGCGCAAGCTGCCCGCGCCGGTGGCCCGCGTCACCTATGACCTGGAGTACGGCTCCGACACCCTGGAGATTCACCTGGACGCGATCGAGCCGGGCCAGCGAGTGGTACTGGTGGACGACCTGCTGGCCACCGGAGGCACCATGGAGGCGACGGTCAAGCTGGTCAAGCAGTTGGGCGGGGAGATCGCCGGGCTGGCTTTCGCCGTGGAGCTGGACTTTCTGAAGGGCCGCGAGCGCTTCCCGGACTACGACGTTTTCAGCCTGCTGCACTACGACGAGTAAAGCGGCTGCTGGTCACGATCAAAACTCGGGAGGCAATCCGGGGAGCGACAAGAAGGCTATCAGTGTTGAAGGGGACGGGCTTTGGCCCGTCCGTTCAGATCCGATCTCGATTCCCGGATTTACGGGCTGCGGGAAAACGATGAATGAACGGCGAAGGGCGTGAAAAGCATCCCTCAGGGGCTAAAGCCCAGCTCATCTTGGGCCGTTTACGGCACGACTAAAGTCGTGCCCTGACGCTTCTTGCCCTTGAATTGAGTTTTTCCACTGCATGTAAGGCCCCGTTCGATTTGATTGCGTCTGCGGCACGACTGAAGCCGTGCCCTGTTACAAAGCCAGGCTCCCGCCTATCCGCTCTCGCTTGTCCATCTGTGCGATCCTCACCGCCAAGATTTCATCCCTGCGCATCGGTCGGGACCGCGCTCTCCACCGGCTCCTCCTGGAAGGTCTGCGCGTCGGCAAAGCGGTAGCCCACGTAGACATCGGTCAGCAGATACACGGGATTGGCGGGATCGTCCTCGATCTTCTTGCGCAACTGGCGAACGAAGGTACGCAGGTACTCGACCTCCTCGCGGCAGTCGGCGCCCCAGACGGCGGTCAGCAGGCGGGCATAGGTCACCACCCGCCCGGCTCGGCTCATCAGGCAATGGAGAATATCGAACTCCTTGCGGGTGAGGTGCACCGCCTCGCCGCGTTTGGTCACGCTGCGCTTCACCGGGTCCAGGCGGATTTCCCCAATTTCGATGGGGGCATCCTCGGCGCGGGCCGGGGCCTTGACGCGGCGGACCGCGGCGCGCAGGCGGGCAATCAGTTCGCGGGTGCTGAAGGGCTTGGTCACGTAGTCGTCGGCGCCCGACTCCAGGGCCTCGACCTTGTCCTCTTCCCCATCGCGCACGGTGAGCATGATGATCGGCAGGCGGGGAGCGAAGGCGCGGATGCGGCGCAGGGTTTCCAGGCCGCCGATGCCCGGCATGTTCACGTCCAGCAGGACCACATCGTAGATGGCGGCGCGCAGCATTTGCAGCGCCTCTTCGCCGCGCGAGGCCTCGGCCACCTGAAAGCCCAGTTCCACCAGCGGCGGGCGCAGCGCGCGGCGGATGGCCGATTCGTCGTCGACCAGAAGAATGCGGATTACGGACTGGTTCATCGTCAACACCTCTTTTGCGCGGGGGCCGGAATGGCCGCAAAGAATGTGGTTCCTTCCACTTCATCACTGGTGACCCAGACATAGCCGCCGTGAATGACGGCGACGCGCTTGGCCACGGAGAGACCGATGCCGGTGCCGGCGGTGCGGTTGGAATGGGTGGAAGATCGATAGTAGCGGTTGAAGATGCGCTCCCGGTCGGCCATGGGAATCACCGGCCCGAAGCTGTGCACGGAAAAAATCGCCTCGGCGTTGGCGTGGACCACGCGGATGGTGATGGTGGTGCCGAAGATCGAGTACTTGCAGGCATTGTCGATGTACTGGGTGAGCAGCATGACCATCAACTGGCGATCGCAGCAGACCACCAGATTGTCGTCCTCGATTTCGAGGGCCACCTTCATGCTGGCGAGGCGATCGCGCAGGCTGGCCACCACCTCTTCGATCAGGCCCGCCACGTCCACCGGGGTGGCATGAATGGTGACCTCGCCCGCATCCAGGCGCGCGGTCTTCAGCAGCCGGGTGGTCAACTCGCCCAGCAAAGAGGTCTGTTCGTCGATCAGGGCCACCAGTTCTGCCTGCGACGCGGAAAGGTGCCCCATCTCGCCCAAACCCGTGCTGGCGGCGCGGATGGCGGTCAACGGCGTCTTGTAGGCGTGCGCCAGGCTGTCAAGCACCGTGGCCCGCAACTGCTCGGTGCGGCGCTCGGTTTCGATGCGGCTCTCGTTGGCAAAGGCCCGGTAGCGGTCGAAGGTGATGGCGATCAGCGAGGCGATGGCGTTGTTGGTCAGCGGGCTGGTTTCACCGCGCACCACCAGCGCGCCCACCGGCACGGTGCCCAGACGCACCACGCGGCGGCCGATCCCGGTGGCCGGATCGTCGTCGTTGGTTTCAAAGTAGTAGACGTTCTGGGCCAGTTCCTGCGGGTCCACATTCCAGATACCGGCCTGGTAGACCTGGTGCAGGTCCGCGTCGAAGAGTACCACCGCCTCCAGGGCAAAGGTCTCGTGCACCAGTTCGACCAACTGCGGTCCCGGCTCCATGTGCAGATTCATTTGCAGGGTGCGGCGGGTGAACTCGTAGAGGTCGTGCATCTGCCCGCCCCAGGACTCGGCTTCGCGGGCGTGCTCGGTGACGCGCGCGGAGAGGCGGCTGACCAGCAGCGCCACCAGCACAAAGGCCAGCAGCGCAACGGTATTGGCCGGGTCGGAGACGGGATTGGACTCTGGCCGCCGGGTGATAAACCAGCCGTGCACCACCACCGCCGAAAGCGACACCACCACCGCCTGCCAGAATCCGCACAGCAGGGCGGTGGGCACCACGACCAGCAGGTAGAGCAGCAGGGCCACGGGCAGCAGCCAGCCCGACCAGTGCGCCAGGGCCGCCGCCAGGACGACGGTCAGCACCCCCAGCGCGCACTCCAGGCAGAAGAGCAGAACCCGCAACCCGGAGCGCAGGGAGGGCCGGGCGCCGAAGGCTGCACGTACCGGACTATAACTTCCAGACAATCTGCCACCCCCTCCTTTCCTGGCAACCGAAGTGTGCGCCAGGCAACCGCTTTGCATCCGTCCGCGTGAAGAGCCGTGCGTTTGTCAGCCCGCGGGAAATCCCGGAAAGCATACCTCAGGGGCTAAAGCCCGTTCTTTATTTTGTGCGGCTTATGTTCGGGCTGAAGCCCGGACCTACCGCAGGAACGGGATTTTCCGCAACCTGTGAAGCCGTGCCCTTTCAAAGCATCGACTTAATCAGAGGTTCTCTAAAGCCCGATCTGTATTTTGTGCGACTTGCGGCACGACTAAAGCCGTGCCCTGACACTTCTTTCCCTTGAATTGAGTTTCTCAGCAGCCTATAAGGCCCGCGTTGATTTTACTGGCCTTGTGCCGGGATTAAAGTCCGGGCCAACCGTGCAAGCGAGTCTTTCCGCGGCCTGTTGAGCCAGTGCATAGGTGCAATGAAACCAGTGGGCGCATTAGCCCCGGAGGGACGCAGTTCTGGAAACTTGCTCCAGGTTCGCCCACTTTCCCCAAACTGCGTACGCCGGAGTCCTCCTCGGTTGCTCCAATCCGCGGAAATGCGGCCATTTGGCTGGAAACGGGAATGCCGGTCGCAACCTGCAGTGAGGGAAAACGTATGTGGATTTTAGCATTCCGTTCATTTCCCGCCCCAGACAGAGGCCCTGCACCCGTTCCAACGAGTGCCGCGTTCGCCTTGATTTCATGGCTCTTGTGCCCGCGATCGAGGCGCTGAGCGGAGCGCCCTGATGAATTCTTTTCGTATTCCTCATTTGTTCCTTATGCACTGTTTGCGTTACTAGCATTAATCCGCAGCACCGGACCACCCCAGGGAAGCGCACAACACAGGCGGCTCCCGAACCGGTAAAACCGGACGGGCGCTTTGCCCGCGGGACCCTGAAGGGTTGGCTGGCTCGCAGATTGCACTCCACCGGGTGCCCACCTTGCCTCCATTTTGGCTGAGTTCATCTTGTGTCATACCACAACCATTCTTTCTGGGAGGAACAGTGCCGATGAATCTGAACCTGAATCGCATTCTGCAAACGATGGCCGCCAGCGCCATGGCCTTCGCCCTGATGGCCAGCGCACAAACCCCGGCGGCGCCCGCCGCAGCTCCGGCGGCTCAGGCACCCGCGCCAGCGCCCGCCGCGCCCGCAGATGCCCCGGCCCCGCTTTCCACGTTCGTTCTCACGGGTCCGCTGCAATGGCTGCCGCCGGCGATCTTCGATGCCGGACCGTTGGGCAAGCTGTCGGTGAACGGCATCTTGACAGGTTTCTCGCAGTTCCAAAACAATCCCGTGCCGGGAGACGACAGTGCGCAGGCCACTCTGAGCAACGGCGAGATTTTCATTCAGAAGGCCGATGGGAAGGTCCAGTACTACATCCAGGCGGGCGTCTACACCATGCCGACCCTCGGGAATACGTTTCTTTCAGCCGAGAAGACGCTGTCTTCCTTCTACGGGCCTGTTCCGGTTGCCTACCTGAAGTTGCAGGCGGCCAAGAACACGCAGTTCCTTATCGGCCAACTTCCCACTCTGATGGGCGCCGAGTCCACCTTTACGTACCAGAACTTCAACATCGAGCGCGGCATCGTTTGGAACCAAGAGAACGCCATCAATCGCGGCATTCAGGTGAACCAAACAGTGAATAAGTACCTGTCCGCCTCGGTCAGCTGGAACGACGGTTACTATTCCAACCGCTACTCGTGGCTCTCGGGCTCGGCGACCCTAACGAAGGGGCCTCATGTCCTGGTGTACGACGGGATGGGGAACCTGGGACAGACCGTCTTTCAAACAGCGTCCACACCGGTGCAGAACAACGGCTACATGCACGCGGTGATCTATACGTACACCAAGGGCCCATGGATCATTTCGCCGTATTTCCAGTACGGCAAGCTGCCGACCAACGCGAAGGTAGGCGTAGCCAAGGGTACCTCCGCAACCGGCGGCGCGATGAACGTAAGTTACGCGTTCAAGAAGGGCTTCTCGCTTCCGGCGCGCGTGGAATACCTCACGAGTTCGGGGAGTGCTACTGACGGATCGGTCAACTTGCTGGGCTTTGGGGCCGGCAGCGCAGGCACCACATTCACCGCGACGCCGACTTACCAAAAAGGCGGCATGTACCTTCGCGGCGATCTCGCATGGATGCACGCAAGCAGCCAAACCACGGGAGATGTTTTCGGCAAGACGGGAACGGATGCGGACCAATTCCGAGGCGTGCTGGAATTCGGCTTCATCTTCGGCAAGAACATAACCGAGAAATAACCGAATCGAGACGCAGCCCCGCGGGGCGGCTGGCTTTGTGGCCTTCTTTGGACCCAGGCGGGAAACAGGCACGGTTTGCGGCACGGCGTTGGCCGTGCCGCAAACTCGATCCAATCAGCGCCAGCTTTAGCCACTGACGAAAGCCATGCGCTGGCATAACTCTTTGCCCTGGGGCCAGGTGTCTTACTGGACGATTTCGCACCTTGAGTTCATGCATTCCCAGGTCTCAGAAGCGAGACCTGGGGCACCCAGGCTGGTACAACTTCAAGCGGTCAGATACCCAGGTCCTAAGTCTGCCGGCAGGCGACTCCTAGCCTAAAACAGAGTTATTCATCCAAGCCTTCGGCGCCCAGAAGCAGAAGAGCCAAAAACAGCCGCAGGTCCTTCGACTGGCTGCGTTCGCTGCGGATCACCTATCCGCGGAAGCACAGCAATTCCCTCCCGATCAACAGCCGGCAGGTTGCAAGCAATATTGGCCAGCCTGCCACTTTCTTCCGTTTCCTCATTTCATCTTTATCGCCTCGCCACTACGTTGAAAACATCCACACCGGCCCGGAGAGGAATCCACACACGGGCGAGCCCTAAGAACATCCCGGGGATCGACAGCCGGGAGCAGCCTTAAGAATCTCAATATCCAGGAGAACGCTCATGGCAGATCAAAAAGCACCTCAGATGCAGGCCACCCTGGGCCTTACCGGGCTGACCAGCAACGCAATGGCTCTCATTGCGCCCGGCGCCTTTCTTTGGCTCACCTTCTTTATCCAGGCCACCACGGGAACCACGGCGCCTGCCATGTGGCTGGGCATCTTCGGCGCCCTGCTGCTCTGCCTGGCCACAGCCGTGGCTTACGCGGAGATCTCCAAGCTCTATCCCGGCACCGGCTCCAGCTACTACTACGCGGAGCAGGCCCTGCTGTCGCAGCACAATATCTCGAAGTATGCGCGCATCGCCAAGTTCATTGTCGGCTGGGGCTCTCACCTCTACTACTGGGTCTATCCCGGTGTGATGGTAGCCACCACCGGCATCTTCATGGGCTATGTGGTCGGCTTCCTCTATCCCAACGTCATGAGCGGCTCCAACCCCGGCCCGCTCTTCATGGCGCTGGTGGCGATTTGCTTCGCGTTCTTCGTCGGCTGGATCGCCTCCAAGGGCGCCGGCGCCTCGACCGCGGTCAACCTGGCCATCAACGTGGTGCAAATCTCGGCACTGCTGGTCTTCAGCGTGCTGGCCATCGGCTATCGGACCAGCCATCCCGCCGGTTCGCCTGCCTTCCAGTACGACGGGCAGACGCTGGCCACCTACAGCTACCAATTCGCCACCGCCAAGGACGGCACCACCATCCGCGACGCCAGCGGCGCGCCGCTGCCCTTGCTGGACGCGGCCGGCAAGCCGGTTCCCTTCACCATCGACTACCCCGAAAAGGACGCCAGCGGCAACTTTCTGAGCCATCCCACCGCTGCCTCGGTCATTTCGCCCCACAAATTCAGCTTCCTGTTCATTCAGGCTACGGTCGCCATTCTTATCCTGGTGGGCTTTGAATCGGTCACCTCGATGGGAGGCGAGGCCAAAAACCCCACCAAACACATACCCATCGCGGTCATCGCCTCGCTGCTGATTCAAGGCCTGGTGTGTTATCTGATCGAGTATTTCGCGGCCAACTACTTTCTCAACTCCGGGTACAGCATGGCCAGCGCGTCCAGCTCCGCGGCACCCGTCGGCGACATGATGATCATTGTCGGCGACGCCCTGCTGGGCCACGGCAATGGACACTACTTCATGCTGGCGGAAGCCTTCACCGTCTTCCTGGCGCTGATCGGCACCACCCTCAGCTGCATGAACACCGGCGCCCGCGTCACCTATGCCATGGGCAAGGACGATGAGGCTCCCGAGCACTTCGGGCTGCTGCACGCCGGGTCGCTGAGCCCCCGCAAGGCCATCTGGACGCTGGCCACCATCTCCGCGGTCATCGGCGTCATCGCCGTCTCGCTGGTCTTTGGCGATGCCGGCGCTCCGACCGATGCGGCCATTGCGGCCCTGCCCCACGGCATCTTCTCCAACTGGGGTTACCTCTCCCACAACCAACTGGCGGCGCTGCCCAATTCGCTGCTGACCATCACCCTGACCTCCAACTTCGGCACCTTCATCCTGTATGCGCTGAGCTGCCTGCTGTGCATCATTGCCTACCACAAGCGGGCAGACTACAACGTGGTCTACCACCTGCTGATTCCGGGGTTCGGCTTGCTGGCCAACCTGGTCTGCATGGCGTTCTACCTGATCAGCCCGGTATTCGGCCTGGGCACGTTCAAGGAGCCGCTGCTGGCCCTGGGCATTTCCGCCGTGTGGGGCATTTACGGAGCCATTTACTTCATCCGCACCTCGAAGTCCAAGGGCAAGGCGATCCTGCTCGAGTCCAAGCAGCCTTCGTAGCGGTTTCTCAACCGAACGGCAACCGCTGGTTGGCCCTCCCGTTCCCGGCTTGGCGACAAGTCGAAGACTGGAGGGCCATCCAGTGATACTTTCAAGGCAGATGTTTCCTTATCTGAGCAGCAAGACTTCCGGGTGCCCATTCGCTTCCCGGTGCTTCATAAAATGCGACAGGCGGCGGCGCCCATGTTAGACATCCAGTTCGGTCAGGCCAGCGATTTCGGCAAGGTTCGCACCAACAACGAAGACGCCATGGGGTCGTTCATTCCGATTTCGCGGCACCAGGCGCGGTCGCATGGATTCCTGTTTGCGGTAGCCGACGGGGTGGGCGGGATGGACCTGGGCGAGGTAGCCTCGGCCACGGCCATCTCGGTTTTGACCGAGGAGTTTGGCAAGGCCCAGGCCGGCACCATGCTGGTGAGCCTGTTGCCGCGGCTGATTCAGCACGCCAACGCCGCGGTGCACGATTGCACCCTGGCCCCCCAGTACCGCGGCAAGAAGATGGCCACCACGCTGGTAGCCTGCGCGCTGCGCTACGACCAGGCGGTGGTCTCCCATGTGGGCGACAGCCGCTGCTATCTGGTGCGCAACGGCCAGGCCAAGCAGGTGACCCAGGACCACACCTGGGTCAACGAGCAAAGAAAGCTGGGCCTGCTCTCCGCCAGCGAAGCGGCCGAGTCCGACTCCCGGCACATCCTCATCCGCTCGCTGGGGCCGGAGATGTTTGTCTCCCCTGACACCACCAGCCTCACCCTCCAGGCGGGCGACGTGCTGGTTCTCTGCTCCGACGGGCTGCATAACGAAATGAGCGATGCGGCCATTGCCGAAATCGTCTCCCAACCTGGGAACATCGAGGAAGTGGCCCGCGAGCTGGTGACGCGCTCGGTGGAACTGGACGGCGGCGACAACACGACCGCCCAGGTGATCCGCGTGCGCGCCGTCGAACAGGTGGGTATGTACCGCGGCCGCCCCTACCGGCTGCCTTCCTAGTACCCAGTCTGTGTGATTTGGTGATGGATCCCGGACCAATGCGGGCGTGGACGCCCGCACGACAGCCGGTCTGGAGACTGATTACATGACAGCGTCGGCTCCCTCGACCTGAGTAGACTG
>Ga0302275_10000517_pt1 | contig 43588 bp, 39 predicted proteins | sample III_Bog_N2_2_FD_200229 | JGI IMG/M metagenome (GOLD analysis project Ga0302275, IMG submission 200229) | Peat permafrost microbial communities from Stordalen Mire near Abisko, Sweden - III_Bog_N2_2 | ecosystem: Environmental > Terrestrial > Soil > Wetlands > Peat | place: Sweden: Abisko... | reverse complement strand
ACGTTTGTGCGCACCGTGGCCGCCAACGAAGGCATCCGCGCGGGCGGCGGCACTGGCAATGTCGGCGTGGGCGTCAACGTCGGGCCGTGATTCACGGCGCGTGATAATGCAGCGGCCGGCCGTTCATGATATTTTCGACATTGTTCCACAACACCAACGCCGTAATCGCGAAGAACAACAACCAGTTCAAAGCACACGCCAGCAGTAAAATTCCACCGCTCCGATGACGCGCCCGTAATAATTGCCAGCCAACAACACTGCCAAAAATCAGGCTAAAAAAATAAATCGTGAACGACGGATAAAAACTGGCGAACACCAAGTCGCGCAACGCGACCGGATAACCGCCGGCGTTGCGCCAGAACGACGGCGTCTCCCGGAGCAACGCGCCGGCCAGCACCGCGAGACCAAATATTGTGAGCGCGGCGGCCAACGCCAGCGCACCGAAAAATCTGACCGGCGACGGCTTCATAACTTTCCCGTCTTCCGCCAGCGCCAGAGCGTCGTCGGATTGATGCCAAGCTGCGCGGCAACCAGCGTGAAATTATTTTCGCTGGCGGCCAGCATCTGTTTTGCGCGCGCCAGTTTTTCACCGCGACTGGGAAAATTTTCCGGCGACGCCACACTCGCGTTTGCAAGTGAAATTTTTTCCGGCACGGCCACCGGGCTGGACGGCGGCGCGTCCCACCAGCCTTCGCGCAAGACCGGGCCGTCGTAAAGCAGCGCCAGCCGGTCAATCGCACTTTTCAATTCGCGCGCGTTGCCCGGCCAGTCGTGATTCGTGAAACGCTGCAACAGCGCGGGCTCCACGGTCTCCAAATTTTTGCCGAACCGTTCGCCGGCCTGCCGCAGGAAAATTTGCACGAGCGGCGCTATGTCCTCGCGCCGCTCGCGCAGCGGTGGCACGTTGAGCGTGATCTCGGCCAGCCGGTAAAACAAATCCGCACGGAATTTTCCCGCCTCCGCCTCGGCGCGCAAATCACGGTTGGTGGCGGCGACGATGCGCGCCTTGGATTTGTATTCACCCTCGCCGCCGACGCGCCGGGCGACGCGCGTTTCCAAAAAGCGCAGCAGTTTTGGTTGGAGCGACAAATCCATTTCCCCGATTTCATCCAGAAACAAAGTGCCGCCGGATGCTTGTTCGACGAGGCCGGGCCGCGACTTGAGCGCGCCGGTGAAAGCACCTTTTTCCACGCCAAAAATTTCCGCCTCGATCAGGTCTTTCGGAATTGCGGCGCAGTTCAGCGCCACAAAACTTTTCCGGCGGCTGGCGTCGTGCAATGCGCGGGCGACTTTTTCTTTGCCCACGCCAGATTCGCCGAGGATGAGCACGTTCACGTCCGTCGGCCCGATTTTTTCCACGGTCTGCCGCAGCGCGCGCAGCGCGGCGGATTTGCCGGCGAGTGCGTCCTCGGCGTTGAGCGGTTCGCCGCCGTAAAGTTGCAGCCACAACTTTTGCGCCTCGACCGCGCGGTGGAGCGCGGAACGCCAGCGTTCGTCCGAATCAGTTTCATCCAGCACATCCGCCGCCCCGTCGCGCATGGCCGCCACAATTTCGAGCGAAGTAAGATTTTTGCCGACAATGATAAACTGCCGGCTGGCGCGGGCGAGCTGGACGCGCAGGGCATTCCAGCCGCGCGTGGCGAGTTCGTCACTGGGAATGAGGTAAAGCACCTCGGCGGATTCGGGCGCGAGCACTTGGATGCGCGCTGGGTCAAGGGTGAAGACCGGCACGCGCAACGCCTCCAGCCGCTGGCGCAGCTGGCGAGAATGCAAATGCGGGGGCAGCCCGATTCTCATGCAATGCAAAATGGATTATCTGCAATGCAAATGCAATTAATAATTGCAATGCAATGTTGCCGGCTTGTAAAACCGTTGAAAATATGGGCAAATGCGGGTTGGCACGCCCGCTGCTGAAGAGCCGTTGTCGTAAAACATAAAACTCTAAAACTAATGAAAAATAATTACATCAAGCACGGTTTGGTTGCCGGGGTCGCGGCGCTATCCGTTTTCACGGCGGCGGCGCAGTCGGCCGGCGTGGTCTCGCCGGTCCAATCCAAAGCCGATCCTTACGGATTGAAAATCGCCGGGCCGGTGATGCAGTCCGGTTCAGACGAAGCCTCCAAGAAATTTGACCAATCCATACTTCCCAGCCTGAACGCGTTCGTCAAGTCGGCCTTGCCGGAACAAAAAAACAACACCAAGAGCGCGGCGTTTGAAATTGATCCGAACAAGATTGTGCTCGCGACCAAGACGGACGTGCGGGCGTATTTTGTTTCTGAAGGTGCGGCGTATCATAATTCCATCGGCGTGGATGCGGTCAAGGTGGGCAACGATCCCAAGACTTCCTATGACGAAGTGACGGCGGCCTCGTCGCAGCTCGTTTTTCCGGACGCCTCCAGCACCGAAGGCGGTTCGGCCAGCGGCAAATATGGCACGCGCACCGCGAGCGAGCCGTTGCTGCCCGGCGATTTTGTGAACGTCGGCACTTTTACCGCCGGCACGAAGCTCGATTTTTTCCTGCTGTCCAACGGCGCGAACCAGCCGTGGGCGAATGTCATTTCCGCCGACGAGTCGCTCAATGGTGACGGCTTCAAGCAGCACGTTGCCGCATTCACCACCAAGCTCTTCGTGCCGAAGCTTAACAGTCCTTTTGTGTTCCTCTCGTTTGAAGATTTGTGGGGCGGCGGCGATAAGGACATCAACGACACCATCATCGCGCTCGACGTCGGCAAGGCCACGGTGAAGGCGCTGCTCGCTACGCCGGAACCGGCCATGTGGTTGACGCTCGGCTCGTTCCTAGCGCTCGGCATCTGGGCGAAACGCCGGATGGAAAAAACCGTGCCAGCGGCCGCCTGAAATAAAAAACCGCGCCGGATGAAATCCAAAAATAAATTTGTCCTAATGGTTGCCGTCGTGCTCGCGGTTGCGGGCACGGCGGTTTTTTTGGGAATTCAATCCTGGCGCAATGGCGTAATCCTCCGGCAGGAACAGCGCGCGTTTGCCGAGACGCAAAAGCTCCTTGCGCAAAATAATTTTTCGGACGCGCTCGCCATTATCCAACAGCAGCCGGCACCGACCGCCAAATTAAACTGGCCGCCACTTGAAATTCGCGCCCTCGCCGGCCGGCTCGCCGCGCCGCAGCTCGCGGCGATTTATCAGCGCGCACCACAGCGGATTCTCGACAACGAAGAAGCCTCGCTCGTTTTGGAACGCGCCTTTCTCGCGAGCCACAACAATGCCGCGTTCGCCGCCATCCGCTCCGCTTGGGCTGGACACGAAACGCAGAAGGCCGACTGGCTCACGCTCGACAGCGATGTTTTTCTCGCCGCCGGCAAACCGCGTGAAGCCGAAAAATTTTTGCGCTCGCAAAAATTCACTGGCAAAGCCGAGGCCGCACGCTTGGAACGCCTTTCACTGCTCGTCGCCAAACGCGATTTGCCGCAGGCGTGGCAATTGCTTTCCGACGCGACGCAACTCGACTCGCGTAATTCCGAACTTCGCTCCTTCCGCGCGCAAATTTTGGAAGCCGCCGGCAAGCCCGAAGCCGCGCGCATTGAATACCTCGCCGCCGTCATCGCCGAAACCAACAACCCGCTGCTGACCGACCAGCTCGCCGAATTTTATCGCCGCCAAAATAATTACGACGCTGCGCTCGCCACTTGGGAAATGGCGTTGAACCAACCAACTTTCGACTTCGTTGCGCTTAAAACTGCGTTTTGGCAAAAATTGATTCGCCCCGGAAATTTTGACGCAGATAAAATTCCCGACGGCGAACTTGCGCCGCTCGCAAAATGGATTGCCGGTCTGGATGCCTCCAAATTTTTTGAGACGAATTCCTTCAACGACTTGCCATCCGCCCAACAGGTCGCGCAACAACGGCAGGAGATTTTCTGGCTGCGGCTTGCCGACGCACTCCAGCAGAAACGCGAAACCGAGGCCGCCAGCCTGCTCCAGTTCAATCCGTTCCGCGCACGCTCGTGGCAGCCGGATCTCGAAGCGGCCCTCGCCCGCATCATCCATTATCGCCAAAAACATTCGCTGAATCCGCCGGAGATTGCCGAGGTCACGGACGCGCCCGCCGACCGCCATGAATTTTTCGCGCAACTTGAAACGCTGGCCGCGCAGGAACGCACCGCCGGTCGCGCCACCGTTCCCGCCGACCTCGACGCACTGCTGCGCGGGCCGGATGCGTTTGCCGCCGCGTTCATGGCCGCCGGCTGGCGCGAAGCCGCGCTGCGTTTGTGCGATCCAGAAAAAGTTTCCACCAACGAGCCGACCTGGTTCGCCTATGGCCTCGCGCAGATTTTGCGGATGAATCGCAGTCCGTCCACCGCTTTGAATTTTCTCACGCAACAGAAAAATGATCCATCCCTGAAACTTCTGGCCGCCGAAATTAAAATTGAATCTGGCGATCAGGCCGCCGGTCTCGCGGAGCTGACTGCGCTCGCGCCGCAAAACTCGGCCGTTGGTTTTCGCGCCAGCTATATTTTGGCGCTGGCTGATGTGGACGCCAAAAAATTTGACGCGGCAAAAAAATGGGTTTTGCAAAGCGCACCGCTGGCCTCCGATTTGCTCGGCCGCGAACTGTTGGCCAACATCGCCGTGCAAACCGGGCAGATGGACGAGGCTGGTAAAATTTATTCCGCCATCGCCAGCCAATCCATTCCCGCCCGCGCATTTTTGGCGAAACAGGCATTCGACCAGCACAACTGGAACGAAGCGCGGCGGCTGACGAGCGAATTGGTGCAGGTTGCGCCGGAGGATTTGCAGTTCCGCGCGAACCTAGCGGTGATTGACAAAAAAATTTCCGCCGAATGAAATTGCGCGACCAACTTTGGCTCGCTGGTCTGCTGGCCGTCGCCGCGTTCATCTGGCTGCGCGACCGCACCTGGCTCACATCGTCCGACGAAGTGCTGCCATTGCTCGCGGCGCCGGCGGTGTTTCTCTGGCTGGGCGAACCGTGGCGCGGCTGGCGCAAAACGGCTGCGCCCATAAATTTCAAATGGCTGGTGGCCGCGCTGATAATTTTTATTTTGGGAGTCGCGCTGGACGTGACGTTGCTGCTCGCAATTGCGTGGACGCTGGCGTTGGCGGCGTGGCTGGCCGCCAACATTCCGGCAGAAAAAACTTTTGCGCTGCACCGGCTGTTGATTTTTCCGCTGCTGGCGTTTCCGTGGCTGGCGCTGGATTTGCCGTCGCTCGGCTGGTGGTTTCGTTTGTCGGCGGCGTGGTCGGCGGAACACATTTTCATGATGCTCGGCCTGGCCGTTTCGCGTGAAGGCACACAGATCATCGTGCAAAATTTTCCGGTGGACGTTTCCGCCGCGTGCGCAGGGTTGAAAGTCTTGCAGGCGATGCTCGTGGCGGGCGGCCTGCTGGCGTTTGTGCAACTCGGGCGCACCCGCTGGTATTGGCCGGCGGCCGTCGTGCTGCCGCTGGTCGCGTGGCTGGCGAACACGCTGCGCGTGGTAATGTTGAGCGGCGTGGCGTTGACGTTCGGCGCGGACGCGGCGCGCGGCTGGTTTCATGAATGGGGCGGCTGGCTGGTCTTGGTGGTGATGTTCGCATTATGCGGCGCGGTCTTTGCGTTTTTTGGTCGCGACCAAAAAAAATCGGAGGCGCAACCGTGAAGCCCCCAAAAACTTTTCCATTGGTAGAACTGGCGATTCTGTCTTTCGCCGCATGGCAGGCGCATGATTTGCTGAACGCCTGGCAACATTCACCGCACGACCGGCTCGGCTGGCTGGCACTGATGGTATGGCTTGCGCCATGGGCTTTTTATTTGGTCGATAAGCGGCGGGCTGAACTTTCGGCAAATCCATTTTTGCTCGGCGCGGCAATTCTGGCCGGCGCGTTGAGCGAATTGACCGAGCTGCATTTTTTCGGTCACGTTGCGCTGGCGTTGGCGGTCGCGGCCTGGTTCAAAATTTCCTGGCGTTGGCTGCTGTGGCTCGCGGCGGCGGCGGCGTGGATGCCGGTGTTCGGCTGGTGGCTGACGGATTTTTCCGGGGCAACTGTTTTTTTGCTGCGGCTGCTGTTGGCATTGACGGGCGTAATTTGCGTGTGGCCAAAAAATAAAATTGCGGATGTATTATGACTTCGCGGGCGCAAAAAATTCTGTTCGCAGCACTTATTTTGGCGGGTCTGCTCGCGCTGGCGTGGGATTTGGTGCCATTGCCCGATGCACAGAGTCGCGTGGCGCATCTCGCCACGGTCGGTCTGGGTTTTTCCAGCCGTGAAATGCCGCTGAACGAGACGGAAAAATCCATCTACGGCGCGGCGCAGGTCGTGAAACGCATTTACCGCGCGGGCCATGAAAATTTTGTGGTCGTGATTGTTGACGGCACGCGGAACCGCCATGCAGTCCATGATCCGGGGTATTGTTTTCGCGGCGCGGGCTGGACGATTGCCGGCGAACGCGCCTTGGTGCTGCCCGGCGGCGCGGGGAAAATTCTGACACTACAAAAAAACGGCGAGACGCGCGAGGCGGTCTTCTGGTTTTCCGACGGTCGCGAACGGCACGCGCAGATCGCGCGCTGCTGGTGGCAAACGGCGATGCGACGGCTGACGTTCGGCGGCTCCGGCCCTGCGCCGGTGCTGGTGGTCGTGCAGCCGTTGGGCGACGGCTGTTCGGACTGGAACCTATTGCCCGCGCAATTGCCGGCATTGTTTGAATTTTAGCGCGGTAGAGGAAAAACAATTTGGGACGGATGAATCGGTGACAAGCCGCGCACTTGTGTGAAGTGTGCATCCACGGTGATTATGTCCGGTTTGAAAGAGTTCCGAGTTCCGAAAACCGTGAATACACAAATCAATCGCCTTAGTAGCGGCCGTTTATCTAAATACTGCTATTCAGCGGTCACCCCACCATTGCGCTGGTCAGTGGCAAGGGCAAGCGAGCGGCTAAAGAATTGATGCGCGAACCTATCATTAAGGCAACCGAACCAACGCCAAAGAAAAAATAACAGTTCGAGAATAGCGAAACCGAATTCAGAAATTCGGGGTGACAATGTATATAAGTCCCAAAATAAAATAGCCCTTTTAGGTTGGGACGTGAACGCGATATGCTGTGGCGAATTCGACTTGAGCAGAATTAAAAAATGCCATGAAATCTGGTTTCACCTGCGCCGCCCTTTTATCCGTGATCCTCACGGTAGCCGGCTGTATGTCGCCGGGCCGGGGCAAAACCACCCAGGTGGTCAACACGGGCAAGCCGGTTTCCTTAGACATCATCTATGTCACCACCGCGAGCGCAGAGGAGAATTTTGGCGACGCGGGCCAGCGCTTAAATGACGCGATCGTTTCGCAACTGAAAGAATCCGAAATGTTTGCGACCGTGACCAATCAAGTGCCCGACGCCAGTTTGGGCCAGGGGATAAAAATAGCCGTGGAGATCAAGCACCTCAAAAAAGTCTCGCAGGAAGCGCGCGACTGGACGGGGGTGCTGGCAGGGCGGGCAGACATTTCGATTCAAACGACCATTACGGATTTACAATCGGGCCGGCCAATTCAGAGTTTTGAGGTGGAGGCAGAATCGGGCAGAGCCCCCTATGCAGAAACGACTAGCGAAGCGATCTACCAGGCCGCTAAACAGATCGTGAGCGAGGTGCTTAAACTGAATGCCCAGTCGGCCGAGGGCGAAGAGTTAAGAGTTTTGTGAAACCCGGTGTCCCGAAAGTTAAAAATGCCGGCGCACACGGAGGTTCGAGCCGAACGGCCCGCACGCCTGATCTTCAAAAGAGAGAGCCTTGAACCGGTTTCGCCGGGCCGTCCGCACCCCACAACTTTGTGATCATTTCCTGTTGCGTTGTAAATGGACATTTCGCCTTCGGTTGCTATTGCGATTCGTCAATGTGCCGGAGCGCGAATTGTGCGCCGGTCATCAGCGCCGTTTTGCCAAGCTGCTCATTCAGCTTTTGCGCCACGTCATCCACGGCGCCCCAGCGTTCTTCAGTTATTAAGTCCGGGTGCATCAGCGGGCCACCTGATCAACAGCATGCGATATTTCTCGCGTTATGGGGGTGCCTGTTGCGTTTATGGGTGGTTTTAAACACAAATTTCCCGAAACTGCCGGCGAGGATTTGGACATGGGCTTAGGTTGCGGAGTTTGGCGTGATTGTGTGGGCACCTGAGGCAAAGGAAAAAATTTCACGCTTCTTCTGTAACAAGCACCTTTTTTCCGGTAATTCATCTGGATACGCTATTCCCATGAGCAGCCTGACCTCATCCAGTGAAGCGCCACGGATTTTTCCGCACACGCGCTGGTCGCTGGTGCTGGCCGCGACGCAAAAGGAGGCTCCCGAATCGGCGGCGGCGCTGGAACTCATCTGCCAAGCCTATTGGTATCCGCTTTACGCCTATGCCCGGCGTTGCGGTAAGTCACCACACGACGCGCAGGATTTAACGCAGGAGTTCTTCTGCCGCCTGCTTGAAAAGCGCTGGCTGGATTCCGCTGACCGGGAAAAAGGCAAGCTACGGACGTTTCTGATCGTCGCCTTGAAAAACTTCATGAGTAAGGAATGGCGGCGAGCCTGCGCCCAACGTCGTGGCGGAAGCCAATCACAAGTGCCATTTGATACGGAATTCGCCGAAAGCCGCTATGCCGCCGAGCATTCGGCCAAACTTGCGGCGGATGAAACTTTCGACAAACAATGGGCATTGACACTTCTGGATTTGACCGTGAATCGTTTGCGTTCAGAATTCACAGCGGCAAACAAGCCGGATGATTTCGAGGCGCTCAAAGTCTGCCTTCTGGCGGCGCACGGAGCGATTGATTATGCGGCGGTGGCGTCCCACCTTCGCTTGAACGAAGGCGCAGCTCGGGTGGCCGTGCACCGGCTACGCAAACGCTTTCGTGAAATCTATCGCGAGGAGATTTCACAAACTCTGACTGACGGAGATGATCTGGATGCGGAATTGCGCCATCTCGCCGCTGCCTTGGCTGAAAAATAAAAATGCACCCAGCGTGTAACAACCTTCCGTCAACCGGTAAGTATCGGGCATGAGCAACGAATCATTGCCAAGATGTCCGCAGTGTGGCGCACCGCTGCCAGAGAATGCGCCTGCCGGTTTATGCCCGAAATGCCTGATGGCGTTGAACCTGAAGACGGAAACCGTTTTCACCGATGACACGCCCGCCGCGCAGCCGCCGTTGCCGCCCGAACAGATTGCCCCGCATTTCCCACAGCTTGAAATCCTCGAATGCCTTGGTCGCGGCGGCATGGGCGTGGTGTATAAGGCGCGGCAGAAATCCTTGAACCGTTTCGTGGCCTTAAAACTCCTCGCACCGGAACGGGTGCAGGATGCCAAGTTTGCGGAACGCTTCACGCGGGAGGCGCAGGCGCTGGCGGCGTTGAATCATCCGAACATCGTCACCATTTACGATTTCGGGCAGGCGGGCGGTTTTTATTTCCTGCTGATGGAATTTGTGGACGGGTTGAACCTGCGTCAGCTTCTGCGCACGCGGAAATTCACGCCGGAAGAGGCGCTGGCCATCGTGCCGACGCTGTGCGACGCGCTGCAATTTGCCCACGACCGGGGCATTGTTCATCGTGACATCAAGCCGGAGAACCTGCTGCTTGATAAAACTGGCAAGGTCAAGGTCGCCGATTTTGGCATCGCCAAGATGCTCGGCACAGTCAACGGCGGCAGAGTTGGCACAACCGCCGCGCCGGAAACCGTCACCCAAAGTGCCGTTGGCACACCGAGTTATAGCGCGCCCGAACAGAAGACCGATCCACAGCGCGTGGATAACCGGGCGGACATCTATTCGCTAGGGGTGGTTTTCTACGAAATGCTTACCGGCGAATTGCCCGGCAAGACGCTTGAAGCCCGCCCACCAATTTCAAGGACAATGGCAACGTCAATGGCGGTGACTATATTGACACCCCCGCCAATAATGCCTCCTACGCCGGCGAGTTGGCCAGCTATGTGACCACCATGAAAAACTCCTATGGTGTAACCCTCTACGCCGTCTCGGTGCAGAACGAGCCGGACGTCCAGGCGCCCGGAGCCAGTGGCTACGAATCCTGCCTGTGGACTTCCGCGCAGATTCACGATTTTGTTCCCTATCTTTACACTAATCTGATAACCGCCGGCGTCGGCAGCACCAAGATCATGCTGCCGGAGGATGAATTCTGGCAGTGGAATCTGGCCACTGACACATGGAATGATACAAATACTGCGCCACTCATCGGCATCCTGGCCGCGCACAATTACAACAACAACTATAACCAGGCACCCACCCCGCTCTTCACCAGCAACCTAAGTAGTTCCAATACGGTGCCGGTGTGGGAGACGGAACATTACTTTGGCTCGGACGACAGCATAACGAACGGGCTGCAACTGGCGCAGGAGATCCATAACTTCATGACCGTGGGAAATGCCAATGCCTATCATTACTGGTGGCTGCTGGGCAGCGCACCACCGGCCTGCAATATCTCCCGAGTGTTCCGATAATTTTTTCGGATAGAACGAATGGTGCGCTTGTCTGGTCCCATGCCGGCTTTCGGGAAATTCAATTCCTTCGCATAAATTTTTTGTGCAACATCACCGGTGAGAAAAAGACCATTGGCTGGTGCGGTCGCGATTTTTTGAAGCAACTCAATGTCCAAGGTGGAAAAATCCTGAAACTCGTCCACGAGCACGCAGCGGTAACGGAAGATTGCCGGGATTCCGCCGCGATCTTCAACTGCCACGGCTGCCGACTGACCTAGCCCCATGTGGTCAAGAAAGCCCCCCTGTAACTGGTGATGTTCCCATGCGTGAAGCAGATTAAGAACTTGTTCGCGACGATTACGCTGAAATCCGATTGAGCGGCCAGGGCGTTCGTATTCTTCAAGATAGCCCGCATATCGGTTCAATGAAGGAAACGCGCTGCGAATCAATTCCAATTCCTCATACAAATAATGAACGGGGTCCGCATTGATTTCATTCGTGCTTAAAAAACTCCAGAGCCTCACCGCCGCCTCGCTGCCCTGATGGTTTGCATCGTCGAGAAATTCTCGAAACTTTCCAAAAAGAACCAATTCGTCCAGTGCTTGAAACAAGCGCCCCACCTCATGCGGAGGAAAACGGTTTATCAACTGTTGAACCGCGTCGCCATGACCGGTGCATTCGCCGAGTGTTCTCAAAAATCCGTCCAGATCAAGTGAACCAATCAAATCTGACAAATACTCGTGATAGGAGCGGACATCAATCCGAGTCTTCTCCTCCGGCGAACAAATTTGAGTAACCAGGTTTTCAATCAGTCTGGCTAGACTCTTATTCAATGTGAGAACGAGGATTCTGTCTTGAGGATACTTGCGTGAAAGACGCTTGGCCCGGTGAACCAAGACACAAGTTTTTCCAGAACCGGAAACGCCGGTGAGAACCGCCGGCATTTCAAAATCCTCGTCCACAACGCGCTTTTGCCCCTCGTGCAGGAAAACCATCCACTCCTGAAATCGTAATCCGGCAACCTATGTTCCGTCACTCCGGATAAACTGACCGGACTGGGTCAAATTTGTCACCACACCGCGTCCATTTGACTCCTCGCAAAACTTGTGGCCAAACCAATCCTCTGCTTTAATCATTCCACTATGATAAACTTGACCCCGCAACAACTCCGACTGGCCGCCGATCTCCAAGAAAAGATTGCGGCTCTCAACCAAGAACTCGCGCTCATCCTGACTTCTGGGAAGGCAATTCCCGCTCCCATCAAGGCTGTGAAACAGGCTAAGCGCACCATCAGCCCAGCCCACATCGCCAAGATCAGGGCCGCCCAAAAAAGACGCTGGGCCAAGGTCAAAGCGGCGAAAGGGACGGTTCCGGCGGCGAAACCCGCCAAACGGAAGATCAGCCCGGAAGGCATTGCCCGGATCAAGGCGGCCCAAAAGGCGAGATGGGCGGCCATCAAAGCCGGGAAGCAGTGATTCTTCTGGCAATGACAAAGGCCACTCAGGGTTTGAGTGGCCTTTTGCTTGGGTTGCCGAACAGTTAAACAATCGTCCCTGATTACGCCTCGGTTTCAAGACACCTAACGAAGTCTACTACTAACCATTTTTTCGCACTTCAAATGTGAAACTAAACCACAATCTATCACTCATGCTTGCGCCTCTTGAGGGAAAACAATATGAATCCGGCACTACAAACCATCAATGAAACCGTAGATGGCTCTGGAATACCTAGTATGATGATAGTAGCGCAAGCCTACACCGGCAATTGCGGAAGTGGAAAGTCGGTCGAATTTATTCGGCCGGTTTCAAGCGTGCCGGTTCTTCAAGTATGTCGAGCAATGCCTTGGCACAATAAACCCGGTCGCGCTTCGCATCACCTGATTGCCTCACAATTCCAAGTCGCTCCAGTCGCTCAATGGCGCGTTGCGCAGGAATCCCATTGCGTTAATCGAGACTTAAGCCAGCTTTTAATCTCAGGTTAAACCGGAATTGAATCACGGTTAAAACGCCCGCCAAAAGGGCGCGCGATTCGTGTTTTCAAAATTTTGGAACTTGGAAATTTCGCAATCCGAACAGAATTATCGCGGTTTTATAAACCGGCTGAAATCAGCGCGGACAAATTTCCCGTGCGCGGATGCACGTCAAATCCGGCACCGTCCAGTCGGCTGTGCACGGCTTTAATTCTTCCAGCTTGGATCCGCCAGTGGCCACCGCCAGTGTTTTCGCGCCGATGAATTTCCCGCAGCGCACGTCAAACGGCGTGTCGCCTATGACGACAATCTCCTGCGGCTGCAAATCGTTTCCCAGCACCCGGCGGCCGCGTTCGAGCGCGGCGACGGCGATGTGGTTGCGATCCTCGTGATCGTCGGCGAAACCGCCCAGCGCAAAAAAATCCCAGAGGCCGAACCGGCGCAGCTTGATTTCCGCACCCATACGGATGTTGCCGGTGAGCAGTCCCAGCATTGGCGGCTGCGGTAGCGCGCGCAGGCCGGCGATGAATTCCCGCACGCCCGGACATTCACCGCCCGTGCTTTGCTCTACGATGTGGTCGAGCCAAAAAACGTAGCACGCAAAAAACTGGTTGAAATGCTCCGGTCGATCGTCGAGGCCGTGAATCTTAAAAAATTCGCGCACCAGGCTCACGTCGGTACGGCCGGCGAACTTCATTTTTTCCGAGCCGTGATGCAGGCCAAATTCCGTCGCGAAGGTTTTGGCAAACGCTTTCGTCCCCGCGCCGCCCGTGTGGACGAGCGTGCCGTCAATGTCGAACAAAACGAGCCGAATCATGCCGCGCGCAAGTTAATCCCTGTAGCGCGTGGTGGCAACGAACTTCACCGTTTTTGGTTATAGTCGGCTTGTGAGAATTTTTCTAGCGCCAAAGTTTCTGCGCGACGGCGTAATTGCGCGTCTGCGGCAAAATCCGTCCAGGTCACGGAAAACTGATTTTCCGCCGCGCCGCACATCGCGTTTTCCCAATCCGTACGCACGTTTTTTATGGGCGGCGGCTGCACCGAACCTTGGATTAACAGGCCGGATTTGTTCCGCCGCTGTGCCGCACCCGCAATTTTTTTGCCGTGCCAGAGCAGGTCAAATTTCTCATGGCCGACGAAACATTGTCCCGGCAACGTCTTTTTGCAGCATGGTGCGAGTTTGGTTTCGACCTTCAATTTTGCGAACGCACTTTGGATCCACGCGTGAATGCGCCGGTAGCTTTCAAACGCCGCGAGCAAATGCCATTCATGGCCCGGCGGAAAAATCGCGCTGTAAGTCCAGTCCGCGTCATGCGGCACAATGCCGCCGCCGGTCGGACGCCGGATGAGCGGACGCAGATGTGTCGCGCGCTCGACCTCGGAAAATCTTTGAAAATAGCCAAACGTCGCCGCCGGTTCCGTCCAGCCGTAAAAACGCAAAACTGGCCGGCCAAGCTGCGAAGCTTTTTCGAGCAGCAGTTCGTCCAGCGCCATGTTGAACGCCGCGCCGCACTTGCCGGATTGATGAAGCAGCCAATTCATTTGTTCATGCCAATTCGCGGGCAAAGATTTTTGACCTCACAATTGTCGCAATCCGGCGTGCGCGCAACGCAGCGACGCCGCCCGTGCCAGATGAGCCAGTGGCTGAACAGCGTCCAGTCTTTTTGCGGCACTAGCTTCATCAATTCCTGCTCCAGTTTCACCGCGTCAGTTCCTTTCGCCAAACCGAGGCGATTAGAAAGCCGCGTGACGTGCGTGTCCACGACCACGCCAACATTGATGCCAAACGCATTGCCCAAAACCACATTCGCCGTCTTGCGACCGACGCCGGCGAGCGCGTGCAATTCGTCCATCGTGCGCGGCACTTCCCCGCCGTATTTTTCCACCAGCGCCGCGCAACAGGCCTGGATATTTTTCGCCTTGTTGCGAAAAAAGCCGGTCGTCTTCACGGCGGTTTCAATTTCCGCGAGCGGTGCATCGGCGAAATCTTTGGCGCTACGATATTTTTTGAACAGCTCCGCCGTCACAACGTTCACGCGCTTGTCCGTGCATTGCGCGGACAAAATCGTCGCAATCAGCAGTTCGAGCGGATTGGAAAAATTGAGTTCGCAATGCGCGTTCGGATAAGTCCGCTGGAGCGCGGCGCAGATTTTTCCCGTGCGTGCCTTTTTGGCGGCGGTGCTTTCGCGTGGCATCAAAATTTATTTTCCCGCCGGCGCGTTGGTTGAACCCACCGGTGGAACCGCGTTGGTCGGCGGCACATAAGCCCACGCATTTGTGCCGAAAACACTGGTGGTTTTCAATTTGGCCGGCAGATTTTTGTCCAACTTTCCGAAATACCACCAGCCATAAATCAGCGCGAGCAGGATGATGAACGCGAGGATGATTTTCGGCCACGGACTTTTCTTTTCTGCAAATGGATCCACCAGATCGCGCTGTGAGCCGGGCGGCAGCGTGGCAATCTGCGTCAGGCTCGCGCCGAACGGCAAGTTCATTTTGGCCTTGGCGTTCACGGCCCAGCCGTTGGCGTCAAGGATTGGACCGAGATTGCGCTTGCGCAATTGCAGCCACGCCATGATGACCGACGGCATCGAAATGCCGATGACAATGATTACGATGACAAGCGGAATCTCCCATTTTGGGAGGTCAAAAAGTTTGGTGAAAATCACGCCCAACGCACCCATCAACGTCGTCAGCACCAAACCGATCGCCGCAAGCGTGCCGGTATCAATTTTGTTTGATGCGGCGGGCGGCGGGCCACCAGCCGTCGCGCTCGCGGCACTTTGTAGATTCGAGGTCGCGGTGGCATCGGCGGTGGCCGCGCGTTTGGCAACCTGTTCCTCGATGAAGCGGGCGAGTTTTTTGTAAGGCGCAAAGAACGCCTGCCGCACGCTGATCGGATTCGCGACAATTTTCGTGATCGTCGCGTCGTAATCGTTGCCTTTGCGGTCATAAAAAATTCCGTTACGGCCGAGCATCAAATTATCGTCGTCGCCCTGTGAAAAAATCGCGAGGATGCTCAACTTCTCGCCCGTCGCCTTGCGTACGCAGTCCACATACGCGAGATACGCGCCCGCGAGTCCGGCCATCGTCGCGTGCTTGGCCGCGTCCTCGACGGTGAGGCACAGATCGCAACTGCGTTGATCCAGATACAAACGTCCGGCCTGAAAAATCGCCGGGATTTTACGGCTGTAAAAATTTTTGAAGCTTACGAAATTGACGCAAAGCGTGTAAAGGTCGCGGTTGAAGCGGATCAATTTTTCCACGGCGGCGATGGCGTTGGCCTCCGGTTCGAGCGCCTTGTCTTTGGCGATGAGCGCGTCAATTTTTACTTTTGCGTCGCCCGCCAGAATTTCGCGCACGCGCTTCAAGCCGAGTTTTTCCACCGTCGCGCCGACCTTGCCCGCCGACCACGTTTCAAACGGCGCGAGTTTGGCGTTCAACGAATTCCAATCCGCCTCCGTCAAAGAATTTTTTCCGCCAAGCAATGGTTTAACCGCCGCAGTTTGCAACGTTGCCAGCGCCGCCGCCCACGCGGGATTCACGCCGTCCAACAATGGCAATGATTTGCCGGCGGCAATTTGCGCGAGCGGCAAACTGGCGATCTCGGCGGCATTCACCGTCAAATCTTTTCCTGCGAGCGCGACGTATTCGGATTCCGACCGATTCAACGCGGAAACCGCGCGCGCGTCAAATGCCGCGAGCTGGCAGCGCGCAAAAAAATCGTCCGCTTTGACTTTCACTGCGTTGACGGCGGCGGACGCGGCGGCGGTGGCTTCGCCGAGCGGCAGAATATTTTTGTCGCCCTCGGCCTGTTTCCACCAGTCGGAATGCGCCTGCGCCTCCGCAAAAAATTTGTCGGCCTTCGCCTGCCCGATGCCCGGCTTGCCGCTGCGGTCGTTCTCAATGCCGAAGCAGGCCATGATGTCGGCGAGCACGGCTTTCGTCGCGTCATCGCTTGCGGCGTCGGCGGGGATGATGCCGTCGCCATTGAAATTGGTGGCGGCAAAAATTTTCACCGTGTCCGCCGCGTCTTCGAGGCCGATGGCCGTGGCGTCGGTCTTGCCAAGGTTGGCGAGAATCTGTTTGGCCGAGGCGAGAATTTGTTTTCCTTCCGGCGTCGTGTCGTTGATCGCGGCGAGCGGCAGCGCGGGCGAACCTTTGAGCAAATCGTCGGGATTTTTGAGCAGGCTCGTCGCCCATTTCGCGGCGGCGATGACTTCCGGCACACGCACGCGACCATCCTTGTCCGTGTCCACGAGGTCGAGCGTGCGACTGTCGAACTCCAGCCCAGTCGTCGGACACGCGAGCGCGACCCAGAGCTTTTGGTCGAGCTGGTCGAGATTCGCGAGGTCGGCACCGGATTCCAGTTTGACCTGGTCAAAGCCGCCGGCGCGGAAAAACTTCCATTTGTAGCTCATGATTTTTCGTCTCCTGAATTGAATGTGTAGAAAATTTAACCACGAAGACACGGCGACACCAAGAAAAGTTTGCAGCCTACATATCCCGATAAACATCGCGCCGATGACGAATCACCGAAACATCAATCATCTTGGAAAAATCATCAATCGAATAAACCACGCGATAATCGCCGACACGCATCCGCCAGAGATTTTTTTGGCCGTGAAGTTTGATGACGCCGACCGGTCGAGGATTTTCGGCCAACGTTTCGATCTTTGCTAGAATTCGTTCAGTGAGCTCGCCGGAAAGATGTTCCAATTCCTTGCGCGCGGAACGGGCGAAGCTGATGGAGTAATCAGCCATGCCGCCGGGATTTCAGCCGTTGCCGGACGGACGCAAGGCTTTCGCGCGGCTCGCGGGCGCGCGACTTGGCCAGCAGCACGTCGTGAAAATCCTCCCAAAGCTGTTTATGCTTCCGCAGGTCAATGACAGCGGCCGTCTTCTGACCGCGTTCATCCACCATGAAAGTGATTCCGCTCATGGTCACAATATGGTGAAAAAATGCGTGGAAGTAAATTCAAAACAAGAGCAGCAACCAAATTGCTGAAACGGTGTTGAAATTATTTGAATGAGCGAACCAAAGAAAAAATCTTCCGGTAGAAAAATAATTATTAAAGTTGTCGTTTGTCTTCTCTTCGGGCTTGCCTTGGCCGTTGGCATTCCAAAATTCATTCAGGCTCGACAAGCATCCGTAAGATTAGCTTGCATGAATCATTTGATTCAAATTGACGGAGCAAAACAGCAAAGGAAAATAGAACATAACAAAACTGATGCAGATGTTCCAACTTGGGAAGATATTAAACCGTATATTGCAGAAAATGCTGAATTAAAATGTCCGGCTGGCGGCATTTATATAATTGGAAAAGTTGGCGAACTTCCAAGTTGTTCGATTACCAACCACAGCTTGCGATAGAGTTAAACCAACTGCGACTCTTCAATTTTTTCTGGTGGCCGACCGCAAGGTCTGCCGTCGGGCGCTTCGGGATACTCAAAAATTTTTCCCTCGAAATTGCGGATGAGCACGCGGCCGGCGTTGCGGCACAGAACATATTCGGGATTAATCGGCACCTTGCCGCCGCCGCCGGGCGCGTCAATCACATACGTCGGCACGGCGTAGCCGGTCGTGTGGCCGCGCAATTTTTCCATGATCGCCAAACCTTTTGCCACGCTCGCGCGCAGATGCGCGGAGCCGGCGATCAAATCGCATTGATAAATGTAATACGGCTTCACGCGGCACATCAAAAGTTTTTGCACGAGCGCCTTCATCACGTCCGCGTCGTCGTTGACGTGCTTGAGCAGCACGCTTTGGTTGCCGAGCGGAATGCCGGCGTCGGCCAGGCGGCCGAGCGCGTCGCGCACCTCGGTCGTGAGTTCGCGCGGATGATTCGTGTGGACGCTGATGAACAGCGGATGAAAAATTTTCAGCATCGCGCAGAGTTCCGGCGTGATGCGTTGCGGCAGAAAAATCGGGATGCGCGTGCCGATGCGCAGAAATTCAACGTGCGGAATCGCGCGCAGCCGGCTCAACAAATTTTCCAGTTTTTCGTCGCTCAACAGCAGCGGATCGCCGCCGCTCAAGAGCACGTCGCGGATTTCAGGATGCGCGGCGATATAGGCGATTTGCTTGTCGTATTCGGGATGAAAATCGTAGCCGCTCGCGTTGCTCACGAGCCGCGAGCGCGTGCAATAACGGCAATAACTCGCGCAACGATCCGTCACCAAAAATAAAACGCGGTCGGGATAGCGATGCACCAAACCCGCGACAGGCGAGTGCGAATCTTCGCCGCACGGGTCGCTCATTTCCCAGGACGCGGTATGCGTCTCCTGAATTTTGGGAATGACCTGCTGGCGGATCGGGCAATTTTCATCCGCCGGATCAATCAGGTTGAAAAAATACGGCGTGATGCCAAGCGCGAGCTTGGTGTTGGAAAGCTGCGCGCCGGCGCGTTCCTCGGGCGTGAGCGTCGGCAGAAATTTTTCCAACTGCTCCACCGTCGTGATGCGGTGCTTCATCTGCCAGCGCCAGTCGTTCCAGTCCGTTTCCGCAACGTCGCGCCAGAAGCCACGTCCGGCGGAACGGAATTGTTTCAACGCTTGAATCGAGTTACCCGAAGGCGGTTCGCCGCGTTCCGTGGATGAATTTTCCGTCTGCATTGTCTAATGGCGAACTATAATTCCGGTTTGCGTCCTGTCAAGTTGACCGCTCACGGCGCGTTTAGGTTCAAATCCGGCGGCAGCACACTTAATTTCAACCTGGATTCGACTTCGCGCCGCTGGGCGTCGAGCGCGTCCAGCGCCTTCATCGTCCCATGTGCGCCCGCTGAACGGTGAAAAGAACCTTTCGTCCGCTCGCCGAGAAAATCCGCCAGAACTTTGCGGTAGCCGGCGGCCACGGCGGCCAGCGGCGGCGTGAGGCGGAGCTGGATCAGCTCAAGGTCGCGCAGCTTGGTCTGAAAAATTTCAACCTGCCCGGACGGGTCAAAGTTTTTCAGGACGGCTTGCAGGGAAATTTCGGCATACGACGGCAGCGAGTTGGAGGCGTAGCGGATGTTGACCGGCACGGCGAGCGCGGCGTCCAATTTGTCGCGGCTGACGGCGGGCGTCCATTGCGGACCGGGCGCGCGGGCGGCGAAACTGACGACGCGCAACGCCCACCATTTTTCCACGTCGAGCGGGCGGCGGAAATCTTCACGAAACGCGGTGAAGAAGGCGGACTGCCAGTTTTCGTGCGCTGCCAGTTGAGCGAGCAGGGCGCGGATTTTGTCTGGACCGGCTTTCAAAGCGAGCAGGTCGTGGATAAACAATTGCGCGCTGGCGAGATACATGCCGCCGTCGTCACCATTCAACTGCGCGTCCGTCGGCCAGCTCAACTGCTCGAACGTGAGTGCCGGAAAATTTTGCAACGTGCGCCGCGCATCGGCGAGCGGATCAACGCTGCGCCGTTGTTCATTCAGGCGTGTTTGCGGAATATCGTTCAGGGTTTTGACGGGCGCGGACAGAATGACTTTCGTCTCTGCCGATTCCAAAATCTGCCGCGCCAGTCCATCCGCGAGCCATTGGGGAATCACGGCGGACCGGCTGCCGACCGGCACATTGCGGTTGGCGATCTCCAGCAGCAGCACGTCGCTGAAAGCGCGGGCGCAGCGGTCGCGCGCAATGAGATCGGGCAATTCCAGCCGGTAGTTCCAGTTGCGGATGAAGGGTTGCGCGGCGATGACCACTTCTTCATCCGTCGAATGCGCCGAATGCAGCGCGAGAAAAATTTTCCCGGTCCACGGCGCGTTGGCGGCGAGACCGATCTGCGTCCAGAGCGCGGTCTTGAAGCGTTCGGCGGAGACCGCGAGCAATGACGGTTCCAGCCGGAGCCAGTCGGTGTTCGTGCCCGTGTCCGGACGGCGATAATAAGGATCGTTATCCGGCATGAAGGAAACAACGAACTGCCCAGACACGCTGCTGGTCGTGTCCAGCGCGAAGAAGGACGACTGGCCACGGGCGGCGGCGAGGAAAAGCATCAGGCCGGCAACCAGCACACAGGCCGGGCGCGAACAGTTCATTTTTTCTCCGGTTTGGCGGCGGCCTTGGCTTCGGTTTTGGTCTCGGACTTGGCGGGCGTGGCATCTTTTTTCGCCGCCGACTTGTAGCCTTCGCTGCGATAGTCGGTGATGTAAAATCCGCCACCTTTAAACAACAGACCAGCGCCCGCGCCGATTTGTTTGGTGACTTTACCGCGCCCCCATTTTTTCTGCGCGCAAAGTTCCTTGGGACAAATTTTCAGCGCGGGGGCGGACATGGCTTGTCGCGCTTCAAACTCGTGACCACATTTTTTGCAAACGTATTCGTAGGTGGGCATGGCGGCACGGCAACAGTTGGCAGACGAAGGCGCGACTCAAGGCGCGGGCGCATTGGTCGACGCGCCCAGCGGCGGGATGACCTTGACCGAGCCGTCGGAGCCAACTTCAACATTGAGGCCATAGTTCGGCGCAATGGGGGCGTTGGTGACCGGAACCGACCGTTGCATGAGCAACTGCGAACCTTTTTTCTGGCTGTTGTCATTTTCCATGAACTGCAAACGGCGGGCCATGAATAGGTCGGTCTTGATTTTTTTTACCTGCTGGCGGAGTTCATCCAGGTCGTTGAACTTGTGTTCGATCTCGGCCTTCTCGGCCATTTGTTTCTGAAGTTCCTGCTGCAGAAAGACATTGTTGGTCTCGGAGGTGTTCAACTTGATGCGCGTGTCTTCAATCTGGCCGTTCAACTGGGCGATGGTGTTGGAGAGTTCATTGGCGCGCTGGTCGAGCACCTGGTTTTGCGTCTCAAGATCGCTGATGCGCGTGTCGAGATTGGTAATCTGATTCTGGGCGTTCGCGAGCGCCGCCTTGCCGTCGGCGATCGCGGCGGTGGCCGTGTCGAGGCTGTTGGAAAGCTGCACGGACTGCTGCTGGCTCGCCGCCAGATCATTTGTCAGCATCAAATTGACCTGATTGAGATCGTTAATTTTCAGGTCGGCATTCACCACCTGGTTGGAAAAATCCACGATGGAACTCACGTCGGCGATGTGCTGCTCCTCGCCCTGTTTCTTAACGGCGAAAAGCGCAATGGCCAACCCGACCACGGCGACGGCCAAAATGACAATGACAATCTTTATCTTCATAATTGAATTCTCTGCCTGCGCCTTTTCTTGTCAAGCCTGCTTAATTGGACGGGTCGGCGGCAGGGGCGTTGGTGTCGGCAGAGGCGGCTTGGGCGCGGACGGCATCATCCAGCGCCTTGAGCGCGGGATCAACAATCTCCACGTCTTGATCGGCGCGGAGCTTCTTGACGTAATCTGGCGCGAGCTTCTTGAGGGATTCCGTTTCCACCTCGTTCTTGCAAATATCGGCCACCGTCTTGTCGGATTGTGGCAACGTGTCGGTGTAGGCAAATTTTTTCGCCGGCGTCTTGTCAATCATCTCGATGATATGGTAGCCGAACTGCGTAGTGACGACGTCGCTGACTTGATTGTTCGTCAGCGAAAATGCGGCAGACTCGAATTCCGGCACCATCTGGCCGCGCGAAAATTCCGGCAGTTCGCCGCCTTTTGCCTTCGAGCCGGGGTCTTCGGAATACTGGCTGGCCAGCGTGGCAAAATCTGCGCCGCCGCGAATCTGGTTGAGCAAGTCATCAATCTGCTTGCGCTTGGCGGCCACCGCGTTCGTCGGGAGCGGCGTCGGCGGCTGCGTGGACGTATCAATCGTCATCAGCAAAATGTGCCGGACATGCGCCAACTCCGGCTGTTCAAAGTCCGCCGCGTGCTTCGAGTAAAACGCCTTGGCTTCGTCATCGCTGACGGTGATGTTCAACTCCCGCTTGAGCGCGGCTTTGGCCGTCGCTTCCTGAGCGGCCTTCGCGCGCAACTCATCCGAGGTCATGCCCACGGCCTTGAGCTGGCGGTCAAACGCCTCAACCGAGCCGAACCGCTTGATCAGATTCGTGTATTGCAAATCCGCATCAATCGCACCGGCGGCGCGGTCGGCGGGCGTCGCCTGTTGCAACAGCGCCTGGATGGTGATCAACTGGTTCAGGATGGCGATGGAAAATTCCGGCGGCAACTGCTGCCCCTGCGCGGCGGCATTGGCCTTCGCACCGGTCAAAACCTGATCCAAATCGCTCTGCTTGATGTCAAAACCCTTGGCCTTGACGATCACCGGATCGCCGAAGAGCGCCTTCATCGTCGCCTCGGGGCTGGCGTTGGTGTCGGCTGGCAAAGTAACCGGATCAGCCACGGCCACGGCGGAAATCACACCGGCCATCAGCGCGGTGGACAGTAACAATTTTAATTTCATTTGGTCAATTGGACTTGAAAGTTTCATTTCGGTTCAAAAACAGAGTTACAACGTTACCACCTTTACATTGCTAATGTCAGTGTCTTTTTTCAACTCATCCAACAACGCCTGCGGTGGCACGCTGTCCAGACTCAACACCGTCAAAGCTAGTCCGCCCACCGTGTCGCGCCCGAGGCTCATGCTCGCGATATTCACCTTGTGCTTGCCGAGCAGCGTGCCGAGGTGGCCGACGATGCCGGGCTTGTCGGAATTGTTCAACAACAGCAACGTGCCGGTGACCGGAATCTCGACCGACTGGCTGAACAGCCGCACGATGCGCGGATTGTTCGGCGAACCAAAAAACGTGCCGCCCGCCGAAATCAATTTTTTCGCGCCGCTGAAAAGCTGGACGTGCACCCATTCGTTGAACGTGACCGGCTCGTCCGATTTTTTTTCTTCGACCGTGATGCCGATGCTCGCCGCCGCCGAGCGGACATTGACATTGTTCACGTCTTTCAAATTACTGCTCGCCAGAAAACCCTTCAAAATCGCGCGCGTGACCGGATCCGTGTTCGGCAAATTTTTTGCGTTGCCGCCAAACGTGATGTAAATGCGGTCGGCGGTCGCGGCCGAAAGCTGCGAGAGCAATTTTCCGAGCGCTTCGCCGAGCGGCAGATACGGCTTCACCTGCTCGTAAGTTTTCGCGTCGAGATACGGCAAATTCACCGCGTTGCGCACTTCGCCGGTAAGCAGATAGCCCGCGATGACTTCCGCGACTTCGATGCCGCATTTTTCCTGCGCCTCTTCCGTGCTCGCGCCGAGGTGCGGCGTCAGAATTAAATTGGGCTGTTTGCGATACGGATGATCCGCGGGCAGCGGTTCGACCGCGAATACGTCCAGCGCGGCTCCGGCAACTTTGCCGGATTCGAGCGCCGCGATCAGATCCGTTTCCGAAATGATTTCGCCGCGCGCGCAGTTCACAATTTTCACGCCCGGCTTCATTTTCGCGAACGCGGCGGCGTTTAGCATTTCTTTCGTCTCTTTCGTCACCGGCATGTGGACGGTGATGAAATCCGCGTTGAGATAAACATCATCCAAGCTCGCGGCAAATTCCGCGCCGATGGCCTTCGCGCGTTCCTCGGTCAAATACGGATCGTAGGCAATCACGCGCATTCCGAATGCAATCGCGCGCTTGGCGACTTCCGTGCCGATGCGGCCCATGCCCAAAACTCCTAGCGTTTTGCCTTGCAGTTCCACACCTTGAAATAATTTGCGATCCCATTTGCCCGCGACCATCGTCGCGGCGGCCTGCGGCACTTTGCGCGCGAGCGAAAGCAGCATCGTAAAGGTGAGTTCCGCCGTCGTCACGGTATTGCCGCCGGGCGTGTTCATGACGACCGTGCCGTTTTGCGTCGCGGCTTCGATGTCCACGTTGTCCACGCCCACGCCGGCGCGGCCGACGACGCGCAATTGCTTCGCCGCAGCGATGATGTTCTTGGTGACTTTGGTTTCCGAACGCACGACGAGCGCGGTCGCGTCGGCCACGAGCGGAATCAATTCCGCTTCCGGAAGGCGTTTCGGCAAAACGACGACTTGGAATTCAGGCCGCGATTGCAACAGCGCGATGCCTTTGGGCGAGATGGGGTCGCAGACGATTATTTTCATATTAAAATCAAAATGGACGAAGAGTCTAGTTTGCCGCGCCGTCTTGGTCAAACCACGAATCCGATTTTTCGCCGCATAAAATTCACTGCGCCCCGGAAAAGTTTCGTTTATGCTCCGGCCAAGATGAGCAAGCTGCTGTTGATTGATGACGAAGAAGACGTGCGGTATTCCATCCAGCGGATTTTTGATTCGCCGGGAATCGAGCTCGCCACCGCGTCCAGCGGCGAGGAGGGATTAAAAGTCATCGCCAAATTCAAGCCCGACCTCGTGCTCATGGACGTGCGCATGGGCGGCATGAACGGCCTGGAAACGCTGCGAAAAATCCGCGCGACCGACCCGAAATTGCTCGTCATTCTGATGACCGCCTACGGCACGACGCAGACCGCCATTGAGGCGATGAAGCTCGGCGCTTACGATTATCTGCTCAAGCCGTTCGACATCCCCAAGCTCAAGGAAGTCATCGCCAATGCGCTCAAGGCCGCGCGCGACATGAAGCAGGTCGTCTCCTACGCGCCGCTGCTCGAATCCGAAGATTACGAACTCGGCATCATCGGCCGCAGCGGGCCGATGCAGGGCGTTTTCAAATTGATCGGCCAAATTGCCGCGACGGATACCACCGCGCTCATCACCGGCGAAAGCGGCACGGGCAAAGAACTCGTCGCCCGCGCCATTTATCATCACAGCGACCGCGCGCAACAGCCGTTTCTCGCCGTCAACTGCGCCGCGATTCCCGAGCAGCTTTTGGAAAGCGAATTGTTCGGCCACGAAAAAGGCGCGTTCACCGGCGCGACCCTCCAGCGCATCGGCAAATTCGAGCAATGCAACCACGGCACGATTTTCCTCGATGAGATCGGCGACATGACACCGGCGACGCAGACGAAAATTTTGCGCGTGCTGCAATCCGGCACGTTCGAGCGCGTCGGCGGCAACTCGCCGCTGCAAGTGGACGTACGCGTCATCGCCGCCACCAACAAGCCGCTCGAGGCCGCCGTCGCCGCGCGCCAGTTCCGCGAGGATTTATTTTATCGCCTCAACGTCGTGCGCATTCACCTGCCGCCGTTGCGCGAACGCCGCGACGACATTCCGCTGCTGGTGAATTATTTTCTGGAAAAAATTGCGCGCGAACAAAACCGCAAGCCCAAATCCATCGCCAGCGCCGCCGTCAAGCTGTTTGAAAAATATCACTGGCCCGGCAACGTCCGCGAACTCGAGAACGCCATCCGCCGCGCGCACGTCCTAGCCAAGAGCGACGCGATTCTGCCCGGCGACTTGCCGCCGGAAATTTCGGGAGCCGCCACCGGCGTCGCCGCGCCGCCGACCAGCATCGCCGCCGGCGACGGAACGGCGAATGATGCCGCCACGCTCGCACGCCAGCTTTTTCAGATCGCACGGCGCGACCCGAAACTGAAAATCATTCCCGCCGTCGAGCGCGAACTCGTGATTCAGGCTTTGATTGAAACGGACAACAATCAAGTTCACGCCGCCAAAATGCTCGGCATCACGCGCGCTACGTTGCGCAAACGCATCGAAAAATTCGGCATCCAGCGCGAGTTGAACGTGAAGTGAGCCATGGGGTTGCATTACATGCCCTACAACTTTGCGCGTCGCGCCCGCAATGGCTGCAGGCGTCAGCGAACACGTCTGGAGCTTGGAAGAAATTACGAATTTGCTGGCTTGATTTTGGGGCGGTATGGATTCAAGGTTGGTCTGTGAAAAGCCAAAACCCATTGTTTCATTCAGGACTCGGATTGATTCTTATTGGTTTTGGTTTAACGCCTCCTTATCACTGGACTTCGATACTTAATGTCGCATTGGGGATAATTTATGGTTTTATATTTTGGCGATGGCGTCTGCATGATGCATCCTCCAAAGATTCACAGAGTCACGCAGATTCAGACTCGAAATGAGTCGAGAATCGAAACTATACCACTGCCCAAATGCAGCGCGGATTGACTTGAGTTGTTTGGGCAGTTAGCCTTGGGCACACATGCAGGAAATCATCGAGAAACTCCTCGTCTTACAGGATCGCGACCGGAAAATCTCCCGCGTCACCCAGGAACTCGCCCACATCGGCCCCGAACGCGAATCGCTCAAGGCCAAGGCCGCCAGCACGCAAACAGCGCTCGACGCCGCGAAGTTGCGCGTCAAACAAATCGAATCCGAACGCAAACAGCGCGACCTCGAAATCGAGGGCAAAAAATCCCAGATCGAAAAATATCTGAACCAGCAATTGCAGACGCGCAAGAACGAGGAATACAAGGCGCTCACCCACGAAATTGAGATGGCGAAGGAAGTCATTTTCAAAATCGAAGACGCGGAAATTGTTTTGATGGAACAGGCCGAAGTCGCGCAGAAAAATGTTGTCGCCGCGACCGCCGAAGCCGCCGCCGCGAAAAAACTCGTGGACGAGCAGATTGGCCAATTAAATCAGCGCGAGGAAAATTTGAAGAAGGAATTTGCCGAGCTGACCGGCAGCCGCGCGCAATTGGCGTCCGCCGTGGACGACTCCACGCGCAGCCGTTACGAACGGCTGTTCAAGAGCAAGGGCGAAAACGTGGTCGTGACCGTGGAGCACAGCGCCTGCGGCGGCTGCCACATGAAACTGCCGACGCAAATCGTGACCAACTGCCGCGCGCAGGCTGAACTCGTGACCTGCCCGAACTGCGGCCGGATTTTGTATTTCACCCGCGACATGATTTTGACGGCGGCGGATTAAGCGACCTTCAAGACATCACTTACGAAGCCTGTGCCGGGGGCCCGGTGAAACGGTCAGCCGGAATCTGCAATGTTGTCAAAACAATATCTCCCCAATAGCCTGAATAGTTTTCAAAATTCATGAAACTATTTATTTCTCACGCTACAGAAGATAAGGAAGCTGTTGCACGTCCGCTGGCATCTACATTAATTAAACATGGCCATGCGGGACTTCGCCGCCCGCATTCGTTCCGAAGTTTCGCCGCTTGAGAAATCCGGCCTCTGCGTTTATTCTACAATTGGTTTTGGAAGGGCGGAGAATCGCTGCTGGTTCGCCGGTAGAGGAAAGTCCGAACTCCATCGGGCGCGATGCTGCGTAACCCAAGTCTGTTCGATTGGGATACACGCAGGCGGAAAGTTGAAAGACTTTTCGACGGACAGTGCCACAGAAAATTAGACCGCCGCTGGGCGCAAGTCCGACGGTAAGGGTGAAAAGGTGCGGTAAAAGCGCACCGCGTGAAGCGCAAGCGACACGGCACGGAAAACCCCATCGGGTGCAAGGCCAAATTGGAAACCGAGGAGCGGCCCGCTCCGCGTCCGCGAAAGCGGACAGGTTTCGGGTATCGGTCGCTGAGACAAATGATTCTCTCCGCTCGCAAGGGCGCAGACAGAATTCGGCTTACAGCCCTTCCAAAACCAAATTTAATTCTTCATTTTCTCCGCGCCTTTCGTGGTGTCCGCCGCCGAAAATTTTCTCGGCGTCCAGATGGCCGGTCCGCTCAAATTTCCCAGACGATCCACGGCGCGGAGGGAAATGGCGTCGGGCTTGGCATTGTCGAAATAATAATCCGTCTGGCCGCCGGGGAAAATTTGCGTCGTCCAGTCGCCGTTCACGCGCGATTGGAACAGCCAGTTGCGCGGCATTTCGCCGCCGGAATTTTCCCAGCGGGCGTGCGCGGAATCAATGCCGGTGTCCACGGTGAGTTTTGGTTTCAGCGGCGGCGTGGCGGCGATCCACGGCATCGCGGGCACGAGCGCGGGTTGCGCGTATTGCGCACGCACGGCAGTGGTGAGCGCGGGATTGTCTGTGACGCTGCGCAGGTGATAATGGATTTCGCCGCCGTTGCTCGTCTGCTTGCGAACGGCTTGGATTTGCCGCGCGATTTCGTCCGTCGAAAAAGTTTTCCCCACGGCCGCGTCGTTCAGTCCGGCAAAGACGGCGCGGCCACGGTAATTTTGCGCGCGCCACCATTGCAACAGCGCCGGAAAACTTTCTTCGCGCTGCGCGATGGGCCAGTAAAGTTGCGGCGCGAGATAATCGACCCAGCCGTTGCGCAACCACAGAGGCGCATCGGCGTAAAGTTTGCCGTAGGCGTCGAGCGCCTTTGGGCTGATTCCCGCCGGCACACCGGGCCGCCAGATGCCAAACGGGCTGACGCCGAATTTCACCCACGGTTTTTCCGCCTTGATGGACTGCGAAACTTTTTGGATGAACTGGTTCACGTTCGCGCGCCGCCAGTCGTCACGAGACAGGCCGGTTTTCAATCCGTATTTTTCCCAGCTCGCGTCGTCGGGGAAATCCATAACATTGCCAGCCCAGTTTTTTTCGGGATACGGGTAAAAATAATCGTCGAACACCACGCCATCCATGTCATAGCGTTTCACCACGTCGAGCACGGCGTTGAGCGCGCGGGTCTGCGCTTCGGGTTCGCCGGGATCGAGCCAGGTTTGCCGGGCGTAATGGCGGATGATTTCCGGATGCGTACGGGTGACGTGGTTGAGCGCGGGCGGAGATTTGGATTCGGGATGCGCGGCGCGGAAGGGATTGAACCATGCGTGGATTTCCAGCCCGCGCGCGTGCGCCTCGGCGACGGCCAACGTGAGCGGATCATAAAACGGCTGCGGCATTTTTCCCTGGATGCCGGTGAGGTATTCCGTCCACGGTTCGAGCGGCGAGGCGTAAACCGCGTCCGCCACGGGGCGCACCTGGAAAAAAACGGCGTTCAAATGAAGCTGCACCGCGCGGTCGAGCAACGAAATCAACTCTGCCTTTTGCTGCGCGACCGGCAGGCCGGGTTTGGACGGCCAGTCAATGTTCGCGACGGTCGCAATCCACGCGGCGCGGAATTCCCGTGCGACCGGCGGCGCGGAAATTTTTTCGTCCGCCGCGAAAAGCCGGGCGGACGGCAGAAACAAAATTATGGCGACAATGGAAAGGTGGCGACGCATGGCCGTGGCGAAATGAGACGCGGCGCAGGCGCTTTTGGCAACGGTTTTCTGCGCCTTTATGGCCGGTTTGACAAAATGGGGAGGCTGTGTTTTACTCATGCCGTTGCAGCCTAAATCCGGCGTCCTTCTTGAAGCCGGCTGCGGGGGAACCAAATTCCGGGTGAAAATCCGGACGGGGCGAACGAAGCCGGGCAACCGGTTTCAAGGCCATTTTCAAGGCCCAGCCCGCCAGCTAACCTCGTCGGCAATTGGAAAGGCGATCCTCTGGAACCGCAAGTCGCGGCCTCCACGTTCACCCAAGATAAAACGCAGAAAGTAAAGTTGTCTATGAAGGTGTTTCGTTTGGCGAAAAACGTGGTGATCGGCCGGGCGCGCAATCTTTCCGACCATCGGATTTTCGACAACATGTCGCTGGTGGCGCTGCTCGCGTGGGTCGGGCTGGGCGCGGACGGCTTGTCGTCCTCCTGTTACGGCCCGGAAGCGGCGTTCCTCGCGCTCAAAAGCTACACGCACTTGAGCCTGTTCGTTGCGGCGGCCTCCATGCTGACCATCGTGGTCATCTGTTTGAGTTATTCGCAGATCATCGAATTGTTTCCCAGCGGCGGCGGCGGTTATCTCGTCGCGAGCAAACTGCTTTCACCGACGCTCGGCGTGATTTCCGGCTGCGCACTCATCGGTGATTATATTTTGACCATCGCCATCAGCGTCGCCAGCGGCACGGACGCGCTGTTCAGCATGCTGCCGGTGGAATGGCAGGCGTGGAAATTAAAATTCTCCCTCGTCATCGTCGTGTTTCTCACGCTGCTGAACCTGCGCGGCGTGAAAGAATCCGTCGTGCTGTGGGTGCCGGTTTTTTTCGTCTTTGTCTTGAGTTACAGCTTCGCGATCATCTGGGCGGTCACGGCGCACTTTGGCGACTTGCCGGAAATTACGCACGGTGTCACGGGCGATTTGAAATCCGGCTACACGGAAATCGGAATGTTCGGGCTCGTCGCCCTCGTGCTGCGCGCCTACAGCCTCGGCGCGGGAACTTACACCGGCATCGAGGCCGTGAGCAATGGCCTGAACGCATTGCGCGAACCACGCGTGCAGACCGGCAAACGCACGATGGTTTACATGGGCGCGTCGCTATCGTTCGTCGTCGGCGGACTGCTGCTGGCTTATCTGCTCTATCACGTCAGTCACGTTGACGGCAAAACGCTCAACGCCGTGCTGTTTGAAAAAATCACCGCCGCGTGGCCACCACTGCTCTCGCGCGGATTCGTCATCGCGGCGATGGCGTCGTCCGCCGCGCTGCTGTTCATTGCCGCGCAGACGGGATTTTTTGGCGGGCCGCGCGTGCTGGCGAACATGGCCGTGGACCGCTGGATGCCGACGCGCTTCGCCACGTTGAGCGACCGGCTTGTCACGCAAAACGGCGTGCTGCTGATGGGTTTTGCCGCGCTGCTCGTCGTGCTGTTCACCACCGCGTCGGTGGATCTGCTCGTCGTGCTTTACAGCATCAACGTCTTCATCACCTTCAGTCTTTCGCAGCTCGGCATGGTGCGGCACTGGTGGAGCGAGCGCAGAACCGAACCGCTCTGGAAGCGAAAAATTCTCGTCAACGGCTTCGGCCTGATGCTCACCGGCGGCATTTTGATTTCACTTTGCATCGTGAAATTCTTTGAAGGCGGCTGGGCGACGCTGCTCGTCACCAGCGTGCTGATCGGCCTCGCGTTCTGGGTCAAAAGCCATTACCGCAACACGCAGAAAAAATTGCACCGGCTCAATGAACTCGTCGCCGCCGCGCTGGCCGACGACGCCATTGTCGTGGAAAAAACGCCGCCGCCGTGCGATCTGAACGCGCGCACCGCCGTGTTTCTCGTCAACGGCTTCAACGGCCTCGGCCTGCATACGTTGCTCGCCGTCGTGCGGATGTTCCCAAAAGTTTATCAGAATTTTGTCTTCGTGCAGGTCGGCGTGCTCGACGCCGGCAACTTCAAGGGCGCGTCCGAGGTGGAAAATTTGCGCGAACATTCGCGCGCCGAGGTCGAACGCTACGTCACCTACATGGGCAAGCGCGGTTTTTACACCGAGGCGCACATCGCGCTCGGCACGGACATCGTGGACGAGGCGGCGAAGCTGTGCGATGTCATCGCCGACAAATTTCCGCAGGCGCAATTTTTCGCCGGCCAGCTCGTCTTCAAGGACGAAAGCACGATCACACGCTGGCTGCACAACCATACCGTGTTTGAACTTCAACGCCGGCTTTATCAGCATGGCCGCGCGATGCTCATCCTGCCGATCCAAGTCTGAAAAACAAAACCGCCCGCGACGAAAATCGCGGACGGTTTTTGAATTTAGATTTTTTACGCCGCCACTTCCGCGCCTTCGAGGAAACCTTGTAGATGGCGCACGCGCGTCGGATGGCGCAACTTGCGCAAGGCCTTTGCCTCAATCTGGCGGATGCGTTCGCGCGTCACGTTATACATCTTGCCGATTTCTTCGAGCGTGCGTTCGTAGCCGTCCGCGAGGCCGAAACGCATTTCCAAAATTTTCCGTTCGCGTTCGGTCAAGGTCGTCAGCACGTCGCTTAATTTTTCGCGGAGCAAACTGTAGCTCGTCACGTCCGACGGATTTTCCGCCGATTTATCCTCGATGAAATCGCCGACGCTCACATCGCCGTCGTCGCCCACCGGTGCGTGCAGCGAAACGGGCTGTTGCGCCATTTTCAAAAGCGCGTGGATACGCGCGACCGGCATGTGCATTTCGTCAGCCAGTTCTTCCGGCGTGGGTTCGCGACCAAGCTCCTGCGTAAGCTGTTTCTGCGCGCGCCAGAGCTTGTTCATGATTTCAATCATGTGCACCGGAATACGGATGGTGCGCGCCTGATCGGCAATCGAGCGCGTGATGGCTTGGCGAATCCACCAGATGGCGTAGGTGGAAAATTTATAGCCGCGGCGATACTCAAATTTTTCGACGCCTTTCATCAAACCGATGTTGCCTTCCTGAATCAAATCCAGAAACGATTGGCCACGATTCGTGTATTTTTTGGCGACGGAAACGACGAGGCGCAAATTGGCCTCGGCCATGTGCGTTTTGGCCTTGAGGCCGCGATCCGCCGCCGCTTTCAACGCTTTGAACGCCTTGAAAAATTCCTCACGTGGCAGGCGCACGAACTGTTCCAGCGTGGTGATTTTCTGCTGCTCAGCCTCGACGGCGGCGCGTTTTTCCGCCGTGTTGCGCTGGGGCTCCAGTTCCGCCAGATTCCGAATACCCGCCTGGAATTTTTCGTGGATGTTGCCGGCAACGACAATCATTTCCTCGACTACTTTCTGCTTGTAGAAAAATTTGACAAAGGTGTCCTGCAGTTTGGCGCTCAATTTCTTGAGATCCTTCTCCAATTTTTCCTTGCGGCCCTTTTGCTGCGCTTTCTGCCATGCCAGATACTTCGCGTCCACGTTCGCATCCATCGCGTGGATCTTTTTGATGAGCTTGCGCAAATCTTTCAAATGACCTTCGCGGTTGGCGATTTTTTTGTCAACAATCACGCGGTCAAAACGCTCCTTCGGCGGGTCGGACAAAATCTTTTCCGCGATGGCGATGTGTTCCTTCGCCGTAAAGCCGAGGTTGTAGACGATGCGCTTCATCTCCACTTCCGCGTCCTCGATTTTTTTGCAGATCTCCACTTCCTGTTCGCGCGTGAGCAACGGCACCTTGCCCATCTGGTTCATATACATCCGCACCGGGTCGTCCAGAATCTCCAGCCGCGAGTCATCCTCGGCTTCTTCCGGCTGCGCCTGTTCAGGACCTTTGGTCCGTTCGGCGCGTTCGGCTTCAGCCTGATCCATGACGATTTCCACGTCGAGGCTGCGGAGCTTGGTCAGCAGCGTGTCGAGGTCTTCCGGACTTAAATTGTCCGGCAAAATGTCATTGATGTCGTCGTAAGTGATATAGCCGTGCTCCTGCGACAAGTGCAGCAAAGTTTTTACCGTCTCGCCCAAATCCACCGAGGTCAGCGTTGCGACTGGCACGGGCGGAGGTGGCTGGCCGTTCGCGGGTGCTTTAACAGGCGTTTTGCTGACGGCAACCGGTGCCGCCTTGGCGGCTTCCGGTTTTATCGCCTTGTTGGAAATGACAAATCTCCGCCGCGCGGGCGGAGTTTTGACTTTTGGCGCTTTGGGCGAACTGGCGCGGGCGGATTTGGACACCGTGACTTTGCGTTTCGACATAAATAATTAGACCAACAAATAGCGCGCCGGTTCAGAAAAATTTCGACGACCGACCGTAAAAAATACGGCTTCTGACGAAACACCCGCGTTCATGGCCGTGAAGCTGGAACTGCGAACACCAGAAGACTGACGCGCGTCAATACTAGCCGTTTTATTGGAAATTACAAGGATAATCTTTGCCCTATCTGCCGATAAAAACGCGCGCCGCCGGTCTAAAACTTGATTTTCGGCGCAAAAATCAAACTGCCGCCCGCACCGCCGCCACATCGCGACCAATTTGTTCCTGCAACTCCGCCGGTGAAGAAAATTTCCGCTCGTCCCGCAATTTCACGCGCAATTCCAGCTCCAACTCCGCGCCGTAAAGGTCGCCGCTGAAATCCAGCAAGTGCGCCTCCACGCGCAACTGCGGCGACACCGACGCCACCGTCGGGCGCGTTCCGATGTTCAACGCGACGCGATAAAATTGTCCCTTTAATTTTACGCTCGCCGCATAAACGCCGTTCGGCGGCAAAATTAAATTTGTCGCATCCAGATTTGCCGTCGGAAAACCAAATTGCCGGCCGATTTTATCGCCTTCAATTATTTTGCCGCAAATCGCAAACGGACGACCAAGCATCTGGCTCGCCGCGTCAAAATTTCCCGCACGAATCGCCTTGCGAATCCGCGTGCTGCTCACCACTTGCCCATCCAGCGCCACCGCCGCGAGACCGTGGACATGAAAAGATAATTCCGCGCCCAGCTTTTTCAGCAACTCCACATTGCCGCTCCGCATATGGCCAAAGACAAAATCCGCGCCGACGCAAACGCTGTGGATTTTTCCCAAGTCATGCGCCAGTTCGCGGATGAAAATTTCGCCGGACTTCGCGCTGAAATTTTTGTCGAATGGAATTTCCAGCAGCGCGTCCGCGCCGAGCGATTCAATCACCCGCAACTTTTGCGAGCGGGGAAAAATTTGCGGTGGCGTTTTGTCCGGCGCGACAACGGCGTTCGGATGTTTGTCAAACGTGACGACCAGCGCGACCGCATTATGGCTGCGCGCATCCGCCACCGTTTGCCGGATTACCTGTTGATGGCCAAGATGCACGCCATCGAAAACGCCAATAGCCATACAGGTTTTGTGCTGGCCATTGCCCAGTTCATTTGCGGCGCGGATGACTTTCATGCGTCAGGCATTCGCAGCGAGTTTTAGAAAAGGCAGAACGCGTTTTTCCAGTTCCGCCGTTGACAGTTTCAAAATCGTATCGAGCGGTAGCGCGTCCGCCACGTCAAATTTCCCCGACGCACTCCGGCGCAAGGTGATGAGATGCGCGCCGCAGCCGAGTTTCTGGCCAAGGTCGTGCGTGATGCTGCGGATGTATGTGCCCTTCGTGCACGCGACGCGAAATTGTCCGAGCGGCGCGGCGTAACTGGTGAAACGAAAATTGTAAATGTGAACCAAGCGCGCCTCGCGTTCGACTTCGATACCTTTGCGCGCGAGCTTGTAAAGCGGCACGCCATTTTTTTTGATGGCGGAAACCATCGGCGGCATCTGCATCTGGTCGCCGATAAATTTCGCCGCTTCCTCGTTTAATTGTTCGAGCGTCAAAGTTGGAACAGGTTTTGTCTCCAGAATTTCGCCATCGCGATCGTAGCTGTCCGTTGTCTCACCAAATTTGATCGTGCCTTCATAAACTTTGTCGTCGCCCATCAATCGCTCGGACAATTTTGTGCCGCGACCAAGAACGATAATCAAAAGTCCGGTCGCATTGGGATCCAACGTGCCGCAATGGCCGACTTTCTTGATGCCAAATTTGCGGCGAATCGCATCCACGACATCGTGCGACGTCGGCCCAGCGGGCTTATCAACGAGAATCGCGCCGTCGAGTGCGGAAAAATCTTGCATGAAAAATGGAAATTACTTCGCGGCTTTCAACGCGCGTTTGACAGCAGCGATGACTTTGCGCTGCACGGAAAGCGGATTGCCGGGAATGCGCGCACCCGCCGCCGCCGGATGGCCGCCGCCGCCGAATTGCCCGCAGATTTCGCTGACGTTCACGCGGTCGCTTTTTGAGCGCAGGCTGATGCGCGTGAGTTCGGGTTCCAATTCCTCGAACACGCAGGCGACGATGACGGGTTCAATCGCGCGCAAGTGATCAATCAAACCTTCCGTGTCGTCGCTCTCCGCGCCGGTGCGGGTGAAATCTTTTTTCTTCAGCCAGAGCCACGCGATGCGGTCATCCGCCGTCAGCCGAAATTTGCTGTAAACGTGCTTGAGCAATTTTGCGCGCGAAAGCGGATACGACTGATAAACTTCGTCGCAAATTTTTGCGAGGTTCGCGCCGCGCGTAACGAGTTCCGCGCCGGCGTGAAACGTGCCGGGTCGTGTGTTCGGATACTGAAACGAACCGGTGTCCGTCGAGATAGCAGCGAAGAGCAAATCAGCGATCGGCTTGGTGATCGGCCAGCGCGCGACTTTGAGCAGACGGTAAATCAATTCGCCGCAGCTCGGCTCGCGCGGTGAAACCCAGTTCACATCGCCGTAACGCGGGTTGGTCGCGTGATGATCAATGTTGATGAGGACTTTGCGATTTTTTATGTGATCGCCGACCGTGCCCAGCCGCTCGTAGCTCGCGCAGTCGGTGGCGATGACGCAGTCGAATTTTTCACCGCGTTTCGGTTTTTCAATCAGGTCGTCGCCGACGAGAAATTTATATTTCAGCGGAATGGCATCCTGATTCCAGACCGTGACGCGTTTACCTTCGTTGCGCAGCGCGAGCGCAAGGCCGAGCTGCGAGCCGATGCAATCGCCGTCCGGCCGCATATGGCCGACGATGCAAAAAGTTTTATTTTCGCGGATGACCTCAAGAATGCGATCAATGATTTTTGGATAACTTTTCACAAAGGTTCTTCGGTCGGGCCGCTGTCCACGGGCGAAGTTTTTTCCAGTTCATCGAGAATTTGCAGCACGCGGTTGCCACGCACGATGGAGTCGTCCACGATGAATTTCAGCGTCGGCGTAAATTTCAGCACGACCGACTTAGCCACCAATCCTTGAATGCGGATGCGGTTTTGTTCCAGCACTTGCAGTCCGCGTTTTTGCTGGTCGGCGTTGCCGAGAATGGTGATGAAAACGACGGCGGATTTCAGATCGCCGCCCATCTCGATGTCGTTGACGGTGATGAGGCCGACGTCGTTGACGTGAAATTCGCGGCGGATGGCCTCACCAATCGCGCGCCGCAACAGTTCACGCACGCGTTCGTGTCGGAGATTGGGCATGGCAATTAAACGTTAGTCACGCGGCGCGTCACAATTTCGCCGCGATTTTTTCGACCGCGTAACATTCGATGGCGTCGCCGACCTGAAATTCGCCGAAGCCTTCGATGCGTATGCCGCATTCCATGCCGGCACGCACCTCGTTAGCCTCGTCCTGAAACCGGCGCAGCGACTGCGTGACGCCTTCGTAAATGACATCTTTTTTGCGGCGCACGCGGACCTTGCCGCGCACGATGCGACCGCTCATGACCATACAGCCGGCGACGGGAATGCCCTTGGACAATTCAAAAATCTGCCGTACTTCCGCCGAGCCGACGACGGTGTCCTTGAGATCGGGATCGAGCAGACCGGCCATCGAATCTTTCACCTGGTCAATCAATTCATAAATGATCGCGTAAAGTTTGACCTGCACGCCGGCGTGTTTCGCTTTTTCGGCGGCGGTGCTGTCGAGCCGCGTGTGGAAACCGAGGATGACGGCCTTGGATGCAGACGCGAGCGCCACGTCGTTTTCCGTGACCGTGCCGACCGCGCTGTGCAACACTTCGAGCGTGACCTTGTCGGATTCAATTTTGTGAAGCGCCTCGACAATCGCCTCGACAGAACCTTGCGTGTCCGCCTTGACGACCACGCGCAACACTTTGCTCGCCGCCGCCTCGAGCGAGGCAAACAGATTTTCCAGTGTGACCTTCGAGCGATTTTCCAGCTCCTCACTTTTTGCTGTCATCGCGCGCTGTTCCGCGAGAACGCGCGCGGCTTTTTCGTCGTCCACGGAACTGAATTCCCAGCCCGCTTCCGGCACGCCGTTCAAACCGAGCACGCTCACGGCGACGGATGGCCCGGCTTCTTTTAAGCGCTGGCCTTCCTCGTTGATGAGCGCGCGCACTTTGCCGTAAAATTCTCCGCAAATAATTACATCGCCCAAATGCAACGTGCCTTTGCGCACGAGCACCGTCGCGGTCGGACCGCCGGGCGAAACGCCGGATTCAATAACATTTCCTTTCGCGTTGCGATTTGGATTCGCCTTCAACTCCAGCAAGTCGGCTTGGAGCAAAATCATTTCCAAGAGTTTGTCCACACCAACTTTCGTCACGGCGGAACATTCGACGAAAATTGTGTCGCCACCCCAATCATCAGGAACCAATCCTTTTTCCTGCAACTGCTGGCGGACGCGCAGCGCGTTCGCATTCGGATGATCAATTTTATTGACCGCGACAAGAATGGGAACTTTCGCCGCCTTCGCGTGTGCGAGCGCTTCGAGCGTTTGCGGCATGACACCGTCGTTCGCCGCGACGACGAGCACAACAATGTCCGTGACATCCGCGCCACGCGCGCGCATGGAGCTGAACGCCGCGTGGCCAGGCGTGTCGAGAAAAGTGATTTGCGCGAGATCGCTTTTGCGTTCCGGATGCGGCACGGCAATCGTGTAAGCGCCGATATGTTGTGTGATGCCGCCCGCTTCGCCCGCGACGACATTCGCCTTGCGAATCACGTCGAGCAGTGAAGTTTTGCCGTGGTCAACGTGGCCCATGATGGTCACGACCGGCGCGCGTGGTTTCAAATCTTCCGGCTTGTCGTCAATGTCCAGTTCGACTTTTTTCTCGGTCGTGTGAACGACGCCTTCGCCCTTGGCGCGTTTTTCCGCTTCAAATTTGTAGCCGTAATGCGCGCAAACCTGCGCCGCAATTTTTTCGTCAATGGACTGGTTGACGGTCGCCATGACCTTCAACTTCATCAGTTCGGCGATGATGGCGAAAGGCTTTTGCTTCAACGCCTCGGCCAATGCGCGGACAACAATCGGCGGTTTGATGGTGATGATCTGCGCGTCGGACGGCAGATTTAATTTTGGCGCTTGCGGCGCGGCCGGACGCGGCGGCGGCACGCTTGGCAGCGGACGCCCATCGCGGCCGCGCTGCGGAAATTGTCCGCGTCCGTCACCGCGTTGCGGCGGTTGGCCGGGACGACCACCTGATTGCGGACGGGGCGGCTGACCACCCCGCTCGCCGCCGCGTTCACCCGGACGTGCGGAACCGGGACGCGGAGACAATTGAATAAAACCAACTTTCTCCCCCATCTGCGGACGCGGCGGTGTAACTGGAATAATCGGCTTCGGCGCAGGCGGCGGAACGGCGATGGGAGCGGGCTGGGAAATTTCACCGGCCGACGCGGGCGCGGCTTCGGCAATAATTTTTTCTTCAATGACGGGTTCCGGTTCCGGCTGGATTTCCACGGCGGGTTCCGGCAGCGGTTCGGGCGCGTGGATGATGACGATTTTTTCTTCGACTACGGGCTTAGGGGCTTCGACCGGCTTGGGCGCGAACCGCGCGGCAACCGCCGGGTTGGTCTTGATGATTTCTTCCTCAAGCCATTCCGCGCTGATTTTATCGAGCGAGCTAGAAGGAACCTTGGCGGCAGTAATACCCATTTCCTTGGCCTTCGTGAGAATGTCTTTGTTCTCGAGGCCAAGTTTCTTCGCAATGTCGTAGATACGAACGGGCATAAATATTTTTTACCGCTGCCAACCGAAATGTGCAATTCGCCTTCATGGCTTAAATCGCAAAAATAAACTTTGTTCCGGTCGGCACCATAAAATCAATGATTGGCCGGCTCACCGCCGACGGTCAACTGGCGGCGGCCCGCCTCGGCACGCGCAGCTTCCAAAATCGCCGCTGCATTTTCGCCGACCAGTGGGATGTCTGCGATGTCGCCGGGTTCCGCCTGCAATAAATCTTCGAGCCGCGTCACGCCCGCGTGGACGAGCGCATCAGCCTGTTCGCGGGAAATTCCCGGAATCGCCGCGATCTGCTCGACGGCTTCCGCGACCTTTTCATCAAAACCTTTGTGGACAACGACTTCCGGGTCAATGTCCACTTCCCAACCGGTCAGCCGCGCCGTCAACCGCGCGTTCTGGCCGCGCTTGCCGATGGCGAGTGAAAGTTGATCTTCCGCGACGAGAACGTGAACGCGTTTGCGCTGTTCATCCAATTCAATGCTGCGGATCTTCGCCGGTTCAAGTGCTTTCGTGACGAACGCCTTGATGTCGGACGACCACGGAATCACGTCCACTTTCTCGTTGTTCAACTCACGGACAATATTTTTTACACGCTGGCCGCGCAGACCGACGCACGCGCCGACCGGATCAACTTTGCTGTCGCGCGAGTAAACCGCCATCTTCGTGCGGAAACCGGGTTCGCGCGCAATGCCTTTGATCTCAATCGTGCCGTCGTTGATTTCGGAAACTTCCAGTTGAAATAGCTTCACAATGAACTTCGTGTCGGCGCGGGTCAAAATGATTTCCGGTCCGCGTTCGCCTTCCTGCACGGCCTTGATGAGGCAGCGGATGCGTTCGCCAACTTGGTATTCTTCCGTCGGCACGCGCTCCTTGTTCGGCATGATGGCCTCGTATTTGCCGAGATCCAAAATCACGTCCGAGCGGTCGAAACGCCGCACCGTGCCGCTGACGATGTCGCCGACGCGATCTTTATATTCCGTGAGCAGCATGGCTTTTTCCGCCTGCCGGACTTTTTGCATCAGCGCCTGCTTGGCGTATTGCGCCGCGATGCGGCCAAAACCCTGCGGCGTGACTTCCTTTTCAATTTCATCGCCGACCTTCGCGTCCGCCTTGAGCCGGCGCGCGTCGAAAACGGAAATTTGGTCGTGCTGCGAAATGACTTTGTCCGCGACGATGAGTTTGGCGAACGCCTTGATGTCGCCGTTCTTGGAATTCATCTCCACGCGCAGCTCGCGCGCGGGGCCGACCGCCTTTTTGGCCGCCTGCAACAACGCCTCCTCGACGGCAGCCATAAGGACTTCACGGCTGACGCCTTTTTCGCGCTCCCAAAATTCTAATCCGGCAATAAAATCGGCATTCATAACTGATTAACGGCAGTCATCACGGCGACATCCAGCGAACAAAAAAGTCGGAAAGACCTTTGTCTCCGACTTTCGCACGCTGGGCAGCCAGCAATTAAACCGCTTTGTGAATGGAAATTAGCGATTCCCGCAACGTCCGTCAAGCTCAAACGCCGCGCGTCAAACCCACGCAAAATGCGTGAAACACACGCGGACGCGGACGCGGAACTGCGCGTTTCTTTGGAAAATGAAGCGGCATATGTTGTGCTTAATCAAACTGCATGAAACCAAACTGCTCTAATCGAAGAAGCCAGGCGTTCACGTTGGTGGAAGTGGCCGTAGTTATTTTTGTGCTGGTGCTTTTGGCAGCAATGTTTTTGCCTGTCCTCTCAAGCCCCAATCGCGGGAATCATATTTCCTGCGCTAACAACCTAAGACAAATCGGTCTTTCTTACCGGATTTGGGAAGGCGACAACGGCGATAAATTCCCAATGAATGTATCGGTGACGAATGGCGGCACAATGGAGCTTTTCAAAAATGGAAGCACATTCCAAAACCTTGCGTTTCTAAATTATTTACCAATGGCTAATCAATTGAGCACACCGAAGTTTTTGCACTGTCCGGCAGACACGAATGGTTTTGCGGCCACAAATTCGTGGAACGGGTTAAACAATCAAAACGTAAGTTACTTTGTCGGCTTGGATGCCAGCGCAGACAATCCGCAAGCCATCCTTTCTGGCGACGACAATTTTGAGATCAACGGCGTGGCTGTAAAATCCGGTTTGCTTGAATTTTCATCTAACACACCCATTGCTTGGTCTACCGCGCGCCACAAATTTTCCGGCAACATTTTGTTGGCTGACGGTTCGGTTCAATCAGTCACAATTTCTAGCCTCTCCAATCTTGTTCAGCAAACTGGCCTCGTCACCAACCGCCTCGCCATTCCATGAAACCAAGCCACTCACATCAAAGAAATCGGGCTTTCACGCTGGTAGAATTATTGATCGTGATTTTCTTGCTGGCAATTCTTGCCGCGATGCTTTTGCCCGCAGGGAGCGGTTCTGTCAAAGCTAAGCGAATATTCTGCGTCAATAACCTCAGACAAATCGGCCTCGTTTACTGTTTTTGGGCCGGCGACCGCGGCGGAAAATATCCGATGGATATTTCCGTGACCAATGGCGGCACGATGGGGTTAGCTGATGGCCGGAACGCCTGGATAAACTTTTTCGTCATGTCCAATCTGTTGTACACACCAAAAATTTTGCACTGCCCGGCGGACATGGGCAGCTTTGCGGCCACGAATTTTTCATCCGGTTTCAACAATCAAAATATTAGCTATTTCGTCGGCCTGAATGCAGATACAAACCATACGCAGGCATTTCTCGCCGGTGATGATAATTTTGAAATTGGCGGTGTTCCGGTAAAATCTGGCCTGCTGGAAATTTCCAGCAATATGCCAATCGCCTGGTCGGCCGCGCGCCACAAATTTGGCGGCAACATCGGCCTCGCCGACGGCAGTGTTCAGTCGGTGAATAATATCGATCTGCCCAAGTTGCTCGACCAATCCGGCCTCACTACCAACCGCCTCGCGATTCCGTAATCTGTGTTTATCCGTGTCCATCTGTGGTTTATTTTTCCCGCGTGAAACTGTTTTACACCGGCCCGGTCGTCAACGCGGAGATGCTCGTCGTGATGCTGGAAAAACACGGCATCGCCGCCACGCAGAATTTTGTTGATCCAGTCGCGCCCGACGACGGTGACTTAAACCGCCCCGCGCAAGTCTTCGTCCCGGAAGCTGACTACGACCGCGCTTACCAACTTTTCTACGCCGAGCGTCAGGATGAACTTTAGCCACAGAGGCACAGAGCTGAAGAATTTTTCCTCTGTGTTCTCTGTGCCTCTGTGGCCAAAACCGTTCTGGATTCCCACTAATGAATTATCTACTCTGCCCCGATGTTCGACATCGTTCGCCCGCAGATTGCCACCGCCGCCGACAAGGTTTCACACCTGCGGAGGTTTCTTTGACGTCGCCAAATTGAACCAACGACTCGCCGAACTTGAATCGCTGATGACCGGCGAAACTTTTTGGAACAATCAGGAAGCCGCGCAAAAAGTCATCAACGAGACGAACGACATTCGCGGCAAACTCGAACCGCTCGCGCGCTTCGGCAAGCAGGTCGAGGATTTGCAGGTCATGCTCGAACTCGCGCAGGCCGAGCCGGAAGCAATGCAGTTGAAGCTCGAAAAAGAAATGGAGGCGGACGTCAAAAAACTATTTGCGGACCTTGACACGTTCGAGCTGAAAACTTTTTTGAGCGGCCCGCACGACAAGTGCAATTGCATCTTCACCATCAACTCCGGCGCGGGCGGCACGGAGTCGCAGGATTGGGCGGAAATGCTTTCACGGATGTATAGCCGCTGGTTTGATTTGCGCGGCTGGAAATGGGAAGTCACCGACGCGCTGCAAGGCGACACCGCCGGATTGAAGACCGTCACCTTCCGCGTCGAGGGCGAAAACGCCTACGGTTTTTGCAAAGCCGAACGTGGCGTTCACCGGCTCGTGCGAATCTCGCCGTTCGATTCCAACAAGCGCCGCCACACGAGTTTTTCCAGCGTGGACACCGTGGCGGAATTGAGCGACCTCGTCGAGACAGACATCGTGATTCCGAAAACCGAAATCCGGCGCGACACCTATCGTTCTGGCGGCAAGGGCGGACAGAACGTGAACAAAGTTGAAACCGCCGTGCGCCTGACGCACATTCCCACCGGTCTCGTCGCCGCGTCGCAGGCGCAACGCAGCCAGGTGCAAAACGAGGCGACGGCATTGCAGATGTTGATCTCAAAACTTTACGCGCTGAAACTGGACGAGGCCAAGAGCGAGATGGAACGTTTTTACGGCGACAAAGGCAGCATCTCGTGGGGCAACCAGATTCGCAGCTACGTTTTCCAGCCGTATCGCATGGTGAAAGATTTGCGCACCGGCGCGCAATCCAGCGACGTGCAAGCCGTGATGGACGGCG
>Ga0302275_10000492_pt1 | contig 44595 bp, 37 predicted proteins | sample III_Bog_N2_2_FD_200229 | JGI IMG/M metagenome (GOLD analysis project Ga0302275, IMG submission 200229) | Peat permafrost microbial communities from Stordalen Mire near Abisko, Sweden - III_Bog_N2_2 | ecosystem: Environmental > Terrestrial > Soil > Wetlands > Peat | place: Sweden: Abisko... | reverse complement strand
CCAGCTCAGGATGCTTCCTGCCATACTGCACCAGCGAGTGCGCCACCTGCTTCGGCGTGGTCATTCCAATGTCCGCCACGACGCTGCGATGGATCGCATCGGGCAGGTAGATGTTCAGCACCGAGCGCGAAAAATCAGCGCAGTTGTGGACGAAAATGTTGAAGTGGCCTTCGTTGCGCCGGTCGTTGAATAGCGCGATGAAGCGCTCATCCTGCTCGACCGTGCTGTCCACCTCAAAGCCATGGATGGTCCGGAGGTAGGACTCTCCGACCAACTCCGTCCACTCCCCCTTGGGTGTTCTTCCGTCACTGCCATTCGGCGCCAGTTCCAGCAGATGCTTCCTACGATAGGCATCACTCAGCGCGGCCACCTGCAGCTTGTCCACAGACTGTGGCACCTCGCTCACATCCTCCACCGCGTATAGATAGGGAATCAGCGGGATCGCAACCCAGTCCAGTCCGCCGACCTTGTGGTATCGGCTGATGACCACGCCGGACTCACCGGGCCGGCAGACGCGCAGCTCGGTCGGCGACGCCGCGCAGATGTGGTTCAGATACACCGCCGAGTGACCGGTCGGATTCATGGCCCCGAACCTGCCGTAGGGCTCTTCCATCAGTAGTGCCACGGAGGCATGGGCGCAGACAGCCTTCACCACGAACAACAACAGCAGCAAACCTGCCGCGCGGCCCAAACCGTTGCACAGAATAAGACTTGCCCGTCTACTCTTCCGCGACCTGTTCATGTCTATCCCATCCTCACCGCTGGCTGACCCGCTCGACAGGCATCGGGAAAGACGATCTATCCGCAGAACAACTCTTCGTTTGCGTACCTGCACTCCATTGGATGCATTCTCTGTCCACCGCGGGCGTTCCCTCAGGAATGGAACAATTGCACCTGGAATCTCCTTTTCGGCCCTGGTCCGGTCGGATTCCACCGCACTTCAGCAGTATGGCAAGGCAAAGATTGAATCCCGGTCGAAAAACAGGGCGATTCTAAGCAGCCCTGGACTCGAACGCGTAATCGAGAGCTTTCCTCTTCGATTTGTCCGACACTCCTTGCTCCTCAACTGAGGAGCAAAAAACGGGTTATTCGTCCACTTTGACCCACCGACCCGGCGAAGTATCTCAAAAAGGGGCGGACATTTCAGGCAGTTGGTGGAGTGACTATTTCGCAACAATTGACTTCGGCGAATCGCAGGTGAAGTTCTGACTCGTATACAAAGTCTCACTTGCACCATCTGTGGATGCCGGAAAGCACCCCCCCCCGTCCACAATCCTTGGCGAGGATGGGCGTTGTGATGGCTGTCACGAATACGATTTACAAAATCGTGTTACCAATGATTCATACAACCCTTCCAGTCCGTGAAGGATTTTGATCCGAAGGCGTTTCCCTTGTCGCGCATCCACGCTGTTGCTCTCTCTCTTGCGATAATTGTCGGTGTGCCCGGCAGTCTCTCAGCCCAACAGGCAGTCTCCATTCGGATCAGCGATCAGACCGGCGCGGTGATTGCCGGGGCTACCGTGCAGGTTCGAAGCGCGAACGGTAACGTACAAAGAACGACACAGTCGGATACGACCGGCTCCTCCAATATTTCTGGACTCGCGGCAGGCAATTATCGACTCGTGGTATCGAATCCCGGTTTTGAAAGCAAAGAAATCCCATTCACCATAGGGACCGCTGGGGTGCCGGCCGCGCTGCACATCTCTCTGGCTGTGAGCGCCGTGAGCACCACCATCAACGTGCAGGGCCGGGAGGATGACCTCATCCGAATTGCCGAATCCGGCACCCAGGGAACGGTGGGCGCAACGGAGATCCAGGATCGTCCGATTCTTCGTTCGGGAGAAGTTTTGGAGACGGTTCCCGGTCTCATCATCACGCAACACGCCGGCGGCGGCAAGGCCAACCAATATTATCTTCGCGGCTTCAATCTCGACCACGGCACGGATTTCGCCATCTTCATCGACGATATGCCGCTGAATCTGCCGTCGCATGCGCACGGCGAGGGCTACTCGGACATGAACACCGTCATCCCGGAGTTTGTGAAGCGGGTGAACTTCGAAAAAGGCCCTTATTACGCTGATGTCGGCAACTATGGCTCGGCTGGATCGGCCCATGTGGAATATTTTAAGACGCTGCCCCAGAACTTCTTCAAGGTGGAAGGCGGCACGTATGGCTATGGGCGGGCCGTCTTCGGCGTATCGCAAAAGCTCGGTTCGGGCAGTTTGCTGTACGGCGGAGAAGCGTATTACGATAACGGCCCATGGGTGCATCCGGATGCATATGCCAAATTCAATGGCTTACTAACCTACAGCCAGGGCGACGACGCCGATGGTGTCAGCATCACGGCCCGCGCTTACCACGGCAAATGGAATTCGAGCGATCAAATTCCCGTGAGCGCCGTGCCTCTCGTTGGTTTATACGGCACACTGGACCCGACTGACGGTGGCTACAGCCAGCGTTATAGCTTGCAGTCAGAGTGGCATCGCCAAGGCACAAATTCCGAGTCGAAACTCATGGCCTACGGATTTTATTATGATCTCGATTTATTTTCTGATTTCACTTACTACTTGGTGGACCCCGTTCGCGGCGACCAGTTCGAACAGCAGGACAGGCGCTGGGTAGTTGGGCTGGATGCACACCATACGATTTTCAGCCAATGGTTTGGCCGCAAGGTGGGAAACACCTTCGGCCTGCAAGTCCGCAACGATTGGATCAACAACGGCCTTTACGTGACAAAAAATCGCGTACGCATGGACAAAACCGATTACAACACCGGCGACCCTATCCCCCCGACTTTGCCCGCGATCAGGGAGCGGGATCGCTTTACGGACACGATAGGCAGTCTTTACGCGGAAAATAAAATCCAGTGGGCGAACAAATTCCGCTCGGTCGTGGCCCTGCGCGGCGATGACGAGAAATTTGTCGTCACCAGCCTGGCTTACTCGGCCTCGGTTAACGCGGCCAACTCCGGTTCGGCCACCAAGTTCCTGCCCAGCCCAAAAGCAAGTTTGATCTTCGGCCCGTGGATCAATACTGAGCTCTATGCCCAGGGCGGATTCAGTCTTCACAGCAACGACGGGCGCGGTGCAACGCAAACGGTGGAACCGGTTTCGGCGGACAATCCAACCCCCAATACGCCCACCGCGAAAATCCCTCCCCTGGTCCAAACCAAAGGCGGGGAGATCGGAGTGCGCACTGTGCCCGTCCCTCATCTACAGAGCACCCTTGCGCTCTGGTATCTCCGCAGTAATTCCGAACTAATGCAGGATGGCGACACCGGAGGCACGAGTGCTTCTGAACAGTCGAGCAACCGCTATGGCATCGAATGGGCGAACTACTACACGCCAGTGGAACATTTGGCTGTTGATTTTGACCTTGCGGACTCCAGAGCCCAATTTAACGAAATAGATGGAGATGATGCGGCGCCGAACAGCGCGGGGGGTAAGCGTGTGCCCGAAGCGGTTGGGGTGGTGATTTCATCGGGCATCACACTGCACGATTACAAAGGCCTTTCGTTGAGTTTGCGCCTGCGCTACTTTGGTCCGCGCGATTTGACGTCCGACGGAATTTTTCGCTCAAATGAAACGGTCTTGCTCAGTGGGGAGCTCGGTTATCAAATCAAAAAGAAATGGCGCGTTGCGGCCGAATTCTTGAATATGCTTGACCGCAGCGATAGCGACATTGACTACGCCTATGAGTCCCGAGTAATTCCAGGAATAACTTCAGTAGGAACTCCAATCGGTCCGTCGGCATTCACACGCGTTGCCCACCCCGTCGAACCGTTTCAGGTGCGATTCGGGTTAGAAAGGACCTTTTGACAACTGCCGCGGTTATCGACCATATGGCAGTTTTCAAAGGCCCCTACTTCGTTAAGTTCGGAGATTTCGACACGGCGGGGGGAAGAGAACATCGTTATTTGATGTTTTTATCTTTGACATTTCAGGCAGTACGCTGTCCTCCGATAAATATGCACGACTGCGGCGTCTGCCAACAGGATCACCATCATTGCAGAATCGCGGAGCCGTCGATCTAGTGTTTATCGAGCATGCCTGTTCGGTCGGGAGTGTTCTGCATCCTACTTCAGAGAGGAAATCCCATATGGTCCATGAAGAGAAGGTCACGCGGTCCGTAAAAATGAACCGGGAAGAGGTTTCCGAAGAGATCGTGAACGATTCCCTGGGAGAGGTCACCCCCGCCGATTCGACTGGCCTTGATTCAAAGGACGAGCCTACGATCACGCGCAATAGCAAACGAGGGGCCTAACCCATGCGTCATAAGACCCTGCTGCATCAGACAAGCCCAGAGACGCTCAAGACGATCTCCGAGCCCATGAGAACGATGCACCTCTGCCAGGGGATGTGCGACGAGGTTCCGGATGAGGTCTGTGAGGCCGTCTTCGAAACCCTCAACGCCATCCCTGTCGTGTACCGCGAATGCAGCGAACGCGAGGCTCTGGCCACGCTGGTAGCTCCACGCATGGCCAAGGAAGGATGGCGATTCTGCCTCTGCTTCCCGACGAAGCGGACCCCGCAGCACGCGCGGATCTTTGACTTGGTACACACCAACATGGCGAATCGGATCGCGTATCGTGCCGTGCTGGAGCAGAATAATGCGGTGGAGCAGCAGCTTGCAGGCTAGCCCATTAATCGCGGGCGATGCATTTAGTGCCCTGGGTGAGGAGGCCCGCGCCGACTTTGACTCCATCAGCGTGGATGTAGCACTCCCGTGCGGGATCATACTTTTCCAAGAGAGCACTCCAGGCCTTCGGGTGTTTTTGCTCCACTCGGGACGGGTTAAGCTGTCCTGCACGTCGCGGGACGCTAGGACCCTGCTCTTGAAGATTGCCTTGCCCGGCGACATCCTCGGACTCAGCGCGGTCGTATCGGGGGGACACTACGAGATCACCGCCAAGACGATCTGCCCCACGATCCTCAGGAGCGCTATGGGGGGTCCCTTTCGTTCCTTCCTGGCCAAGCATGGAGAGGCGAGCCTGCTGGCGGCCCGGACGCTGTCTGAGGCTTACAGAACGGCATTTCTCCAAGTCCGCCGTTTGGCACTCTCCAGGTCCTCAGCGTCTCGGCTAGCCGGTGTGTTGCTGGAGTGGGGAGCTGCCGAGTCGGTCGGCAAGCAGGAGATGCGCCTCACTATGGCGCTGACCCACGAGGAGTTGGCCAACCTCGTCGGGTGCTCCCGCGAGACCGTGACCCGTAATCTGGGGCAGTTTCAGCGGCAAAAGCTGATCGTGATTCACGGGGTTTCGATCCTGATCCCATTCCCGAAAAAACTGGGACGGATCGCGGCATGAGGTTTGAGCTCATCCGAAATAGAGTAGATATTCCAGCCTCAGGAAATCGTGCTTCTCGTTTTGTTGATCCGTGACAGGTGACGGCGCTCTAACGTACGAAAAACGTTAGTGTTCTATCGTGACCGTTCTGCGACGGGAGTGGCGTGAGCGTGGCGAAAAGCTGGGGACTTTACGGGCAGTTCTCCCCAGGCACACCCAGTTGTTCGCCCCCGGCCGCCCTCCCCCCTTACTATGCAACCCTCCCCCGGATATCTGTCCTGCTTCGCCTGGCGGGCCCCGACCAACGCCCCGCCCCGTCCCTCCCGGCACCCCGGCGCAGACCTGGGAAGAGCCTTCCAGTCAGCTCCTGTTGACCAGCCGCGGACCTGTTTTTACCCCCCGCGGATCGTCCGGCCTCACCGTGGAAGGTGAGGCCTCGTCCTTCAGCCCGCCGCCGTTCTTCGGCACCAGCTCCATCTGCTTTCGTCCCAGCTCGATGATGGCTTCGAGAATACCGTCCCGGAAGATCTCTCTGTTTAGGGTTGCGGGGCATCTCTGAATAAGCCCACCTTGTCTCGGTGCTTGATCATAGACGCTTATAATAGAGTTGACTTGAGAAAGAGACATATTCTGTTAAAGAAACCCTTACTTATCAGTTTCGTAGCTGCGTTGGCATTCTCTTTCCTTCCTGCTGCGAGGGCAGCAGGTGCAACAACACCAGTAGATTCTAAGCCCTATCGGCTTCGCCTCTATCACCTTCATACGGGAGAACATCTGGATGTGGTCTACCGGGTAGGCGATCAATATCTTCCGGAAGGGGTGGCGGAGCTGGATCATTTTCTTCGTGACCACCGCACCAGCGACGAGAAGAACTACGACATCAGGGAATTCGACCTATTGCATGACCTGTTGGCCAAACTGGGGCATCTCGACAGCGAGATCGATATCGTCTGCGGCTATCGTACTCCGTGGAGCAATAACTATCTCCGCGAACATAGCAATGGCGTTGCCCTGCACAGCCAGCACATGGAGGCAAAAGCAATCGACATTCGCATTCCGGGGATACCTACGGCTCAAGTTCGCGATGCTGCGCTGTCTCTAAAGCGCGGAGGCGTCGGTTATTACGCACAATCCAATTTTGTTCATGTGGATGTAGGTCCGGTACGCCGCTGGTAGTTAATAGTCCCATTCAGTGGTACGGTTGTTCCTTTGCCAAGGAATCTTTGAGAGCCCCGTCAAGTCCATATATGTCGTCGTAGAAATAGACTTCACTATTTTCCTCGACAATTGCCGTTAGATAAACAATGACCACCGGCATTGGTCTGGAGAGGTTTACCTGCTGGTTGTCAGGGCCAGACTGCATAGCTGCCTTAATATTTTCCAGCGTCCACTTGGGCTGATCCTGGAGCAGCCACGCCGCAAGCTCCGCCGGTTTCTCCACCCGAATGCAGCCGTGACTGAAGTCGCGCTGAGACTGATTGAACAACTGCGGTGCCGGCGTGCTGTGCAGGTATACGTCGAATTCATTGGGGAACATGAATTTGACCAAGCCAAGCGCGTTTCGCGGTCCGGGCTTTTGCCGTACCAGAAGCCTGCCTGACTTTATCTCTGCCAACATGGCTTTACTCACCGCTCCCGCGGCTACGATGTGCCCATCCTGGTCTGTGGCCTCAAAGCCCTTCCTCGCCAGGTAGTGCCGGTCCCTGAGAAGCTTGGGAACAATCTGCGCACGAGTAATATCGAGGGGAAGATTCCAATACGGCCGGAAGACGATGTACTTCATTTCCTTAGCAAAGACCGGCGTCTGATAATTGAGCGCCTTCCCCACCACAACATTCATCCGCAACGCAATGGTGTGATCTGAAAACACTCGCAGTTTGAATCCGGGGATATTCACCGTGACAAGCAATTGCGGGTAGTCTGCCGGAAGCCACCTCCACCGTTCAAGAGAATCTTCCAACTGGATCACGCGCGCACTCAACGGCACATTCAACTCGCGCAACGTTTTTTTGTCCAGCTCTCCTTCAGGCTTTAACCCGTGCCGTTCTTGAAAGTGCTTAACCGCATCTACCAATGGCCCAACATAGGTAGTTGCATTCGGATCGGCAACAGCGCCCTGCGGCAGGTCGCCAAGCAGGCGAAGTCGTCCAGCCAACTGTGCTGTTCCAACATATTGATCGCCGTTTTTCAAGGTTCGCTGTGGATCGGGCAGCGGTTTGCTATGGTCCTGGGCCGCCAGGGTCAGATAAGTGAGCAACGCAGTCTCGGTTCGTTGGTAGCCTAGGTATTGGGGTTCTACCTTGTTTAGTACGTCCGGGAGATCGCTCCCAGTCAGAACCTTCTGCACCAGAAACTGTGGCAAATCGTAGTGTCTCTGGTCGAGATCGATGCCAAACTCCAAGGGCTTCGGATTTACTCTGCCGATGCGAAGATTGGAGAGATACCTGATTGCATTGACCGTCAGAGCGGCGTCAAATTGTGCCACGGTATCCGCGTTTCCTGACGCGGCTTTGAGTGCAACCAGTCGCGCAGGCCAGAGCGATGCATCGTAGTCTTCCGGAATGAGCCCTTTTTGTTGGCTGTTCTCGAGCGCCGAAATGATGGCGAGGGCCTGTGACGTCGCTTGTCCTTCGCGTACCCACGCGGGTGAATATTGAATGGCCTTATACACTTTCTGAGCATTCTGCCGATCATCGATGAAGTTCGCCGAATGGCTCTCTGTGGGTGGTTCGGCAGATGTTAACGTGTGTAGTCTCTCGGCGACGGCTCCCGCGTCCACCGAATTGCTTCCAATGCGCGGCAAAACAACCGGTTGTGAATGGCAGCCGGCTGTAAGCTGACAGGAAAGCAGCAACAGCGCCATTCCCACGGCCGCAGTCGCGGAATCTTTGAAAAAGATTCGTCTGGGCTGGGGATTCAGCAGGTAGCTCTTACGGCTGTGTTGGTGCATTTGTGGCGCCTTGGCCGATGACTGGTATGCTGAGCGTCGCTCGACAGAAAGAGTGATCAATGCGCTTGCCCGGGGCTCGCACTGAGCTTGAGCCGTCGTACCCCTACAGAGTCGGAGCTAAATCTTTCCGTACTTCTTCTCCGGAAACCTCAACTCATCCAAGGGATATGCCTACTTCTGATTGACATCGCGCAGGAGTTTAGTCCGACGTTCTTCGTACTCCTCGCTTGTGATCTCCCCCGCGGCATATCTCCTTTGCAGGAGCTGTAGCGGTGATTGCATCTGCCGGTAGGTAATTCTCCGCACCGGTACCATGAAGGATAGGAACAAAATCCAGAGCAGGAACCAGAAGACCCACCAATACGCGTGCATTCCCCAGTAGTAGTACATCGATATCACCTCACACAACGCCGTGCCTGACTTGGCTATCTGATGATGGACCTGCCAACCCTACAGTGAGGTTGGATGCAGATATTGAAGCAGGCGGCTACATCCATCTCGAAGCACACGCACTCAATCCGCCATGCTCGTATCAAGCCCGTCTGTGTTGGGACTTAATGACTGGGTTCATACCGTGCTACTCTCTCTTTCCTGATGTCCTCAGTCGGACAGCAAACACAAGAACGACACCGCAAATTAGCGCTATCCCCCCGATAATTGGTGGTACAAGATTCATCTTGTGCGGCTCGATGGTCTCTTGAACCATTAACCGTATAGGGGATGCGAAGTACGCAAGCGAAAGGACTCCCAGGCCAATCAAGATCATCCCGAAAATCAATGCAGCCTTCATGAGATCTCCGTGCTGCTTCGCTAACCGGCTAATTTCCTTTGCATTTCATAATCCCGTCGGAATTTGTCGCGAGAGTGTATCCTCGCCTGCCTATTCCCGACTCAAACCCATCGTTCCGACGGCCCGCATCCACGACAGAGTGTGCTCCTGTACAAATAGCATGGCAGTTGTACTACGCCGACAGGGAGGGCAAGAAACTGTAGGGGTGTTCGCACGCGGGACCCTTGCGGGCATGCACGGCGAGAACCCGTTCCGGCTCTCCCAAATCGCTCCAGCCGAGGCCGGAACTGCGCATCACGGCGAGATCCTGTGGGCTGACGGAGAGCACTTCATCGGAAAAACTGGAGGAAGGAATACTGGCATACAGGCCGGACAAGGCGCTCTCTTCCATCGCTGTTGAGAACGATTGCCGAACGGATTGGAAGGAATTGTACAGGCATGGAATCGTGCGCCGTGCCAGATCCAGGAAGTTGCCCACTCGGCCAACCATTACGAAACTGTTCCAAAGACAACCGCGGCGCATCAAGTCGGAAGCACAAGCCGCGGAGGGCTTCTCCCAGAATCGGCTTACATGCGAAATAGAGCCCGCGAGTGGGTTTTTAAGACGGGCTGCCGGCTCAATCCAGCCGTAGGAGACCTCTGGCGTCTCGGGCACGATTCCCAGCAGGAAGATCAACTCGGGGTAGTACTCGGCCAGCGAAAAAGCCAGATCGATCTGAGCAACGAATGCTTCATCATCTGTGAAGTGATGGTCGGACGGGAAGAAGGCGACCAGGCCACTTGAATCCATTGCTCGGATGCGCATCAGGCTATACAGAATGGCGGGAGAGGTTCCCCGGTTCTGTGGCTGAACCAATAAACAAGATGGGGACACGTCCTCGACCTCAGTCCCGTAGAAGCGCTCGTGGGTTCGGGTCAGGACCAGGAGTGTCTGATCGGGGCGGATCATTCTGGCCACTCTGGAGCGGGTCTGTTGGAGGAGTGTTCGATCACCAATTACGGCGCAAAACTGCTTGGGCCGGTTATCCCCGGTCATCCACCGCGTCAGCGGAAGCAATCGCTTGCCATCGCCCCCAGCGAGAACTGCTCCCCACCGGTGGCAAAGCCCATTCGCTCTTGATGGATCGGAATTTGTCTGCATTCTCCACTCCTGCTTCTCTGCCGATCATGGAGCAAAAAGCATCGGTGGCCCCACAAAAACTACGACCAGTAATGGGCAGACACTGGGAGAGTGTTCGGCTGAAGCGCCAACCTTCTGCTACCAAGTGTTGCACCGCAGTTCCGCGGATTCTGAGCAAAAATGCACACTCCGGCTCTGTGGTGTCGCTCAAGGTCGCAAGACTCTGGAGAACGGCCATCCAGCCAATCGGCGCTTTATGAGCCCAGTCAGCAGGCATGGCCACTAACGCGATGCGAGAAATGCGACCAGACTGGTCAATCGTATACATCCGCGCAACTTTCGATTGTCTATGCTTAAAGGAGCATGCGCGTTGTCGTGCCGTCGCATGTGTGCCCACCCCCCGCGATAGGTCTACCCCGTGAACTCAATCCATACGGAGACATGGCTAACGTCGCCAGTAGATAGCTCACACAGGGTCGATCTGGTTGACCTCCGGAAGAAGCTGACATCGTCGCCAGAGGAAGAATGAAAAGAGCGGCACCGGTGACGACCCTATTCCTTGATGTCGGTGAGGTCCTGCTCACTGACGCGTGGGACCATCTCGCCCGCAGGCGCGCAGCCAAGCACTTCGAATTGAAGTGGTCGGAGATGGAGGAGCGCCACGCTCTGGTCTTCGAGACGCAGGAAGAGGGAAGGATGACCTTCCAGGAATATCTGGACTGGGTGGTCTTCTATCGAAAGCGGTCATTCACGCGGAGTCAGTTTCGGGACTTTATCTTTGCGCAATCGAAGCCGTACCCCGGAATGATAGAGCTTATTGCCCGTCTCAAGTTCCGGCACGGCCTGAAGATCGTTGTAGTCAGCAATGAATCTCGCGAGATGAACGCATATCGCATTCGCGCGTTCAAGCTCGACCGGCTGGTGGATACTTTCATCTCTTCCTGCTTCGTCCACATGCGCAAGCCCGATGTAAACATCTTTCGGCTTGCATTGGACGTCGCCCAGACGACACCGGCGCGGATCGTCTACATCGACAACACGCCGATGTTCGTCCAGATCGCGGAAGGTCTGGGGATTCGAAGCATTCTGCACGTGAATTTGAAATCTACCCGCGCAAAGCTGGCCTCTTTCGGGCTGCAGATACAGCAAGAGAGCTAGCCATACCACCAGTTCAACCGTGCTTTCTCACATTCATGGAAACAAAGGGAGAATCAAACGATGCCGACCAAAATGCTCACCACCGAGGAACTACTCCACGAGACGACCGAAGAATTGAGCAAGGAAGAGTCCGTCAAGGACACCCACACGCTCGACCCGGAGCTGCTCCGCAAGATGAATGCCTACTGGCGCGCGGCCAACTATGTGTCGGTCGGCCAAATCTATCTCTATGACAACCCGTTGCTCAAGGAACCGCTCAAGCTATCCCACGTCAAGCCGCTGGTGGTCTCGCACTGGGGCACAACGCCGGGCCAGAACTTCATTTACGTGCATCTGAACCGGGCGATCAAGAAGTACGACCTCAACATGTTCTACATTGCGGGGCCCGGACATGGCGGCCCGGCGATCGTCGGCAATGTATATCTTGAAGGCACCTGGAGCGAGGTTTACCCGAACGTCACCCAGGACGAAGCGGGACTGCAGAAGCTGTTCAAGCAATTCTCCTTCCCCGGCGGCATCTCCAGCCACGTTGCGCCAACCACGCCGGGATCGATTCACGAGGGCGGCGAGCTGGGCTATTCGCTTAGTCATGCCTTCGGTGCGGCCTTCGACAATCCCGATCTCGTCGTCGCCTGCGTCATCGGCGATGGTGAGGCGGAGACGGGCTCGCTCGCGACCTCATGGCAGTCGAACAAGTTTCTCGATCCAAAGACCGATGGAGCCGTGCTGCCGATCCTGCACCTCAACGGCTACAAGATCAGCAATCCCACCGTGTTGGCTCGCATAGAACACGAGGAGCTGGACCAATTCCTGCGGGGATGCGGCTGGACGCCGTACTTCGTCGAGGGGACTGATCCGGATGCGATGCACGAACTGATGGCCGCCACCATCGATAAGGCAGTCGAGGCCATCCAGCAAATTCAGAAAAATGCACGCAGCAACAACGATACTGCCCGGCCGCGCTGGCCCATGATCGTCCTCAAGTCGCCCAAGGGCTGGACGGGGCCTAAGGTCGTCGACGGTCTGCAGATCGAGGGAACATTTCGAGCTCACCAAGTCCCGCTGCTGGTCGATACCGATCATCCCGATCACGTCAAGCTCCTCGAAGAATGGATGAAGAGCTACAAGGCAGAGGAACTCTTCGACAAACAGGGTCGCCTGATCCCCGAACTGGCCGAGCTGGCGCCGAAGGGCGATCGCCGGATGGGAGCCAACCCACACGCCAACGGCGGCATTCTTCTGCGCGATCTGAGGATGCCCGATTTCCACAAGCACGCGGTTAAGGTGACTTCTCCGGGGGCGGTGGAGGTCGAGGATACGCTCATTCTTGGTTCGTTCCTGCGCGATGTTGCCAAATTGAATCAGGACAAACGCAACTTCCGCGTCTTCGGACCGGATGAGACAGTCTCCAATCTCTTGCAGGCCGTCTTCGAGGTCACCAATCGCCAGTGGGATGCGCAGAAATATAGCAACGACGAGTTCCTCGCACCGGAGGGCCGGGTCCTGGACTCGATGCTCAGCGAGAACCAGTGCGAGGGTTGGTTGGAAGGGTATCTTCTGACCGGGCGGCACGGGCTTTTTAATAGCTACGAAGCCTTCATTCGCATTATCGACTCGATGTTCAGCCAGCACGCCAAGTGGCTGAAAGTCTGCCGGGAACTTCCATGGCGGCGCGATATTTCCTCGCTGAACTATCTACTCGCCTCCCATGTCTGGCAGCAGGACCATAACGGATTCACCCACCAAGACCCCGGCTTCCTCGACCATGTCATTAACAAAAAGGCGGATATTGTGCGCGTATACCTTCCGGCAGACGCCAACTGCCTTTTGTCCGTTTTCGATCACTGCCTGCGCAGCCGGAACTACGTCAACGTTGTTGTTGCAGGCAAGCATGCACTCCCCCAGTGGCTAACCATGGATGCAGCGGTAGTGCATTGCACCGAAGGAATCGGCATATGGCAGTGGGCCAGCAACGACCAGGGTAGCGAGCCGGACGTGGTGATGGCCTGCTGCGGAGACACTCCTACACTAGAAATCCTTGCCGCAGTATCGATTCTCCGAGAACATCTACCCGATTTGAAGATCCGTGTCATCAATGTCGTCGACCTGATGAAGTTGCAACCCAGCACCGAACATCCGCATGGCCTTACCGAACTTGAGTACGACTCGCTCTTCACCAAGGACAAGCACATTGTCTTTGGCTTTCATGGATACCCATGGCTGGTCCATCGGTTGACCTACCGGCGCACCAACCACAAACTGCATGTGCGCGGTTACAAGGAGGAGGGCACCATCACAACTCCTTTTGACATGCGGGTGCAAAACGATCTCGACCGCTTTCATCTGGTGCAGGACGTGGTCGACCGGGTGCCGAATCTAGGCTCTAAGGGAGCGTACCTGAAGCAGCAGATGCAGGACAAGCTCATCGAGCACAAGCACTACATCGATGCGCATGGCCAGGACATGCCGGAGATCCGCAACTGGAAGTGGAGCACCGGCAAATGAATACGCAAGCGCTTGAATCAACCGCGCAGAAGATGGTCGCCGACGGCAAAGGACTGATTGCCATCGACGAGAGCACCGGGACCTGCAACAAACGATTTGCTAAATGGGCCATCCCACAGACCGAGGAGACGCGGCGGCAGTATCGCCAACTGATCGTAACCACGCCGGGCCTTGGCGAATCGATCAGCGGCGCGATTCTCTTCGATGAGACGATTCGGCAGCGGACGAACGATGGCACGCCATTCGCCAAAGCTCTCGCCGATGAGGGGATCATTCCCGGGATCAAGGTGGACGTAGGTGCGAAGCCGATGGCCGCCTGCCCCGGCGAGAAGATTACCGAAGGGTTGGATGGATTGCGCGCGCGTCTGGCTGAGTACGTGCAGATGGGCGCGCGCTTCGCCAAGTGGCGAGCGGTCTTTGCCATCGGCGATGGCACGCCCAGTCGCGCTTGCATCGAATCCAACGCTCATGCGCTGGCCCGCTATGCGGCACTGTGCCAGGAGGCCGGACTGGTCCCTGTCGTAGAACCGGAGGTGCTGATGGAGGGCGCTCACAGCATCGAGACTTGTCGCGAGGTTACGGAACATATTCTGCGCACGGTCTTCGGCGAACTCTTCTCGCAACGCGTGAGACTGGAGGGCATAATCCTGAAGCCCAACATGGTGCTGCCTGGAGGGACCTGTTCCACGCAGGAGACGGTGGACGAGGTCGCTGACGCTACCGTGACGTGCCTTCTGCGCGTCGTACCTGCGGCTGTTCCGGGGATTGCGTTTCTGTCGGGCGGCCAGTCCGGTGAACTTGCCTCAGCGCGTCTGAATGCCATGAATGTCAGGTTCAAGTCGCGGCTTCCCTGGGGGTTGGCGTTTTCGTTTGGCCGCGCCATCCAGCAGCCCGCGCTGGAGATCTGGCATGGCGAGCAGGTGAACACACATGCGGCGCAGCAGGCTCTCTATCATCGCGCCACATGCAACCGGGCTGCGCGCCGCGGGGAATACGACGCAGTCATCGATCACGACGAGACCGTACTCTTTAGAGCCGCCTCCGATGAGCGACACACTTCCTGTTCAGGAGAGAAATGATGAAAGCGACCAAAAAACTCTATGAATTGGGCCAAAGTCTTTGGCTCGACAATATTGCCCGTGGACTGTTGGTGAGCGGAACATTGCATCGCTATATTCAGGAATTCTCGGTCACAGGGCTCACCTCGAACCCCACGATCTTCGATCACGCCATCAAAAACAGTCGTGACTATGACGCTCCTATCAGCCAGAAGGTGAAGGAAGGCAAGTCGGGCGAAGCGTTGTTTTTCGAGTTGGCCATTGAGGACCTTAGGCAAGCCGCCGACCTCTTTCGCCCGATCCACGACCAGACCAATGGCGTGGACGGCTGGGTGTCCCTCGAGGTCTCGCCTCTGCTGGCTCACGACACGTCCTCCACTCTTGCAGCAGCCAAGGATCTTCACTCCCGAGCCGGAAGGCCCAATCTCTTCATCAAGATTCCTGGGACCAGGGAAGGCCTGCCCGCAATCGAGGAGGCGATCTTCGCGGGTGTGCCGGTCAACGTGACCCTCCTGTTTTCGAGCACACAGTATGTCGCAGCGGCTGAGGCTTACCTGCGCGGCATCGAGCGGCGTATCGCTGCCGGACTGAATCCCGACGTCGGTTCTGTTGCTTCGCTCTTTGTCAGTCGCTGGGACGTTGCGATAGCGGACGAGGCTCCCGAAGACCTGCGGAACCAGCTTGGCATCGCCATCGCTGGACAAGTTTATGAGAGTTATCGCTTGACGCTCGACTCGCCGCGCTGGCAGCGCATCTTCAACGCCGGTGCCCGTGCCCAGCGCCTGCTTTTTGCCAGTACCGGAACCAAGGATCCCAAAGCGTCGGATACGCTGTACATCCAGGCGCTCGCCGCCCCCTTCACCGTCAATACCATGCCCGAGACCACGTTGAAAGCCCTCGCCGACCATGGGACGATTGGCGGCCCTCTGCCAATTCAAGTTGAAAGTGGTCTGGTCAGATTTGCCAAGGCAGGTATTGACACAGACGCCCTGGGTTCTCAACTGCAGAACGAAGGAGCAGAATCGTTCGTCAAGTCGTGGAGGGACCTGATGGAGTGCATTGCATCCAAAAGTGAGGCGCTTAAGGCAGCATGAAGGATAAGCATGTGTCACGCTCATCCTTTAAGGTAAGGCTTGCGGGATGAGAGATCCAGAGATGCACGAGTTGCCGAAGTTGAACACAGCAGAACAGACAATGGTTCCGCCTGGGGCCGATGCTCGCGCCCGAAAAGGTGGATACCTTGCCAAGAACCGCTCTGTTAGTAGGGCAGGCTGCTCAAACCTGCTGGACGAATGCCGAGGACCGTTCGGAGAACAAATTGTAGAGTGAAGCAAAAATGAAGCCGCCTACAGAGCCGTCGATCAATCCATAGGCTGTCCCAACCACAGCGTCCCCCAGGCTGCGGGCACTATGAAAGCCTGGATAGATGGAGCCGACAACGTCAAGGAAGGCAGTTCCGTAGGACGGATTGGCGAGATGAAGCAGTGCCGCAACGGCAACTCCTCCTCCCCAAAGCAGTCCAAGCGCAAGTGCCATTGCCTTCGCCGATAGTCGCATAATCTCCTCCCGCAGCTTATTTCATGTCTGTGAGATGCGCGTGCCTTCCCTTAGGGTGGTTCAGCAGACCGCCTTCTTTATCAAACATCTTGTAAGCCTAAGAGCGTATTCCTCGTTGCTATAGAACATACAGCAGTTGCTCCGGACGCGGAGGGCAGCCCGGAACATAGATGTCTACCGGGACAATCTGGCTAACTCCCTGCCCCTCCCAGCACAAAGGCTGACTGGGAACCAACCCAGTCAGCCTCTTGTGCTTCGTTCGTATCTTTGCTACTTCTTCTTCGGCGCCTTCTTTACCGCCGTCCGAGGCACAGCCTTCACTGCGCTCTCGTCCACCGCAGTGTCGCTAGCAACGGGGTTGGAGGCTCCGGTTGGAATCAACGTCGTGGTGACCGTCTTACCCTCGTCGGTCCCGGTGTAGACCAGGATGCGGGACGGGTCGATGCCCTTCTCCGTAACCAGGTAGTCCTTGGTGTTGACGGCGCGCGCAGCGGCGTCCGTTGGCTTCTTGTTGTGCTTCAGCTTGGCCAGCTTGTCGTCAGCCTTCTGTTCCTTGGCGTCTTCATTGCCCACCAGGGCCAGCTTCGCGCTGGACGAGCGCTGCAGGGCAAGTGCAACATCGTCCAGGCAGGCCTTCGCTTCGTTGTCCACCCGCGTCGGGCGCTTGGCATCCCGCTCGAAGCTCACCGAGCACAGGCTGGACGCCATCGGAGCCGGCGGCGGTGGCGGCGGCGGTGGCGGTGGTGGCGCAATCACGTTGACGCTGGTGGTCGCCGACATATGGTGTCCCTTGTCGTCGGATACGCCGCAGGTCACTGTAATCGGCCCCGGAGCCGCACCCCCCGTGGAGAGCGTAGCCGAAGGCGTCGTGCCGCTGATGGAGCCGGCGGTCGCGTTGTAGCTGTAGGTCAGGGGACGGTTCTGCGGGCTCACCGCGCTGGCCGTAATTCTCGAGCTGGCACCCGGATTGACCGACGAAGGACTCGCCGAGCAGCTGATGGTCGGTGGATCGAAAGCCCTCACTGTGAAGGAGGCGGAGCAGTCGGCCATCTGGCCAGGCTTCAGGCCCTGCGACACATGGCCCTTGACCGTGTAAGTCCCCGGTCCCGCATTGCTTGTGTCCAGGTTGGCGACGTTGGTTGTCCCTGAGATCGTGCCGCCGTCGGACGACCATGTGTAGCTGACCGTCTTCTTTGGGTTCGGATTCAGGTTCATTGCCATGCCCGTCACCGTGATCGGGTCGCCGGGGAAGCCAACCGATGGAGAGACCGAGCAGCTATAGCTCACCGGCAAGGGGGGAGTTATGTTTCCCATGTGCCAGACCAGCCCGGCGCTGGCCTGCAGGCCGGGAAGGTGGGCGCGTCCGCCCAGAGGATTTCGATTTATGTATGTGTTTGGCACATACGGTCCGAAGTCCACATTGTTGTAGGTATAGTCGATCTGGAACAGGCGCAGGGAGACCACCCGGATCAGGTTGATGTCCAACCCGCCGCCTGCGGTCAGCGACGGCCCACCCCAAGTCCAGGGATTGTGGTAGGTATATCCGAGATTGCAGCAGGTCCTGGTATTCGGTCCGGCCAATCGTCCCATGCCGACTAGTCCGTGCGCGAAGAGGCTGATGTGCTTCATATTGTCGCGGACAATAGGGCCGGCCTCAACATCGTAGAGGCCGTCGTTGTTGCCATCCGGATGCGATTCAAAGGCCGCTTCCAGGCCAAGGCGCCGGTTGAAGTAGTAGCTGCCGCTGGCATATTCGCCCAGACGAATATTGTTGTACGAGATGCCTACATCGGTGTCGGCGCCATGCGCCTGAAAGTAGGAGTAGAGCGTGGCGAAATCGAATCGCGAATTGTATACCGCACCGCTGTTTGTTGGTGCAGTGGTACTCTGGGCCTGAAGGCTCAAAAAGACCAGGGGCATGACGCAGGCTCCAGCCAGCGCAATGCGTACCAGAAAACGGGTAAATTTCCCTAAATTACTCATAGTCCCAATCCCTCCAAAAGCAGGCCGGATGGCCGATTGCATTTGCAGATAAACAATCACGCGAACAGCATGCACAATGTCGAGCGTTTCTCTCTTTGCTGAAGAACAGACCAACAGAAATACGAAACGCAGATACATGAACTCTTGGACGTCCTCCAGCCAGGAGCGCAGCAATAGCAGGCAGCAATCTCCAAATACAGTAAATAATTGCCTGCTATTTCCGTTGGGATGCAATCGCGCCGTTAAAAGGTTGCCACCCGCGAAGTTTCTTCGTCGCCAACCCATTCCTTATTTATGAGCAATCTAAAGCTTGATGCGGTCGTTCACGACAAAACACGCGAGCGCGTATTCCCCTTTACGGGGTATTTCCCTGCTTTCATGGGTTAGTTCTTTGCCGAAGGACCCGGGCCACGTTGCTCGCGATCCGACTGTGATTAGGAGTGGGAGACGCCGTATGCATCCAGTATGTCCTGGAGGGTCACGATGCCCATCAGCGTGTGTACATCGGCGCGACTCACTACCGGCAGCAGATCGATCTGGTTGCTGCCCATCCGCTCCAGCGCCAGGTCCAGCCCCTGATCGGCGTGGATGTGGGGAAAAATCGGTTCCCGCTTCAAATCGTCGAGTATCTTGCTGGCGTCCTCATCCGCTTCAATCTCCATCTGCGACTGAGTGATGACGCCGATCACACCGCGCTGGTCCGTCACTAGAGCCGTCTGTAATCGACTCGCACGTATCCGTCCCAGTGCCTCTCGCACCGTAATCGCAGACTCCAGCAGAAGGACAGGATCTTTCACAATCTCTGCAACTGTGTGCTGATCGAGCCGTAGTCTCGTTCTAGCGCTGGGCAGGTGGATGCCGTCCTGGACGGCTAGCGCCTCGTAGATGGGCTCATGCTGCAGGAGGGAGGCGACGAAGAGGCTGACCAGATTGGCGATCATCAGGGGGACGATGACGGCGTAGTCCTGGGTCATCTCGAAGATGATGAGCACCGAGGTCATGGGCGTGCGTACCACGCCGGCGAAGACCGCGCCCATCCCAACCAATGCGTAGGCGCCCGGCGTGGCCGTCGCCAGCGGGAAGAGATGATGCGCGGCGGTGCCCACTACACCTCCCACCATTGCGCCGAGGAAGAGCGATGGGCCAAAGATGCCGCCCGCGTTGCCCGAGGCATAGCTGGTGGTTACGGCAAAGAGCTTGAGCAGCAGGAGCAACAGCATCAGGTGGAATGCCATGCGTCCGTTCAGCGCGTCTCCGACAAAGCCGTATCCCACTCCCAGCACCTGGGGCACAAACCAGCCCATCCCGCCCACCAGCAGCCCGCCAACCACCGGTTGGAACCAAACCGTTTTTCGCGGTAGACGCAGAAACCAAGCACGCATGCCCAGCAGCAGCTGGGAAAAGGCTGCCGAGACCACTCCACCGGCCACGCCGAGCACCGCATAGACCGCAAACTCCACCGAACTGACCAGGTGATATTGCGGCACCGTGAAGAGCGGATGATCGCCGAGAGAGACGCGCAGGACCATCCAGGCGGTTGCGGAGGCCAGCACCACGCCACCCATCATGGGTGCGTTGAGGTCGCCCATAATTTCTTCCAGGGCAAAGACCACAGCTGCCAGAGGAGTATTGAATGCGGCTGCAATTGCCGCAGCCGCGCCTACCGGAATCAGGTTCTTCACCTGCTCGGTGCTGAGGCCCAGGGCGCGTCCCAGCACGGAGCCGATTCCCGCGCCCACCTGCACCGAAGGTCCCTCGCGTCCCAGGGGGATTCCGCTGGCCAGTGTTGCCGAGGTGCAGAAGAACTTGCCCAGCACGGTGCGCAGGGTGATGCGGCCATCGCGGGCAAACAGCGCGGCCTTGGTCTGCGGCACGCCGCTGCCGCGCGCATTGGGGAAGAAGCGATAGAGCAGATAACCGATGCCCAGCGATCCCACGACCGGGAGCAAGAGACGCCGCCAGGGCGCGCCCTGCACCGGGTACAGCCGCATCCCCAGGCGTTCCGTCAGTACGATGAAGGCGACCACGGCGAGGCCGGTCAGTGCGCCGATCAGCAGCGACAGAGCCATAAAAACCTGGCTCTCGCTATGCCGCAGCGGGGCCATGCGCTCCACGAACGGAACCTGCCACCAGCTTCTGTGCGCCGCAAGCATGGGTTCCGTCATCGTGTGGAAGGCTCCTCCGATCCAGAATATCCCACGGGAATTGCCCTAAACCGGAATCTCCTATTTCTGCGCCGATATGTTGAAATTGCACCGCTCCTGAGGGTTTTACAAGAGCCACACCGCATTAGAGGTCGAAAAAGGGAGCAATTACGTGCCGTGCTGGGTCCTACCGCGTAATCAGGAGCCTTTCTTGTCGATTTCTCGGACACTCCTTGCTAATCAACTGATACGGGATTTCGGTATGTTCAAGTCCTCGATCGCTCACAACCCTCGGATTCCTGAAATCTGAACTCGCACGATCCGCACCCGCGTGGCTTTTACGGCCAGAATCCTCGCATAGGAGATCTTTCCGGTGGCCCTGGCTGCGCGGATGCTTGCCTAGAGTTGTTTGCGCAGATGTTCGAAGATGACGTAGCCGATGGAGGCCGCAATGATGGCGATGGCAAAATTCTTGATTGTGAAGATGTCAACCATGGCGACAGAAAACCTCTTACCTGGGCCATTGGTGCGGTTGAACTCGCCCATCAGGAGGTTGGAGTAGAAGAGGAAGATAATGAAAGCGACCTCGACCAACGCGCGCAGGACGTGGCTGAGGGGGCGCGGGGACAGTGGACTTGGGGGCATGGAATGATGATAACTGGAATCTCCCTTTAGCCCTGATTCGCTTGGATTGTACCGCTCCCGTCACCATAAACCCCACCACACCTAGCCATACGCCAGCCGCCGGATAGATCGATTCGGTGAATCTATAGTATGTTTGGGTATGATCGTCGGCTTGCGCCTGACAATTCGCACCGCAGGTATCTGCCTGCTGGGCGTTGTTACGTCGATCTCGGCCCCCGCATCGGATCAACTAAAACTAGCATCGACACAGCCATCACCCTGGGACATCGACTCGGCTATCCTGGCGGCTGCAACACCAGTTGCCCGGTTCCACCCATCGACAAGCACCCGCCTCCGTCCGGAGCTCACCCTACAACCAAACTCTGCCGCGCCCCGCTTGCCCAGGAGAATCTTCGTTGAAGATTCGACTTCGCCCATAATCGACGATCTGAAGACTGTGCGGCTGCTAGCCCCCATGTGGTCGCAGGCGACACCACCAACAGCGCCTCCGGAGCTGCGGATCAATTCGATCTCTTGCGCAAATCGACAACGCGCTCCCTGAATACTCCTGAAAATCGATCACGTTGAATGGCCGGCCGAAATGACCGCAGGTCATTATTGCCGCAACGTTGCATAACGAAAAAGGAGATTCACAATGATCCACTCTAGGCTGAAAAAGCATCGAGTCGCAGTCTGCCTTGCAGCCATCCTGATTCTTGCAGGATGCCACAAGAAGGCTGCCGCGCCCCCACCGCCTCCACCACCCGCACCTGCGCCCGCACCCGCGCCATTGCCAACCGCCAACATTACCGTCAACCCGTCGGTGATCGACCAGGGGCAATCCGCCACGCTGACATGGAAGACAACCAACGTTACCGACGCGTCGATCGAGGGCATCGGCTCGGTTGCTCCCAACAGCTCCCAGTCCGTCTCGCCTACCCGGTCGACCACCTACACGCTCACCGCCAAAGGGCCCGGAGGCACTGTGGAGGCGAACGCTCGACTCACGGTCAATCCTCCTCAGCCCAAGACGGTGCCTCCCCCCCCGCCCATCACTCAAGAACAGCTATTCGAGCAAAATATGCAGGACATCTATTTCGACTACGATAAGGCCGACATCCGCACTCAGGACTCGCCTGTAGTCGAACAGGATTCCGCATTCCTGCTCAAGTACCCGGACATCAAGTTGCTGATCGGCGGTTACTGCGATGAACGCGGATCGGCTGAGTACAACATCGTGCTAGGGCAGAAACGCGCTGAGTCGCTTCAGAAAGCGCTCGTCAGCGATGGTATTCCAGCCAGCCGCTTCCGGGTCATCAGCTATGGAAAGGAGAGGCCTTTCTGCACCGATTCAAATGAGCAGTGCTGGCAGCAGAACAGGCGCGATCATTTAACGATCGACCGCTAGAAAGCCCCTTCGCACAGATAGAGGTGCCCGCCGAAATCGGTGGGCACCTTTTCTCTGTACTACGCAGCGTGTTTGTTGTTGGGTTGTGACTCCATACTGTTCGCCGCCATCTTTCTATACGCACTATGAGTGAGCTGTTTGATGCTCTGTGCCTGTTGGGGGCAGAAGGTGAAGGTGATCGCCAGTTTTCGGCCGGCCTTGCGAAGGCCCAAGACGACACGCAGTCATCGGGGTACGGGGGTTAGCAATAGTCTTCGTGTACATCAGCGCACAATTCATGGAAAGGCATGTTCTCGCCAAGTGAGAATCGAAGCTATCGAACAGCTGACCATCTCCGGCGGGCGGGGGATTATCTTCAGCGGGGATCAACGCAGAACTCCAAAATAATCAGGACCGCCGATCACATTACGGTAGTCCTTTGTCCGACGTTCTGCTCACTCTTACTCATCTGCCGGTTGAAAAACTCTAGTCGCCTTCGAATGATTTGTGTCAGTTAACTTGTGTTGACTGCCGTATGGAGCATGATGATCGCGTGCGCGTTGACCTGGTACCTATAGCCGTCAACACGGATGCCGCTGCCGACCTCAGCAACGTCGAACGGCGATGGCAGAGAGGTGTCCACCATCCGGATCCAACCAGAACTCTTCTTATCAGCCATAGGCGGCAGCTCAAAGTCCAGCAGCTTGGATGATGCATTGACGGCGATGTAGCGCACCTGGTTCAGCGCGTGGTTGTGCAGGGTCACCGCAACGGAATGCGAGTCGCGCCCCCAGTCCGGTTGACTAAGCGTTATTCCGTGCCACTCGATATGCGCATTGCGGAGATAGTCTTCGAGAGCGATCGGGTTGCCTTGGGTCCCCTGATCGAAATGAAGGCGAATTCGGATCATCTGCTTCACGAAACGCAGGATCTCTATGTTGCTCTTGCACAGACTCCAATCGAACCAACTCACGTCGTTGTCCAGACAGTAGGCGTTGTTGTTGCCCTGTTGCGTGCGTCTGACCTCATCACCCATGAGTAGCATTGGAGTGCCGACAGAGAGCAGGTTGAGCGCGATAAAGTTCTTGATCTGCTGTGCGCGAAGACGTTCTACATCAGGATTTGTGGAAGGGCCTTCTGCGCCGCAGTTCCAACTCAGGTTCGCATTCGTTCCGTCCTGATTGTGGTTCCCGTTAGCCTCGTTGTGTTTGGAGTTGTAGGAGACCAGATCGTTCAGCGTGAATCCGTCGTGGCAGGTGATGAAGTTGATACTCTGGCCGGTGGGGCGGCCACCCGTCTTGTATATGTCCGGGCTGCCAATAATGCGCTGGTGGAGCCTCCATGCCGTATCTGCATCGCCCTTGAGGAAGCTGCGCAGATCGTCTCGATAGACACCGTTCCATTCTTTCCACTTGTCTTGTCCGAAGCTGCCTACCTGGTAGAGGCCACCGGAATCCCAGGCCTCTGCGATCAACTTGGTGCCGGCAAGCACAGGATCGGAATCGATCTCCCAGATGATGGGCGCGTTGAGCACAGGCTGACCCGATTCGCTGCGGGAAAAGATTGAGGCAAGATCGAAGCGGAATCCGTCCACGTGCATCTCTGAGACCCAATACCTGAGGCTGTCGAGAATCAGACGCTTCACCACGGAGTGGTTCGCCTTCAGGGTATTGCCAACGCCGGTAAAGTTGGCATAGGTCGCCTTGTCGCGGCCCAGGATGTAGTAGAAGTTGTTTTCCAGCCCGCGGAAGCAGAGCGTTGGTCCGTGCTCGTCGCCCTCGGCGGTATGGTTGTAGACCACATCGAGGATCACCTCGATGGCGGCGCGATGCAACGCCTTCACCATGGTCCGAAACTCATCGAGGCAGCCGAGCGGATCGTTCTTGTTGGTGCCATACGCCAGATGGGGAGCGAAGAACGAGATTGGGTCGTAGCCCCAGTAATTGACGAGCCCCGGCGGTGCATCTGACGCATCGAACTGATAGACCGGTAGCAGCTCCACGGCAGTAACGCCAAGGTCTCGCAGGTACGGAATCTTGTCGATAACTCCGAGATATGTGCCGCGATGAGCCTCAGCAACACCAGAGGACGGGTGGCGCGTGAAACCGGCCACATGCATCTCATAGATGACAGTGTCCCGGAAGAGCCGATGGATCGGCCTGTCCCCTTCCCAATCGAAGAGCGAGAGATTGGCAACCACGCTCTTCATCGAGGTTGCGGTGTTGTCGCCCGGTTTGCACGCCGCGCTGCGGCTATAGTTCTCACCGATCGAGACACTTCTACCGTAGGGATCGAGCAGGATCTTCTCGCGGTCGAAGCGTTGACCGGCTGAGGGAACGCACGGTCCGTCGGCACGATAGCCGTACAGTTGCCCACGCTTGATCCCAGGCAGGAAGATATGCCAGTAGTGCGAAGTTCGGTCTCGCACGGGATCGAGAGTGATGGTCTGCGCCGGACCAGGATCGTCCGGGTGATCGAACAGGACTAGCTGCATTGTCTTGGCGCTGGCCGAAAAGATGCTGAAGTTGGTCCCTTCCGGCGTCACGCTTGCGCCCAACGGATAGGGGCAACTTACAGGTGGCTCGGGAGCGACGTTGTGATTGAGAGATTTCATCGCTGCCATAGAATCCGGGAAGCTTCGAGAGGGACGAGAGCACCCGCATGAGAGGGCACGACGCGTGCGGTGTAGTTGTCCGCAGGTCGCGTTGCCGGGCAGCAAACCGAATAGAGCAGCGTGCCCGAGGGGTCTGCGGAGGACTCGCTCGCAGGGATGACCTCGGGATTGGGGCCGCTTACATCCGTTGGCCCTGCGTAGAACTCGACCCTGAACTGGTCCTCATGAAGTCCTCCAGGCGTGACCTGCACCTGGAAGCGATGCTGGCCGTCCTTTGTCTCGGAGGTCATCTTCCCAAACCGCAGAGTCTTCCATAGATTGGCGAGACTGTGCTGCCATTGCACCAGATCGGCTCCGAGTTTGCCGTCTCTGGCGGCGCGTTCCGCGTAACCCGCAGCCGCGGGCAGGTAGCGATCGTTGGTATATTCGCGAATCGCGCGACTGGCGGAGAATTCGGGGGTAAGCCTCGCCATGCTTTCCCGGACGCGTCCGAGCCATCGGGATGGTAGGCCTTGCGCGTCTCGATCGTAAAACTCCGGAACAACCTGCTGCTCCAACAGAGTGTAGAGTTGTTCCACTTCCGCAGCGTCCCACGCAGGGTCTTCCCCGTGTTCCTTTCCATCGCCAACGGCCCATCCGACCTCGGGGACATAAGCCTCCGCCCACCAGCCGTCCAGCTCGGAGACATTCAATCCGCCATTCGCAAGCACCTTCATTCCGCTTGTTCCGCACGCCTCCCATGGGCGTCGTGGCGTATTGATCCAAAGGTCCATCCCCTGCACCAGCTCCTGCGCCATCTGCATGTCGTAGTCGCTGAGGAAGACCACACGGTCTCGCACCTCGGGACGCTTGATGAAGTCATTCCATCGCTTGATGAGCGCCTGTCCAGGCATGTCCTCGGGGTGGGCCTTGCCGGCAATAACCAGTTGCAGGGGCCGTTTCGGATCGGTGAGCAGTCGGACCAGGCGATCCTGATCGTGCAGCAGTAGATCGGGGCGCTTATAGGTAGCAAAGCGACGGGCAAATCCGGCCGTCAGCACGTCATCCTTGAAAACGCCGGCGACATCCAGAGGCGAGCTGCCCTCGGCGGAGATCTGCCGCGCATAGCGATCGCGCACGCGGACGAGCATCGCCTTCCGCGCCTTGCCGCGCATCTGCCACAACTCGGCGTCGGTCAGCCGGCGAACGTCGTCTGAAATCGGGCGATCATCCCGCCAACGGTCCGCCCCGCAAGCCTTCGTCCACAAAGCGTCCGCCTCGGCGGAGTCCCATGTCGGCACATGAATGCCGTTCGTCACGGAACCGATGGGCACCTCCTCCTGCGGCCAACGAGGAAACAGCGGCTGGAATATCTGCCTGCTCACCTCTCCATGCAGCTTGCTGACCCCGTTAACCTGACCGCTTCCGCGCAGCGCCAGGTACGCCATATTGAACGGCTCCGAGGCATCGCTCGCGTTCGCCCGTCCGAATGCAATCAGGCTCTCCATCGAGATTGCGAGTTCGTCCTTCGCATAGTGGGCCAGATATTTGCGCACAAGTTTGGGGTCGAATCGGTCAAATCCAGCCGGTACCGCCGTGTGGGTTGTAAACATGTTTCCGGCTCTAACAATGGTGAATGCAATCTCAAATGGAACGCGATGGTCCTCCATATAGCAGCGCGCCCGTTCGAGCACTGCAAACGCCGCGTGACCTTCGTTCAAATGGCATACCTCAGGATGTAGACCAAGCTCGCGGAGCAAGCGCCAGCCGCCAATGCCAAGAACAAACTCCTGCTTGAGCCGCATCTCAGGATCGCCGCCGTAGAGTTCGCTGGTGATCCCGCGATGCGCGGCGGTATTGGCAAAATCATTGGCATCGAGCAGGTAGAGCTTGTTTCTGCCAACATTCACCTGCCAGCATCGCAGCCATATCTTCGCTCCAGGAAGTTGAATCTGCAGCCGCAACCACTCTCCATCCGGACGGCGCACGGGCTGAATTGGCAACTGGCCGGGATCGTTGACGGGATATAGCGCCCGTTGCCGCCCATCTGCGTCGAAGTCCTGTCGAAAGTATCCCTGTCCCCACAACAAGCCCACACCAACCACCGGAACACCCAGATCGCTTGCCGCCTTCATCTGGTCGCCCGCAACATTGCCCAGTCCCCCGGAGTAAATGGGGAGCGCTTCGGTCAGCATGAACTCCATGCTGAAGTACGCGACCGCCGAGAGCGCGAAGCCGCGGTGCTCCTTCTGGAACCATGCGTCAGCCGAAAAATGCTCGCGTTTATGCTGCAGCAGCTTCGATAGCTGCTCTTGAAACTTTGGCGTGGCCAGCAGAGCCTTAATCTTGTCATGCGAGATCGTCCGCAGAATGACCCACGGGTTTTGTGTGGTTTCCCATAGATCGCTGTCTAGGGCTTTCCAAAGCTCATCCGCTATATGGTTCCACGACCAGTGGAGATTGAGCGCCAGCTCTTTGAGCGCATCCATTCCTAGTTTGTTGGCCGGCCGTTCCGTTGCTTTGGGAGGCACGTTGCTGGTCTTGCCGATCTCCGGATCGCTCATGCTGTCTCCTTGAGTTGCAGCGACGCATGAGCTGACTTACCAATCGCAAATGCCTCGTTCACGATGGTCTGCGCCTGGGTCTCGATCTGTGCGAGGTGGTCCTTTCCCTTGAAGCTCTCCGCGTAGATTTTGTAGATGGCCTCGGTTCCCGACGGCCGCGCGGCAAACCACCCACTTGCAGCGACCACCTTGACGCCGCCAATCGGACTGCCATCCCCCGGTGCGCTGGTAATTATGGTCACCGGCCTCTCTCCCGCCAGATCGCCGACATGGATGCTCTTCGCAGTTGTATGTTCGAGCGCAGATTTCTGCTCGCCGCTTGCGGGCGCTTCCGACCGGCGATAGAGCGGATCGCCAAGTTCTCCGATGAGCTCCGCGTAGAGATGGCCCGGGTCCTTCTTGCACGTTGCAGTGATCTCAGCCGCGAGCAGGGCCGCAATGATGCCATCCTTGTCCGTGGTCCACATCGAGCCATTCATGCGCGCAAAAGATGAGCCGGCGCTCTCCTCGCCCGCAAAGCCAAGCTGGCCGTGAAGCAGCCCTTCAACAAAGTACTTGAAGCCGACCGGCACCTCGTAGAGCTTTCTGCCACACTTCTTCGTTACGCGATCGATCATGCTGCTGCTGACTACCGTCTTGCCGACCTGCATCGTGCTCGGCCATTGCGCGCGATGGGCAAACAAGTAACCGATGCAGACGGCGAGGTAGTGGTTGGGCGGCAAGAGTCCACTGCTGCGGGTGACGATGCCGTGACGATCATGGTCGGTGTCGCAGGCAAGAGCGATGTCGAACCTATCCTTCAAGGCGATCAACGGCCGCATCGCATATTCGGACGAAGGGTCCATGCGGATCTTGCCATCCCAATCCAGTGTCATGAAGCGAAACGTAGGATCGACCGTCTCGTTCACCACCTTCAGATTTAGCCCATAGCGCTTCGCGATCGGCTCCCAGTAGTGCACTCCCGCGCCGCCAAGCGGGTCCACACCCAGGGTGATGCCCGATGCGCGGATGGCGTCCATATCAATGACATGCTGGAGATCCTCCACATAGGCGGTCAGGAAGTCGTGCCTATGGGTCGCGGAGGACGCTAGCGCCTTGTCGATGGGGACACGCTTGACCCCCTTAAGTTGCTCGACAAGAAACTGGTTGGCCTGTCTCTCGATCCACGAGGTGATCTTCTCTTCCGCCGGCCCGCCATGAGGTGGGTTGTACTTGAACCCGCAGCAATCCGGAGGATTGTGCGATGGTGTGATGACGATTCCATCGCTAAGCCCGACCGTACGTCCGCGGTTGTATTTAAGGATGGCGTGCGAGATGACAGGCGTTGGCGTATATTGTTCACTCCCAGCCAGCATGACGTCGACAGCGTTGGCCGCAAGGACCTCAAGCACGCTCTCGACCGCCGGCTGCGACAGGGCATGCGTGTCGATACCAAGAAACAATGGCCCATCGATCTTCTGTTGTCGACGATAAGCACAGATCGCCTGCGTGATCGCCAGGATGTGCCACTCGTTGAAGGTGTGCGTGAAGGACGAGCCACGATGTCCCGAGGTGCCGAAGATGACCCGCTGTTCGGCTACGTCTGGGTGGGGCCGCTCTTCATAGTATGCGGCAATCAACTTCGGTACATCGACGAGGTCGGTGACTCTCGCCAACTGCCCGGCCCTGGGATCAATCTTCATCTGTCCACTCTTTCTCTTCCTGCCACATGATCGGGCTTCATTGCGGCGTCACTTCGTCAGGAGCTTGCCAATCTCCAGCAATTCCGCACGACGCTTTGCGGTGGTCTTGGGGTAGGCCATCTTCAGGCCCTTGAGAGCATCCAGGACGATCGCGGACACGATGAGACGGGCGTTGTCCTTGTCGTCGGCAGGCACGACATACCAGGGCGATTCATGAGTGCTGGTTGCACTTAGGCACTCTTCAAACGCCTTCATGTATTTGTCCCAATACTTTCTCTCGTGGATGTCGGCCGCACTGAACTTCCAGTTCTTGTTGGGCTCTTCGATGCGCGCAAGAAATCGTTTGCGTTGCTCGTCCTTGGAGATGTGGAGGAATATCTTTACCGTGCGGGTTGCATTGATATGCAGGTGGTGCTCCATTTCGACGATCGACTGGTATCGCTGGCTCCAGATGTGCTTGTCGTCGCGCAACTCTGCTGCGAGACCCTCACGGTCCAGAAGCTCCGGATGGACCCGGACGACCAGCACCTCCTCGTAATACGACCGGTTGAAGATCCCGATCCGCCCGCGTTCGGGAAGCCGGCAGGTTGAGCGCCAGAGAAAGTCGTGTTCCAGTTCGTTGCCACTTGGTTGCTTGAAGCTCGCTACATCGCAGCCCTGCGGATTGATCCCCGACATGACGTGGCGGATGGCCCCATCCTTGCCCGCGGCATCCATCCCCTGAAAGATCAGCAGGAGAGCGTAGCGATTTGAAGCATAGTGCAGATGCTGCAGATCGCTGAGTGCCTCCACATGTTCGTCGAGAAGTCTTTTGTACTGCTTCTTCGACTTGCAGACGGGCTTGATATCCGTCCGCCTGTCGCTCAGCTTGAACTCCGAACCGGGATTCACACGGAAATCCTCTGAACTGATTTTGATCTTCGATCTTCCGGTCATGTCAGCCTCGCTGCTTCTGTCTGTTTATTTCTGGGATTTTGATTTCCCGGTCGCCGGATTAGCTTTCTCCCAGTCCTGAACAGTTTGAACGTCCTCACGCCCCAGCTCCTCGTAAAGTTCATGGACTCGTTTGACGAGCTGCGGCGTCACATCGGATTGCTCCTTGTCTTTGTCCTCCGGTTTCGGCTGGTCAGCTTTGACGTCCGGCTTCGTATCATCTGCTTTGACCTCAGGCTTCGCTGCGTCGGCCTTGTCCTCAGGCTTTGCCTCGGCTGCTTTGGCGTCCGGCTTCTCTACGTCAGCTTTGTCCTCCGGCTTCGCATCATCTCCTTTGTCCTCAGGCTTCGGCTCATCAGCTTTGGCCTCTGGCTTTTCCTCGTCTGTTTTGTCCTCCGGTTTCGGCTGTTCAGCTTTGACCTCAGGCTTCGGCTCGTCAGCCTTGTCCTCAGGCTTTGCCTCGTCTGCTTTGGCGTCCGGCGTTGCCTCGTCGGCCTTGACATGGTCCAAGACCCGATAGGCTAGAAGTTTGATGCGGTCGGTGAACAGCGCCCAGAGGATCGCATATCCCCAGACGAGGCCGGCGTACTTCCAACCCAACGGCGTCATGAACAAGCCATAGACCCCGATAAGAGTTGCAACTATCTGTGTGCCGAGCACCGCAATCCATAGGATCTTCGCCGGCTTGATCGTCCAGAAAGGCCCGCGCGTGCGCGTCAGGAAGATCGTGAGATGGCCGGCCACCGAAAGCTTCAGATACATCAGGGTCTGAACGTGTGCGCGGTCGAGATGGAAGACGCGTTCGCCGAGCCAGAACAAAAGGAACGCAGAGATGACCCCGTTGACTCCCAGCACTGTCGAGACGCCCAGCACGCGCCGCATGTCCCACGCCTCGGGCTTGTTGCTGTACCGGACGTTGTCGTATGCGATGGAAAGAATTGCTCCATCGTTGAGCAACGCAATCATCACGATCATCACGGCAGTCACGGGGTAGAAATTGAAGACCAGAATGGCCACCGTCATGAACAGCACTACGCGCAGCGTCTCCGCGATGCGATACATGGCATAGCTGTTCATGCGCTGGAATATCTTGCGGCTCTCTTTAATCGCGTCGATGATGACAGAGAGCCCTGGCGCGAGTAAGACGATGGATGCCGCCGCACGTGCTGCGTCGGTTGCGCCCGAGACCGCGATGCCGCAGTCCGCCTTCTTCAACGCGGGCGCATCGTTCACGCCGTCTCCGGTCATACCGACGATGTGACCGCTCTTCTGGAGGGCTTCAATGATGAAGTATTTGTGTTCCGGAAAGACTTCGGCGAAGCCATCCGCTTTTTCGATTGCATCGATGATCTTGGGGCCGGGCTGCTGCTTGGTGTCGCCCAGGGTGCTGGCATCGACGATGTTGGTCCCCAGGCCGAGTTGCTTGCTGGTCTCGCGAGCGATGGCGGTCTGATCGCCCGTGACCATCTTGACGTTTAGCCCCATCTGCCTGGCACTTGCGATGGTTGCCTTCGCCTGCTCGCGCGGGGGATCGAACATCGGGATGACGCCGGCAAACTGCCAGTTCCCCTCCTGGTCAGCGCGGCAGACACCAAGTGAGCGGAAGCCGCGCCCGGCAAACTCATTCACGGCCTTTTCGACTTCGGGCTTCACTGCATCGGCATTTTTCGACATCTGCAGGATGACCTGGGGCGCGCCCTTGGCAACGAAGAACTGCTTGCCGTCACCACCCTTTACGGTTACTTCTGTGCGCTTATGCACCGGGTCGAAAGGTTGGAAATGAAGCACCTGGAATGCCTTCAACGCATTCGCATCCTTCACCCCGCCAATCACCGCAAGATCAATCGTGTCTTTGTCTTCAGCACGCGACGCGAGCGCCGCCCATAGAATCACCTGGTCGGCTGGGATGTTGTTCACTGTAAACGGATCGCCCAGAGTCAACTTGTTCTGGGTCAGGGTGCCTGTCTTGTCGGAACAAAGAACGTCGACGCCAGCCAACTCCTCGATTGCCGAAAGCCGGGTAACGATTGCCTTACTCTTTGCCAGCAGACGCGCACCGACCGCCATCGTTACAGAGAGCACCGTCGGCATCGCGACTGGAATCGACGCAACCAACAGAATGAGACAGAACTCCAGCGTGTCGAGGACGGGATTATGGCGAAGCAGTGAGACTGTGAGTATCCCCGCGACCAAAACCACGGCGAGAACAATCAGGTAGTCGCCAATCTTGAGCACGGCCTTTTGGAAGTGGCTCACCGTGTGGGCCTGCTGAACCAGTTCCGCTGTCTTGCCAAAATAAGTGCGCGGTCCCGTCGCATAAACCATTGCGTCGATCTCACCCTGGCGCACAATCGAGCCGGAGAAAACCGCCTCACCCGGCTTGCGCGTGACTGGCAGCGACTCACCGGTCAGGGCAGACTGATCGACCTCGACGGGATCGCCATCCAACAGCCGCGCGTCTGCGGGAACAATGTTTCCCAGCTTCAGACGAATGACATCGCCGGCGACCAGTTCAGACGCCTTTGGTGTGGCCCATTTGCCGTCGCGCAGGACCGTCGCGTCGTTCGCCAGTTTTGCCTTGAGGGCCGCGATCTCATTACCCGCCTGATGCTCTTCCCAGAACGCAACGATGGCATTTGAGAAGAGAAGCGCCAGGATGACGAAGAAGTCCAACCAGTGTCGCACGACCCCAGAGAGAATCACGGCAGCTTCAATCATCCACGGAATGGGCCCCCAGAAATAGGTCAAGAACTTCAGAAACGCATTGGTCTTCTCAACCTTGAGTGCATTGGGGCCATCCTGCGTCAACCGTTTCGCAGCCTCGGCCTGAGTCAGTCCCTTGGGAGAAGACTGTAGCTTGGCCTGTAGATCGGCCATCGGTATCGCCTTCAAGTCGTCCTTCGAGGTTGGCTTTGCGCCGGGCTTTAGGTCTTCCTTGGCATCATCCTTCGGTTTGCCATTTGCATCGGGCTTTGCATCGTCTTTTGACCCGCTCTTGGCTTGGGGCTGTTCTGGAGTGTTGGGCTTCTCTGTAGTCGGACTCACGATAGTTGCTCCTGGTCGATGGCATGAGTGAGTTTCATTGGAGTGGCGACGAGGACCGGTTGCACACTTACTGCATGAGCGACCTCACCATTCGAGGCTTGGCCAAAGCATCTCCTGAGATGAGATTCCTAAGCCAATCCAAAGTTTGTCCGGGCCGGAAAACTCTCCGTGAGAGCTGCTTTCGAACGCATGCGTACTGCAAGGATGTTCTCGACTGCGTGTAGGCGCTGAGCCGTTTTGCTCATGGCAGGTCAATCTTGACCAGTAATCGACTCTCCCTACCGCCTATAATTCAGCCGTGATTCGGAGTTTGAACCGGGACCCCGGGTGCGCTAGCTATGTAACCCGGAGGATGAATATGCTTCACCGCTTACAGACATTGGTTGAACATCGTGTAATTGCATCCGATGGTGAAATCGGTAGCGTGCGAGACTTTCTCTTCGACGACCAGACCTGGGCGATCCACTATTTGGTCGTCGACGTGAAACGATGGCTTACTCGAGAGGAGGTGGTTCTCCCGGTTACGGCGATCAAACAACTCGATTGGGAGAACAAGACCCTTCACGTCCGATTGACGAAGGAGCAGGTGCGCCAGAGTCCCGACGTCGATACCAAACAGCCGGTCTCCCGTCAGCAGGAAATCGCCATGCAGGATTACTTTGGCAAGCTGGCCTACTGGGCCGACAGGCGGTCCCCCATGACGTCCTCCATGCCCACCGGCATCGAGTACCCAGTGCACACCAAGGGGGATTTGCATCTCCGCAGTATCTCGAACCTGGAGAGTTACGAAGTACAGGGTACGGACGGTGAAGTGGGGCGTCTGGAAGACTTCATCCTGGACGAGGCGTCCTGGCATCTCGGCTATCTGGAGGTGAAGGCGGGAGAATGGCTTCACAGCCACTCGCTGCTGGTTCCCACGCGCTGGGTAAAGTCCATTTCCTGGGCCAATCGCCGGGTGAATCTGCATCACACCCGAGAAGGCGTTTAATACTGATCCGAGTCCGAGGCTGGGGCTTCATCCGCGCGAACCAAGCATCCAGTTTGCAGTCCAATCCTCGCGTCCCGCGTGTCTGATGGGACTGCAAAAAATGGGGCCGCTGGAAAAGCGCGATGCTAGGTTATGTCCAACTCAGAGGTGAGCAAGATCGCACAGATTATTGCTTGTGTTGGTGCGATGCTGTCGTAGGCGTGGAGATACGAGTAGAGACCGGGGAATACCTGCAGAAGTCATTCGGTGTGCTATAGACCATGTCCTCGACACTAAGGATATTCGCAAGTTAGGCATGAGTTCGACAACAAGGAGTTCTTATGAATGCAACGACAAAATGTGCCCGTCCCGCTTGTAACTGTGTCCCGGTCGATGGGAAGCAGTACTGTAGCGAAACCTGTGCCGATGCGAAGAGCGTGACGGAACTGGCCTGCCAATGCCAGCACCCTGCGTGCCAGGGCGCAGCGCTGAAGCCGTAGCCGGCTCAGAGGCCGATCGGAGAAGCATCTACCCGTCGTAATGAAGCACTGCGGCTTCAAGATCGCACAACTGCGACGGTCTTATTGTATAGATTTGCTCAGACTGCAAGCCTAAGAGCGCATCTAATAAGTCTTGATGCATGTATATTTTGCGATCACCTAACGATGGAAGAACTTACTCCGCACAACAACTTCAGCCGGCTTGCAGAGGCGACGGCTAAATACACCTACAACGAACGGACAAAGGAGATCCAAGTGTCAACATTTAATTCAGTAGTCGCGATCTATGACACCCATGTGCAGGCCGAGGAGGCTGTGAAGGAGCTTCAAGTGGCTGGCGTCGACATGAAGACCCTCTCGATCGCAGCCAAAGACACCCATACAGATGAGCACGTCGTCGGCTACTACAATGCCGGCGATCGGATGAAGTACTGGGGCAAGATAGGCGCGTTCTGGGGAGGATTCTGGGGACTGCTCTTTGGATCCGCGATGTTTGCAATACCGGGATTCGGACCGCTGCTTGTGGCTGGACCATGGGTAGCATGGATCGTGGGAGGCCTTGAAGGCGCGGCTGTCGTTGGCGGCGTGAGTGCCGCTGGAGCAGGCCTGGTCAGCATCGGTATTCCCAAAGACAGCGTCCTCAAGTACGAAGTGGCCTTGAAGGCCGACAAGTTCCTGTTGATCGTTCATGGAACGCCAGACGCAGTAGACAAGGCGAAGGACATCATCGCAGGGACCCGGCACAACTCCTTTGCCGTCCATGAGTCTCCTGTGTTGGTTTAGCAGGCCGCGCTCTGGGCCATAACCGCCGAGCACTCATCGCACCGAGTGCTCGCGGTGGACCATACCGCCGCTCGAATTCATACGAGGTTCTCCCAGTGAAAAAGAATAGTTCCTTTCCCGCATTGATATTCATCGTCATTCTAGCTGTTGGTGTTGCAGTCGCCTATACCCTGAAGGCTGCGTCGTTGGATTTGCTTGCCGTCTGTGTTCTGGCTTGCGCCCTTCTCGCTGCATGGTTTGTCTCGGCGGGCATTCAGGTTGCGGACCAATGGAGCAGAGCGGTTGTACTGCGACTGGGAAAGTTTCGTTCTCTCCAAGGCCCCGGCCTCTTCCTTATCATCCCGCTCATCGACACGATTCCTTATTGGATCGACACTCGCGTTCTCACAAGTTCGTTCAAGGCGGAGAAGACTCTGACCAAAGACACAGTACCCGTGGACGTGGACGCGGTGCTGTTTTGGAAGATTATCGATCCGCAGAAGGCCGCGCTTGCCGTTGCAGACTATCAATCAGCGATCGGCTGGGCGTCTCAGACGGCTTTGCGAGACGTAATCGGTAAGACGATGCTCTCCGACATGCTGGAAGGCAGGGACAAGATTAGCGACGTGCTTCAGAAGATCATTGACGTTCGTACCGAACCATGGGGTATCAACGTCATTTCGGTCGAGGTGAAGGACGTTCTGATTCCGTCTTCGCTCGAGGATGCGATGTCCATGCAGGCACAGGCCGAGAGGGAGAGACAGGCCCGCGTTATCCTCGGTGATTCAGAGCGTCAGGTCGCGGAGAAGTTCGGCGAGGCAGCGAAGACCTATGCCAATAACCCTGTGGCACTTCACCTGAGGGCCATGAACATGCTCTACGAAGGCCTAAAACAAAACTCAACCATCGTCATTGTTCCAAGTTCCGCGGTCGAAACGATGCAGCTCGGCGGCCTTGCCGGATTGACAGCGCTGACGATGGGCCTGGGCAAAGAAAAAATCCCGCAGCAGACCATCAATGAAGCGGACAGTACACCAACGGACTTGAGCGTTCCCCAACCGTGATGCCGGGCATTCCTTCTCCCGCTTCGACGGCGCAGGGATTGCGTAGGTGCAACAGTTTCCTTGCACGGCCCTTCTAGATGTTCAGTTGCGGCATTTGATAAAGCGGGCCAAAGGTGCAATTGCAGGCCTTGCATTGACAGCCGGGAGTGCAGCGAGGCCGCCGCTTCGATCCGCGACGGCCTCATCTTCACCGCCGCTAGCCCTTTGGTCCGTCCGAATCGGGATGAATGGTTCGATAGCTCGCATTGCCTTTCGACCAGACCAGGAGCAGAATATCCTTTCCTCCTCGGTTCTGGAGCACTTCGCTCGCGAACTGGCTGGCGGACTGCGCGGGCTTGCGGTTGACTTCGACAATGACATCACCCGGCTGGATGCCTGCTTCGTCGGCTGGACTGGCTGGCCGAACGCTTTCGACAACGACACCATGAACCTGGTCAGGCGCGTTGACCTGCTGCCGTGCATCCGGCGTCAGATCGCTGACTGCGAGTCCCAGCTTGCCGCTTTGCGGGCCATCCTGTCCGTCGTTGCTCGCCACTTCGGTGTTGCCGTGGAATTGACCCACGGTCAGGCTCAACGTCACCGGCTTGCCCTCGCGAATCACGCTCAGCGTAATCTTTGTTCCGGGTGCCATCTCGCTCACCGCCACCTGCAAGGCGCTTCCGTCGACGATCTTCTCTCCATTGAGTTGCGAGATCACGTCGCCGGTTTGCACACCGCTGCGGCTTGCCGGAGAGTCTGGCGTAACCTGCGATACGATTGCTCCGGTCGCATCCTGCAGATTGAAGAAGTGGGCGTTGTCGGGCGTGACGTCGTTCATCCCAATGCCGAGGTATCCATGGTCGACCTTGCCGTGCTGGATCAGCTGCTCCGCTGTGGCGCGCACAATCTGCGAGGGAATTGCAAAGCCTGCGCCGGCGAACGAACCGTTGTCTGAAATGATGAAGGTGTTGATACCGACCAACTCGCCATGTGCATTCACCAGCGGGCCGCCTGAGTTTCCGGGGTTGATGGCGGCATCGGTCTGGATATAGCTTCCCGGCTTGCGTGCGTCATCCGAGTAGGGGTTCGGGCGGTTGACCGCACTGACGATGCCTCGCGTAACCGAAAATTGGAAGTAGCCGAAAGGACTGCCGAAGGCAAGTACTGTCTGACCAGGTTGCAGTTTCGTCGAGTCGCCCCACACGATGCTAGGAAGGTTCGTTGCGTTTACTTTGATCACGGCAATATCGGTCAGCTTGTCGACACCGACAACTTTCGCGTCTAAAACGCGTCGATCGTTCAGCGTTACCTTGATGCTCGTAGCGTCAGCCACTACATGATCGTTGGTGACGATGTATCCGTCTGGGGAGATGATGATGCCGCTTCCGATCCCATGCTGTATCTGCGGCTGAGAAGGCCGCTGCTGCATCGGTCCGAAAAACTGTTGCATTCCTGGCGGTAGGCCCTGCATCGAGCCTTCGGATGTTTCGGCCTCGCCGGTACCCTTCGCGGTAACGGCAACATTGACGACGGCAGGAGTTACCCGCGCCGCAACTGCCTCCATGGCATGATCGAGCGAGGTGAGCGCTGCCACGCTGTTGTCATCTATGGCCGACGCGGCCTGAACGCTGGCGTGGCCGACGAAGAGTGCCGCACCCAGTGTGAAGGCTCCAGCGACTACCGCAGGCACGACCATCTTCTTTGCGATTGCTACTAATTTATTAGTTGATCGAGTCATGGAATCCTTCTCCTTGTTGACGGTTAGGGTTTGATGTTGAGCGCAACCACGGTTGCGCCAGGAAGCGTTCTAATCAGATTTGAACGATCAGCCAGCCATTCTCTATCGGGATGGCGGCATACGAGGCTCGATTCCATTGCGCGACGGCGTATACCTGGTGCGGAGGAGTTTCGTTGTCGCTCCATGCAGCCAGCACAACCCACTCCTGCTCGCTCTGCGCGTAACGCCGCCTGACACTCTGCTTTCGAGCGTTACTCCGCAACGGCTTCGCTGTATACGCGGATAGAACCGGCCGCTGGGGCATGACCGCCTTGACCAGCTGCGGGGAGCCTCCAAATTGGCGAAGGTCCGTCTCGCCAGGACCTGCGGGCAGCACGGACCAGGCCTGCACCGTCGCTTGAGCAAGCGGAGCGAAGCTGACAAGCTGCGGGCTGCGAGCCAGGGTAATTGCGCCACCTAACACCCCGAGGAGCAAGCTGGCAGTTACGAGCGCCGCTTGCCTGCCGCCCATCGACTCATGGGGCCGCCGCAGCACGCGATGCACTCGGCGCACCAACTCCGGCTGCCGTTCCCAGGCGCCCAGAACAAGCGAAAGGCTGCGGTGAAGCATGGAGTGTTCGGCGAGGCGCGTCAGGCAAACAGCGTAGGCCTTCCGGGCGCCGCCAGAGCGCAGGACGCGGTCGTCGCAGGCAAGCTCCCTCTCCGCACAGAGCCGCCGCTCCACCCACAGCAACACCGGATTCAGCGGGAAGAACGCCAGGCCAATCTTCTGCAGCAAATTGGTCCAGTCGTCGCCGCGGCGCAGGTGCTCCATCTCGTGCAGAACCACCTGCCGCAACTCCTGGGCGGAAAGCCTCTCCACGAGTGCAGGAGGAACGAGAATCCGAGGGCGAAAGAAGCCAAATACGCTGGGCCGCTCTACCTCGACGGAAGTACATAGCTCAGCCGCGCGGCCGCCTTGCCCACCCTTGAGAAGCGCCAGAAGTGCCGGGTCGGGAGGCACAGGAGCGGCCCGATTTGCCAGCCGCCGCAGGCGGATAGCGCTCAGGATCAGCTGTGTCCCTCTCCAGACAGAGAGCATCGCCCAGAGGCTGGCGAGGGCAACGCTCCAGCGCAGGTCCAGGCGGACAGGTGAAGCGTGCACCGGGCTCCCGATGCCAAGGTGCTCTCTGAAGGAAGGGACCATGTGCAGCAGCACCAGCAGCAGGAAGACGTTCATCCAAACCACAGAATGGGATGCAGCGCTGAGCCGGGGCAGCAGCCGCAGGCAGACCAGCACGCAAACGGCCAGAACGGAGCCTTCCCAAATGGCGGAAAAGAGAGCGCTTATAGCGGTAGCGGACACATGTGAGGCGGCCTGAAAGAGGTGCTCCATTTAAGACTCCTCTCGCGCATCTTCCGGCGCATTGGCAATTGCTTCCTTCAGCCGGCTCAATTCGCCGGGGCTGATCTCGTCATCGCCCAGGAGCGAGAGCAATAGCCGCTCCCGGGAGTTGCCGAAAAACCGTTGCAATACATGGCGAACTTCCGATCGGCTGGCCTCGATCTCCCCGATGCAGGCGCTATAAAGAAACGCTCTTCCCTCCTGCCGGTGGCTGACGTAGCCCTTGGTATCGAGGATCCGGATGGTCGTCAGGACGGAGGTGTAGGCAAGTGCCTCTTCGGCGGAAATCGCGGCTACCATTTCGGTCACGGTCGATTCGCCCCGGTCCCAGAGGATCTTCATCAGCCTGAGTTCGGCCTTGGTGAGCGTAATAGATCTCTTTGGTGGCATTGAAGATGCAGCTCCAGGGGAAGTCGTCCGTCGACCGCCCCTAGTCCATCAGACGTGCAACTAATGAATTAGTTAGCAAGCCTTCGATAACACTGCCTGCGCAGCGATTTGCCGCGCGAGCGGCGGACCATACATTTGCCGCGCGAGCGGCGGACCATACATTTACTCCGCCCTTGACACTCCAGCGCGACTTCATGAACTGGCCGTTACGCGGGCCCATCGAGAAGGTCTTTTCGCCGTTGAACATTCAAGGCCAGTCGACTCGCTCGTAGATAGTGGTGGCGAGGCAGACGATCTTCGCGTCGTGGGGGAAGTGGGCGCGGGCGGTGAGAACTCCGCAGAGCGGTATAGATGTGTCGATGGAGGAGATCTCGCTATCGCACCAGGGTTATCCGGTTTCGATGTCGTTGAAGTGAGAGAAGAACCATGATGATTGGGGAGGGTGTCGCAGTGGCAGCGTGCGGCGCACCTGTTCGAGAACATGCGCGGTGGACTGATAGCCGCTTTTCTCTGCGATGCACAGGACCGTCAAGCCAATACTATTGGTGGCGATGTGCATTGGCTCAGGCGCATCCATCGAGCCCCGACTCCGCACGCCGCCATCACATGGGCGGCGCGAGTGTGGCAGGGCCAATGCCAGCCACGGCAGATCTTCTTAACCCAAACGGTTTTCTCCCGGTCTGCTCCATAGCAAACCGGCAAACGCCTGGGAAGGGATCAGTTCGAGTGGGGAGAACTCAGCAGACCACGCTCAGCCAGGAAGGACCGATCATAGCCGTCGCGCGTGTTGTCGTTTGCTGGGCGAGTCTCAGGAGAATCTACAGAAATAACGCTCAGAGTGTCTGGGCTGTAATCATCGTCCAGATTGCAACGGCGCAAGTCGAAGTTGGTGTGTTTTCCGTCCATAATGCCTCCAGTGAATATGGATTCTAGCTGTTCGGTAAGGGTTGTCTGTTCCATATTGATCGTTTCGTCCGGGAGGCTGAAAATTTGGGCGGTTGGGAAAATAAATTCACGCAGAACCGTATCGAAGGGACTAAATTATGGCTTAAGGCCTCCCTGTTCGCTCGAGTGTCCCTCCTTTCAGGACGTCCGCCGCTCAGGGAATGGTTCGTGCGGGGACCCAGGCTTTACGGCAATCCCATAGGTCAGCGCCCAAGATCCGTCGCGACCTCCAACATTGACTCCGGCCCCGCGCGCGGGAATCAGCGATCGAGAATCGTCCCGCGCAATTCACATACGCGCAGAGGACTATGTATGACCGAACTCGAACTACCGATTCCCAAGCCAATTCCCATGCCGCAGTTCGATCCTGCCGCTTTCCTGGCCAACGCCGGACTGGGACGTAAGCTGGTGACCCTGAAGGCCAAAGAGGCCTTCTTCACGCAGGGAAGCCCAGCCGACTGCGTCTTCTACCTGCAGACCGGCCAGGCCAGGCTTACCGTCGTCTCCGAAAGCGGCAAAGAGGCAACCATCACGCTGCTGGCCCCCGGCGATTTCATAGGGGAGGACTCGGTTGCCGCCATCCCCGGCCTGCGGCTGGCCACTGCCACCGCCACCACCGACTGCACCGCGCTGCGGATCACGCGCGACGAAATGGTGCGCGTGATGCATGCGGAGCATGGCTTCTCCGACCTCTTCCTCAAATACCTGGTGGCTCGCGGAATGCGCACCCAGGCCGATCTGGTGGACCAGCTCTTCAACTCCAGTGAGAAGCGCCTGGCGCGCATCCTGCTGCTGATGGCGGAGTTTGGCCAACCCGGCGAGCCCGAGCCGTACATCCCCAAGATCACGCAGGAGACGCTGGCCGAGATGATCGGCACCACGCGCTCGCGGGTCAGCTTCTTTATGAACCGCTTCCGCAAGCACGGATTCATCGAGTACAACGGGCGCATCCGCGTACACAAGTCGCTGCTTAACGTCATCCTGCTCGACCAGCACAACAAACAAAACGCGATCAGCGCTTCTCTTGTAGAGACCGGTCCGAGGCAATCTGAAAAAGCCCGCAGAAGAGCCGCTGCCATTGGTGTCAAGGTCAGACATCACGATGGTCTAAAGGACTAAGCGGAGGCACACACAGAACCTCCTCACACAACGTCATGCTGACTTTGCCATCCAAGGATGGCCTTGCCAACCCTATCTTGCCTTGGGCGCAAATCTTGAACCATACACCCCCGTCCGAAGCGCGTCCCCATCTTGCACGGATATTCCCAATCTGACACCGATATTCGACTCCCCGCCATGAGTACGGACGCACGCCGCCGAGAACTCTGTCGAATCTCCGGCACTTCGTTTTCTCCCCGTGCAACTCCCCGCGCCCTTCCCCTCATCGTACGAGTTGATACGTAATCCATCGTTGCGGTTTGGTTTAATCAAGACCACGGGCAACACAGATCAGGCAGATCCATGCAAGGAACAGATGCATGGAAGAAAGTGAAAGGGTATCAACCGATGAAACGAATCTCCGGAATTCTATGTGGCTTGGCCCTCCTCAGCACCACCACGCTCGCAGCCGTCGGACAGGACCATGCGAAGCTCGATGAGCGCCTCACCAGCGCGCAGGCCGTCATCCAGGAGATCATGGCCATACCCGACAAGGGCATCCCGCAGAGCATTCTGGCTGGGGCCTCCTGCGTCGTCGTAGTCCCGAGTTACAAGAAGGGCGCGTTCGTCATTGGAGCGCAGTACGGCCAGGGTGTTGCCACCTGCCGCACGCAGAACGGATGGAGCGCTCCGGTCTTCGTCAGGCTTGAGGGCGGCAGCTTTGGATGGCAGATCGGCGGCCAGACCACCGATCTCATCCTGGTGGCCATGAACCAGCGCGGCCTGCAGGACATGCTAAAGAGCAAGTTCAAGCTGGGCGCGGACGCAGCCGCCTCGGCCGGACCGGTGGGACGCAACGCCCAGGCCGCAACGGACGCGTCCATGCGTGCCGAATTCCTTACCTACTCGCGCAGCCAGGGCCTCTTCGCCGGTCTCGACCTCACGGGCACCGTCCTCTCGCAGAACGCCGACGACACCCGTGCCGAGTACGGCGCCGACGTCCCCTTCGAAGTCGTCCTCCACGGCAACAAGCCAGTTCCCGAGAACGCCCGTGCCTTCGTCCGCACCGTTGCGCACTTCTTCGTCGTATCGAAGAACAACCAGTAGCAGTGAACAAGAACCATCAGCGCCATCGCGTCGCAGGGTAGCAGGACGCCGTAACGCATAGTAGACCAAAGCTGCCAGCAAGGACCACCGCGCTGGGGGCTTTGGTGCGTTTGGGGTCCGGCGGCTCTTCAGCGTTGCCGGTCCCAGTCGACCGCTTCCCAGATTTGAGAGCTATCGGGCAACCTCTATCTTTTGGTCACAACGATAACGGAAAAATGCAGCTCCAGAAAGTTCGTTTGGGCGGGGCACCACCATAAACCATCTTTGGCGCCACATCCAACCGTAGCCTCTACGCCGCCCCAACCACCATCACCCGTGCCTCGCCCAAACCAGCCTGCTCGGCATGATCGGCAACGCCGAGCGCGGGCCAGAAGCCATCGCCGCCATCCGAGAGTTCCACTTCGTCTACCTCATCGCCGTCGGTGGCGCGGCCTACCTCATCTCCACTCGATTTTGAGATATGGGCATCACGCGAAGGCGCGACCGCTCCCGCCCATCCACTCTTCGAGACGCTCTACGCCGCGACCCCACGCAGTTGCAACGCCTCCATCCACCGCGCATCCCCATACCGGCGTTCCAGCAGGTGCGGCAGATAATGGTCCACATCCAACTGCGGCCACGACACGCTGATCCCACCGCCCCAAAGCTGAATTTCCGCGAGCTGCTCCTCCGTCGCGTGTTCAAGCCCCTGCATGTACTCGCGCGGAATCGCCAGCCGTCCCCCTGTGCTCAACCGAAGCACGATCAGGTCCGCGCGCCCGCCCAGGTACTCGGCCGACATCACACGCGGCTCGCCCTCCAACTCCTTCGCTGCCTCTAGCGCGGCGTCGATCTCCGCATCGGTCGTCAGGTCGTTAGGATACCTGTCCATGCATTGTCTCCCAAAGCTCGTTCAGCTCAACCGTGTGCGCAGCCGACGCATCCAGAATCCGGCGTACGTCGCTCCGCTTCGCGTTTGGCGGCCGAACCGCGTCCCGTCGCGCTGACTTTGCCACCTTGCCATCGGGGAGCAAGTCAACCACCACTGACATCTCCGCCAGAAAGCCATGCACATGCCGCGGCAGGTGGTCGGCAGCGAACGCAGCAAAGCGAATCCCGTCAAACGTCTTCGAGCCCACACTCTTACTTTAGCCTCCCGCACCGAATCCGACAAAGGAAAATCGCCATTCCGTACCTACGCCGCCCCAACCACCATCACTCGCGCCGCGTCCAAACCGGCCTGCTCGGCATGATCGGCAACACCGAGCGCGGGCCCGACGCCATCGCCGCCATCCGCGAGTTCCA
>Ga0302275_10000487_pt1 | contig 44843 bp, 35 predicted proteins | sample III_Bog_N2_2_FD_200229 | JGI IMG/M metagenome (GOLD analysis project Ga0302275, IMG submission 200229) | Peat permafrost microbial communities from Stordalen Mire near Abisko, Sweden - III_Bog_N2_2 | ecosystem: Environmental > Terrestrial > Soil > Wetlands > Peat | place: Sweden: Abisko... | reverse complement strand
TCCAGGAGGTGGTGCCTGGACGTGGAGTGACCCCTTTTTCGAATGTTTCCGGAAGTGCGACGGATCGTCATGCGCGGGCGGCAAGGGAGAGGGCGGCAATCCTGAGGCAGAGAGTGGGAAAATCAATGCCGGCTGCGGCGGCGGCCTTGGGGAGCAGGCTGGTCTCGGTCATTCCGGGTATGGTGTTGATTTCGAGAACCGTGGGGCCCTCCCGGGAAAGCAGGACATCGACCCGGCAATAGACCTTCAGCCCCAGGGCCCGGTTGGCGGCGAGCGCAACTTTTTGGACAGCTTCCGTCTCGGCGTCCGTGAGGGGGGCGGGCACAAGGTACTCGGTTGCTCCCTTGGTATATTTGTTCGTGTAGTCGTAAAATCCCTCATGCGGGCGGATCTCCACAATCGGGAGCGCCTGATCCCCGAGGATCCCGACAGTCAGTTCCCTTCCGGTCACGAGTTCCTCAACAAGAATCTCGTCCCCGTAAAGGAGACAATCGGCGAGGGCGGGGGCAATCTCCCCGCTGGAATGAACGGGATGCACCCCCACGCTGGATCCCTGACGGGGAGCCTTGATGACGATGGGAAGATGCAGGGACGGTTGCTCTCCGGCGTGCAGGATTTCCCAACGGGGCGTTGGAACAGAAGCGCTGCCGAGGGCTTTTTTTGTCAGGATTTTATCAAAGGCAATACGGCTCGCGGCACTTCCCTCACCGGTAAAGGGAATTCCGCGTTTCTCCAACAGGGACTGAAGCTCCCCATCCTCGCCAAAGGTTCCGTGAATGAGATTGAAGACCATCCCGGCACGCTCGATCGACGGCAGATCACGGCCCGTTAATTCGATCTCGTTGACAATGGCTCCCGTGGAGCGGAGAGCCTCGGCCACCGAGGCACCGGAGCGGAGGGAGACTTCACGCTCGGAACCGGGACCTCCTTTCAGAACGACGAGAGGGTGTTTTTGTGGCTCAAAGGAAGTCAGCGTGGTCATGGCTGGGAGTTCGGAGTTGTGTTTTTGTGGCTCTTTAGTTTCAGATTTTTGGAAGGTCAGTTTTTCAAACCAAGATCAGGAGATTCCGGATCTTCACCGATGATGCTGACCTCGGTTTCGAGTTCTATCCCCCGATCCCGCAGGGCCTTCTCCCGGATGCGCTCGATCAGGGCCAGGATTTCAGTGGCGGTGGCCCCGCCGTCGTTGACGATGAAATTTCCATGCACCTCGGAGACCCGGGCTGCTCCGAGCACGCTGTTTTTAAGCCCCAGTTCCTCGATGAGCCTGCCCGCGGAAAGCCCTCCCGGGTTCTTGAAAATGCATCCCGCGCTCGCAGCCACCGGCTGTGTCTCCTTGCGATGTTTGAGCGAGGAGGAAAGCAGACGGTCAATCTCCTCCACGGGGGAGGGAATTCCCCGGAGAGTGGCCGAAAGGGCGTAGTGATCATGCAGGATCGGGACATCACGGTATCGCACCTCGATCTCCCCGGGGGTGCGGGAAACGATATTCCCATCACGATCCGCAAAACGGATGCGTACCACCTGTTCGAAGGTCTGAGTTCCCATCGCTCCGGCATTCATGCGGAGGGCTCCGCCGAGATTTCCAGGAATCCCATCCATCCATTCAAATCCTCCAAGCCCGGCGCCCCGGGCAACGGCGGCCAGTTGCTTGAGCTTGAGACCGACTCCCGCCGTGATCTCGTTCCCATCGACACGACTTGCGGTAAAACAGCCCCTGGCCAGATAAGCCACCACGCCCGGAAATCCGCCGTCACGCACGATCAGATTGGAACCGCGTCCCATGACCAGGAGGGGAATGCCCTCGTCGTGGCAGACACGGACGAGTTCCGCAAATCCCTCCTCGGTCTCGGGCTCCGCCCAGAATCGCGCCGGCCCCCCGACCCTCATGGTCGTGTGACGCGAGAGCGGCTCCTGAAGACGGATGACCCCTTCACCCATCGCCTCAAGCAGATGGGCTCGAAGCGTGAGTTCCCCGGCCAGAAATGTCGCGGCTTCATGAATGTTCCCGGCACCCAGGGTGAGGATCAGATCCCCCTTCCTAAGAGAGGGTGCCACGAACCGCGCGGCCTCCAATACGGAATCAGCGCGACTCACCGCCTGATGTCCCGCCTCGCGTGCGGCTGTCACGATGGTTCCTGAATCAATGCCGGGGATGGGAGTTTCGCCCGCCGGATAGACCGGCGTGATCACGACGAGGTCGGCATCACGGAACGAGCGCCCGAATTCCCGGTGCAAGGCGGCTGTGCGACTGTACCGGTGGGGTTGGAAAATCACCACCAGCCTCCCTCCGTCGCCCAATGCCTGGCGTGCCGTGGCAAGCGTGGCTGTGATCTCGGTGGGATGATGGCCGTAGTCGTCGAAGATCTGACAGGCATCGTCACGGTATCGGGATTCAAACCGCCGTTTCGCCCCGCGAAAGGATTCGAGCGCCCCGGAAATCACGGAAAAGGGGATTCCAAGATCCGAAGCGAGGGCGATCACAAGAAGGGCATTGTGGGCGTTATGGAAACCGGGAATCCCAAGCCGCACCTTTCCGAGAAGTTCCTCCCCCCGAAGAACGGAAAAGCGGGTGCTCAACCCGCCCTGTTCCAGTCCCGTGAGACGGTATCGGCATCCTGATGAGATGCCGACGGGAACCCCGCGGGGACGGTTCGCGCAGACGCGGGCCGCACCGTCATCATCCGCCCAGTAGTAGATACTCCCCGTGGTCTTTTCCAGGAGTTCGGAGAAAACCGCGTCAATCGCCTCAAGATCGGGATAGTGATCGAGATGTTCCGGCTCGATATTGAGTACCAGCGTGTGCGTGGGCTGGTAATGAACCAGCGTGCCGTCGCTTTCATCCCCCTCCGCCACAAGATGCTCCCCCTCGGAATCCCAACGGGCGTTCGTGCCAAGAATCGGAATTTCGGCCCCGACATAATGAGAGGGCTTCAACCCCCCTTCCCTCAGCACCAGGGCCGCCATCGCCGAGGTCGTGGTCTTTCCATGCATCCCGCAGACAACAATGCCCTCCTTGCCCTGCATGAGGGCGGCCAGCACTTCGGCCCGTCGCGCCAGCCGTTTGCCTCCCGCCAGCGCGGCATCGTAGGCGGGATTCCCAGCACGGATTGCCGAGGAGTAAATCACCAGGTCGGCATCCCGCACAAGCTCCGCGCTGTGGGGGGTCGTGAACGCAAGACCTTTGCGGCGGAGGCGCTCCACCTCGACGGTGTCGGATTTGTCCGAGCCGCTCACGCGGTGTCCCAGGGCAAGCAGGAGTGCCGCGATGCCGCTCATGCCGGAGCCGGCGACACCGATCAAATGGATGCGCAACGCAATAGGGCCGAGCAGAATGGAGGAAAGGGATCCCCTCTCCGGTGAGTCTTCGTCCCCTGCACCGCCGCGGGTCATCGGCTTCCCTCCAGCACATCGGCCACCCGCTCCGCCGCACCCCGTGGAAGCACCGTGGCTGCGGCGGCAGCCATGCGCTCGCGTCGCCGTTGATCGGCAAGAAGGTTCCTGATGAGCAAGGCCAGGGACTCGGGGTCAATGCTGTTTTCCTCCATGAATTCGGCGGCTCCGGCATCGCGGAAAGCCTCCGCATTCCGATGCTGGTGCAGATCGGCTGCAAAGGGAAACGGGATCAGGATGGAGGGGAGGCAAAACTGCGAAAGTTCGCTCAGGCTGGCGGCCCCGGCACGCGAGATCACGAGATCCGCCGCTGAATAAACCTCCTCCATCCGGTGGTGAAACGGGGAGACGAGTGCCTTGATCCCTTCACGCTGATAGTTGATGGCTGCAAGATTGTCGTCCCTCTCGCCGGTGAGATGGATGATTTGAAGCGATAACTCCTTCAGGAAAGGCGCCACGCGGAAGAGGATCTGGTTGATGCCGGAGGCACCCTGGCTCCCTCCCATGACGAGCAGGGTCGGGGATTCGGGATCGAGTCCGAGGGCGGCTCGCGCATCGGACTTGGAGAGCGGTGTTCCGAGATTCCTCCTGACGGGAGTTCCCGTGACAAGGCACTCGCGACCGGGAAAGAAAGGTTCGCAGGCCTTGAGACCCAGCAGCACCTTGTTCGTCCACCGGGAAGAAAGGCTGTTGGCCCGTCCCGCAACGGCATTGGACTCATGCACATAGCAGGGTATCTTCTTACGCCATGCCGCCAGCAAGGGAGCGGCGGAGGTGAATCCCCCCATGCCCAGAACGGCGGAGGGCAGGTAGCGGCTGTAGAGTTGACGGCAGGTGCTGTAGCTCTCCCATCCCCGTTTCAGGAAGCGTGGAAAGGCCGGTGAGAGCAGGGAGGGCATCCCGATGGAGGGAAGTTTCTCCCTGCGAAACTCGGAATGATCCCTCAGTGCCACCGTGTCGATTTCCTTTTCAGACACGAGGAGGAGGACATCGTGACCCCGATCATGGAGAACTTCTGCAACGGCGAGACCGGGAAAGAGATGACCTCCCGTGCCGCCGCAGGCAATCACAAATTGCTTGGGAACAGCCATGATCAGATCCGGGGCACCGAACGCCCCATGAGCACGACATGACGTTCCGGAGCCGGTCCGATGGGCATTCCAATGCGATGAATATTGACAAGAATTCCTACCATAAAGAGACAGACCGCGAGATTGCTCCCCCCGTAGCTGATGAAGGGAAGAGGCATCCCTTTGTTGGGAAGCAACGAGGTTGTCATCCCTATATTGACCGCTGCCTGCAGGGAGATCAACAGGAGGATTCCGGTGGCGAGTAATTTTCCAAACCGGCCATGGGCGTTTGAGGCGATGAGTCCGCCGCTGAGAATGATGAGGATATAGCCCAAGAGCACAAGCCAGGTGAAGCGGAGCCCCAGCTCTTCCCCGATCATGGGAAAAATGAAATCGGTGTGCGCGTAGGGAAGATAGAGAAATTTCTGACGCCCTTCCCCCAGACCAAGTCCGTCAAAACCGCCCGACCCAAAGGCGATCAAGGCCTGCCACTGCTGGAGTCCCTTTCCGAGTTTGTCCCCCTCCGGATTCAAAAAGGTCATCATGCGGGCCGCCCTTTCCGGAATAAGCATGGCGATGCCAAGCAGCCCCCCAAGACCCGCGGCAAAGAAAAAAACGATGACCCCCCAATTCGCACCCGCCACAAAGCAGAGGGCAAGGGTTGTCGCTCCGATCAGCGCACTGGTGCCGAGATCCACCTCTCCGGCAATCAGTCCGATCAGGACAAAAACCACGGAAAATGGAATCAGGAATCCATGCACGAACTTGCCCGCCTTGGTTTTTTCGCGTGAAAACCACCAGGCAAGGAAGAAGACGGCCGCAATCTTGGCAATCTCGCTCGGCTGAAAGGCAGCAACCCGGAGATTCAGCCAGCGAAGTGATCCGTTGACCCTCATCCCGACATGGGGCACGAAGCAGAGAGCCAGGAGAAATGCGGAGACGCCAAACCATACCGCCCAGCTTTTGCGCCAGACATGGTAATCAATGAGCGCGCCGGCCACCAAGGCCCCGATCCCTATCACCAGCCAAAGCCCCTGTCGTTTGACAAAGTAATAGATGTCGCCGTGACTGTCCTGGGCAAAGGCACTCGTGCTGAAGAGCATCACCACCCCTAGGGTGACAAGTCCCACCACCGAAAGGAGGAGGAGATAAATGCTGCTTCGCTGCATGGGGATTTCCTGGTTTCTGCCGGATATTACGCGCCCGACTTGCTCTGCTTGCGGGATGGAGGAATTTTTAGTTTCTGGCCAATCTGGATTTTTTTCGGATCGGTGATGTTGTTCACCTTCATCAGCTCAGCCGGTGTGATCTTGAATTTCTTGGCAATCTTGTAGGGGTTGTCTCCCTTGACAACGGTGTATTCCTTGGTGTCACCGGATGGAACCGATGGGATCACCGCCCCCTGCACCACCGGGGAGACCGCACCAGAAACGGTCGGGGGTGCCTGAATCGCGCCTCCTCCGTCTTGATTCGTCTGCCCGGCAAGATCAGGGGCAGTCGGGTTGGCCGTTTTGTCGGGCACCTGAAGCGTCTCGCCGATCCTCAGGATGGACGTGCTTGTCATGTTGTTGGCTTTTTCCAATTCGGGAATGCCGACACCCAACGAGGCGGAAATCCTGGTCAGGGTGTCGCCCGCCTTCACAAGATAGGTCTTGGGAGTCTGGACGGGAGCGGAGGGAACTGACGGTGTTTCGACTGACGGCTGGCTGACGGCGACGGGCGCCGGAGTCGGGGCATCCTGAGCCGCCGCACTCGCCGTGACAGCCGCAGCCCCTGCGGGCGCGGTAAGTTTATGGAGGGCCGCCCTGATTGCGGAGATCAGTCCCTGATGCACGCGGGGTGACGGTTTCGGGGCGTCCTCACCGATTGTGCGGGCCGTCGTCTTGTCCGTGGTGGAAGTGGCTTCGGAGGTTTTTGCAACCAGCGGGGGGTTTTCATCGGAAGGAGGTTGATTCCGGGAATCCCCGGAGTTCTGGTCATCCCCCCCCTGACCCAACGGTGGCAGGGCAGGCTGATCCTGGGGTGACAGGCTCCTGGCGGACTCGGTCAATTTCGGTGCCTTCGATGCCTTGAAGGAATTGAAGGCATAGATCCCTCCCACGGCGATCACATGCAGGAGCAGGACGACGAGGAAGGCGTGGGATAGTTTCATGTTCGGCTCGGGACCGTAATCCTCGAACTCGGATTCATGGTGGTTCATTGTCGCGGCGCGGGCGCGCAGACGACGCGTGCGTTTTGGAATCATGGGTTTCATGCGTGGTGTTGGTGGATTATTGTGGCTGCGATGCGGTGAGGGTGAGGCTGGCGGGAGGATTTGAAAATGCGGCCTCTTGGGAGGCAGGGAACCCGTTTTTTGAAAGCTCCCCGACAAGGCGTCTGAAGGATTCGCCCCGGGCAATGTAATCGCGGAACATGTCAAAGGACGAGGTGCCGGGGGAAAACAGGACGGTCGTTCCGGCTGCGGCATTGCGAGCGGCGAGAGCAACGGCTTCCTCAAGACTCCCGACGGGTGAGACGGGAACGCCCGCCCAATCCCGGGCGATGCGGTGACGCATTTCCCCGATGAGAATCGCCAGGGAAACCCTCCCGGTGATAAGAGGCGCGATCGGGGCGAACTCAAAGCCCTTGTCCTTTCCTCCTGCAATCAGGATCAGAGGCCCCTTCACAGACCGGATCGCCTGTTCCATGGCGTCGAGGTTGGTTGCCTTGGAATCATTGATCCACCGGATGCCGTCTCGTTCGCTGATGAGTTCACAGCGATGGGCGGGAGGTGTGTATTCCAGAATCGCGGAAGCCATCCGCCGGAGATCGGCTCCAAGAGCCAGACCGCAACCGAAAGCGGCCATCAGATTTGCTGCATTATGGGGCCCCCTGAGCCGTGTTTCACTCACATCAAGCAGGAGATTCCCGCGATGAAAAATGTTCGTTCCGTGCAGGGCGAGATCCGCACGGGCGTCCGTGATGCTGAAGGAGATCGTCCTTGCACGGAGCTCCGGGAGATCCTGTTCAAGTTCCTGAAGCGGGACGACCGCCCAGTCTTCCCCGGTCTGGTTTTCAAAGATCCTCAGCTTGGCCTGCCGGTATTCTTTCATGGAAGGATACCGATCCAGGTGGTTGGGGCTCAGATTGAGCCATACCGCCACTTTCGGACGGAAGGAACGGATGGTTTCGAGCTGAAAGGAACTGACCTCGACCACAAGCAGATCCCATGATTCTTCCGTGTCGACAAGCTCCGACACCGGTGTCCCGATGTTGCCGCACGCCTCGTTGCGAAATCCGGCTCCACGAAGCATCAGGCTGGTGAGTTCCGTGGTCGTGGTCTTGCCATTGGTTCCGGTGATGGCGACAACAGGGCAGTTGCAGAGGGTGAAGGCAAGTTCCAGTTCTCCGATCAGGGGGATGCCCCTGCTTGTGAAAGGTGTCACCAATGGCGATGTTTCCTCGATTCCGGGGCTCAATATCGCAAGATCATAAGCCGTGGTATCCGCGAGCGCGGCGCTTCCGGTCAGCACGGTGGCTCCCTCCCTGCGAAGAAGTTCCGCCCTTTCAAGCACAAGCGGCGATTCTCCGCTGTCGCAAAGAGTGACCATGACACCATGACGCAGCAGCAATCGTGCCGCAGCCATCCCGCTGCGCCCGAGCCCGAGCACCACGATTCTTTTGCCTGCGTAGGATGGAAGGTGTGTCATGCTGTTTAACGCAGTTTGAGTGTCGCAAGCCCCAGCAGTCCGAAGACAATCGCCAGGATCCAGAAACGGACGGTAACGGTATTTTCCTTCCAGCCCGAAAGCTCGAAGTGGTGATGCAGCGGTGACATCTTGAAAATCCTCTTCCCTGTCATTTTGAAACTTGCCACCTGGAGAATCACGGAGAGGGCCTCGGCAACAAATACCCCGCCGACGATTGCCAGAAGAAGCTCCTGCTTGCAGCAGATGGCAAGCACACCAAGCACTCCGCCGATGGCCAGCGAACCGGTGTCCCCCATGAAGACACGGGCCGGATTGGCATTCCACCAAAGGAATCCCAGCGCGGCACCGGCCAGCGCAAAGCTGACAACTGCCAGTTCACCCGAGGAGGCAAAGTAGGGGATCTGGAGATAGACCGCCGCTTTGTAATTGCCGGCAAGGTAGGTGAAAATTCCAAAGCAGGTGGCTGCCATGACCGTGCAACCTGCGGCGAGACCGTCGAGCCCATCGGTCAGATTCACTGCATTGGAAGAACCGACGATGATGAGAAAATAAAAGAGAAAGGTGAAAAAGACACCCATGTGGGTCAGCACCGGCTCCTTCAGAAACGGGACATAGAGTTGCTGGGCCTGATTGGAGAGCGATGGCGAAAGAAGAAAGAAAGCCGTCACTCCCGCCGCAAGCACGCCTTGGAGAAGAAATTTCAGGCGGCTGCTGATCCCGTCGGAATGCCTTTTTTTCACTTTGAGCCAGTCATCATAGAAACCCAGAGCCCCCAGATAGACCGCAGTGAGAAGTACCAGCCAGACAAACGAGTTGTCGGGACGAGCCCAGAGAAGTGTGGAAAGAAGCACGGCCCCGATGATCAGGACTCCCCCCATCGTCGGAGTCCCCTTCTTTCCCCCGTGCAATTCATTCAGGCGGTGCACCTCCTCCGCACTCCGGATCGGCTGGCCGAATTTCAGGGAGATCAGGCGTCGGATCACCGTATTGCCAAACAGGAGGCAGAGCACAAAGGAAGTGAGCCCCGCCAGGAGGGCGCGGAAGGAAATATACTGGAAAACATGGAGTCCCTTGGCTCCCGGAATGCCATGCAACAGATCGCCAAGTTGTGTCAGGTAGTAAAGCATCAGGCAAAGGCGTTGAGGATTTCCTCCATGCGTGCACTCCTGCTCCCCTTGAGAAGGACAAGATCCTCCGCACGTGCCACGGAGGCTAGGATCGTTGCGGCTTCCTCATTGTCCGCGGCAATCCGGGCATCGGTCAGCCCGAGACTGACTGCGGTTTCCGCAATGGCCGATGCCTCGATTCCCACGCAAATCAGGGTGTCAAGCGTTGCGGCGGCCTTCCCCACCCTCTCGTATCCCTCCTTCGCATGGGTTCCGAGTTCCCCCATGACACCCAGAACGGCAATTCTGCGTCCCGCACCGGGGAGACTGAAAAGCGTCTCGAGGGCCGCAACCATGGAGTCAGGATTCGCATTGTAGGTGTCGTCGAGCAGCGTCACACCATGCCGCACAATCCTCCTCAGCCGCCCGCCCGTCAGTTCGCAGCCGGCAAGGGACGCCGCACATTCGTTCAGGGGAATTCCCAACACGACCCCGGCCGCCACGGCGAAGAGCGCATTCCCCACCATGTGTCGTCCCGGCACGGGAAGAAATGCCTCGGCTGTTCCAAAGCCTCCCTCGATGACAAAGCGGCTTCCCCCGTTCTCAGGAACAATGCCACTCGCCCTGAGGTCGCCCTCCGAGAATCCGACCTCCAGAATGCTCGAGGAACTCCGGGCCCGCAACTCTGCTGCAAAGTCATCCTCTGCCGGAAAAATCGCCCAACCGGAGGAGGGAAGTCTTTCAAGCAGATCCCCTTTCTCGCGCGCAATTTCCCTGCGGCTTCCGAGGAATTCGATATGGGCGGTACCAATACCGGTGATGATTCCGATCTCGGGCCTCGCGAGTCCCGCAAGAGGCGCAATTTCACCGCGATGATTCATTCCGATTTCCCAGACAGCCACCTGATCCTGACTTCCCGCGCAAAGGATGGAGAGTGGCAACCCGAGATGATTGTTGAGATTGCCTTCCGTCGCCGTGGTCCGGAACTGACTCCGCACCACCCGGGCTGTAAAATCCTTGACGGAAGTTTTGCCGCTGCTTCCGGTGACGACGATGGGACGTAGAGACAGGTGCTTGCGCCAGGCGGAAGCGAGAAGGGTGAGTCCGGTCAGCGAATCGGGTGTTGAGAGAACCCCGAAATTCCGGGGAAGTCCTACAGGTGGCTCACCATCGCACAGCACGCCCACAGCCCCCCTGGCGCACGCCTCGGCAATGAAATGATGACCGTCAAAATGTTCCCCCCGGAACGCCACATAGAGATCACCAGGGTGGAGAGTGCGCGTATCCTTGGAAACACGCAGGGCCAGCGCCCCCGGATCACCGGAAATCAAGGAAGCGCCACTCATGGCAGCCAGGGTGGAAAGGGAGAGCGGATCCATGTCAGCGGGTCTCCTTCATTTCAGCAAAGGGTTTTTCAGCCATGGCGCGGGCCGTGACGTGAACGTCGTCAAAGGGAATTTTTTCCGAACCGGTCTCCTGATAATTTTCGTGCCCCTTGCCCGCCACAAGAATGATGTCGCCTGATCCGGCGAGTTCCACCGCCCTTCTGATCGCACTCTCCCGATCCACAAAGGTTTCGTATTGCGCACCCTTCATTCCCGTTTGCATTTCGCGCAGGATCGCCTGCGGATCTTCGTTCCGGGGATTGTCCGAAGTCATGATAACCAGGTCGGAATGCCGTTCGGCCGCAGCGGCCATGAGGGGTCTTTTACCCCGGTCACGGTTTCCACCACACCCGAAGACGGTGATCAGCCTCTTTGGATGAAGCTGCCGGAGCACCATGAGGATGTTCTCCAAGGCATCGGGCGTGTGCGCGTAATCGACAAAAGCCTGAAAATTCCGCTGCCCTGGAACCCGCTGCACGCGCCCCGGTACTTGCGGGATGGTTGCGGCAGCGGCAACCACCCTGCGAAGTTCCAACCCCATGGCGGCTGCCGCAGCCATCGCGGCAAGGGTGTTGTAAACATTGAACAGCCCGATCAGGGGAGTCCTTACCAGGTAACTTCTGCCCCTCGCATCGAGGCGGAACGTTGTTCCTCCGGCATGCGCGGCGATATTACTTGCTCGAAAATCAGCATTGCTCCCCTGCCCATACGAAATCACGGGAAGGGAGCCGAGCTGGTCGATAAGACGGCGGCCGTACCGGTCATCGGAATTGATCACCGCACGCCCCTTCTTTTTGCTCTGCCCCGCGAGCGTTGTGAACAGGATTTTTTTTGCTGCAAAATAGTCATCCATCGTCCCGTGGTAATCGAGATGATCCTGCGTCAAATTGGTGAAAACGGCCGCGTCAAATTCAACGCCGCTCACACGATGCTGAACCAGGGAGTGACTCGAAACTTCCAGGGATGCCGCCTTGAATCCCCCGTCCCTCATCGTTCCGAGCATTCGTTGAAGATCAACCGATTCGGGAGTCGTGTGGGTGGCCTCCTCGACCCTTCCCGGCAGCACGTATTCGACCGTTCCGATAAGTCCGCAGGCCCTCCCGACGACTTCACAGAGATGCCTGATGATCCAGGATGTCGTGGTTTTTCCGTTGGTTCCCGTCACCCCGGCCACGGCAAGCGACGCCGAGGGATCATTGTAAAAGGCCGTGGCGATATCCGCCATGGCCTGACGCGCCTCCGGGACCCTTGCCTGCGGAATCGGAAGATTTCCGAGATCCTGATCCGTCACCACTCCAACCGCGCCGCGCTCCCCGGCCTGGATCGCAAAAAGACCCCCGTTCTCCGACGTTCCCCTGAGGGCGAAGAAGAGATCTCCCGGCGCAACCCTGCGGGAATCATAGGCCAGGCCGGAAACAACGCCTTCAAGCGCCCCGATGATGGACAGCACCCGCGTCTTGCGCACAAGCGACTCGAATGTCGGATCCGTGGAGGCGGTCGCGTTCATCGTGCGGTCAGGGAGTTCGTACCGGATTGGGCCATCATCCCGGAGGATTCGGGAACCATGTCGAAATATCGTGCGGCCCGGCTTCCGATCCTTGAAAAAACCGGGGCGGCCACCAGTCCACCATAGTTTGCCTCCGAACCGATCGGGGCGTCATCCACAATCACCAATCCCGTCAGCTTTGGTGCATCCGCCGGCATGAAACCGGCAAACGAGACGATATACCGCCCGTCGAGATACCCTCCATGGGTTCCGATCTTCTGGGCCGTCCCTGTCTTTCCAGCCACGGGGTAGCCTTCGATCTTGGCCAGCGGAGCCGTTCCCTGGGGGCTCACGACCCGCTGCAGGGCGGTGGCGATATATCCGGCTGTCTTCCGCGTGACCACTTCGCGCACGGGAAGTGCCTTTTCGACGGACGTTCCCTCCCCCATGCTCAGGACCAGGCGGGGCTTCATCAGCTTCCCCCCGTTGGCAATCGTGGACATGGCCATCACCATCTGGATGGGCGTGACGGCCACCGACTGGCCGAAGGCCATGCGGGTCTTTGTGAGCATATCCCAGCGGTGGGGTGGATTCACCAGTCCTGAAATTTCGCCCTGCAACGGGATGCCGGTCTTCTCCCCGAAACCAAAACGGCGCACATAATCATAATAGCATTGATCCCCCATCCGAAGGGAGATTTTCGCCGCTCCGACATTGGAGGATTTCATCAGGATTTCGGGAATGCTCAGGTCGCCGTACCCATGGTGATCCCTGATGATTTTTCCCCCGTACGAAAAATGCCCGTTCTCACAGTAGATGCGGGTCTTGTCATCCACGATTCCCTCGTTGTAGGCCGCCGAAGTCACGACAATCTTGAACGTCGAACCGGGCTCATACATGTCACTGATGGCACGGTTGCGCATCTCATCCGGCTTCGCATCATTGAAACGGTTCGGATTGAAATTCGGCCTGCATGCCATGGCCAGAATCTCCCCGGTGTTCGGATCCGAGACGACGGCGGTGACAGCCTTGGGATGCAGCTGCTTGTAGGTTGTGTCCACCTCCCTCTCCACGATGGCCTGCAATCCCATGTCAATGGTCAGACGGATGTCGGAGCCCTCCTGGGGAAGCTGCTCCTGGCCGCGATAGATGACGATCTCACGCCCCTTTCGGTCATGCTCGATCATCCGAAAGCCATCCTGCCCGCTGAGTTCCCTGTCAAAGGTCTTCTCGATCCCGTCGATGCCGTGTCCCGTATGATCCACGAATCCGATCACATGGCAGAGCATCTCCGCATTCGGATAACTGCGGACGGATCCTTCCTCCAGATAGAGTCCGTGCAGCCCCGCCTTGTCCATCGCCGCGATCATTGCCTGGGCCTTTTCCTCGCTGACCTCCCTGCGGATGACCACATACTGCCGCTGCGTTGAGAGCTTCTCCCCGAGATCCTTAGGGGACATGTCGAGAAAGGGAGCCGCCAGGGCGGCAAGCACGGCCGGATTGCGGATGTGAGTTCCGTCGGCAGTCACCGTACGCACCGGAATATTCACCGCCAACTCCTCGCCGTTGCGATCCAGAATCCGACCACGGCGTGCCGGAATCACGATCCGGATGCAATGTTTCTCCGCCGCCTTCCGTGAAAAGAAATCGTGCTGTGCCACCTGAAGGTCGATGAGTCTCCAGGCAAAGAAGGTGAAGACCGTGACCATCAGGCCGCAGACCAGACCGATGCGGGTGCCTGTTTTTCTCACCTGCTGATGATGCGCTGGGGCGACCCACCGAACCGGCTGTCCGGATCGCGCGAGGCGGTGCGCAAAACCCCGTCGGGTTCGGCCGGCTGCGGAGGAGTGATACGGGCGATCGCCGAGTCGAGAATCGGTTCGAGATGGATATAGCCCTCGTCAACGCGCCGCTGGAGAGCACCCCGCGAGGTCAGGCCGGTGATTCTCGCTTTCAGGGCTTCGTTCTTTGCCTCCACCTCGCGCAGGGCATACTCCACCGAGCGGGCCTCGTCACCGACAGCGTGCTGCTGGTTTTTCAAATAGACGAAAAAGAGCCCGGCAAGTCCGAAGAAAAAGACCGCCACAACCCAACGGGCCAGCACATTGACCTCGATCGAATTGGTGGGGCGTCGGCGGTTTCCGTTCATGGTCGTTGCCCCCCGCTATCCCCCGCGCGACGCTCCGCGACCCGGAGGCGCGCGCTGCGGGAACGGGGGTTGGAAATCACTTCCTCCAGCGAAGCGGTGACGGACCGCGGGGTCAGGAGGTCAAAAATGCGTTCAGGATTCGGCCTCGGCGCAGGCCAGGTCGGATCATCGATTTCAGCCAGCGAATGACGGCGGAAAAAATGTTTCACGATGCGGTCTTCCAGCGAGTGGAAAGTGATCACCGCAATCCTCCCTCCGGGACGCAGAAGCAGGGCAAGGGCAGGAAGAGCCTTCTCCAGGGAGACGATCTCATCATTGACGGCGATGCGCAGTGCCTGGAAGACACGCGTCGCCGGGTGGCGCGGCCCCTGACGACCGGCGGCTATCAGTGCGGCCAGTTCCGTGGTCGTGCTGAAAGGTCTTTTCTCGCGGGCGCTCACGATGCGTGCGGCGAACTGGACGGCCCGTGGTTCATCGCCATATTCACGGAAAATCCGTGCCAACTCTCCGGGCGGGGCTGTGTTCACCAGATCGGCGGCGGTCCGGCCGCTCCGTCCCATGCGCATGTCGAGGGGGCCTTCCCGCTGAAAGGAAAAGCCGCGTTCCGGCGTGTCGAGCTGATGGGAGGAGACGCCGAGATCCAGCAGGACGCCGTCAAGCTCGGTAATGCCAAGCCGGGCAAGGGCGCCGGGAGCTTCCGCAAAATTCCCCTCGACGGCCGTGAATTGGGGGCCGTAGGCGCCGAGCCGCACCAGCGCATGATCCAACGCCTCGGGATCCCGATCCGAGCCGATCACCCGGGCTCCGGCTGAAAGCAGACGATGGCTGTGCCCACCCCCTCCGAGCGTGCCGTCCAGAATGGTCATTCCCCCGGAAGGACGGAGAAAATCGATGATCTCCCCCGCCATCACCGGCTCGTGGTGAAAGGATGTTTTCATGGAAGAAGGTGACGCTGAAGAGGTCTCAAGATCGTGATGGGCACGGTGAAATCGGTTGAAGAGCGAGAGGAAGCGGAAGCGTGACATGGATTACAATCCGATCAGTTCGGCTCCCTGGTTGTAGGCGGCCGTACCCTCGGCTCTCACGGCAGCCCAGCGTTTCGGATTCCAGATTTCAAAGCGGCTGTGTCCGCCCACCAGAATAATCTCCCCCTTGAGATGGAGCGCCTCGCATTGTTCCCTGGGCAGGAGGACACGCCCCTCGGAATCAGCGGCAACCAACCGGGCCTGGCTGTAGAAATGACGGATGGCCATGCGTTGCCTGGCTGGGGATAATTCACTCTGCTTGAACCTTCCCTCAATCGAGTCAAATTCCTCCGGAGGCATCACCATCAGGCAATCCCCCGAGGCACTCGGAATGGCATGAAACTCATCCGATCCCCCGTTTAACCAGAGCGCGGGAATCGTGACACGATTCTTCGCATCCAGGGATCTTGGAAACTCCCCGGCATAGCTGATTGCTTTTGGTTCGGTTTTTGACATGGGGCAAGATCGGAAAAATTCGCCACTTTTCTCCACTACGCCCCACTTTTACCCACCATTTTGTAAAATGACCAATGCAAAAAGATGCCTCGCGGAAGTTTTTTTGCCTTGGGGAACCGCTGATGAAATCGCACGCAGACCATGGGAAGAAGATTGAAAATTTACCGGAATCATTGAGAGTGTCCCCCCCATGAAATCGCTCACTCCTCTCTGGCTTTCACTGCTGCTGGGCATTGTAGTCGGCTATTGCTTCCTCGACCGTCCGATTTGTGAGTTTGTTAATTCCCATGCCTGGCCAAAGCATCTGGATTTTATCAAGCCACTTGCCGGATGGCCGCCGGTCATGACCTTCTTTTCCCCCCTTCTTTTCATTGCCGCCATTTTTTGCAGGGAGGGAAAGCCAAGGGATACCCTTCTTCTCCTGTCTGTTAGCATTCTTGTGACCTTTGTTCTCAAAAACGATCTCAAGTGGCTTTTCAGCCGTTATTGGCCCCTGACCTGGATCCAGAACAACCCCTCATGGATCAGCAATCATGTGTACGGATTTCAATGGTTCCGGGGGCCGCTGTTTCAAGGTGACGATGCTACCAGTGCTTTTCCCTCAGGTCATACCGCAGTAGCCTTTGCCGCCCTGCTGCCGATCGGACTGAATTACCGGAACCTTCTGCCCCTCTGCATCGCTCTGGCATCCCTAGAAGGAATCGCAATGATTGTCTATGATTACCATTTCTTCAGTGATGTCCTCGCAGGAGCACTGCTTGGGACAGCCTGTGTCCTTGTGGTGAAATCCATTATCGACTCAGAAAAATCAGCGGTTCCCTGGGGTTAGCGGCCCTGTCCCGGTTTTCAATTCGGTTTTGCCGGCGCGATGGCCACACCGACACGACTGTCCGCGCATCCAAAATAGACAAACCACTGCTTCTTGAAAAAAACAAGTCCTTCTGTGAAGGTCGTGCCATCTTTGTAAAGCCCCGTTTTTTCCCACGGTAATTCCGGCCGGATGTAAGGTTTGTCCAGGCGTGCAATCAACTTGGTCGGGTCATGCCGGTCGAATAGGGCTTGTCCACCACAATAAGTGCCCTGGGCAAAATCTGGATCTGCATTTTCGCCCCGACCGTTCACGCCATTGTAAAAAAGCACGATGCCGTCCTTGGTAAGCAAGGCTGCGGGTCCGACCTCGACAAACCCGTGATCAAAAACTTTCGAGTCAGGCGCTCCCAACACGGCCTTCAGATTGCCCTGTCCGTCCGCCAGTGGTGTCCAATGGATGAGATCATCCGAGGTTGCCATCCACACGTGGACTTCGCCGAAATACATCCAGTATTTGCCGTTGATCTTGGCCGCCACCAACCTTTCGTCCTTAAATTCCCGAACAATGGTCGCCGATTTTTTGGCATCGGATTCCCACTTGGTTCCCGCAAAGGCACCACCTTGTTTTGTCCAATGCTTCAGGTCTTTGGACGTCGCCAGCCCCAGCCGAAATACACCGCCGTTATATTGCGTGTACGTGAGAATATAGTTTCCGTCCGGCGATTCGGTGAGGCGCGGGTCTTCGCATCCGCCGCCGGCATCGCTGCCTGACCATTCGAAACTTTTTTGCGAATCGTCTGCTGGGAACAGTACCGGTGACGGATCTGTTTTGAAATGAATACCATCCTCGCTCTCCGCATAACCGATCCGCGAGCAAGAGTTTCCCGGCCCTTGCTGGGCGCGGTAAAGCACGACAACTTTCCCGTCCTTCACCACGGCGGCGGGATTATAGACCCAACTTTTTTCCCAATGCACCGGCGCTTTGCTCAAGGGACAGCCAAAAGCCGTGTTGCTGTTTGGGCTGATGACCGGCTGCCCATCCTGGGGGCGGGTGAATGGCCCGATGGCCCAGACGGGAAGAGTGCCGGAAGTGCCGGTGTTTGTTCCGGCATCAAGCGCAAGGAGGGATGGTGCCAGACCAAACAGAAGGAGGACAAGTTTGGATGGCTTCATGATTTAGGAATAGTTATCTCACCTAAAAAATGACGGCTAAGCCTTCGCCGGCCCCTGTTCCGGCTCAATACCGAGTTTCTGCTGCATCTCTTCAAGCGAGATACCTTTGGTTTCGGGAACAAAGAGTGTCACCCAGAGGAGCTGGAGCACCATCATGAAGCAGAAAAAGGAGAAGACGAAGCCGGGCGCAAAAAACGTGACCATCAACGGAAAGAAGGTGGTCAGAAGGGCGGCAAACATCCAGTGAGTGAAGCTGCCGAGCGACTGGCCTTCGGCACGGTGGCGGTTGGGAAAAATCTCGGAAATGAAGACCCAGATCACCGTCCCCTGACCCACGGCATGCGCGGCGATGAACCCAAAGATGCACCCCGGAACGATGCCGTAGTGCCGGGTAAAAAACGCCCAGGCGGTCAGCCCCAACGAGAGAATGTATCCAAAGGAGCCTATATAGAGAAGCGTGCGCCGTCCGATCCGGTCTATGAGCGAGAGTCCCACAAGGGTAAAGACAAGGTTGGTAATGCCGATGCCGACAGATTGAAGAAGGGCGGCTTTTTCCCCAAGTCCTGTCATTTCAAAAATGCGGGGTGCGAAATACAGCACGGCATTGATACCGGAAAGCTGGTTGAAAAATGCAATCATGATGGCGAGACAGATCGGCACCCTCAGACGCCAGCTCCAGAACCGGGTAACGACGAGTTTCTCCGATTGGGCCGATGCCACGATTTCCCCGGCCTGCTCTTCGAGTTGCTGATGGGAAAAATCAGGCTCGATGAGTTTGAGAACCTTCCAACCCGTAGCGCGATCACCCTTGCATCCGATCAGCCAGCGGGGGCTTTCGGGAATCCCGAGACACATCACGGAATAAATGATCGAGGGGAATGCGGCCACTCCGAGCATCCAGCGCCAGCCATCCGCGCCTGCAAGATGGGCAATGATGGCATTGGAGAGAAAGGCGATCACAATGCCGAAAACGATGTTGAACTGGAACATTCCCGCGAGACGCCCCCGATAGGCCGGAGGTGCGATTTCCGAAATGTAGAGCGGCGCGGCGACGGTGGAGATCCCGATGCCAAGGCCACCGACGAACCGGGAGAGGATGAAAACTCCCACTCCATGGGCAAAGGCGCTGCCGACGGCTGCAATCACATAAAAAACACCGATGGCAAGAAGGGTTTTCTTGCGGCCGATCCTGTCGGTCGGCCAGCTGCCGATCAGGGAACCGATCACCGTGCCGTAGAGAGCCGAACCGAGAGCGAGACCATGCATTGCGGGGCTCAGACCCCAGAGCGCCTGGATTGTCTTTTCCGCACCCGAGATGACGACGGTGTCAAAGCCGAAGAGAAAACCGGCCAATGCCGAGACGATCGACCAATAGAGAATTCGGAGTTTCATCGGGGGGGGTGGAAGGACACTATTTAAACCGACTTCATCCAAGCAATTGATTTTTTATTTCACGAAAATAAATTATCTAACGATCCCTCAGAGGGGAGTTGCCGACCAGCCTGCTGCCCATTTCGAGGCATTAGGCCCCATCTCGAAGCTGGGAACACCTCCCGCCTGAATCTGCGCCCAATTAATGAATGGAACGGTGAGCGGAATGCCGTTCAACGTGGCGGCCTGAATATAAAGATTGGTCGGTGAATGATGGATGGCGATCACGGAAAATATTGTCCCGTTTGCCAGATGGAGATCGACGCGGTCAAAGATGGGGCTGCCTATCAGGTAGTCTCCGGATGCCGGATCGGATCGAAATGAAGCCAACGAAGAAACTCTATGGGATCATGGAAAAATCACTTTCCCCGTCGATGGCAATCATGGGGATTATTCAGCAAAACTAGCGGGATTTCACTACCTCTTCATGGTAGGGGATGTGATTTTGGTACATCCTCAGCTTTGTCTGGGCCTCCTTGTTCTGAGGAGATGCCGCAAGATACTGGGATTGAAATTTCAGCGCATTGTCAAAATCCCCGGCTTCAGCATAGGCAGCCGCGAGCGTATCAAAATAAGCATTGTCCTTCCAATGCGTGAGTTGGCAGGCTTTGGTGGCATACTCAACGGCCTTCCTTGCATTGCGGATCCCGGGATCAGGGGCGGTTGCATAGATCCAGGCTATGTTATTGAAGGACATTGAATTTTCTGGATCGAACTGGAGGACATACTCATAGTCAGCAAGGGCCTTTTTCTTTTCACCCTTTTTTTCCATGGAGGCACCTCGAACAAGGTAGGCTGGGATAAGTTTTGGATAAATGGCTGTGGCAAAGTCGCAGTCAATGATTGCTCCGTCGAAATTGCCTTGATCATATTTAGCCGCCGCCCGATCGACATACGCCTTGGCAAACTTCGGTTCGAGAGCGATGGCATGATTATATTCGGCAATGGCTCCTTTCAGATCACCTTTGACGTATTTCGCACGGCCCGTCTGGCGATATTCGATAGCGGATCTATTCGTGGTTTCATTGGCTCTCGCACCCTGGACAGCGCCTTGCTGGACAGCGCCTTGCTGGACAGCGCCTTGCTGGACAGCGCCTTGCTGGACAGCGTCTTGCTGGACAATGCCTTGCAATAAGAGGAGATCGAGAAGAATAGCATGATTATAATCGGCAATAGCTCTCGAACCGAAATCTGCCGAGTAGTCACTCAAATCGAAAGCAATAGCATGATTATATTCGGCTGTTGCTCCATTCAGATCATCGTTGGTGTATTTCGGGAGGCCAGTCTGGCTATAGTCAAACGCGAAGCTATACGTGGGATAATCGGCTCTCACGCAGTGGACAAAGCCCTGCAATAAAAGAAAAAAGAGGGCCACCCATTTGATTTGCTTCATCTTTTATTGGATAAGGAAGAACCAATCGTTTGTCCACCTCCACCACCATACGATTAAATTAGCGGTTCCTTAGCGGTATTTCGCAACCACTTCATGGTAAGGGATGTGATTTTGGTACATGCTCAGCTTCGTCTGGGCCTCCTTGTTATGAGGAAATGCCGCAAGATACTGGGATTGAAATTTCAGCGCATTGTCAAAGTCTCCGGCTTCAGCACAGGCAGCCGCGAGCGTCCCAAAAAAAGCATTGGCCTGCCAATTCGTGAGTTTGCAGGCTTTGGTGGCATATTCAAGAGCCTTGGTGGCATTGCGGATCCCGGGATCAGGAGCGGCTGCATAAATCCAGGCTATGTTATTGTAGGCGATTGGATTTTCGGGATCGATGAGAAGGACATGCTCATAGTCGTCAAGAGCCTTCTTCTTATCCCCCTTTTTGTCCGTGGAAGCACCGCGAATGATGTAGGCTGGGATAAGTTTTGGATAAACAGCGATGGCAGAGTTGCAGTCATCGATTGCTCCGTCGAAATTGCCTTGATCATATTTAGCCTCGGCCCGATCGACATAGGCTTTTGAAAATTTCGGCTCAAGCTTTATGGCCTGATCATAGTCGGCAATGGCTCCTTTCAGATCACCTTTGACGTATTTCGCATGGCCACTCTCGCGATAGCCAATCGCGGAGCTGTTCAAGGGATCATCGGCTCTCACGCAGTGGACAACGCCCTGCAATAAAAGAAAAAAGAGGGCCACCCGTTTGATTTGCTTCATCACCTATTGGGTAATCCTCCCGTTTTTTTTTGACAACCACAATCGCTCAACTAAGAGCTGGCGCGAAAAATCAGTGTCTTACGATCAGAGAAACCTCCCGGCATTTCACGAATTCAGCACACCCGGCATGCAGACACCGGTGAGTTCGCTGTCTGGGTCATAATGGAGGTAGGGCCCGAGCCACCTCTCCACTTCGGCAACGGGCATTCCCTTGCGCTTCGCATAATCCTCGATCTGGTCACGGCCAATTTTCCCAACGGCAAAGTAACGCGACTCGGGTGCTGCGAAGTAGAGACCGGAAACGGAACTTGCGGGATTCATCGCGAGGCTTTCGGTCAGCGTAATGCCAGTGTGAGTCGTAGCATCGAGCAGGCGGAAGAGTTCCCACTTCTCGGTATGGTCGGGGCAGGCGGGATAACCGGCGGCAGGACGGATACCGCGGTATTTTTCGCGGATAATCTCTTCGTGACTCAGATGTTCTGAGAGGCCGAATCCCCAGAGATCACGCGCCCGCTTGTGAAGCCATTCGGCTGCTGCCTCGGCAAAACGGTCTCCCAACGCCTTCACAAGCAGCGAGCTGTAGTCGTCGTGCTGCGCCTCGAAGGACTCTGCATACTCCCCGACCTCCGGCCCCGCGGTGACGGCAAAGCCCCCGATCGTATCGATGCGACCAGAGTCACGCGAGGCGATGAAGTCGGCCAGGGAGTAATTTGGTTGACCGGCGGGTTTCCGGTTCTGCTGGCGAAGCATGTAAAACTTTCCGATCACGGAGGAGCGTTCCTCATCGGAATAGAGTTCAATATCATCCCCAACTCGGTTGGCCGGCCAGAAGCCGATCACCCCGCGAACGCGGAAGCGCTTCTCGGAAACGATCTTCTCGAGCACCTTCAGCGCATCCTGATGGAGTTCCGTCGCCTGTGCCCCGATCTCCGGATCTGAGAGAAGTCCGGGATAGCGTCCGCGCATTTCCCAGGCTGCGAAAAACGGGGACCAGTCAAAGTATTCGACCAATTCGGGGAGAGGGATGTCATCGAAGGTCAGCACGCCCGTTTTTCGGGGTATGGCAAGATCGGCAACCGCCCAGTCAATCGGGATTACATTGTCCCGTGCGATCCCGATGGGAAGCAGATCCCCTTTGGCGCGCTTGCCGGCATGTTCTTCGCGGAGGCGCTTGTGATTCTCCTCCACCTGAAGTCGATACGACTCCTTGCGGTCTGAGGAAAGGAGTTCCGCCGCGACTCCGACCACGCGGGAGGCATCGAGCACATGAACCACGGGATGACCATACTCCCCGGCGATCTTCACCGCGGTGTGGGCGGGGCTTGTCGTCGCTCCCCCGATCAGGAGAGGCACATCGAAATTCCCCCGCTTCATCTCCCGGGCGACATGAACCATCTCGTCGAGCGACGGCGTGATCAGACCGCTCAGGCCGATGATGTCAACTTTGTGCTCCTTCGCTGCGGCGAGGATTTTGTCGCACGGCACCATGACGCCAAGATCCACCACCTCGTAGCCGTTGCAGGCAAGGACCACTCCGACGATGTTCTTGCCGATGTCGTGAACATCCCCCTTGACCGTGGCCATCAGGATCTTCGCCGCAGCACTCGTATCGGCGGCAGCCGCCTTCTCTTCCTCCATGAAGGGGGTCAGATAGGCGACCGCCTTCTTCATGACACGGGCGCTCTTGACCACCTGCGGCAGGAACATCTTCCCTGCGCCGAAAAGATCACCGACCACGCGCATCCCGTCCATCAGTGGGCCCTCGATGACCAGGAGGGGACGCCCCAGCTTCCTGCGGGCCTCTTCGGCATCCTCGTCAATGTGATCCACGATGCCCTTGATGAGGGCGTGCTGAAGGCGTTCCTCGACGGTGCCGGAACGCCAGACAAGCTCCGCCTTGGCCTCCTTGACGCCACTTCCGGCGGCTTTCAGACCCTCTGCAAAATCAACAAGCCTCTCGGTCGCATCAGCACGGCGGTTGAGGAGCACATCCTCGACCTTTTCCAAAAGCCGAGGCTCGATCTCCTCGTAAACCTCGAGCATCCCGGCATTCACGATCGCCATGTCGAGTCCCGCACGGATCGCATGGTAAAGGAAAGCGGAGTGCATCGCCTCGCGCACGGGGTTGTTGCCCCGGAAGGAGAAGGAGATGTTGCTCAGACCTCCGCTGCACTTGGCTCCGGAAAGCGTCGCCTTGATCTCCCGGACGGCCTCGATGAAATCGACTGCGTAGTTGTTATGTTCCTCGATGCCGGTGGCGACCGTCAGAATATTGGGATCGAAGATGATGTCCTCGGGATCGAAGCCGATCGTGTCGACGAGCAGGCGGTAGGCTCGTGTGCAGATGCGAACCTTGTCGTCCTTGGTGGCGGCCTGCCCCTCTTCGTCGAAGGCCATCACAATGACGGCCGCGCCGTAACGCTGGGCGAGGCGGGCGCGCTTGAGGAAGGTCTCCTCCCCGTCCTTGAGGCTGATGGAGTTGAGCACGCATTTGCCCTGGAGACACTTCACCCCTTTTTCGAGCACAGACCATTTGGAGCTGTCGATCATGATCGGCACGCGGCTGATCTCTGGATCCGCGGCAAGCAGATGCAGGAAGTTCTCCATCACGGCCTCGCTGTCGAGCATCCCCTCATCGACGTTCACGTCCAGGATATTGGCCCCGCTCTCGACCTGCTGGCGCGCCACGGAGAGTGCCGTCTCGTAATCGCCGGCGATGATCAGTTTCGAAAAACGTGGCGATCCGGTGACATTGGTCCGCTCGCCGACCATCATGAAGCCCCCCCCATTTTTGATCGTCAGCGCTTCCAGGCCGCTCAAGCGCGTGGCCGGGGTAGGAGTCGATGGGTTGCGGGGGGCATGAGGACGCACGGCCTCGGCGATGGCCGCGATATGCTCAGGTGTCGAACCGCAACAGCCGCCCACCACATTGATCCAGCCCTCCGAGGCGAATTCGGCCACCAATGACGCCATCTCCGGGGCCGACTGGTCGTATCCGCCGAAGGCATTCGGCAAACCCGCATTCGGGTAACAACTGATGTGACAGTCGGCAATTCGGGAAAGCTCCTCAATGTAGGGACGCATCTCGGCGGCACCGAGTGCGCAGTTGATGCCGACGGCAAGCGGCTTGGAATGCCGCACGGAGTTCCAGAAAGCCTCCACGGTCTGACCGGAAAGTGTGCGCCCCGAGGCATCGGTGATCGTGACCGAGAGAATGACCGGCCAGCGCAGCCCGCGTTTTTCAAAGACCTCCTCGCAGGCGAAGATTGCGGCCTTGAGATTCAGGGTGTCGAAGACGGTCTCGAGCAGCAAGAGGTCGACTCCCCCGTCCAGCAACGCCTCGATCTGTTCGGAGTAGGAAATGACGAGGCCGTCAAAGGTCACCGCGCGATAGCCGGGATTGTTCACATCCGGCGACATGGAAGCGGTGCGGTTGGTCGGCCCGACCGATCCGGCGACAAAAACCCGGCGCCCGGGATTCGCCGCCATATGTTCCTCCGCGGCCTCGCGGGCCACCCTGGCTCCGGCGAGGTTGATCTCACGCACGGCATCTTCCAGACCGTAGTCGGCCTGCGAAACCGTGGTGGTGCTGAAGGTATTCGTCTCGACAATGTCGGCACCCGCCTCGAAATAGGCGCGATGGATCCCCTTGATGATGTCGGGACGCGTGATCGAGAGCAGGTCATTATTCCCCTTGAGATCCTGAGGATGATCCTTGAAGCGCTCGCCGCGAAAATCGGCCTCGGTCAGCGGGTGGCGCTGAATCATCGTGCCCATGGCGCCGTCAAGGAGGGCAATGCGGCGTGTCAGGAGCTCGCGGAGAAGAGCGTCGGACTCATGCTTGGGAAGGATTGGGGACATGACGGGATTCATACCAATTACCATCAGAACGGGTTGGAGGAGTTGGTGAAAGCTGTTATGGATTCTGGATGCGGGAAGAAATCATTCAGGCGGGTGATACAGCGGTTCGTCTCGTTCTCCCTGGCAGCTATGAAGCGGGTGGCGGGCGGCGTTATCCGCTGCTGCTGATTCTCGATCCCGGCTTGTATGGCGGGGAAGCTGTGGAACGGCTTCACTCCGGAGGAGTGCTTCCGGAAATCCTTGTCGCGACCCTGCAGGGAACAGGCATCCCGCCGGCAGAGTGCCTGCGGGTGATTTGCGAAGAGTTTCGTCTGCTGGAACATCCCGTCAGCCGCTGGATTGCGGGAACCGGCCACACGGCCGTCACCGCGATGAATGTTGTTCTTGACCATCCCGAAGCCTTTGGAAAAGCCGCCTGTCTCTCGACCTCCTTTGAAGGAATCGAGGGGGCGCCACCGCTTCATTCCGCGATCCTGCGCAGTCTGGAAGAACGCCCTTTCCTGCCGGAGACGGCACGGATCTTCTTTGACTACGGCACGCTGGGCCTGGACGAATGTTACGAGCCGTACCACCGCGACCTCGGTGCTATCTTCCGCGGCAGGGAATGGCAGGAGGGCCGGGAATTCCAGATTGTCCGCACGACGGGAGGGTCGCACGATGCCACGTCGTGGAATGCACGACTTGGACCGGCACTTCAGTGGCTTGCCGCAAGGTGACATCAGGCGGCGACCCTCTCCCTTCCCGACTTTTCCTCAAGAGCACGTTCGCCGGCAACGAAGAGGGCGGCAAAGATCAGATCGCCAGCCAGGCTGTTCCGGAAAAATGTCCAGGTCGGAGGATAACCGGGAAGACCCGTGGTGAGGGCCTGCACCCATCCGCCCAAATTCTGCGGGTAGGAGGCGTTTCCCAGCCAGCACCCGGTATTCGTCACAGCATAAAAAATCAGCGAGGCGGCAGCCGTTCCGGCCAGAACGGGAAGCAATCCCGCATGTCGTTCACGCAGGAACCATCCGAGGCCGACCGCGAGAAGATAGCAGGGAAGTGTCCAAAGAAGCTGGACTGAAATGAGAGGCTCGCCGTAATGCATGTTCAACAGCCCGTCCGAGGCCAGCAAGGCCGCGAGCGGCACGAGGAGTCCCAGCCAGCCCGGCAGAAAGACAGCCCCGCAGAGTGCGGCAGCCATGAGAGGGGAAAAATTCGGAAGCACCTCAGGAGCCAGATCGACGCGAAGGATTCGGAAAAAGATCCCAAGCAGCAGGAGGAGGAGTGCAAAAACTTCCGTGCGACACGGGCGAAGAGAAGAGGACATGGATCGTTTCATTGAGGAATGATATTGGAGGATGAAAGCAGACCTATATTGGCACCCGGCATCCGGGTGTCCAGCGAACCCGGCACCATCGGAAGACATCCTGCCGAACCATCGGCATATCCAACCATCGCATTTCCTCCGATGCGAAAATGGACGGTGGGTCCTGCGGTGTTCACCTCGCTTCCTGTGTCGAACATATACTGTTCTTCAACCATGGGATGTTTTGCCGACGCGGGGGACTGGATGGCGTTCACATCCGCACAGGTCGCAAAGACAGCTACCTGACCCGGATGATTGATTGCCATCCTGTTAACACCCGGAAGATGGAGCCAGTTATAGCCGTAGGCGAAATGAGTGTTCCCGAATTTCGGGCGGAAGACATTCCCGTGTCTCGTGAAGGAGGGATCTTCGCAGAATCCTCCCGAGGCTGCGATGTAGGGGCCCAGAGGGCCTTTCGTCAGATCCAGCCAGCGCTGGCCTGCCGAATTCTGAAGGGCATAGCTTGCGGCTGGCTCAAATCCAAACCACCACTGTACTCCACCGTTTGTAGTCACACGATAAGGCCAGTAGGTCTGATTATTCTCCGCCAGATACGACTCCGCAGCCGCATTGAGCTGCTCGATTACATGGGCGCTCACGGCGTCCGTGCTGGCAGCGTAAACATTCATGGCGGCAGGGATCAGGAGAACGACCAGCATGGCGACGATCGCCACCACCACCAGAAGTTCCAGAAGTGTGAAAGCGCGTTGTTTCAGTGTTTCGATCCTCCTGTCAAAGAATTCCATCTCATCACGGCAAAAAGAATGCCAAAAGAGATGAGAAGTAACGGTAGTGAGGCAGGTTCAGGCACCGCAGCTGCCGACAGGGGAGCCGGGCCAGTCAAGGTGTAGGTGGATGCATCGTAGGGATCGAGCGTCCATCCATCCCACGAACCATTGGTAAGAATACGGTCGAACGATGTGTCGGGAGCAATAATCCAGTTCGTGGGAGTGTATGTTTGGTAAGGGGAATAGCTCTGTGTCTGGCTTCCCCCGTTGATCCAGTAAATCCAGTAATTCGTTGCGGAATAATCATAAATGCTAGCGATTGAGGAAGTCTGGCTTCCAATCTGGAAACCATCCACGCCGGCATCCACACCTCCCCCTCCCTCCGTAATCGGATGAAAGGCATAGGGAGTATTGCTCGTTCCCGCGATCACCGCTTGAACAAGATCATCTCCGGTCAGCGGGTTGGTCGTCCCAGCCTCCTCCGTGCTGGCGTAATACCAGGCATACTCTAAAGCCGAATTTCCCAGGCTCTGATCATCAACCACCAGGTAAGAGACGAAGGGATCATTCGTATTGCCGACATCAATCAGGACGGGAACTCCCGTCGTGACCTGGGCATTCAGCCCTCCCAAGGAAAAAATCCCGGCAAGAGAGAGAAGGAGAAATGTGGGGTTTTTAATAAACATATCATCGTATGTTGATGTATTGATATGGATGCGTCAAGAATTTTTCATGGGTTTTGTCTTTTCGTTGAAAACTTTTCCGGGGATCGGGTGTTTGATTGAGTGATGAAAACTTCAACCCCCTCCCATAAAGTCATTGTCCCGATCCTTTCGCTTTCGCTGCTAACCCTGACAGGGTTTACCTTGCAAGCTCAGGAAACAAACTCATCCACCACATCGCAGAGCACCAATTCCTGCTCGCAGAGCGGTGGCTGTGGCTGCCATAAGAAGCATCACAAGAAAGATCAGCAAGGTGGCAATACAGCCACTCCGCCAAACGGAACATCAACTTCTTCTGCTCACTAGGCCGATTCTCAGTCAGTTGCCCCGGGGCAAAAAAGCCTTGGGGCACACCTGAAAGAACGTTGACGGAGTTCCCTGTAGCGTTGTCCAAACTTCGCGAGCTCTTCGTATGAGAAAGCGCTGACAAAGAGAGAGAATCTCAACTCTCTCTCACAGTTTGTTTTTCCTGGCCTCCTGTTGGGCGATCCACGAACTGTTGATGCTGACCATCTTGATGGCAAGGCGCTTGTAGGTATAGGCGATGCGAATCAGCCCGTTGGAGGAAGACCCAAGAAACGGGTAGGAAAAGGAGGCCCTCCTCTGACTTTCGAGCACCGCAATTTTTTCCCAGAATCGGCCCCCGTCTTTGCTAACGGCCAGGGAGAGATTGTCCCGGGTGTGGGAGGAATCATTATAGGCCAGCAGCATTTCGCCATCCAGCAGGCTGATGCCTGCAATGCCGGCATCGGGATTGGGAAGATTCGTCGGAGCAGGCTTCGACCAGTTCAAGCCTCCGTCGCTGCTGTGGCTCATAAAGATCCGTCGGGCATCGGAGACATCGCGGAGCAAAGCCACCGCCCTTTTGTCATCAAGAGGAATGAGGGAGGGTTGCAGGGTGGAGCAGCCACCCGCGATCCGGGATTTGCGGACGATCAATCCTCCGCCGGACTCCTGCATCCAGAGAAGCTCGGGGAATTTTCCCAGAAACTCCTGATAGACCGGCACGCACCATCCGCCACCAGCCAGCGAAATCGGAAGATTGCGAACCAGGTCGCTGAAGTTGAAGAGGGGGCTCAGCGTCAGCCGCTCGGATGGCGACCATGTTGCGCCGCCGTCCCTTGAAATGCAGGTGTTCAACTGACTTGCAGACCAGCGTCCCATCGCAATCGTCACGAAGAGCAGCCGGAGCGATCCGTCCGGATTGGCCAGCAGCACCGCATTGCCGATGCTTTTCACGGGGCGCCCCAGATCCCGCTCCGCACGAAGACGGGTCATCACGGCCCGAGGCTGGGACCAGGCACCCAACGGCCTGGGCGAGGCGCTGAAGTAGATCGACACATCCGGGGCACATTCGCCCGAGCCTCCATACCAGACAGCCGCACGAAGACCGTTTTCGGTTTTCGCAAGCGAGGCCACATGCACCATGGGGAGATGTTGTCCCGGATTGATGAATTCCTCCTTGAAGAAGGGGGTGGCCTTCACTCCCGCTGCGGAATCCTGGCGATTGGAGGCAAACTTTGGATCCGCAAAGGGATTCCCTTGGGTGAAAATCGCCGCGGCGCAGAGCAGCCAGGCAAAGACAACGAAGATCCAGCGGGCGGAGCGAGGCAGGACACCCTGACCTTCCTCCTTCCTTCCCTCCTCGGAATCTTCTCCCGTCCGAAAAGTCCGGACGCCGGGAAATGGGCTCCACCCTTCAGAACTTCCCAAAGTTACCGCAGACTGCACGAACTGGGAAATGATGGCTTGTGATGCCGTCTTGAAGGGGTTTTCCGGTTTGGTCGATTCTGACATACTGAGATTTGATCCAAGGAATCGCTGACACGTGATTCCCTGTTCGGTCGGCGTAGATTAATCATGATTGATGAATTCTCAACTCTCATTTATGCCAATTCGTCCATTCGCCACGGACAGGGTCGATGGCAGGTTCCACAATGACTCCCTGAATTTCTCGATGGAACTAGGCGGCAGAAACGCATAAGTTGATTCATGCCCACGCTGACTTCCACCAGTCTTGAAGCCCTGACAGACCGTGTGATCGAGGGAGAAAGGATTTCGCCCGCAGAGGCGCTCGTTCTCTACCGCCTGCCTCTGGAGGAGCTCGGCGCTCTTGCCGACTATCGGCGCAAACTGGCAAAAACCGGTGCCTTTGACGGGAAAGGAAACGAGATTGTCACCTACATCATCGACCGGAACATCAACTACACCAACATCTGCAATGTCTATTGCAAGTTCTGCGCCTTCTACCGCACCGAAAAGGATGCCGACAGCTATGTGATCTCCCATGAGGAGCTGGATCACAAGCTGGATGAACTCACCGCCGCCGGTGGCATCCAGGTGCTGTTGCAGGGGGGGCATCATCCCGATCTCACCATCGGCTGGTACACCGACCTCCTCTCCCACATGCGGGAAAAATATCCCCATGTGAACATCCACGGGTTCAGCCCGCCGGAGTTCAACCACTTCTCGGAAGTCTTCAAGCTGCCCCTGGAAGAGGTCATCCGTCGCTTCAAGGAGGCGGGTCTGGGCTCGATTCCAGGCGGGGGTGGTGAAATTCTCGTGGATCGCATTCGCAACCGCATTGCTCCTCTGAAGTGCAACAGCGACCAGTGGCTCAAGGTCATGGAAATCGCGCACGGTATGGGGCTGAACTCAAGCGCCACCATGATGTTCGGCCATGTCGAAACGATCGAAGATCGCATCGAGCATCTGGAGCGACTGCGCGTGCAGCAGGACGCGACGGGAGGCTTCACCGCGTTCATCTGCTGGACCTTCCAGCCCGAGAACACGAAGCTCCGTGCGGAGCCCGTCGGCTCTGCGGAATATCTCCGGATGCAGGCCCTTTCCCGGATCTATCTGGATAACTTCGCCAATGTGCAGAGCTCCTGGGTGACCCAGGGGCCGAAGATCGGTCAGGTGGCCCTCCGTTACGGAGCCAATGATTTCGGCAGCGTGATGATGGAGGAAAACGTGGTCAGTAAGGCCGGGGCGAATTTCCGCCTGGAATCCCAGGAAATCGAGACACTGATCCGGGAAGCCGGCTACACGCCGAGGCGTCGCAACAACTGGTATGAGCTGGTGGACTGAGTTCCATCGGCCGTTACTTGTCATCCTGTTTCTGGCAGGGAACCTGCGTTCGGAGCCTGATTCGCGTTTCATCGTGGATGACGAGGCGTATGAAAAGGCCTCGGGGAAAGAGGTCGGGCAGCTTCTCAAAGAGGGGAAGCTTGCCGATTACTCCACCCTGGCAACGCATGTTCCGGTTCTCCGCGGCGGGATCACCCCTGCTCCGGTGGCCACCAATCCGCTTGCCCCGCCGGATTTGGCAGAGCGGCTGAGGCACAGCACCGTGGCCGTCGGTCTCCGCTACGAGGAACCTCGCAGGAAGAAATGGACCTACATGATCGCCGCCACGGCCTTTGCTGTGGCTCCGGAGATCCTCTCCACCTCGCTCCATGTCATGACCATCGATCCCGAAATGATGAGGGAGGCCCAGGCCGTGGCCGTGACCGAGGAGGGCAGGGTCTATCCGATCACCGAAATCGTGGCCTCCAGCGTGCGCGGTGACACCTGTCTTGTACGGGCACCGGGACTCAATCTGCCTCCTCTCCCGCTGCGTCCCGGAGTCCGCCCCGGAGAACCCGTCTGGTGCATGAGTCATCCCGACGGCTTCACCTATATGTTCACATCGGGAGAGGTGGCCCGGATCAGCCGCGAACGCTATGACGAGAAGACCCCGCCCGGCCTCCATGTCGAGGTGACCGCCGAGTATTGCCCCGGTTCCAGTGGCGGTGCCGTGACCGATGCGGCGGGTAATGTCGTCGCCCAGGTTTCCAGCATCAACAACTACGACGGCTTCACCTCAAGCGATGGCAAGGACGTGAATGGCATCGTCTCGGCCCGCACCTGCACCGCCGCCGAAGAGATGCTCGCCCTGACCACCCCGGGGACAAACGACCCGGTGCCGCTCCCCGCTCCGTCACCAGGCAAGAAACGCAGACCGAAGCATCGCTAGCAACGCATGACTCCGGTTTTAATCGACCGCTGAGGGAGATACCCCATTCTTAATGTGGAACTCAGGAACTCAGGAACTCGGGACCTTAGGACCTTAAGGGTTAAGACTGATCAAGTGACCATCACAAAGGAGATCGGTAAAATTGTGGGTATGACCATCCTGCCTCTTGTGATCTTTTTTTGTTTCCTGTCAAATTTCCTGAATTCCTGAGTTCCACATATATTTTTCCCCGGCCGTTGCTCCGCATCCGTTGCGGTTGAGTTCCATATTTTTGCCTTCCCTCATTTTTTCCAAACTTCCTGTTGCCATCGGGGATTCTCTCTGTCATTGTCCACGCCCCATGCCAAAAGCCATCGCCCGCAGCAAAACCAAAAAATCCGTGGCCAAGCGTTTCAAGATCACTGCCACAGGCAAGGTCATGCGCTCGAAGGCCGGCCGGCGTCACCTGCTGGAATGCAAAAGCTCCAAATCCAAGCGCAAGCTCGGCAAGCAGGTCGTCGTCGACGACACCGATGTGAGCCGCATCAAGCTGAATCTGCCCTTCGGGCTGAGATAAAAGCCTCAGATAAAAAAACAAACGATCCGAGGATCTGGCCGGGAGTTTCCCGTGTCTGCCCGGGCGGGTGAGATCCCGGATCGAATCAAACAAACAGCCTGCCCGAAGAGGCCCGTCGTGTCACAGCGACGGGAATGACAGATGCCAAGAGCCACCAATTCCCCCGCAAGCCGCGCAAGACGCAAGCGGGTCATCGACGAAGCCAGCGGATACCGCGGCCGCAGATCCAAACTCTTCCGTTATGCCAAGGATGCCCGGATGAAGGGCAAATACTGGGCTTACCGGGATCGCAAGACACGCAAGCGCAATGTCCGCTCCCTCTGGATCGTCCGCTTGAACGCAGCCGTTCGTGCCCAGGGTCTGAACTACAACCGCTTTATCGAGGGATTGAAAGCCGCCAACATCCTGCTTGATCGCAAGGTTCTCTCGGACATTGCCATCCAGGATGAGGGCACCTTCACCCAGATCGTCACCAAGGCCAGGGAAGCTCTCGAGACCAAGTCCCGGGCCCTCCTGGCCAAGGCAGCGTAAGGCAGACAAAAGCGATCCCGGGATTTCTCCTGGATTTCTCCATGGAAACCCAGATCGAAGCACTGCGAGCCGAGGCACTCTCGGCCGTCGCGGAGGTCTCTGATGCCGGAGCCCTCAAGGAAGTGCGCGTCCGTTTCCTTGGAAAGACCGGTTCGATTTCGCTGCTAAGCGAGGGAATGAGGAACCTCTCCAAGGAGGAACGCCCCGTGATCGGCCAACTCCTCAACGGGCTCCGCTCTTCCGTGGCTGCCGCCCTGGATGAAAAGGAAGCCTCGCTGACAGCACTTGCCGATGCGGCCGCCCTCTCCGCCATCGACGCGTCGCTGCCCGGCACCGCACCCGAATCCGGATCGCTCCACCCGCTGACTCTGCTCGTGGATCGCGCCGTGGCGATCTTCCGCCAGCTCGGTTTTTCCATTGCCGACGGCCCGGACATTGAAACCGAGTGGCACTGCTTTGACGCGCTGAACACTCCCGCCGATCACCCGGCACGCAACGAGCAGGATACCTTCTACCTTCCCGACGGGCGCCTGCTCCGCACCCACACCTCCTCGATCCAGATCCGAACGATGGTGGAGAAAGCACCTCCGATCCGGATCATCGCTCCCGGCGCCGCCTACCGCAGGGACGAGGTTGATGCCACGCATCTCGCCCAGTTCACCCAGATGGAGGGCCTTTATGTGGCGCCGGGCGTGAGCCTTGCTGATCTGAAGGGCACCATTGAATTTTTCTTTCAGGAACTCTTCGGCCCCGGCACCGAAATTCGCTTCCGCCCCCATTTCTTTCCCTTCACCGAGCCAAGCTATGAGATCGACATCCGCACCGAGGCCCTCGGCGGCAAGTGGATGGAACTGGCCGGCTGCGGCATGGTCGATCCGGCTGTCTTCGATGAAGTCAACAAGAAGCGTGAGGATGATGCTTATGATCCGGAGAAGGTGAGCGGCTTTGCCTTCGGCTTCGGCCTGGATCGCCTCGCCATGAATCTCACCGGCATCCCGGACATCCGGATGCTGACGGAGAACGACCTCCGCTTCCTCTCCCGATTCACCGCCTAAAAGCATACAATATTTCGCTGTATGAAAATTTCTTTCTCCTGGCTGCGGGAGCATCTCCGCTCGGACAAATCGGCCTCCGAAATCGCCGCGATCCTGACCAATGCCGGACTCGAAGTCGGCTCCATCGAGAGCACCGGCGTGGCCGTGGAGAAAGTCGTCGCCGCCCGGATTCTGGAATCCGTGCAGCACCCCAATGCCGACCGGCTCAGCGTCTGCAAAGTCGATGATGGAAGCGGTTCTCCGCGACAGATCGTCTGTGGCGCGAAGAATTACAAGGTCGGTGACGCCGTGCCACTTGCCCTCCCCGGCGCCGTGTTGCCCGGGAATTTCAAAATCAAGGTCGGCAAACTGCGCGGCGTCGAGAGTGAGGGGATGTTGTGCAGTTCCAAGGAACTCGGTCTCCCTGAGGGAGCCCAGGGGGAGGCGGGATTGCTGATCCTGCCGTCTGAAACAAAGACCGGCACTCCTCTGACGGAGCTCTTTCCCGCCGAAGAGGTCTTTGAAATCGAAATCACGCCAAACCGTCCCGACTGGCTGGGACACCTCGGGGTGGCGCGGGAAGCTGCGGCGTTTGGTGCCGGAGAGCTGATTGCCAGGACACTGGAACTTCCCTCCACCACCACCGATACCACCGTTGCTTCGATTGAGGCTACGGAAGCCGCTTCCTTCTACAGCATCCGCAGGATTGACGGCGTGAAGGTGGGCCCCAGCCCCGAATGGCTCCGCAGGCGGCTTGAGTCGGTCGGACTTCGTTCGATCAACAACGTGGTGGATGTCACGAACTTCGTGATGTTTGAAACGGCGCAACCACTCCATGCCTTTGATGCCGCAACGATCGACGGGGCCCTGAACGTACGCTTTGCAAACGAGGGAGAAACCTTCCTTGCCCTCGACGGAAAGGAACACCAACTCTCCTCGGGAGATCCGGTCATCGCGGACACCAAAGGCGCACAGGCCGTTGCCGGCATAATCGGGGGTAAGCAAAGCGGCGTTTCCGAAACAACGACTTCGATCCTGCTGGAAAGTGCGGTTTTCAATCCGACCGTGATTCGACGTTCCAGCCGCACCCTTGGAATCTCCACCGACTCCAGCTACCGCTTCGAACGCGGAGCCAACGCCGGTACGGCACTCGCCGCCTCCGCCCGGGCCACGACCTTGATTTTGGAAATTGCAGGCGGTTCGGCTTCGACAGAACTTTTCACTGACGGCACCCTTCCGGCACCACAGATCGTCCCTCTGCGGGGAGAACGCGTGCGTTCCCTGCTCGGCACGGATCTGGATGACGAGGCGATTGCTCTTCTTCTCCAAAAACTGGGACTGAAGCAGACGCAGAATGGGCATGGGCACGATGGCTTTGAAATTCCCTCCTGGCGTGCCAACGACCTTCAGCGCGAAGTCGATCTGATCGAGGAAGTCGCACGACTCCATGGCATCGGAAAGATTCCGTCCAGGATCCGGAGCATTCCCTCCCATTCCAGCCCCGCCGACCGGGCCTATGATTTCACCCGGGGACTGCGCCGCCGACTCTCCGGCATGGGATTCCATGAGGCCCGTAGCGGCACACTGACCGGCAGCAAGGATCAGCAGAATTTTGCAAGTGAACCGGTTATCAACGTCCGCAATCCGATGGGTGGGGAACACTCGACGCTGCGCGGCAGCCTCATTCCAGGACTTCTGGAGGCAGTGGCCCGCAATCTCCGTCAGGGTGCCGGATCCATCCGGCTCTTTGAAATCGGCAAAGTCTATCAGCAGGCACTCCCGGAAGAACGCCTACACCTTGGCTTTGTCATTACCGGAGGCGCGGCACCGGAGGATTGGCGCGGAGAAACAAAACGCACCCTGGATCTCTTCGATCTCAAGGGGGTGATCTTCCTCATGGGTGGCTGCATGGATACTATCACCTTCCGCCACCTAGTTCATCCTCACGTTGCCCCTGCCCTGGAAATCCTGATTGAAGGAAATCCCGCCGGCCTTCTCGGCGTGCTCCCTCCAGCCGCCGCCCGCGAGATTGCCGTCGGGGGACATCAGGGACAGATTGTTGTGGCGGAACTCGAACTTGCTGCATTGCAGGCCGCCACGGGAGGCGGCTTTGCCAGAAATCCGAAGAAGCTCGGTGCCATTCCGAAATTTCCCGCCGTCCGGCGCGATCTCGCCCTCCTGCTCGATGCCAAGACTCCCTACGCCTCAGTCGAGGAAGCGGTTCTTGGAGCGAACGAGGAACTGCTTGCCGGGGTGACTCCGTTCGATGTGTTCAGCGATGCAAGCGGAATCAAGGTACCGCTGGATAAAAAATCCGTGGCGATCGCCTTGACATTCCAGCTCGCCGGGCGAACGCTAACCACAGAAGAGGTGGCGGAAGCCCTTGGGCGGATCGTCACCCGGTTGCGGGAAACAGTGAAAGCTGAGATCCGCAGCTGAAAAATCTTCAAACCATCACAATGGTTGTCGCTCTCTGAAAAATTTCCAGGCTGATCCGGGCAACTCCCGGATTGAGAAGAATTTGCCCTGCGGTGTTCGGGATTCGGTCTGTATGCTCCCGATCCGATGTGATCAAACCGGAGGCTGAACCGGGCGGAACAATGACAGGCCTTCACTGGAGGTCAGCGGTTCGCGCGGAGGTCTCCACCCTAACCTTATTGGGAACGGGATCGCGACCTAACGGCATCGCGGGGCATCTTTTCTTTCAGAAGAAGGGGAAAACTTGAATGGGAAGCAATGCACTGGAGTCTTGTGGAGTCTTGGTTCAGGTTCTTCATACTCAAGTTTCAAGTTTCAGGTTTCCATGAGCCTGTGCTGAAAAAGACTCCTTCAAAAAAACCCGAAAAAAATCTAAATATTTCTTGCCATGGCGGTTGCCTCCCGATAAAAAACGAACAATCAGAAAAAAGTATGAAAATACAACCAACAAAAACCCTCGCCCTTTCGCTTGCAATCGGCGCGTCCCTCAGCCTCGGGGCTCTCAGTGCCTCGGCTGAATCCGTCATCTCTTGGGGCTCCGCACAGAATGTCACAGGCGCCTCCGACGTCGCCACGAAGGCCACGAATGATCCCACCCATGGCACCTATTTCGATGCCGTGACCTTCGATGGCGTACAATCAGTTTCCACTCCTTTTACCAACAATGGGATCGTATTTAATACATTCAATGGCTACTACTCCGGAAACACCTCTTATTTATTTAACGATGGAGGCCAGAGTAACAATATTCGATATACCCCCGGCGTGTCGAATCCTGTCGTTTACCCCGGATCAGTTCCCGGTGAGCTCACCTGGAAAGGCAATGGCAGCGGAGTCGTTAACTGGGTTCAGACCCAATTCACCACTCCCTTGACCACCAATCCCTACTTGCTGACGGTTTCTGGGAACGCGGCGTATGGCGATTATTATGGGGTGAACTCCATCGACAACGGTGGATGGGATAGTCAGTTTGGCCACGGGCCATATGGAACAATTGACCTCTTGGGACTGACGGTCGGCAAGGTCTATCAAGTCCAGATCTGGAGTGGCTCTTGGAACAATAATTACAGGACTGCCACCTTCGGGACTTCAACGAATAACAGTAATAATGTCACCCTCGCTTACGGAGATGCCGGCGCTACTTTGGCCGCCACCGCAGCCTCCTCGGGCCAGTATGTGATTGGACAGTTCACGGCCAATGCATCGGAAGAGGATATTTTCGATTCCAGCCTCAGCCCTTCCGCCATCTCTTTGTTAACGGTTCCCGAACCCTCCACCTACGCCCTCTTTGGCCTCGGTGCGCTGGCTCTCGTGTTCGCCTATCGTTCAAAGAGCCGCCGCACAGCGTAATTGCTTCGCCGGTAAAATCTCACAAAAGCCCCGCATCTTGCGATGCGGGGCTTTTGTGTTTGCAGGGGAGAGAGGGATGCCGTAACGGATGCGAAGCAATGGCCGGGCCAGCCAACTTGAAAGCTGCTGCGTCTCTGCGCGGGATCATTTCATGTTCATTCACCGGTCAGCCTTTGCTCCTTTGATCTTGAGTTCCTGATTTCCAGATAAAATCCTGATCTATTCTCCCTTTGTCTTCAGCAAGTGATTGCCTCGGGCCCTGCCAGAAGATAGCATCCCGTGATGTTGCTTCCTCCCGCTAAGAAACAGATTTCCATTGTCAGTGTGTCAGCGTGTCAGTTTTTTCCCATGAGACGCATTTCCCGAATCCTGATTTCAGGAATCCTTCTCTTCGGGTGTCTCTCCCAGACCTTCGCCGTGACACTTTCCGAGTTGCGCACAGAGTATCTCAAGAACCCGCTCGGTATCGATGTCCTCAAACCCCGGCTTGGTTGGTTGGTCCAGTCCGGTCAACGCAACCTGAAACAGACGGCTTACCAAATACTCGTCGCCAGTTCGCCGGAATTGTTGGCAAAAGATCAGGGAGACCTTTGGGACAGCGGCAAGGTGTTGTCGGATCAGACGGCCTTGATCGAGTATGCAGGTACTCCCCTGCAATCACGGCAGGCGTGCTGGTGGAAGGTCCGGGTCTGGGACGGCAAGGGCACACCTACGGCCTGGAGTCAGACAGCTTCCTGGGAAGAGGGACTGCTCCAACCCGGAGACTGGCTGGCGAAATGGATCGAGGCTCCGCCGACCACGCCGCCTAACTCTAACCACGGAAGCCTCTCGATTCTTCATGCCTCCTACGAAGCGAAAGACGGTGCGGCCTCCAGGGATGTCACCCAAATTCTCAGTGGAAAGCTGAAGAATGATCACCTCGACATATTAGTCACCAATGATGGACTGGGTGGTGATCCCTCATTTCATCATGTCAAACAACTTCGCATCACTTTTAATCAAGATGGGAAGACCCACGAAGTGACTGCTGAAGAGGGGGCCACCCTGAGCATTCCGGAAGCCGAAGTCTCCCTTCCCTATCTCCGCAAGGATTTCATCCTCAGCAAGCCGGTCGCGAAAGCCCGGCTCTATGCCACTGCGCTGGGCTTGTATGATCTGCATCTCAACGGACAGCGTGTCGGCGACCACATTTTTGCTCCCGACTGGACCGACTACGCCAAACGCGTGCGCTATCAGGAATATGATGTTACCTCGCTGTTAAAATCCGGCGACAACACCCTTGGAGCCCAGGTTGGCAACGGGTGGTACAGCGGTCATATCGGCAACGGAGGATTCCAGGCCTGGGGCAAAATCCCCGCCCTATTGGCACAGTTGGAAGTGACCTATGCCGACGGCAGCGTGGATCGCATTCTCTCCGACGGGAGTTGGAAAATTCATGCCGGTCCGATCCTCTCCTCGGACTTCATGCTGGGAGAGAACTACGATGCCCGAAAGGAACTCCCCGGATGGGATCAACCCGGACTCCCTCTCGGAGATTGGGCTCCGGCAACGCCACGGGTGGAAGCAAGCCGATCCCTGGATGGCCAGGTGGATCAACCGGTGCGTCAGACCGGCGAACTTCACCCCAAGTCGCAGAAACAAACCCATCCGGGCTGCTGGACTTTTGACTTTGGCCAAAACATGGTCGGGTTTGTCCGCCTTAAGGTTTCCGCCCCTGCGGGAACCAAGCTCACCTTGCGTCATGCGGAGATGCTGAATACCGACGGCTCCATCTATACAACCAATCTTCGCGGGGCGCCCTCGATTGATACCTACATTTGCAAAGGAAGCGGGGTCGAGACATGGCAGCCACACTTCACCTTTCATGGATTCCGTTATGCGGAACTTTCGGGGTTGCCACAGGCGCCCGGCAACGATGCCGTCACGGGAATCGTCATCGGGACGGATATCCCGCGTACCGGGAAATTCACATCCTCGAATCCGGAGATCAACCAGCTTCAATCCAACATTCAGTGGGGAATGCGAGGCAACTATCTCTCCGTCCCGACCGATTGCCCGCAGCGTGACGAGCGATTGGGATGGATGGGTGACGCTGAGGTCTTTATTCGGACAGCGGCTTACAACGGGGATATTGCGGCCTTCTTTACCAAATGGCTTGTCGATGTCGATGACTCGCAAACAACCGATGGGTCGTTCACCGATGTCAGCCCGTCCATTTCAGGCTGGGGTCACGGCGTACCTGCCTGGGGAGATGCCGGAGTCATCTGCCCGTGGACGGTCTATCAGGTGTACGGAGACAAGCGCATCCTAAAACAACACCTTCCCGCCATGACCCGATGGATAGATTGGTGTCAGGCCCACAGCACGAATTTTATTCGTGATCGTGATCGCGGCGGTGACTACGGGGACTGGCTTTCGCAGGGAGAAGACACGCCTAAGGATTTGATCGGAACGGCGTTCTTCGCCTATTCGACGTCGCTTGTGGCCAAGGCCTACAAGGTCGTCGGCGACGAGGCCAACGCCGCCAAATACGAGAAACTCTTCGGGCAAATCAAGGAGGCTTTTAACCAGCACTATGTCAAGGCCGATGGGCAGGTCGGGAATGGTACGGAGACCGATTATGGGATGGCCTTAAGATTTCATTTGCTGCCGGAGGAACTGCGCGCGAAAGCCGCTCAACACCTTGCCGATGATGTGGCCGCTCACAAGGATCACCTCACCACGGGCTTCATCGGTGTGAGTTATCTCCTGCCGGCACTCTGCTCGGAGGGACGCCTTGATGTCGCCTACCGTGTCTTCCTGCAGGACACCTTTCCCTCCTGGCTCTTTTCGGTCAAACACGGCGCCACCACCATCTGGGAACGCTGGGATGGATGGACACCCGAACACGGTTTTCAGGATCCTGGCATGAATTCCTTCAACCATTACTCGCTCGGATCCTGCGGCGAATGGATGTTCGATACCGTGGCCGGTATCGGCGTCGATCCCGATCAGCCGGGGTTCCAGCATATCCTCATTCATCCCCAACCCGGCGGAGGACTGACCCATGCCGAAGGCTCCTACGACTCGATCCATGGGAAAATCACGAGCAATTGGAAGTTGGATCAGGGGAAACTCTTCCTTACCGTGGTGGTTCCTCCTAACACGACTGCAACGATCCGGATCCCCACCTCGTCACCAGAACAGGTTCAGGAATTGGGAACACCTGTTTCCAAGGCGAAGGGAATCAAGGTGCTGCGCTCCGAATCCGATGCCCTCCTCCTGGACGTCGGCAGCGGGAGCTATCAATTCACCGCTCCCAATACAAAAGCGAAATCATCATGACATCACACGAAAAGAAAATCTGGTTTCCCGCCAAAAAATACGGCTGGGGCTGGGGGGCACCCGCCTGCTGGCAGGGATGGGCAACCATCATCATCTTTTATCTTCTGGTCGGCGGTGCGGCATTGCACTGGATGCCGAAGCACCCCAAACATTTTGTTTTTGCCTGCATCCTGCTTCTCTTTCTTTTGATTGGTATCTGTTATCTCAAGGGGGAGAAGCCCCGCTGGCGTTGGGGCAAAAACTCGGAAGAGCGCTAAACTACCGGAGTAGTTGATTTTTCGGCAGGCTCGGGCAAAGTTGTGGGTTCATGCTTTTTTCCATCCTCAAAGTCCTCGGCATCGCGATCGAAGTCGTCCTTCTTTTCAACCTGCTGATCGTTGTTCACGAGTTGGGACATTTCATTGCTGCGCGCTGGTGTGGTCTGAAAGTGGAAAAATTCGCCATTTGGTTTGGCAAACCTCTCTGGGCGAAGACGATCGGCGGCGTGGACTATCAGCTTGGCAGCATCCCGGCGGGCGGATTCGTGGCAATTCCACAGCTTGGCCCCATGGAAGCCCTTGAAGGGGAGAGCAGGGAAAAGGGAATTGATCTTCCCGCCGCGCGACCCCTCGACAAGATTATCGTCGCCTTTGCAGGGCCGGCTGCGAGTCTCGGACTGGCCTTTGTTTTTGCCTGTGTGGTCTGGGCGGTCGGCCATCCGGTCAGCGAAGCCGAGACCACGAATGTCATCGGATACGTCGTGCCGGACGGCCCGGCAGCCAAGGCCGGGCTGATGCCCGGTGACAAGATCCTTGCGGTGAACGGCCATCCGGTCACAAAGATCGGGGGAATGGGTCGCATGGGTGACACTGTCGCCTGGAATGTGGCTGTCAGTGATGCTCCGGTGATTCCCATCCGCTTCGAGCGAGACGGACGGATACATTCCGTCGAGGTGGAACCCTTTGTTCAACCCAGCAGCATCTGGGGGCGGAAAAATCTCCGGCAGATCGAGATTGCACCAGCGATGACGCCGATGATTGCGAAGGTCTTTCCCAATAGTCCTGCCGCGGAGGCGGGACTTCGAAGAGGGGATCTCGTGGTTGCGGCCAACGGGAAGCAACTTCTCAGCCCGATTCCCCTGGCCGAACTGCTCAGTGCGACCAAGGGGGCCACGGTTTCGTTGACCATTCGCAGAAGCGGAAGAGACTTCACGGTTTCGATCACTCCCAGGATTCCCCAGGGTGAAAAACAGGCCCGTATCGGCATTCTCTGGGATGAACGGGGACAAATCACCCTCTCCCATCCCGGCCCCATTTCCCAGATCAAATCGAGCATGCTGACCATGTGGGAGACCCTCTCCGCAGTGACCTCGCCCCGCTCGGAAATCGGTGTTCAGCAACTCAGCGGCCCGGTCGGGATCATGCGGATTTATTATCTCCTGTTCCAAAGTCCGATGGGCTGGCAGCTTGCCCTCTGGTTCAGCGTCGTGCTGAATGTGAACCTGGCGATCATGAATCTCCTTCCCCTTCCCGTGCTTGACGGAGGACACATCCTGCTCGCGCTGATCGAATGGGCTCTGGGACATCCGATTCATCAGAAGACGTTGGAAATCGTCCAGAGCGGCTTTGCCATGATCCTGATCGGATTCATGGTCTATGTCTCGTTCTTTGATGTGGGCGACCTCATTTCCGGAAGAAAATCAGCCTCTGCACTGGATAAAACCCCGGAGACCATGACGTTTTCTTCGCCCGCCTCCGCCCCAGCAACCTCACCTGCCAAGCCATGAGTGACGCGGGTAACACCGCCGTGGAATCAGCTGCCATCCATGGGGAGGATTTCTTTTCCACGAACCGTCGCCTGAGCCGCGTAGTGACCATCGGGGGGCTGGGGTTTGGAGGAACCCATCCGATCCGCGTCCAGTCGATGATCACCAGCGACACGATGGACACGGAAGCCTGCATCCGCGAGTCGCTCCGCCTTGTGGGCGTCGGCTGCGAACTGGTCCGCATCACGGCGCCGACCGTCAGGGATGCCGCCAACCTGAAAAACATCCGTGCCGGGTTGAATGCTCTTGGCTGCACCGTCCCGCTGGTGGCCGACATTCACTTCAAGCCGGAAGCGGCCCTGGAGGCCGCCAGGTGGGTGGAAAAAGTGCGGATCAATCCGGGCAATTTCGCCGATTCCAAGAAATTCAATGTCCGCGACTATAGCGATGCGGAGTATGCGGAGGAGTTGGAGCGCATCCGTGATCGATTCACCCCGCTGGTAACACTCTGCAAGGAACGGGGTGTGGCCCTGCGTGTCGGGACGAACCATGGCTCGCTCAGTGACCGGATCATGAACCGCTTCGGGGACACGCCGCTCGGGATGGTCGAGAGTGCCCTGGAATTTGCCCGGATCGCCCGTGATCTTGATTTTCACGAGATGATCTTCTCCATGAAGGCCTCCAATCCCAAGGTGATGATCGCCGCCTACCGGCTGCTTGTCGCCCGCCTGAACTCCGAGGGCCCCGACTGGAATTATCCGATTCATCTGGGCGTCACCGAGGCCGGAGATGGCGAGGATGGTCGCATCAAGAGTGCCATCGGGATCGGTTCCCTCCTCTCCGATGGCATCGGCGATACCATCCGCGTTTCCCTGACAGAAGACAGCGAACATGAGATTCCGGTGGCACGGGCCCTGGTTGCCCAGGTGCAGGGGAAAAAGTCCAGGTTCGTCACCACTCCCGCCGATCGCCCAACCTGGCCTCTCTTTGAATACATTCGGAGGGCTTCTGCGACAATGATCCTGGAGGGTATCGCAGGCCCCGTGGCTCTGGGGGGAACGGAAACCGTCCGGGTCGTTGTTCCCCGCCGCGTCGATGAAAGCGTGTCCCACAAGCGCTCCTCTCTCGGCGACTATCAACCGGAGTTGATTTACGAACTTCTGCCGGCACTCGACGTGGATCCCCGTTCCGGGAGTGAAATCGGAGCCGTGAATGCCCTTGTCGATCCGCGCCTGATCACGGTGCGGGACGGGCTCTCCCTTGATCCCATCCCGGCCTTCCGCCTTCTGGCTGCCCGTGCCGATCCCCGGCATCCGATCCTGCTCAAGGATACCCTGGCTCCACGATCAGGTTCTGATTTTCTCTCCAATCTTCTCTCGTCAGCCACCGTGCTTGGCTCTCTGCTCTGCGACGGCATCGGCGATGCCATCCTGTTGCGCGGCGAAGAAGCTCCGGGCCAGTCGTTGAGGCTCGCCTACAATATCCTGCAGGCGGCGGGTGTGAGGATTTTCAAAACCGACTATGTCGCCTGTCCCTCGTGCGGGCGCACTCTCTTTAATCTTCAGGAAACCACGGCCAGGATCAAGGCCTCCACGGCCCATCTCAAGGGTGTCCGTATCGCCGTCATGGGCTGTATCGTGAACGGGCCGGGCGAAATGGCCGATGCCGACTTCGGCTATGTCGGAGGCGCCCCGGGAAAGGTGAATCTCTACGTCGGCAAGCAGGCGGTGAAATTCAATATTCCGGAAGGGGAGGCCGTCGCCCGTCTCGTCGATCTCATCAAGGAACATAACCGCTGGGTGGAACCTAGAGCAGTTTAAT
>Ga0302275_10000486_pt1 | contig 44868 bp, 47 predicted proteins | sample III_Bog_N2_2_FD_200229 | JGI IMG/M metagenome (GOLD analysis project Ga0302275, IMG submission 200229) | Peat permafrost microbial communities from Stordalen Mire near Abisko, Sweden - III_Bog_N2_2 | ecosystem: Environmental > Terrestrial > Soil > Wetlands > Peat | place: Sweden: Abisko... | reverse complement strand
CCGCCTCCAACGTAATCGAAATCAGTTAGAGGAGTCCTTGCGAAGATCCGCACGTTTCCGTAATGTCGGGCGAGCTTCACAGCAATTGAGATTGGCGCTTGCCTTGTAACAGGGCACGACTTTAGTCGTGCCGCAAATGCTGCAAAAACGCGAGCAGGCTTTAGCCCCTGCGGAATCAGATTTGTGGGCAGAAAGCCCAATCGCAAAGAGGTGTGCCAATGGCGTTCTCATTCGCTGATTTGGGATTTTGGCGCGTTGCGGTTGTAGCTTTGATTCTCGAATTGGCACACGGACTACTAGAGAATCACTGGCCAGGAATCCGGGGGTCGCAACTTGGACCGCGACCGCTCGGAGCTATTTTGTTCATGTTTGCCGAGGCTATTGCGGTTGGGATTGCAGTCGCGACGGCGATCGGAACAATAAGAAAATTGCTAATGCTCCACGTGCACGCGGTTGGGAAAATCTCCGCTGTCGTGGTGATGGCTCTCGGCATCGTAGGCGTCTTTTTGCTTGTCTGGCAGAGCTAGCGTACTTCCTGGAGTATTGCCTACTCGCAAGGTGCGAGAAGCTAAAACCATGACCACTCCCATCACAATCCGCCCCGCCCAACCCGCCGACTTCCCCCAATGGAAGCTCCTCTGGGACGGATACAACGCCTTCTACGGCCGCTCCGGTCCAACAGCCCTTCCCGACGAAACCACCCGTCTCACCTGGGCCCGCTTCTTCGACGACTACGAGCCGATGCACGCCCTGGTCGCTGAGCGCGATGGCCAACTCCTCGGCCTCGTCCACTACATCTTCCACCGCTCCACCAACGTGCCCACCTCCAACTGCTACCTCCAGGATCTCTTCACTCTTGAGTCCGCTCGCGGCCGGGGCATCGGTCGTGCCCTCATCGAAGAGGTCTATCGCCGTGCCGATGCCGCGCATTGCGCTCGTGTTTACTGGCTCACCCATGAGTCCAACACCACCGCTCGCGCCCTCTACGACAAAGTCGCCGAAAACTCCGGCTTCCTCGTCTACCGAAAGAACCTTCCCCTGTAAAAGTGCCTTCCATCCCCTGCTCGGTGTAGACTTATCCGGGATTTTGATCGGAAGGAATCGTCCGCGGATTCCGCTACCAAACATGAATGTAACCCTCCAGAAAGAAGGAGACTTCCCTGATGAACAGAAAGATGATCCTTGGCGCAGTAGTACTCTGCGCATTCCTCGCAACTTCCACCTTTGCTCTTTCGCAGCATGACGAGCAAAAAGATCACGGCAAGGCACAAACCAAAACAACCACCACCCGCACCACCACCGTCCAAAAGCAGGCCTATGGCAGTGCTTACCATGGCGGTGTCCGCCCCGACGGCCCCACCAATGGCGGCGTCCATCACAGTGGTGTTCCGCAACAGGAAGGCCAGGTCCGCGCCGGCTTCGTTCAGTCCCGCGCCGGCAACTGGAAGTCCGAACATCAGACCTGGACACAGCGCGGAGGCTACAACGGCTATCGCATCCCCGATGCGCGCTTCCGCCTCTACTTCGGCCACGACCACTTCTTCCGCATCGGCGGACTCCCAATGGTCTTCGTCGGCGGCATGCCCCGCTTTCAATACGACGGCTTCTGGTTCACACTTATGGACCCGTGGCCCGAAGATTGGGCCGGCGACTGGTACGACTCCGACGATGTCTACGTTGACTACGACGGCGACGGCTACTACCTTTACAACCGCAACTATCCCGGCGTCCGCCTCGCACTCACCGTCAGCTTCTAACCCGCTTCAGGCTTGCTCTCAACACGCAATGCAAAGGGGGACCATCAGGCCCCCCTTTGCTTTGTCCATCAATTGCCGTTCTGCCTAGCGCCAGCGCCCTTCGATCAGGATCCACTCCCCATGCCGGTGAACCCAACGGTGCTTCTCCCAACGAGCATGCTCGTGTGGCGGACGCTCCCAGTGGCCCTGCGTCCAAACATATCGGCCGCCTTCATAGCGATGGTAGCCATCAATCCATACATAGCCTCGCTCTGGGGGATTGCCGCGGACTTCAATCACTGGAGCCGGCGGCCCAATACGAATCCTGACCTGCGCAAGCGACGCCACAGGACAAAACGTGACTGCAAACAGAACCGCCAGTGCAATCTTCTTCAACATGGTTGGAATCCTCCAGGGGTTTGAACCAATCCGGGATCTTATTTGCCTGACGGTTCTTCGTTGAAGGTATCAACGCGTCGCGTACAGTTCGTTGTTCGTCCTTCTCAGGCCGAGCACATTCTTCTTCTACCACCCGGGATTCCTTGAAGAATGTGCCCAATTGCTCAATCGCCCCTCACCGGAATTCAAGCCCGTTCAATCTCTTCAGCCAGCGCTTCGGCCGCCGTCACACAATCTCCTCGGTTCACATCGAGATGCGTAACCAGCCGCACTGCATCCGGCCCCACCGCAATCATCAATATTCCTCGCGCCTTCAGCCGCTCTACCAGCTTGTGCGCGTTGCGTCCGCCCGTCAGCTTGAAGATCACAATGTTCGTCTCCACCGCATCAAGTTCGATTTCAACACCATCCGTGTGCGACAGAGCCTCAGCAATGAGTCGAGCATGAGCATGGTCCTCATGCAGCCGCTTCGGCCCTAGTTCCAGTGCCATCAGCCCTGCTGCTGCCAGCACGCCCGCCTGCCGCATGCCACCGCCCAGTGCCTTGCGATACAGCCGCGCCCGCTCCATCAACTCAGCCGATCCCACCAGCATGGACCCAACCGGCGCGCCTAGCCCCTTCGAAAGGCAGAACATTACCGTGTCGAATCCCCGCGTCAGCGCCTTTACATCCGCGCCCAGCGCCACAGCCGCGTTGAATATGCGCGCTCCATCCAAATGCGTCGGCAGCTTGTGCTCCCTCGCCCCAGCCCAAATCTCCTCAACCACCGCAACCGGCGTGCTACCGCCACCAGCAAGGTTCGCCGTGTTCTCAATCTCGATCAGCCCCGTCGCCGCGCGAAACGCTCCCCGCTTTTGAATCACCGGCTCAATATGCTTCCACGTCAGGATGCCGCGCTCCGCCGCCACTGCGCGGATCAGGCAACCCGAAAACACCGCCGTCGTCGCCATCTCCCAATCCAGAATGTGCGCCCGCGATTCGGCAATCACTTCCTGCCCAGGTTGCGTGTGCAGCCGAATCGCAATCTGATTGCCCATCGTCCCGCTCGGCACAAACAGCGCGGCCTCGCGCCCAAACCTCTCCGCCGCCCGCTTCTCCAGCAGGTTCACCGTGGGGTCTTCGCCATAAACGTCATCCCCCACCTCCGCTGCCGCCATCGCCGCGCGCATCTCTGCCGACGGCCGAGTCACTGTATCCGATCGAAGATCGATTGGCGATGCCATTCCCCTCACCCTCTTGGCGTCTATGCCGTCAGAATCCGCCACACCCACCCCGCTGTTACCAGAAGAATCAGAAAATCCACGATCATCCAGACGCCGGCGTTAAACACCGATCCCCCCAACATGTTCATCGCAAGCCCCAGCCCGACAGCCACGCCAATAACCTTCGAAGCCTTCCGCTCGCGCCGCGACCCGTGGCTCCCACCTGAGCTTCGGCTGCGCACATAGCTCAGAATCCCGGCCGCCCCCAGGTACACCACAAAACCCACCGACGCGCAGAATATCGGCACGATCAAAAACGACATCCCCTCTACCCTTTCGTGCCGCGTCTTGAATACGGCCGGAATAGCGCCACGAGAATGAGCCCCTCAGCCAAAAAAAACGAATACCCAATTACCATTCCGATCATCCCTGAAAATTCCTCTTGGAGATTACCGATGATCCAAATATCAGGAATAAGCAACGCTCCAAAGACACCAAAAGCCATCGACGCCCTGCGCTCCGGACCCGCATAACGACCCAACAGATAAAGGCTGCAAAGCCGGCCAATCCAAAAGAAGAGAAAACCAATCGGGACGCAAAGCAGGAGTGCGTAGGAAATTGGCATTCTCGCGTTCTCCTCCTCGCCCCGAGATCGTCCCCTGGTCCCTCGGTCGCCCAGTCCCTATTCCCTGTACCCTGAACCCTGTCTTTACGGTATCTTGTCCATCGGCAATTCCATCACCGGGGTCCGCTTGCCGTCATGCAGTGCATACGCCCACAGCCCGTGAAAGCTGCTCCGCAGCGCCGGCTGCGCCTTCAGGAACGCGCTCATCGCCGCGATCGCCTCGGTTCGCTGTGCAGCCGGGTCCGTGATCCCCACCGAATCGTAGGTCAACCCAAGATCCGCCTTGCCCAGCGAAAGGTCCACCTGCGCCGCGTCAATCTTCCACGTCCGTTCAGTATCTTGAATCGTGTAAGGGAACACGTCCTGCGCCGACGCGCCCGTCGACGACAACTTCACCAATCCCTGCTCCTGGTTCAGCTTGTCCAGATTCGGCGACGAAAGAAAATCCACCGGAATCAAAAGCGTCCGCGCCATCTCGTAGCAATACCACGCACTCCACGCCTGCCCCGCCTTGGCCAGTTCGCGCGCCCGCGACCAGTACCAGACCCCGTCATGCCCATCGATCGCGCCCTGCCGCACCGTGAGGCCCGCCAGCTTCCACCCCGGAGGGCTGGCCGCCGAGTCCCACGCCAGAACAATCGCTATCTGCCCCGCCATCGGCGCTCCCACCGCATCGGCAAGCACCACTGCATACTTGCCCGGCGGCAGCTCGCGCATGGTGATCGTCACCGTAAGCGAGCCAGATGAATTGGAGCAGAAGAACTGAGTATCGGCTGGCGCCTTCTGCATGCTCGCGTCCAGCACATACAAGTCGCGCAACTGAACTTGCCCACCCTTCACCAGCGGTGCGGCAGCCTCCACTGCATCGCGCATCCCAGCCCACTCACCGGCTTCCGCAGGCAGCAGCGAAGACTGCAGCGCGCTGTAATCCTTTGTGAGAATCGCCATCGTCAGCCGTCCGCCCGTGCCAATCAGCACATTGCGATCGTCCGGCAGCATCGCCGCCTGCGTTATGCAACTCGCCGCCCTGGCCTGCACTCCACCAGCCCCCAGCGCCAGCGCTATCGCGCACAACTGAAACGCTTTCCGCAGCCAGCCCAGACCTGCAAATCTCTTCGGAAAAAGTGGAACATCCCGCATTGTCCCAGGATTCCTCTCTGCCGCGCAGATTCCCATTTCGTGCGTCTGCCGGCCACTGCCCGTCTTGAGCGTTTCTGGGCCACTGCTAGTCTAGTACAGTAGGCTGGGAGCCGCTGCCTCGCTTCATGCGTCCAACCACTGTTCGCCTTTGTGCTTGCAGCCGCGTCGCAGCAGCCGCATCGCCGGGAGTCGTTTCGCATGTCGAGAGCCGTTCCGCAACGCTCACCTTCATCACCGCACCGCGCCTCCCTTGCGTTCTTCGCTGCCTTGCCTTGCATTGCCCTCTTCCTCGGACCTGCGTCGATCTCCGCTTCTCAAGCCTCGCCGCGGGACTCTTCAGCAACCGTGCCAACTACGCATCCCGCGCCAACCTTCCACCAGGCCCGACACCATCTTCACCCGATTCCCAAACAGCCCCAGACTCCTGCGGACGCCGCGCCCGCACCCCAGGTCGTCGCCGCACCCGAAATGCCCCACTGGCCGGCAAACGACAAACCCGAGACTGCACGCATCGTATGGGACAGCCACGGCCTCCGCATCGAGGCCGCCAACTCAAGCCTCGCTGAAATCCTCTCAGAAGTCTCTACCCTCACCGGCGCACACGTCGACGGATTCGCCACAGATGCGCGCGTCTACGGTCAATACGGTCCCGCACCCGCCCGCGACGTCCTCTCACAGCTCCTCGATGGCACCGGCTACAACGTCATGATGATCGGCGATATCGGGGACGGCGCTCCACGCCAAATCATCCTCAGCACCCGCTCAGCCGCCAGCGCTATTCCTGCCGCACACACCACCACGGCAAACGACGACGATGCCGATGTGGACGAACCGGTCCAGCCTCAGCCATTCCCCTTGCAGCAGCCCTTGCGCGCCCCATTCAACCCCGCCACCATCCGCAACCCGCAACAGTTCCCACCGGGTCAGCAGCCCTACCCAGGCCAGCAGCCGAATCCCGGCCAACAGCCCCAGCAGCCGAATCAGCAATAGAGGTCTTATCTCAGGGCGCCGCTTCAATCGTGTCGCAAAAAATACCAAACACAATCTGCGGGCTTCACAGGTTGCGGAAAAACTCCGTTACGAGGCTTTGTAACAACGGCACGGCTTTAGCCGGGCCATAGAAGCCCATTCAATTCATCGGGCTTCAGCCCCTGCTACCTTCGCATTCACGAAAACTTCGCGAGAAAACGACCTCTTCCGCAGCCTGTTCAGCCCCTGCAAATCTCTACTTGCTCACGGCAATGCTTCTCTTGGAACCTTCGAGGGTTCCACTGCCCGCGAGCACGCCCACTCGCAGCTCACTTCGCCCCCCACTCCCACTATTGTGTGCGCGCCACCTGGAGCTCAGGTTTCATCGCCGTGCGCTTCTGCTGCGGCCTCATCATCCGGAATCCCAAACGCAAAACTCCATACGCCGTGAGCAGGCCAAAACCCGTTGACGCAACACCCGCGCAAATCAGCGCTGCCAAGTTCATCCAATCTGCCATTCCCTGTCCATCCTGCCGTTTCTCATTTTGCGCTTTGCAGCCTACGCACTGGTCCGCAGCGGCCTTCCGACGATTGTCGCAGAAGAACTCGCAAATGAATCTCAATTTGTGTTTACAAACAGAGTACCCCGCCCGCTTTGGCCCGGCAGCCTGTCACTCGTGCCCCTTCGACCTCATCGAACCCATCTCGCATTTCACATTGCGCGCTCGGCCCCGTCAGCGATAATCGTCTCTGATAGTTTGTTTCCAGAAGGTTTCAAGGAGATCATTCATGTCTGAACCCGTCATCGCGCAGAAATCCCCTATCCCCACCCCCGTCGAGGCCGGCAAGAGCTATTACTGGTGTGCCTGTGGCAAGAGTGCCAATCAACCCTTCTGCGACGGCTCTCACGCCGGCTCTGACTTCACCCCCCTCAAATTCGAAGCCACCGAGACCAAGACCGTCTACTTGTGCGGCTGCAAGCACACCAAAAACCCGCCCTTCTGTGACGGAACCCACAAGTCCCTCTAGCTCGCCGGTCTCTTGCCCTTACCCGGAGAAAGCTCGCCGGGCCATCACGAATCTCGCGCAGTAGGCGCCGTGTTAGTTAGCCCCGCGCTTCAGCGTGGGGTTGACGCAACCACGATTGAACTCGGAGTCCCTTAGGGCCGGCGCTAACAAAACCCCCTCGTTCGCTTCCGCCACCTCGCCGTATATCATGGTGAGGAAGGTGGTCTCTTCCTCATGCCACGATCGCGTCGCGCGAGTCGCCCGCGATCTCATCGGCTCCACTGATTCTCACCATGGCCATTACGCACATCTCGGTGCGGGGAGCGCGCCAGCATAATCTGCGCGACATCAACGTGCGCATTCCCCGCAACACCCTCACCGTGGTCACCGGTCTCTCAGGCTCCGGCAAGAGCTCGCTCGCCTTCGACACCATATACGCCGAGGGCCAGCGCCGCTATGTCGAAACCCTATCCGCCTACGCCCGACAGTTCCTCGACCAGATAGAACGCCCCGATGTCGACTCCATCGAAGGCCTCTCGCCCGCCATCTCCATCGAGCAGAAGACCACCAGCCGCAGCCCCCGTTCAACCGTCGGCACCATCACCGAGATCTACGACTACCTGCGCCTGCTCTACGCCTCCATCGGTACGCCCCACTGCCCCAACTGCGGCCGCCCCATCGCCCGCCAGACCGCCGACCAGATCGTTCAGCGCATCATCGAGCTCGGCAATGGTGAACGCGTAACCGTAATGGCTCCCATCGTCCGCGGTCGTAAGGGCGAATTCAAAGACCTCCTCGACCAGCTCGATCAGCAGGGCTTCCGCGCCCGCATCGATGGCGAAGTCCACGACCTCGCCGAGCCGCCCGCCCTCGATCGCCGCAAGAACCACGCCATCGAAGCCATCGTCGACCGCATCCTACTCAAACCCTCCGAATCCGCCTCGATTGCAACTCCGGCTGCCCCATCCTTAACAAATGCGGGTGCCCCATCCTATCCGCGCACCTCAGCGGATAGGATGGGAATCAAGGAACCCCCATCCGCCTCCGGCAAACCCTCCGTCGAAAAACGACTCGAAGCTGCTGTCCAGAAAGCTCTCCAACTCGCTAACGGCCTCGTCCTCGTCGCCAGTGCCGGAGGTGCCGAGCAGCTCTTCTCCTCATCCATGGCCTGTCCCGACTGCGGCCTCGACGTCCCCAAGCTCGAGCCGCGCAGCTTCTCCTTCAACTCCACATTCGGCGCATGTCCCGAATGCCACGGCCTCGGCTCGCTCTACGACTTCGACCCCGCCAAGGTCATTACCGACTGGTCAAAGCCCCTCCTCGACGGCGGCCTCGGCCCCGGCTCCGCCTCCCAATACCTCCTCAAGCTCATCCACCTCGCCGCAGAGCGCTACCAGATCAATCTCAAGCTCCCCTTCGAAGATCTGCCGCCCAAACACCAGCACATCCTCGTCTACGGCCCGCCCAAGGGCGAGGGCCCGCGCACCGGCTTCCACGGCATCCTCGCTTACTTGCGCGACTCCACTGACGAAGCCCGCAGCGACGGCTACCGCGAATACATGATGAACTTCATGTCCGCAACGCCCTGCCCCGTCTGCCGCGGCAAGCGCCTGCGCCCTGAGTCCCTCGCTGTCAAAATCGGCGGCCTATCCATCACCGACTTCACCGCACTCCCGCTCAACCGTGCGCTCTCCGCCGCCATCAATCTCAAATTCAACGCCCGCGAGGCCCTCGTTGCCGATCGCATCCAGCGCGAAATCGTCGAACGCCTCGAATTCCTCTGCGCCGTCGGCCTCACCTATCTCTCGCTCGATCGCAACGCCGCCACGCTCTCCGGCGGCGAAGGCCAGCGCATCCGCCTCGCCACCCAAATCGGCTCACGCCTCCGGGGCGTCCTTTACGTCCTCGATGAGCCTTCCATCGGCCTCCACCAGCGCGACAACAATCGCCTCATCGAAGCCCTCATCCGCCTCCGCGACCTCGGCAACACTGTCCTCGTCGTCGAACACGACGAAGACACCATCCGCCACGCCGATTATGTTCTCGACCTCGGCCCCGGCGCGGGCCGCCTTGGCGGATATGTCGTCGCCCAGGGCACACCCGCTGAAATCATGGCCTGCCCCGAATCGCTCACCGGCCGCTACCTTTCCGGAATGGCCCCCATGCTCCAACGCGTCCATCCGCGCAAGCTCACCGGCAAGTGGCTCACCGTCACCGGCGCGCGCGAGCACAATCTCCAGGACCTCACCATCCGCATTCCGCTCGGTGTCATGACCGTCGTCACCGGCGTCTCCGGCAGCGGAAAAAGCACCCTCATCAACGACATCCTCTACCGCTCGCTCGCCAAATCCATCTATGGCTCGCGCGAAGAGCCCGGCTCCCACGACGAGCTAACCGGCGCAGAGCAAATCGACAAGGTTATCCGCATCGACCAGTCCCCCATCGGCCGCACCCCGCGTTCCAACCCCGCCACCTACACTCAGGTCTTCTCGCCACTCCGCGACCTCTTCGCCATGCTTCCCGAAGCCCGCGAGCGCGGATACAAGCCCGGCCGCTTCAGCTTCAACGTGACAGGTGGAAGATGTGAAACCTGCCAGGGCGACGGCCAGCGCCGTATCGAAATGAACTTCATGCCCGATGTCTACGTACAGTGCGAAGTGTGCAACGGCCGCCGCTACAACCAGGAAACTCTCGCCGTCAAATTCAAGGGCCACTCAATCGCCGACGTCCTCGACCTCACCATCGAAGACGCGCTCACCCTGCTTGAAGATGTACCCACCGTCCGCCAGAAGCTACAAACCCTCGTCGATGTCGGCCTCGGCTACGTGCACCTCGGCCAGTCCGCCACCACGCTTTCAGGCGGCGAAGCCCAGCGCATGAAGCTGGCCCGCGAACTCAGCAAGCGCCAAACCGGCCGCACACTCTATCTTCTCGACGAGCCCACAACAGGCCTCCACTTCGACGACGTCCGCAAGCTCCTCGAAGTCCTCCACCGCCTCGCCGACCTAGGCAACTCCGTCATCATCATTGAGCACAACCTCGACGTCATCCGCAACGCCGACTGGATCCTCGACCTCGGTCCCGAAGGCGGCGAAGATGGCGGCCGCGTCGTCGCCCATGGCCGCCCCGCAAAAGTTGCCGCCACCCCCGGCTCATACACCGGCCAGTTCCTCCGCCGCTACTACACCAGCACCAACGGCCGCCTTGAGGTCGTCGATGCAGCCGCCGTCGATCCGGAAGAAGAGTTCGTCTCCAACTCAGAAAACATCCCCGCCAACCCGACCAGACCAACGTCCAAGTCCGCAAAAGCCAAGCCCGCAAAAGACCCCAACGCTGCCCCTCGCGGCCCCCGCAAGAAGAAGACAGGTATCGCATGACCGGTCGCGACGAGCACGACCCCATCGACAAATTAGACCAGCACAACGATGACCGAACTGGCCTGCCCCTGCCCACCAGCGCTGCCCCCAGCGCTGAAGTTGCCAATGCGGGTCCGCTCCCCGCATCGCCCGTTGAAGAACTCCACGCCGACCCTGCCTTTTACTTCCCCGCCATCCCCATCGCACCCGCCAGAGCCATCAGCGCCCCAGCGAGCCGCGCGCTTGCATCCGGCGACGATCTCCTCGACTATGTCCGCGACCCCCCCCGCCAGCCATCACCGAAACCCGCCCATCGCATTGCGCTCCCCGATGACCTCGACCCTGAGCTTTTCATAAAGCCACTGCCACCCGCGCCGAATCGCCCCGTCTCTCCACCTCTTTCAGCTATCACACGCGCCGATCGCCTCACCGAATCCCTTCGCCCCGAGCCGTCCGAGGCAGACTCCCCATTCGAACAATACCCCGCGCCCGACTTCCCCATCACGCCGTTCGCGCCATTCAACGCACCTCTCCATGCGGAAGGAGTCCAGGATCAATCGACACCGCCGGGTGCCCCATCTTTTCCGCGGGCTCCTCTAAGAGAAAATGTGGAATGGGTGGGAATTGACGCCCCCAACTTCCGCCTCCAGCCCGAGCCCGTAACCCGCATCCCAAACTTCGGCCACCTCGGCATCCTCCTTGCTATCGCGTCCATCGGCTTCGTCATCGCCGGCCTGGTCGTTCGCCTCGTCTTCCACTTCCATCTTTGGGGCGTCACGACGATTGCCCAAGCCACCGACAACATCCACTACACGCTCTTAAGCATGGCCGTTCTCTACGTCTCTTCCTTCGCCATAGCATTCTTCTTCTTCCCGCGCCTCTGGGAAAGGCCCTTCTTCGCCGCTCTGCAATGGAACGCTCCCTCCGCTCGACGTCACTTCTGGCTGCTCTTCAGCGGCGCCGCCTTCTGCTTCGTCCTCGCCATGGTCGACGAGCTCATCATTCCCGGCCCCACCAACGCCCCCATCGACAAGATGTTCTCCAACACCTCCGCCGCCTGGCTCCTCTTCGCCTTCGGCGTCACCGTCGCGCCCTTCTTTGAAGAGATGACCTTCCGCGGCTTCCTTCTCCCCGCCCTCTGCACCGCTATCGATTGGGGCGTGAGCAAACGTAACCATCAGCCTCCGCCGCCCCTCGGTCCCAACGGCTACCCCCAGTGGTCCCTTCCCGCCATGATCGTCGGCTCGTTGCTTACCAGCCTTCCCTTCGCCGCCATGCACGCCGACCAGATCGCCCACTCCATCGGCCCGCTCATCCTCCTCTACTGCGTCAGCCTCGTCCTTTGCTTCGCTCGCCTCGCCACGCGCTCCCTCGCCGCCAGCACCCTCCTCCACGCCACCTACAACTTCCTCCTCTTCTTCATGATGCTCGTAGGCACCGGCGGCTTCAAACACCTCGACAAGATGTAGAAGTTTTTGCCGCTCGAACACTGGAGAAAGAGAGGATAATGGGTGGCAAATGGATATACCTGACTATCAATCCCTTATGCTCCCCGTTCTTGTTGCGTCCTCAAACGGAGAGGTCCGAATTGGCTCAGTTGTCGAGGATCTTGCCGACCAGATGAATCTTGGAGCAGAGGAGCGAAACGAACTTCTGCCGTCCGGCAAGCAAACGGTATTCAGCAATCGGGTTCATTGGGCGAAGTCCTACCTAAGCAAAGCCGGACTCGTCGAACTGACACGCAGAGGACATTTCAAGATCACAGATCGCGGCCGCTCCGTTTTGGAATCCGAACCCGCACAAATTGACACAAAATTCCTCATGCGGTTCGATGAGTTTCGCCAGTTCAGAGAGAAATCGAACGCGCCTGCAGAAGAAGGCACAGAACCAAGTTCCCATCCGTTGACGCACCAGCGCCATACACCGGACGAGGTAATGCGGTCCGCACACAAACAGATCGAAACTGCACTGGCACTGGAACTCTTGGACCGGGTCAGAAGCGCCCCACCCGACTTCTTTGAGCGATTGATTGTGAATCTGCTTCTCAGCATGGGATACGGCGGAACAAGAGCTGATCGGTCAGGTCGTACTCTGGGTAGGTCAGGCGACGGCGGAGTGGACGGAGTCATCGATCAAGATGCCCTCGGACTTGACCGCGTCTACGTTCAGGCAAAGAGATACGCCGACGGAAATAACATTGGACCTGGCGCGATCCGGGATTTTTTCGGCAGCCTCGACCGCCACAAGGCGACAAAGGGGCTCTTTGTAACCACCTCGGCCTTTTCGGGGGCGGCCAGAGAGACCGCGGAATTCCTAAGCAAGCGAATAGTTCTAATCGGCGGCGACCAACTCGCCTCGTTGATGGTTCTCCACAACGTCGGATGCAGAATTGAGGAAACCTTGCACATCAAGAGGATTGACGAGGAGTTCTTTGAAGTATAGGTAAGAATCCGCCTGAAAATGCACTTTGCCTTAGCCCTAGCGTGACTCGCACTTTACAATCGAAATCGATGGCCGCTCCTACAAATAGAGAACAACTCCTCGCCCACCTCGCCCGCCTCAGCTTCCGCCTCGGCACCTTCACCCTCGCCTCCGGCGCCACCAGCGACTACTACATCGACTGCCGCACCACCACGCTCCACGCCGAGGGCGGCCGACTCACCGGCCATGCCATCCTTGAGCTTCTCGAAGCTAACAACATTCAGGCTGATGCCGTCGGCGGCCTCACCATGGGCGCTGATCCCATCGTCTCCAACGTCGCCACCGCCAGCGCTCAAAGAGCGATCGACAGAGCCGCCCTCACCAACCCCGCCGGCCCAAGCAAAGATGGCCTCATCCACGGCTTCCTCGTTCGCAAAGCCGAGAAGACCCACGGCACCGGCCGTCGCATCGAGGGCTTCTGCCAGCCAGGCGCACGCGTCATCATCGTCGACGACGTCTGCACTACCGGCGGCTCCACCATCACCGCCATTGAAGCCGCGCGCGATGCCGGCATGATCATCGCCGCTGTCGTCTGCATCGTCGAGCGCCAGGAAGCAAACGGCCGCCCCGCCGTCGAAGCCGCCGCCGCAGGCGCTCCCTTTCTATCCCTCTTCACCGCCAACGACGTCCGCGCCGAAAAAATCACGCAGTCCGCGTCGCAGCCGTATCAATAGCAATCGCAATCCCCATCGCGTAAACCCCTTCAATCAACTTCAAACGGATCCCTTCGAGATCAGCGATGAGAACTATGCGTCTCATCAAACCAACTACCGCTCTGCACAACGGGATCAAGGTCGCCTCCGTCGTTCCGCTGCTGGGCATCGTGACGCCGCTCAGCCTCTTCTTTCCGTTGACGCACCGCTTCCTCGAACCTGCCCCAGGCATCCGTGGTCCTTCTGTTCATTCGGTTCTGCCCCTGACGCGCCGCACTGGTGGCAGGGCCCATGGCTCCCTCGGCCCTCGCTTTCGCCTGTTGCCTGAGTGCTTCCAATTGTGCGTTCGTGTCCCCTGTCCATTCACCGAACTGCCCCTCGGCGCGCCCCGCAACATCGTCGGTCGTTCCGAGCATTTGATAGTTGTGCATATATCTCCCTCCGGGGAGCGTGCGGCTCCGTTCCCGCGTCAGGTTTCATAGAGCAACCCGGGGGCCGATTTAGCCGAATGTTCTCAACCCTATGAGAAATAATGCTTTGACGGCCTTCGCCTCCCCCCAAAAGTCCGCCCCTGACCGTGTAATTCTTACCCGCACTGGAAGATTTAACACGAATGCCCCGCGCCCCATCCATTCCGCGTCTTCTGCGGAATGGGTGGGATACGATATCGCCGAACGCCCCCTACTGCACAAACGTCGTAATGCTCTGCGCCGGCAGCGAATACACAAACGCGTTCCCCGTCACGCTTACCGCCGCCTGTTGCCCCACTGCCGTCGTCGCCGTCGTCTGAAACGGCGTCATCGAGCTCACTGTCCCATTACTGATCTGGAAGTTCAGGCTCTCGCTCGACAAATTCGTGTTGATCGCCACAATCACATAATGCCCGTTGCCCGTGTACGCCGAAACATAAACTCCGCTCACCGGCGTTGCCGCTGCATTCGCGCGCACATACCCCGGCCGCACAAACCGCGAATACTGCGCAATCGCATCGCCAAACCACGTTGGCGCTCCAGTCGTGTCCAGCAGCCCGCTGTAGTAGCCATTCCCCACCGAGTTCACCAGCCACCAGTAAACATACGCGTTGTACTGCCCCGTCACCATCGAGTTATGAATCTCTGTCGCCGCGTTCAGCGCGTCGGCCATGCTCTGCGTCGTCGTCTCGCCACTGGCCAGGTTCACCGTGTGCTCCGTCATCCACACATCTTTCTTCAGTGTTTCTGCCAGTGGGTAATACGGCGGCGAAACTCCATAAATATGCCCCCCCACAATTGAAACCAGCGGCGCCGCGTTCGCGTCATTCAACGTCGGGTCCGATTCATCGAAGTTAAAACTGTCCGACTCCGGCATGATCAGCTTCGTGGTCAGCGTCGACGCATTTCCCGCCACCCATGTGTCCATCTGCGCCCCCGTCCACAGGCACGACTCATAGCAGCCCGCCGCCGTTGGCCCGCCGCCTCCGCACGGATCAAAGTCCGGCTCGTTCTGCATCGAAATTCCATACAGATTCACGCCCTGCGCAGTGGCGTAATTCACATAAGCCTCAAGGTAGCTGGCATAATCCGCATAGTTCGCTGGATTCAGCGAACCCGTGTTCACGCTGTTGTCGCTCTTCATGCTCGCGGGCGGTGACCACGGCGTCGCAAACACGATCGCCCCCATCGCCTGCGCCGCCTTGCCGTTGGTCAATTCCGCAGTCCATTGCGTCGTATCCGCCGTCATGTTGGCCGTGTTCCAAGTCGTCGGTGCAATCCGCAGTCGCATGATCGTCAGCCCCAGGTCCCCGGTGCCATTTCCATAGAGCGTGTTGATCTGGCTCTGCGGCATCACCCCGCTCCACGCCTCCGATCCGCCAAACCCGCGAATCGTCTGGTACGTTGTGCCAAAGTCCACTGCCGTCGCCGTCCCTGTCGGCGTGGGGTTCGGTGTCGGCGTCGGATTCGGGCTTGTCCCGCCCCCTCCGCATCCCGCCATTCCCAAAACCGCCCCCATCACCACCGCTACACTTGCCCGCCTATGCACCCGCTGATTCAACATCCCATCCTCCTGAGATTTGGCGCCCGTTTCCATGGCCCCTGGGCGTCGCGCTTTTCAAACGTCGCGACTGCCCTCATCTTCTCGCGGAGGCATAGTAAATCAATTTACTTAGTGTCGGCAACCGAATACGGCAACCCCTTTTCGCATTCGCCCAATGATCTTCGGCTCCAGGGACATCGTTCGATCACACTCCAGCCAACTGCCCCTGCACTACCGAGAGAAGCCGCAGCCTGTGCACTCGAATCCTCTCCTTGTAACTGATCAGGCCGAGAGCCCTGAATCGGTTCATGAAGTAGCTCACGCGGGACCGCGTGGTGCCGACCATCTCCGCAAGTGTCTCCTGCGTAATTGGAGGAATCATCGCATGAGCCTCCTCCGGGTTCCCAATTTCCGCCATCAACAGGAGTGTCCGCGCCAGCCGCTTCTCGCTCGAGCTGAATATCTGATCCACTAGATCAGCCTGGGTTCGCCTGCTGCGGCCAAGCAAATACGCCAGAAAATGGTCGTAGAACTTATGCTCCTGATGCATCACTCGAAGCATGTCGTCCTTCTTGATCCTGAGTGCTGTGCATCGAACCACCGCCATCGCTGTCGCTGCGCGCACTCCACTCCCGTTCCCCAGCGACTCTTCTCCGAAAAAATCTCCGGGGGAAAGAAGTGAGAGCGTGGCTTGTTTCCCATTCGCTGAAAGAACGCTCAACTTCACGCGGCCCTTCTGAAGATAGAAAACACTGTCTGCCGGATCATCCTGGGCGAAAAACGACTCACCCCGATCCAATTCGACTATTCTTCGGCCAAGCCCAACGCTCAATAAAAAGGCGGCAGAATCAAACAGCTCTTCGCTCCTCACGTCCATAACATTACCTCCTCAGTTCGGTTAGTACGGTTTTGTGGATTCATTCTGGGGAAGCTTCCACAATGGATTTAGAGTGTGCATGGTCGCGCATCGATCAAAGCGCAAAATCCCATGATTGAGAGGCCTTCAGGAACCTGCCTCCTAAACCCGTTCTGCATTCGGACACAACCCCTCCTGTCCCCGGCGACCGGTCCTTGTCGCAAAGGGGTAGAAGATGTCCCCGGCGACAGTGCTTCGTCGCCGCAGTGCCTCAGTTGTGCTGGAATGAACATCGAGAAGCGGGCTACAGGCCACGGACGATTGCAATCGAGAGTCTCGACGGCAATTCATGAAACACGGCCTGACTGCCACTGCTGCAGGCGCAGCACCTACCGGAAATCTTCGCTGAATCGTACCTTCACAGCACCGCGCGGCGTCCGGTGATCAGCTGAATCAGCAACACGATCAGCGCCACGACCAGCAGCAGGTGAATCAGGCCTCCCGCGATATGGAGGCTGAAACCGAGCAACCACAAAATCAGAATGATCACAAAAATTGTCCAAAGCATAACTCCTCCTTCTTTTGGTTGCGGAGACAAGAGCATTACAGACTGATAGCTCTTGCCCCCGCATGGTTGTGCAGGGATCTCGTCAAGCTCCTGCGTGTGATTGAAGTCGACTGCGTCCCGGTGCTCCAGGCCCCAAACTATTCCGCGTTATGCGCCTGCTCCTTCGCGTTTCTCACTGCATCAAGAAACGGTCGCGCTTGCGGAGGAGGAGCCACATCGCCCATCAGAATGCGGCGTGTAGAAATCTCATGCCCATACATCGCCTCAGTGGAATCGTCGTCCCGCCGAATCGCTGCTCCATTCAATGTCACGCCCGCAAAGATTCCCCTGGCGCGCGAATACGTCAGTATCTCGGCATTCATCTTCCAGTCGGTATCCGCGGAGGCATGACGCCCAACCGGGCCCGCAGCCGCCGATGCATCGGCGCCAATCTCAAACTTGCTGTTCATCAGCCGCTCCATGCCCTTGTCGCCCTGAATCACCATCACAAGGTCGATGCCTTCCACACCGATCTGCAACCCCCAGCTGCCGCCGGTGATTGCGAAGAATGCCGGTGCACTCCAGCCATGCGCCGTACGGCATGTCGCAACGCCTCGGCCATTTTCCGCGCCAACAACAAAGCCGCCCTTCAAAAGATGCGGCACTACAGCAATGCACTTGGCGTGCTCCAGTACCTCTTCTGGAATGCCCTTGTCTGGCGCAGCCATAATCTCGCGCATCACCGCTCCTGCATGTTCCAACCGGTCCTCGGTTGCTTCACGCGTCGTTTCCGCCCAGGCAACCCCGGTCAAACTCAGGAACAACGCAAACAGAATGAATCTCTTCATCTCTCGTCTCCTTTTTTTACTCGCTGATTTTTGGGTGGGTCGCGGTTCTCGCGACCCAATAGGAACGCATCACTTCGCTATCAGCGCTGGTAGCTGTGCGTCTTCTCAACCTCACCGCCGCTCTGGTGCACAGGATCGAGGTCGCCTCCGTCTTTCATCTGCTGGGCTTGACGCCGGCGCTCGGCTTCCTCTTTCGCCTCGCTGGCCGAATCCTGGACCATCTCCCAGGCCTTCTTGCCCTGCGACTTCACTTGGCTCTGTCCTTCGCGCACCGCTTCCTTCGCGGTGCCCAGCGCTTTCTCAGCCTTTCCTTTCACCTGTTGCCCAAGCCCTTCCAGTTGGACCTTCGTGTCGCCTGTCCATTCGCCTGCTTGGCGCTTCATGCGCCCGGCGACATCATCGATCGTTCCCTTCACTTGATGCTTGTTCATTTTTTCCTCCGGGGGGATGTCAGGCTACGCTCTGCCTGCGGTTTCTGTCGCAACTAAATAGCCATTTAGAAAGAACTGCCCGCAACTCAATAAAACCAAAGCAGTCCAGTCCTGTTGGATGTCGAGCACGCTCTCCGGGTTGACCGTGTAATTCTTACCTGCTTAAGGTAAGAAGCACTCTCTTCTAACCCAAGCGCCCGCTCTCCCAGGCAACCCGGTAATCTATTCATTGGTTTAACCACTGCCCATCACCAGCTTGACTGCCGTCGAAACCCATGGATCTGCACCAGAAAATCCGCACGCTCCCCACCCAGCCCGGCGTCTACCTCTACAAAAACGCCGAGGGTGAGGTCATCTACGTCGGCAAGGCCAACAACCTTCGCTCCCGCGTGCGGTCTTACCTGCTTGAGGCCTCACAGGCCAACGCAAAAACCGGCTCCCTCATGCGCGAGGCCGTTGACCTCGACTACATCCTTGTAGCCAATGAACACGAAGCCCTCGCGCTCGAAAACAACCTCATCAAGCAGCGCCATCCTCGCTTCAACATCCTGCTCCGCGACGACAAGACCTACCCCTACGTCAAGCTCACCCTCGCCGACCGCTATCCCAAAGTCTTCGTCACGCGTCGCCTGCGCAAAGACGGTTCTGCCTACTACGGCCCTTACTTTCCCGGCAACCTCGCTTACCGCATCGTCGAGCTCATCCATCGCAGCTTTCTCATTCCCAGTTGCAAGGTCGATCTCTCGCGCTACCATCCCCGCGCCTGTCTCCAGTACTACATCCACCGCTGCCTCGGCCCCTGCGTCGAAGGCTTCACCACCCCCGAGGCCTACGCCCAGGCCGTCCGCGACGCACAACTCTTCCTCGAGGGCCGCGCCGCAGACCTCGAACGCACGCTCACTGCACGCATGATCGCCGCCGCCGAATCACAGCTATTCGAAGCCGCCGCCCGTCTCCGCGACCAGCTCTCAACCGTCCATCAACTCCAGGAAAAGCAGCGCGTCGCCACCGCCGAAATGAGCGACGACGCCGATGTCTTTGGCTATCACTTTGAAGCCGGCTCCCTCGCCGTCAATCTCTTCCACGTCCGCGAAGGCAAGATCGTGGACCGCCGCGAATTCTTCTGGGACGACCTGCCCGAACTACTCGAAGCCGTACAGGATGAATCGTCCGATCAACAACCCGACAACCAACACCCGATACCCAACAACCAATCCACCCCCCACGAAGCCCTCTCCGCCCTCCTCAAGCAGCTCTACATCGACCAGCACTACGTCCCCCGCACCATCCTCGTCCCCATCGACTTCGCAGACCGCGACGCCCTCGCCGCCCTCCTCACCGAACGCACCGGCCATCGCATCGAAATCGCTGTCCCTCAGCGCGGAGAAAAGCGCTCCCTCGTCGACCTAGCCGGCCAAAACGCAAAGCAGTCCTACATCCAGCGCTTCCGCATCCTCGAGCCATCGCGCAAGGCCATCCAGGAATCGCTCGCCGACACGCTGATGCTCCCCGAACTGCCTCGCCGCATCGAGTGCTTCGACATCTCACACATCCAGGGCGCTGAAACCGTCGCCTCCCTCGTCGTCTGGGAAGACGGCAAGATGAACAAGCAGCTCTATCGCAAATTCCAAATCAAAACCGTCGAAGGAGTCGACGACTTCGCCTCCATGCGCGAGGTTGTCTACCGCCGCTATCGCCGCCTCCTCGAAAAAATCAACGACGAGAACCCCGGCAACGCCGCATCACCCGCGACCAGCTCCGACCCTGAGGGTGCCCTATCCTATCCGCGTTCTGTGCGGATAGGGTGGGAGTCAACAAGGCCCAACGATTCAATTGGGCCGGGTGCCCGAGGTCTGGACTCTCAGATCTCCGAGCCGACGAACCTCGATCCCGCCTTGCCGGTTTTGAAAGGGCACGACTTCAGTCGTGCCGACAACGGCCCACATTCAACGTCCGGGGCTTTAGCCCCTGAGGGACGCACTTCCAAATCGCACTCCGCCCCTCATTCCCGCACCGACAAAGAACCCTCCACCCTGCCCTCCCTAATCCTCATCGATGGCGGCCTCGGCCAGCTCCACGCCGCCGCCGACGCTCTCGAAGAGCTCGGCCTCACCTCCCAACCCCTCGCCTCCATCGCCAAGAAGGAAGAGATCATCTACCTCTACGGCCAGGAAGACGACCCCATCGTCCTCGACCGCCGCTCGCCCGTCCTCCATCTCATCCAGGTCATCCGCGACGAGAGCCACCGCTTCGCCGTCGGCTACCACCGCCAGCGCCGCGCCATGCGCGACCGCGACTCCGAGCTGAATAACATTCCCGGCGTAGGCCCGCAAACTCGCCAGCGCCTACTCACCCACTTCGGCTCCCTCCGCGACATCCAGAACGCCACCGCCGAATCCCTCGCCGCCGTCCTCCCACGAAAAACCGCCAACGCCGTCTGGCGGCATTTTCATGCGGCATCGACGACCCCGCCAAAAGCGTAAAATTTCAAGCATGGAAGACTACGACGAATTGACCGAACAGCAGTGCGAAGCAGCCGCGAATTTCCTCAGCGAAGACTCTGCCGATTTCGCCGAACTCTATGCGCGCGCCGAGGAAATCAGCGCCAAGAGGTGGACCATACATCTAGAAGCCTCTCGACGTCTGGCCGCTATGGGCGGCACCATGCCCGACCTCGAATACATTCGCCGCCTCCGCGTCGACGAGTAGTAATCCATCGCGACCCGCCGACATTAGACAAAAACATTGAGGCCCTCCGGAACCACTTACAACGGAACATGCCTGCACCCTATCCATTTTCGGAAACCCTCGCCCGACTCGATGCGATCGATACGTGGCTTAAGTCTGCCGGGTTTGATTCGCGAGACCGTTTTTGGCGATACAGAGGCAATATCCGAGCCATGATCGAGATCCAATCAAGCGGCGGAATGGAGGCGCTTGACAACATCTCGCCAGAAAGATCCAGAGAAATCGTCTGGAGTTACGTTGAAGCCGATGAATTCGTTAGGGCTGTTGATTCGCTACTGACATGTCTCCCAAAAGAAATCCTGCAGAAACAACTTGCAAAGGCCCTTAAGGGCCCAGCAGACCTGGCCCTCGAAAGCCAAAGAAATAGCCACGGACGGAACTTTATGTTCGAGCTTGTGATTGGAGGAAGACTAGCCGCCGCAAGCCTCCTTCCGTCATTTGATCGTGGCCCCGATTTGGAATTCTCCTTCGCCGGCTTGCGAGTTGCAGTGCAGTGCAAGCGGCCACTTTCAGAATCCGGACTGGGGGGGACGATCAAGAAGGCGGTCTCGCAACTTAAGAAAGATAAGGCCGATTTAAGCCTAGTCGCGGTGTCGGTGTCGCGGCTAATGAATCCAGGCGGGCTGGACACCATTCCAGAGGTGGAACGTCCCGAGACGGCGCACCAATATCTGAATGAGCGCGTCAGACAGATCGCATTTAGCACAAGGCGCTTCTGGCACGGAAAGATAGATCGCGCCGGAATCCTATTCTATGCATTTACGCCAATTCGCTGGATGCAGGGGAAGGGACATTACGGTCAGATAATGGAGCGCTGCGAAGTTCTTTCCCCTGTCACAAAAGGCGAGCCGACAGAGACCCTGTTGAAAAGTTTGGCCCAGACCATCGGAGCCTGACAACCAACCGACAGGCACTCGCCGCCTCGCAAGGGGTTCCAAGTACCTCAGCAATTCTTCAATGGGTACCCCATCTCACGAACCTCGACCGACGTTGCTTCGAAGAATCGAGTCTAGTGTTTTCTATATAAAATATCGTATAATTCCCAAAGCGAGGGCAACATGCGCAATCCGCTGGTCGAAATCGCTTGTGAACGCGACTCCAAGGAAGCTCTCAGTGCATTCCCCGCGGAAGTCAAAGAACGACCAGATGACCACCAAGCCCACTCACATCACGAAAGGCGACATATTCGACGACCTCGGCTTCACGCGCGCCGAGGCCTCGGCTCTGAAAATCAAAGCTGACCTGCTCGACGCGATCCTGCGTGAGATCGAAAAGCACGGATACACCCAGCGTCAGCTTGTGGACCTTCTCGACGAGTACCAGCCCTCCGTCAGCAACCTGCTCCAGGGCAAGATTGCCAAAGTGAGCATCGAGAAACTGCTCTACTACTCCAGCCGCCTCAACCTTCGAGTCACTCTTTCGACCGAAGTTCGTAAACAGCCGAGGACCGTCCGCAAGCCGATTCCATCGCGCTCAGGCAGGAAACTTGCAGCTGCATCCGTGTAACGAGGAACCTCAAAATGTCCCTTAAAACAACCCTCTGGGATCCCACCAAATACCTCGATAGTCCCGAGTCCATCGCCGCCTATCTTCAGGCCGCGTTTGAGGACGGCGACCCATCCCTCATCGCCACCGCCCTCGCTGACATTGGCCGCGCCATCGCCCAGCTTTAGACAATTAAGCCAGCTTCCCCACCAAAGGCGGCAGCCGCACCGCAGGCGCCCGCCCGCGCCCCCCCCCGCACCTGTGCATTTCTGCACAGCACACCCTACCCAACCTGTTGGATGCTGAAGCTGACCCACGAAGCAGGAGCTACCACGCTCCCCGCTCGGGCCTGCACCGATCTGCCTGCACGCACCGGCCCGGACTAACCAGCCCGGCCAGATCAAAGGACCATCATGAAAATCTCTCATCTGCTCGTTGCCGCCGTGGTTCTGTTCACCCTCGCTCCCGTCTACGCTTGCAAAGACTTCGGCGCCAAATCCCCCGACGTATCTGACGCTGTCCGCAAGTCCCTCGATCAGCAGGGCCTCAAGGATGTCACCGTCTCTCAGGATCGCGACAAAGGAATCGTCACCCTCGGCGGTACGGTCGCCTCTGACCAGCAGAAAACCCAGGCCGAATCCATTACCAACTCACTCGCCGGCGGACAGGTCGTCGCCGACCAGATCGCCGTCGTCGCTCCCGGCACAGGCAAGGAAGTCGGTGCCATCAACTCCGACCTCGATCAGGGCATTGAGAAGAATCTCGACGCCGCGCTCATCCAGAACAACATGCACAAAGACATCTCCTACGCGGTCAAGAATGGCGTCGTCACCCTCAGCGGCGAGGTCGACTCCGACTCAGAGCGCACCAGTGCTGAATCCATCGCCGGCGCCGTACCCAACGTGCATCAGGTCGTAAACGTCCTCCAGGTCACCAAGAATCGCAAAGCCAGCTCAGGCCTCTAGAAATCACCAGCCCCTCAACCGCACTTCGGAGAAAATACCCATGTCCAACCCGTCTGCAACCCTCCTCCATCTCGAAGACTCCCTCCGCACCGTCATCGATTGCCTCATCGACAGCCAGACTGGCCTGAGGAAGATTGGCGAGGAACTCAAGGACCCCACGCTCAAGCTCTACTTCCTCGATGAATCCCTTGTCCGCGCCGAATTCCGCGGCGCCCTCGAATCCATCCTTCATCACGAAGGTGTCCACGACATCGCTGAGAAGGGATCCGTCTCCGCCACTCTCAATCGCGCATGGGCCGAGTTTAAAGCCAAACTCGACGGCGGCGATTACTCCCTCCTTGAGACAGCAGAGCAGGACCAGCACGCGGCTATCAAGGCCTACACCCACGCCCTCAATCAGGAACTCCCTTTCCCCGTGCGCCAGACCATCCTCGCCCAGGCCGCTCGCATCCAGCTCTTCCACGATTACGTCCTGGCTGTCCGCCAACTCAAAAACGCCGCCGCCGCCGACTGATATCCAACCTGCTCGATCCGACGCCGCCCCGACCCGAGCCGAAGGCAGCCCGCCCCACCGCCCCTCCGCCCCGGTGCTATCCTTTCCCCATGAAGCGTCGGCAGTTGTTTCTCTTACTTGCTCTCTGCCTCGCGGCCGTTGCCACAGCCTCTGCCCAGTTGTCCGCCCAGCAGCCCCCTCACCCCAGCCGCCCAGCCTATGACGGCGCCGACGCCCTCAATGCCCCCTTGCGCATCTACGTCGATCAGGATTGCCACATCCTCCCCGATCCCCTCCATCCCCTCCCCGGCCAGAAGCAAAAACCCTATCGCGATGGTGCCATCTGCTACGTCGAGGGCCAGCACACCAGCCTGCATCGCGAAGAGCGCATTGACAGTAATCAACTCCTTCGCTGGGACGTCAGCGTCATCGAGCAAACATTCCAGCTCACCAACATCGCCGATCGCGAAGCTATCTTCGTCGTCTCATACCCCGTCGAGAAGCCCTGGTTCATCGACTCTGACCCCCAGCCCGTCCGCTACGACGGCAACAACGCCATCTTCCTCGTCCATGTGCGGCCCGGCGAGCGAGTCGGTCTCCATGTCGGTCGCCGCATCATGAAACCACTTAAATCGAAGACTTTATAGACCCAATCCCGTACCACCCCAATTCGCGTTCATTCGTTCTACTCCGTCCTCAGCGAGCCATTCCCTCCCACCGTGAAATCACTGCAACCCCATGCCCCCGCTGGTCATCCTTCAACGTAGAATCAACCTAGGCCCCAGCAGGAGCAGGAAGTTGTGACGGAAGACAATTCGCCCACCCTTGAGCGAACGCCAACGCGCTCCGCCCTCATCTTTGCCGCTCCCTTTGCCGCGGCCATCTTTCTAATCCACTTCTTCAGCTCCCTCTGGGGTGCGCACCTCGGCTACGGATACTTCCGCGACGAAATGTACTTCCTCGTCTGCGGCCGTCATCTCGCCTGGGGCTATGTTGACCAGCCCCCCATGGTCGCCCTCCAGGCCCGTCTCGCGAAAACGCTCTTCGGCACATCGCCCACCGGCGTCCGCATCTTCAGCTTTGCCGCCCATAGCCTCACCGTTGTGCTCACCGGTCTGCTCACCCGCCAGTTTGGCGGCCGCCGACCCGCCCAGGCCCTGGCCATGGCCTGCGTCATCGTCGCCCCCGTCTTCCTCGGCACCGGCAACTTCCTCACCATGAACTCCTTCGAGCCATGCTTCTGGATGGGCTCCATGCTCGTGCTGCTCCGACTCGCCGACGGCTCTGCTCACCCTCGCGCATGGCTCCTCTTCGGCCTCATCGCCGGCCTCGGAATCGAAAACAAGCACTCCACCGTCTTCTTTCTCATCGCCGTCCTGCTCGGCCTGCTTCTTACGCCCCAGCGCCGTATACTCGCCTCCTGGTATTGCGCCGCCGGCGTTGCAGTCCTCGTCCTGGTCGCACTGCCCAACTTCCTCTGGCAATGGGCCCATCACTTCCCCACTTACCAGTTCCTCCACAACATCGGTGAATCCGACAAAAACCTCCGCCGCCCGCCCCTCCAGTTTCTCTGGGAACAGATCAAGGTCCTCGTTTACTCCACTGCCCCCATCTGGATCGGCGGCATCATCTGGCTCGGCTTCTCCGCCCGCGCGCGCGCCTGGCGCTTCGTGGCCATCGCCTACCTCGTCTTCCTCGCACTGATGATCGCCATGAACGGCAAGTACTACTATCTGGCGCCCATCTACCCAGTCCTCTTTGCCGCTGGCGCTGTCGGCATCTCCCAGCTTGCCCGCCGCGACTCACACATAACCGCTTACGCCGTAATCGTCGGCGTCGCCATCTTCTTCACCGCCCCCATTACCCTCACCATCCTGCCTCCCGACCGCTACAACGCGCTCACCGGCATCTTCGCACCTGACTCTGCTCGCATGGAGAAGTACACAAGCCCCCTGCCCCAGGTCCTCTCCGACCGCTTCGGCTGGCCGCAAATGGTTCAGGGCTTCGCCGCCCGCTATAACGCGCTGCCCCCAGACGTGCGCTCAAAAACCGGCATCTTCTGTAGCAACTACGGCGAGGCCAGCGCCGTCAACATCCTCGGCCCCGCCTACGGCCTGCCCACCGCAATCAGCGGCCACGTCAATTACTACTACTGGGGATGGAACAACTACTCCGGCGAATCCATGCTCACTCTCGGCAACAATCCCGACGACTACAAAAACTCATTCGACGAAGTCATTGACCTCGGCCCCTTCGACGCCCCTTGGACCATGGATTTCGAACACCGCCACTACTTCTGGCTCCGTCATCGCAAGCGCCCCTACTCGGCGGACTGGCCCTCAATCAAGAAGTGGAACTGACCCCGCCAAGACCAATCTGCTCGCCGCCAACATCATCACGCGGACGGAGCAGGAACGCACTTTCTCGGGACTATTCCTTGTTGCTCACCAGCGAGAACATCGCTCCCTGCGGGTCCTGGCCATTGATGATCCACCCTCCGCCCGGCACCTGCGCAGGCCCATACAACACCTTCCCGCCGCCCGATTCAACCCGCTGAACCGCTCCCCTGATCGAGTCCACGCAGAAGTAAAAGTTCCAGCACGAGACAGGTATGTGCGGCGCCTTGAGCATCATTCCGCCGTCGCCCATCTGTTTCTGGTCACCTTCATCAAAAATGCGATAGGTGCCCATTGGACCCATGTCCATATCGCTGACCTTGGTCCAACCAAAGAGCTTGTTGTAGAAGTCAAATCCGCCATCGATGTCGGTGGTGTAGAGTTCGTGCCAGCCTATCGTTCCGGAAGCCGGCGGTGCGGGCCGTTCCGGCGAAGGCATCGCCGGGTCCGGCGTGAACACCACAATGGCAGCGCCCTGCGGGTCACTCATCACCGCGAAACGCAGCATCCCAGGAATGTCCGTCACTGGCCGCCACATCTTGCCGCCTGCTTCCCCAATTTTTTCCACGTGAGCATCCACATCATCGACCGAGATGTAGCCCACCCATCCGGTGTGCCCGCCCACGTTCAACATCCCGGCGATTCCAACGCTGCCGAGATTGAAAGTGGTATACGCTTGGCCATCACCACTCGGCATCTCCTGCATCGTCCAGCCCACCACATCCGAGTAAAACTTGCCGGCCGCATTCGTATCGCTGGTCATCAGCTCGTACCAGCTGAACTTTCCTTTTGGTGTAAACATAGCGAGTGTTCTCCTTCTTGGCGCATTGGCCAGGTCATCGGCGTCCAGTCAACTGGTAGTTGATATCAACTCCATTCACGCAATGTCAATACATTGCGTGTTAATTTCGCCGTGCAAGATGCCCAGTTACGCTTCCTTTTTCTCTCCCTGCATGAACCAATGAACGCCGTATTTGTCAGCCAGATGTCCATAGCTTCCAAACGGCAGATCCCGCAAATCGTCGAGCAGATCCCTGTCCGCTCCCACGGCGAGCCTGTCAAAGATCGCTCTCAACGCTTTGTACGTCCCGCCATTCAAATACATGGCCACAGTATTGCCTTGTTTCGGCCTGCGTGTGGCATGCATCCAATCCGTCGCTGAAAACTCGATCAGCCCGCTCTTCAGGTGGGCATGGGCCACCTTGCCATGCAGCTCGGCCGGCATCTGGTTTTTCATCGGCGTGTCCCCCATCTTCGTGATCGTCAACTCGCCGCCCAAACACGATTGGTAAAACGCCATGGCTTCGGCAGAGTAGCCATCAAACAAAAGGAAGGGTGTCAGATTCATCAGGTTCGCACCTCTCAGGATTCAATCCTAAACGTCGCGCATCCGCCATCGGTTAGAGCACATCGCACATGCTGCCCTCCAACAGATCAAGGCGTCATGAATGATGTGTCCCGCTACAACACACCTATTAATCCCGCAATTGAATAGATGCACCGTGCCCCATCCATTTCGCGGGCTGTATCGCGAAATGGGTGGGAGACGATAACACTGCTTTTTCGCCGACTTGCTGACTCGCTCTCTTGCCCCCTCACCGGCTCCCTGCTACCCTCGCACTACCAAATGTCCCAAACCGCCGCCAACCAGCCCGCCAGCCAGCCAGCCGATCTGCCCCGCGTCCTCGGCGTCAGCCAGGCCACCGCCATCGTCGTCGGCACCATCATCGGCTCCGGCATCTTCCTCGTCCCGCGAGAGATGATGGCCGACCTCGGCTCCTCGCCCCTCGTCTATCTCGCCTGGATCGTAGGCGGCCTGCTCTCCCTCTTCGGAGCCATGACCTACGCCGAGCTCGGAGCAATGCTTCCCTACGCCGGCGGCGAGTATGTCTACCTCCGCGGCGCGTACGGCGACACCACCGCCTTCCTCTACATGTGGACCTGGTTTGCCGTCGCCAAACCCGCCTCCATCGCCGCCGTCACCACCGGCCTCACCCGCACCCTCGGCTTCTTCGCAGCCTTCCACTGGCTCAGCACCCAGGCCATCGGCGGCCCGCTCCCCATCCTCTGGTCTCAGCTCGTCGCCATCGCCGTAACGTGGTTCATCACCGGCCTCAACTACATCGGCATCAAAAAGGCCGGCGACTTCCAACTCGTCTTCACCATCCTCAAAGTTGTTCTCATTCTCATCGTCGCTGGATTATGCTTCACCTCCGCCGCTGGCTCCTGGTCCAACTTCTCTTCCACTCTGCCCTATGCCGTCGGCGGAATCTCCGGCTTCATGGCCGCCCTCATCGCCACTCTGTGGGCCTACGACGGCTGGAACGACCTCACCATGGTCGCCGGCGAAGTCCGCAACCCAGAGCGCTCGCTCCCCATCGCACTCATCGGCGGACTCTTCCTCGTCGGCTTCCTCTTCATGGCCACCAACGCCGGCATCCAGTACATCCTCCCCGCCTCCGCCATCGCCGCCAGCGAACGACCCGCCGTCGCCGCGCTCTCCATCGTCGCCGGACCCGCCGGAGCAGGCTTCGTCGCCGCAGCCATGGCCCTCTCCATCTTCGTCACCCTCAACGGGACCATCATGTCCGGCGCGCGCATCCCCTACGCCGCCGCCCGCGACCGCCTCTTCTTCAAGCAATTCGCCCACATCAACCCGCGCTTCCAGTCCCCCTCAACCTCGCTCATCGTGCAAGCCCTGCTCTCCACCGTGCTGCTCGTCTTCCTCAGCAGCTTCAAGCAGTTCTTTGACCTCGCCGTCTTCGCCGAGTGGCTCTTCTACATGCTCACCGCCACCACCGTCTTCGTTTACCGCCGCCGCCAGCCCAATCTGCCTCGCCCCTATCGCGTCTGGGGATATCCCATCCTCCCCGCCCTCTTCGTCCTCTGCGCCACCGCCGTCCTCATCTCCAGCTACACCGACAACCTCAAAGGCTCCCTCCTCGGCACCGCCCTCATCCTCCTCGGCCTTCCCGTCCTCTGGCTCGTCCGCAAAACTTTAACTTGAAGTCCGGCTATCTACCAGGAACCACGAACACACAAAAAGAAATCCAGAGCGAACGAAAGAGCGTAAAATGGTTGCCAAATTTGATCCCAATGAAAGTAGGGCGCGAAGCGCTTTGGAGGCTTTTGCTATCAATTCAAAGCTCAAGCGCCTGATTGGTGGCTATTTTGAAAACCCGGATCTTCGCTTCTCTCATTCTTGCGTTCGCTCTCATTTCGTCTCCCAATCTGAAAGCTGACAACATAACCTATGGTCCCCTCACATTCGGCAGCAATTTTCCGCTCGGCGGTGGATACCCGTGCCCATCTTCAGGCCAATGTGTTGAGCCGTTGGCTGCGTCCCCTCTATTTGCAAACGGAATCTCTTTGGCGCCATTTACAACTACCCAGATCACCACTTTCACATTTGATATCGCACCCGGCTGGGCGATTGACGACATGCACGCTGGTGGATCCTTCGACGTCTCCGTCGCGGGCGAGAATGGTCCGCCCCCATTTCTTCCCTTTGCCGACTGGGGATTCGAGTTCTTTCAGGAGCTGATTGTGTGCTCAGACGCGGATATCTGTTCGTCCGCCACCCAGACTTTGAACTATGGCGGCGCTTCACTGCCGCTTCCTCCAGGCAATCTCGTGGTTGGCCCTGGAACTGGCGTTTACGAAACATTCATGGCCTTGGATGATGTTCAGATCCAGTCAAATGGTCAGCCTCAAGTGAACATCTTTCTGAGCCAAACCCCTGAACCCTCATCCTGGCTCCTGCTATCCACTGGGTTGCTCGTCGGCTTTGTGATTCTTGTTCAAAAGCGTCGACCTGCGCTCCGCTGAACCCGCTCACGTCTCCGAGACTTGTTCACTTGCCAGCCCAACCCCACAATTCTCTCTACGCCCCGATTGCCAATCCGGATGACATGCCGCCGTCCTCTGGCTTGTCCGCAAGACCTACTCCGCGTTATATTTCTCACAGCCATCACTGCACCATTTCCCTCTTCCTCTCTGCGAAACGGCCCTCCCCCGCCGTTGGTTTCAATTCCAACCGCGGGGGGAGCCCTATGTACTCAACCGCCGTTCAGTCCGCGCCAGCCGAAACATCCTCCCCCAAGACCCGCCATACCTATCGCCCTGACATAGACGGCCTTCGCGCCCTCGCCATACTTTCCGTCGTCCTCCACCACGCCGGCGTCCCCTTCATCCCCGGCGGATTCACCGGCGTCGACATCTTCTTCGTCATCTCCGGCTACCTCATCGGCGGCCAAATCTACGCCGACATCCGCAGCGGCTCCTTCAGCTACCTCCGCTTTTACCAGCGCCGCGCCCGACGCATCCTTCCCGCCTTTTACATCGTCCTGCTCTTCACCATCGCCGCCGCGCTCGTTCTGCTTTCGCCCTCTGAAGCTCGCACCTTCGCCCGCGACGCATTCGCCGCCACCCTCTCCGCCTCCAACATCTCCTTTTGGCACTTCGCCAGCTACTTCGACCCCAGCAGCAGCCTCAAGCCTCTTCTCATGACCTGGTCCCTCGGTGTCGAAGAGCAGTTCTACCTCGTCATTCCCCTTCTCTTTGTCCTGCTCGCCCGCCTGCGACCCCGCACCGTCCTCCCCGCAGTCCTCTTCGTCTGCTTCCTCTCGCTTCTACTCGCCGCGCGCGACGTCAGCATCGTCCCCATGCAGGCTTTTTATCTCCTCCCCGATCGCGCCTGGGAACTCGGCATCGGCGTCGCCCTCGCCGTCTTCGAGCGCGACCGCCGCCCCTTGCGTCTCTCTCCACCGCTTACCAATCTCGCCGCATTCGTCGGCCTCGCCCTCATCCTCGCCCCATTCGTTCTGCTCACTCCCCACTCATCCTTCCCCGGCTTTGCCGCTTTACCCTCCGTCCTCGGCACAGCCATCCTCATCGCCCTCCCCACAAGTTTCCTCAACCGCCGCCTCCTCGCCCTTGCGCCGCTTGTCTTCATCGGCCGCGTCTCCTATTCGTGGTACCTATGGCACTGGCCCCTGCTCGCCTATCTCCGCGTCGCCACGGCCAACTCGCTTTCCCTCCCTGCCGCTCTCCTCGCCGTCACCCTTGCCTTTATCCTCGCCGTCCTGTCCTGGAGATTCATCGAGCAACCTTTCCGCCACTCAACCATGTCTCCAGCGCCGCTCCTCCTGCGATACGCTGCTGCCAGCGTCGCCCTGCTTGCCGTTTGCGCCGCCCTCTATGTCGCCCATGGCCTGCCCCAACGACTTCCCCATCTCGCCACCATGGAAGCCCCCGCCGACATCCTTTTCGCCGACCCATGCCTCGACGGCGCCAACGACGAACCCAACCTCAGCCCTGGCTGCTATCCATCCCCCGCATCAACCCTCCCCTCCATCGCCCTCTGGGGAGACAGCCACGCCCTCGCCCTCGCTCCAGCCATGCGCGTCCTCGCCAACGCTCGCGGCTACGGCTTCGCCGAACTCGTCAGGAGCTCCTGCACTCCGCTCATCGGCGCCACACATCTGCTCCCCCGCGTCCCCAACTTCGCCGCCCGCTGCGAGCGCTTTAATCGCGCCACTTTCATCCGCATCCAATCCGACCCGCGAATTCGCATCGTCGTACTCACTGCCTCGTGGTCTGCTCCCCTCATTCGCAACTGGAAAGATGGCTGGCTGGCCCCCGTCCCCGGCATTGAATCGACTCCCGCCTCCGCATCCACCTCAGCATCCAACGCTACCCACGCAAGCCCAGCCAATCCCTCCCTGCTTTCAAACTTGATCCATCCACCGCCCGTCCCCACCGCCGAAGCCAATCTCCGCCTCTATCAATCCGCTCTCGACGCTACCGTTCGCGCACTCCAGTCCGCCGGCAAACAAGTCATCCTCGTCCAGGACACCCCCAGCTTCGCTGTCGATCCGCTCTTAGCTGTTCGCTCAGCCCAAATCCCCACCCGCCGCGCACTCGATCGAATCCTCAACCCCGCGCGCAGCGCCGACCCCAGCACCCCAAGCGATCCTGGATTCTTCCCACCCGAATCCTCCCCCGAAATCTCCGCCTCCCAGTCGCTTCTCCAGCAAGCATCCCAGCAGCTCCCCGCCCAAATCCCAGACCATCTCCCGCCCCAGGTGTTTGACCCCAAGCCAGCTTTCTGCCCCACTCCAACCCAGTGCGCCTATCGCGCTGGCGACACGATGCTCTACGTCGACAGCACCCACCTCTCCGCCGCCGGGGCCGCCCGCGCCCTCACTACCTTCCCGCTCCCCGCCTACTCAATAGCCCACATGCAAAAGAGCGCCCGCCGAGGCGGACGCTCTTTGAATTGGCTCGTTGCTTATACCCGGTCCCGCGCCAGCGTCGCTCGCTGACTTGCTGACTTGCTGATGCACCCGGCCCGACCCCAATCAGTTTCGCCTTCTCGCCACCTCCGCATAAACCTCCGCATACTCCTTCGCCGGCCCCTCCCACCCATAATGCCGTGCCATTCCATTCCGCATCAGTTGCGTCCAGCCCTTCTTGTCCTGAAAAGCCTCCAGCGCCCTATCGATCGCCCCCAGCAGCGCCTCCGGGTCCATCCCGCCAAATTTGAAACCCGTCCCGTCCCCAATCTCCGCGTACCACTCCTGGATTGTGTCGTCCAACCCGCCCGTCGCCCGCACTATCGGCACCGTCCCATACTTCAGTGAATAGATCTGGTTCAACCCGCAAGGCTCATACCGCGACGGCATCAGAAACATATCCGACCCCGCCTCCACCTTGTGCGCCAGCGCATCGTCATACCTGATCTGCACCGCAACCTGGTCTGGATGCCGGAAAGCCCACTCCCTGAAAAACCGCTCATATAGCGGCTCGCCCGTCCCCAGCGCCACCACCACCACCTCGCGCTGCGAAATCCGCTCCGCAATCCGCGCCACCAGGTCAAAGCCCTTCTGCGTCGCAAATCGCGAAACGATCCCGATCACAGGCATCGTCTCCGGCACCTTATCCAGTCCAAACGCATGCAGCAGATCCGCTCGGCACTCCTTCTTTCCGCTCAAATCCTTCGGCGTGTAGTGCGCCGCCAAATGCCCATCCGTCGCCGGATCCCACTGCGAGTAATCCACCCCATTCAAAATCCCCCGCAGATCCGCCGCCCGACTCAGCAGCACTCCGTCCAGCTTCTCCCCAAACTCCGCCGTCTGTATCTCTTCGGCATACTTCCGGCTCACCGTCGTCAGCATGTCGCTGAACACAATCCCGCCCTTCAAGAAATTAAACGTATCGAACTGCTCCAGCTTGTCCTTCGTGAACACATCCCACGGAAACAGCAGCCGCTGCGTCGTCGCCGGCGGATACCACCCCTGGTACCCGGCGTTATGAATCGTCAGGACCGTCCCCGCCTTGTTCAGCGCCGGGTCGCCCGCATACGTCGTCCGCAGATACACCGGAATCAGCGACGCCTGCCAGTCGTGCACATGAAACACATCCGGCACCCCCAGCACCTTCGCCGCCTCCAGCACCGCCCGGCAATACAGCCCAAACCGCTCCCAGTTATTCGGAAACTCCCCGCCCTTGGGCCCATAAAGCTCCCGCCGGTCAAACAACTCCGGGCAATCCAGAAAGTAAAACTGCACTCCCTCGCGTTTCCCCCCGTCCACAACCCCCACAAACCGGTTGTAGTGCTCAAACGGAACCGTGATCGACCGCACCGCCCAATTCCACTCGCCGTCCCCCCGATCCCCTTCGCCCCGTTCCCCGCTCCTTGCCGCACCCGCTTCCTTTTCCAGCCGCTCCCGCACCCCCGCATAAAACGGCAGATACACCGTCACTTCGTGCCCCAGCTTCACCAACTCCGGCGGCAGCGCCCCCACCACATCCGCCAACCCGCCAGTCTTCGCAAATGGAACGCATTCCGAAGCCGCAAACACTATGTGCATCAATCCCTCTCCTGCGCTTTCCAACAACCGAAGTCTACTATGGCAAGCTGTCCCCAATCTCTCCGCAATTGGATGTACATTTCTTCGCCTGCGTCTTGTGTTCTTCCTGGAACGGACTACACTTGCCGGGAACGCTATGTATAACTCGGATCGTCATCCTATTCTGCCGCATTCACTTTCGCCCTCGTCTATTCGAGTCGCCGCCGCACTCATCCTCTTCGCCTCGATCCCATTCCAACTCTCTTCTCAATCCACGATTGGATGGACCCCGGTCTCTCCCGGCTTTTCTCCGCAGGCGCTCCTCGAGCACGAGGGCGCAATGTGGGCGGCAGGCAGCGATGCAACCATCGCCGTCTCCACCGACAGCGGTCTGCACTGGAAAACGAAATATCACGACCCGCGCGGAGGACTTCTCCTCTCCCTCGCGTTTGTCGGCGCAAACTTCGGCTATGCGGCTGGAGCCGGTCCTCACCTGCTCACAACCACAGACGGCGGAGATTCCTGGACCGGGTCCATCGCCCTCCCTGAAGCCACCTTCCAGGCTGCCTTCGGAGACACCAAACATGGGGTCGTGCGCACCCGCACTGCCCTCCTCTCCACCATCGACGGCGGCAAGACCTGGAAACCAGTCAGCCCGGAAAATGACCCCGACTGGATGCAGAAGTACCCCTTCACAGTTGATCTCGCAGCCCTCGATGGAAACCACCTGATCGTCCGGGTCAGCGAGGGCGAAGCCGGCGATGGCGAATTCCTCTGGACAGCCAATGGTGGAGCAACCTGGAACGCGAATTACCTGCCTCATGGTGCCGGCGGCGGCGACGTGTTTGTCGAGCAGGCTCGGTATTGGTCAATCGGCGGTGAGGTCGTCGGCAGCGATCAACCAGGCGGCGGACTGAGAATCCCAATGGCCGTTCGCTCCAACGACGGCATCCAATGGGAGCACCTTCCGGTCTTTCGCGAGGCCTGTCACTGGGCCGGTTGCGGCGGATGCACGCCTCAGGGCTGCTTTGCCGGAGGCACATTCTTCGTCCCGTTTTCGCGGCTCCTCGAACCCCCGGCCAACCCGGATCGGCCCGCGACATCTGCCCAGCCGTCAGCCGCGTTGGAACCCCTCGACCGCCTCCCTAAACACATGCTCTCCAACCAATGGGCACGCGGTGGAAGCAACCTCTGCCTGCTGACGCAAGGCGCCATTGAGTGCACCACATTGACCACCGTAGAAACACTCGATACAAAAGGCGACCTGGCGCAGTGGGACCATCACACCTTTCCCCCGCTGCTCCGAGACAAGCCGGGCATGGGTGAAGCCAGTATCGAACCAGCCCTCCCCAATGGATTCCATTGCATTCGCTGCAACCTGACAAGAATCTTCGTCTCGAAGACGGGCAACTCCGGTCCCGTCCCTGTGCAGATTGCGCTTGTCATCAGCCCCGCGGGCGAGCCGCAAAATGTAAAGATCTCCGGAGACATGCCTGAGGATGTTGCCGCGCAGGTGCGTACCGCTGCTTCCGGCTGGCTTTTCGAGCCCTATCTCGAAAATGGCAAGCCGAAATCGGTCCCCGTTAGCCTCCATGGCCAGGTCTTCGTGATGAACTTCGACAAGCCTCCGCACGTCCCGACCGTCGTACCGATGCCGCCGCACAACCAATAGACGGCCGCGTGCCCCATCCTTGGCACGTCTTTGCCTTCGTGCCAAGGGTCGAAGACCAAAATCTTCTGCTGCCTTGCTGTCCCGCTGTTTCGCCGTCTTGCTGACTCGCTGACCTGCCGTCTCGCTGACTCGCTGACCTGCCGTCTCGCTGACTCGCTATCATGACAGTGTGACCCGCGCAGACTTCGTTCTCCTCGACAATCCCATCTACCACGCGCTCGGCCACGCCCACGCGCCTCTCGCACTCGGTGATGCCCGCGCTCGCCGCTACCCCCCCTCCATCGGCCCACTCGCCGGCATCCGTGAGCCCAGACCCGAATGCATCACCGCCCTTCCCGCCCTCGCCGAATCCGGTGACATCATCGTCCTCTTCCTTGACGCACCCATCCCGGCCGCCTCGGGCCTCACACTTGCCCGCGAAGGCTCCCTCAACCAGATGCTCTGCCCCGTCGACTCCCCGGAAGTCGCTCAAGCACTAAACCGCCCGCTCCCCGATGGCACAATCCTCCGCCAGCTTGTACCAGCCGACTACCCCGCCATGGTCGATCTCGCTCAACTCACCGAACCCGGCCCATTCCGCCAACGTACCGCCGAACTAGGCGCCTTCTTCGGCATTCTCGAAGGCTCGCGTCTCCTCGCCATGGCCGGCGAACGCACCCGAATCCCCGGATTCACCGAGGTCTCCGGCGTATGCACCCATCCCGACGCCCGCGGCCGCGGCTTTGCCCACACCCTCATCGCCCGCGTCCATCAGCAGATCCGCTCCCGCGGCGACATCCCCTACCTCCACTCCTGGTCCTCCAACGCCTCAGCCATCGCCGTCTACCAGCGCCTCGGCTACTCGCTCCGCCGCACCTTCCACCTCCAGGCCCTCCGCCGCGAACCCTGACAACTCGATACCCCAGACCCCACACCCTAGACCCCACACCCTAGACCCCAGACCCGACCCCATGCCCACCAAACCCAAACTCGGACAGAACTTCCTCAACGACACCGCCGCCATCGAGCGCATCGCCGACTCCCTCGGCGATCTCTCCGCCCGCACCGCCGTCGAAATCGGTCCTGGTGCCGGAGCCATCACCCACGCTCTCGCCGCCCGCGCCCATCGCCTCATCGCCGTCGAACTCGACCCCGCCCTCGCCGCCCACCTCCGCGCCGAGTTCCCCGCAGAGAACGTCACCATAGTCAACCAGGACGTCCTCTCCTTCGACTTCGCCGCCGCTGCCGCCAGAGCCGGCCAGCCCCTCCTCGTCTTCGGCAACCTGCCCTACTACATCACCTCGCCCATCCTCCTCAAACTTGCTGAGAGCCACGCCTCCATCGATCGCGTTGCCCTCATGGTCCAGCGCGAGGTCGCCGACCGCGTCACTGCCCAGCCCGGCTCCCGCGAATACGGCGTCCTCTCCGTCACCGTCCAGCTCTACGGTCCCGCCGTCAACCTCTTCACGCTTCCGCCCTCCGCCTTTTCCCCACCGCCCGATGTCCACTCCACCGTCTTCCGCTGGCGATTCGCCCCCCGCTTCACCGAGCTTGGCATCGACCAGACCACGTTCCTGCCCTTTCTGCGCTCCGTCTTCGCCCAAAAACGAAAGACCATCGCCAATAACCTTCGCGCCGCCGGCCACTCCTCCCGCGAAGCAGGTCTTTCCTCTCCAGCCATCGCCTCCGCTCTAGTCCGCGCCAACATCCCCCCCAACGCCCGCGCCGAACAACTCTCCATCGAATCCCTCGCCACCCTCTTCCGCGCCCTCGCAACGCCCCCGACTGCTTGACCTTCCAGAAACTCCCATGTCCCCCTGTCCCTCGCACTTTGGGACATGGGGGTTAACTATCGGCTTGCCGCTTCTACCTACCCAACCTTCCCCGTGCCCCATCCATTTCGCGCACCTTGCGAAATGGGTGGGAGACCAGAATGCCCGCGCCACTACGACGCCCGGAGAGGCGGCGCGATCCTAGCCCCGGGTGAAACCCGGGGAAAGCCGTCCCTAAAATCCCCTTGCGCCCTGTAGGGGCGCTGCGAAATTCAAGCCGCATCCTTATTGAACCGCCGCGGGTAGCACATCCTTCCAGTCCGCCGCGGCCACCGGATTCAATTAGCCATACGCGCTTCTAAGTTCTCCCTTAACTCCCGCTTAATCCCTAACTCATCCGAAAGGATGACCTCCCGCGATTCCCCCGCAACACTTACACAAACCTTGGGTCTCCATGTAGGTGAGCGCGGAACGGCCACAGCAGCAAATCAAAAACCACCGCCTCCCGGAGAATCACAATGAAACTCTCTTTCGTTGGCGTCGGGCTTCTCGCACTAACCTCCACTCTTGGCTTTGCTCAGGCTGCTCCGCAACAGGCTCCAGCTCTCAAGCAAGGCCCCGCTGTCACCCAGAACCAGCCGCAATTCAACCATCGCGTCGCGGGCATCAACCAGCGACGCGCCTTCCAGCACAAACGCATCGCCATGGGCATGCGCAATGGCTCTCTCCGCCCCGGCCAGGCTCACCGCCTCATGCGGCGTGAAGCTTCCATCGGTCGCCAGGAACGGCACATGCGCTTCGCCCACAATGGCCGCCTGACTCACTTCGACCGCGTGCGTCTCAATCACAGGCTCAATCACTCTTCGCGCGCCATTTATCGCGCCAGGCATGCTGGGCATCGCGCCCGCCTCGCCGGCGCCCGCAAACAGTAACTTGTCCCGGTTAACTCACTGGGCTAAGTCGCACAACTTAGCCCTATAACTCAAAGGCCGCTCCGGTTATCCGTTGCGGCCTTTGCCTTTTGCCCATCCAGCTTACCTTTAAAGCCACTCGACAAACCTTTGCCGGATGTGATATAATAGTTATCGGGAGATAGCGTGTAACCCTCCCCGAACCCGACACACAAACCGCCCCTCGTATGAGCCCTTTGCCCTGCCAGAAATCCAATCGCCGCCGAAAGGACCCTCGATGAACCCATCCCATGACACACCCGCGCAGCTCTATCTCTTCCAGCTCTCCGCAACCTCAGTCCCCATCGGCCCCGACCGCTTTCTTGAGATGGTCCTACCCTGCTATCTCGTCAAAACCACTTCCGGCCGCCACATTCTCATCGACACCGGCATCGCCCCAGACGCCAGATCCCCCAGCGGCCCTCCGCCTCGCAACGAAACCAACATCCTCCAGCATCTCGCCGCCCTCGGTCTCTCACCATCCCAGATCGACACCGTAATCTGTACCCACTTCGACGTGGACCACGCTGGCTACCACGACGCATTCCCCTGCGCTGAATTCATCGTCCAATGTTCCCACTACGAACTCGCGCGCAGCGGCCATCCCGCCTCGCTCCCGCACGGCCCCACTGGGACCACCCCTCGCTCCATTACCGCCTCGTCGAAGGCGACGTTGACCTGCTCCCAGGCCTCCGCCTCATTGAAACCAGCGGCCACATCACGGGCCATCAGTCAGTCCTTGTTCACCTTCCGAATTCTGGCCCCATACTCCTCGCCATCGACGCCATCGTCATGCAGCGCCTTTTCGCCCCCGACCGCAAGCCATGGCCCAACGACGAGAATGAAGACCAGCTTCGCGCCAGTACGCGCAAGCTTCTCCATATCGTCGAGCACGAAAGAGTCTCTCTCGTCGTATTCGGCCACGACGGCCTTCAGTGGCAGTCGCTGAAGAATTCTCCAGCCTTCTATGACTGAATTCGACTCATATCTCACTCTGAGAATTGGATAGATCCCGATCATGCCCGCTAAAACTGAATGGCCGCAGGCAAATGACCTCGAACCCGGTCAAATGCCAACGGCCAATCGTACTTTTCTTATCTACTGAATCAACCTGGATCGGCTACGCCGCCGGCTTCAGGCTCTTTACTGCGATTTGCTGGATCGCCGGATGAATCCCACCCTTGGGCTGCTCGTGGGCACCCAGGAATTGCAGCACATCGTTGATCGAATCTTCAAAGCGGCCGCCGGTCTTATGGGTGGCCCGTACGCCTTTGGAAACAAGCTGGCAAACTTCAAAGCGGTTCATTCCCTGCGCGAGCGCGCGGTGGATCTCATTGGAACGCATGACGACCTTTGGCGAACGGGTGATTGTCGCGTGAAGAAACAAAGCTCGTCAGAAGCGGAAAGATGACCGGAGCCGAGCAGGCGGGTATAACTCCATTTTACGACGGAAAGTGTTACTGCGCCGTGCACAATGCGACCTTGAGCGTGATTGTAGGATTTTTCCGCGGTTGAATGGCCCCCCCAGATCTGCCAATCGGCATTCTCCTGGTGAAATGCCACGCGCCGCCCTCGATTCAGCGCATAGAAAATGGGTAAAGACTGCAGTTCCGCAGCCTTTACCCAGGAACACCTTGAAATCACTCAGTTCGTCAGGCTGGCCTCACCTCAGGCTGGCCCACTCTTCGTCCCTGTTACTTGTGGCTGCCGCCCCCGCCGCCGCCTCCACCACCGCTGGAGTGGCCGCCGCCACCTCCTCCTCCGCCCCCTCCGCCGCCGCTGCTCACATGCCCGCCACCACCGCCACCGCCGCCACTGCTAACATGGCCGCCTCCGCTCGATGACGGACTCGAGTGTCCGCCGCCGCTCGAGAAAGATCGAGAACCGCCCGAATAGCTCGAAGTTCTGCCTCCGCCTGTGCCGGCGGACCTTGAATATGACCCTGAGAACGGGATAGTTCGTGCCGGCGATCCCGGCACGCCAAACGCTGCCGTCGGCCTCGCTCCGCTTGCCCCTGCGCTCGCTGCACCGCTCCCGCCCAACCCTGTGCGTGCATACTCCGGCCTTGCGCTCAGCGGACGCAGCGGCACAACTGTCCTGCCCGCAATCACCACCGGAACCGCCCTGTCGCGCGCCGGCAAAACCATGTTGCCAGCCACGCTGAAGTGCCGATTCACAGCTACCACCGGCACTGGCCGTCCGTGTCCCGGCCCGGAAATTGGCCCCGGGGAACGATGCGGGTCGCGCGGCCGCACGGGAGCATGCCACCCGCCCGGATAGCCTCCCACATTCATTACGTAAGCTCCCGTGTTCCACCACGGCGAGCAGCCACCCACTCCCGGCTCCCAGCCCCAGCCGAACCCGTTATACCAGCTCCACATTCCGCAGGAATACGGCATGTAACCCCACGTATTGTCAGAAACCCACATGTAGCCATAGCCCGGAGTCCACATCCAGTAGCCATTCCCGTACGGCTCCCAATCGGGACTTGACGCCTCATACGGCGACCAAACCTGACCCTGTCCCGGCACGTTGTACCAGTTCCCGTTCGCGTCCAGGTCGCTCCATGCCGGATTGGTGCTGTCAGGCTGGCCATTTGCCGCGCCCGTTGACGTCGCCGCCAGCGCGTTCAGGTCCTGGTCCCGGTCCGCATTCCACGTATCCCAGGAATCCGGCTCAATCGTATCCGTCAGTGCGAACTTCCCGTCTTTGCCCTTCAGCTTCAGGCTCTGGCCGCCATGCACGTCCACCATGCCCATCGTGCCGCTCGTCAGGTGCACACTTCCTGAGAAAACCGCCATCTGCCCCGGTAGCTCGTCCATGTTGATCCGCAACACCGTGAATCCGCTCGAACTCACCGTGCTGTCGCCAAACTTTACCCGAATCGCCCCAGCCTGCCCGTTACCTTGCAGCTCAAAGTACCCCAGACCCATCTCCAGAGCCACTTCTGCCTCGCCGCTTGGGCCTGCGCCCTTCAGCGCCGTGATGGTGAACGAACTGTTCGGCGAAAGCCGCGCCACCGTCCCATCTTCAAACTGAACCTCGGCGCGCCCGTCCCCACCCGTAACCACCCGCGTCCCCTCAAATAATGGCGTGTTTTCCAGCGCCTGATCGGCAATCACTTCTCCGCCCACCGACAACTGCACCTCGCCCGTCACGCTGCTCAGCCGTACGCCGCGCCCCGCACCTGCTGTTTGACCTGCCGCCTCATCGTCCGCCCTCGCCGTCGCCGGCAGCCCTGCGCCAACCAGCAGCGCCGCTGCAAACGCCGCGACCATCCACCATTTTCTAATCTCCCGCCCGTTCCGCTCTCGATTCCGTTCCCAGTCGCCCTGCATTGTCGTCCGCCTTTCTCTCGCGTGAGGCGGCTCAGCCTGCCTCCGCATTGCGAGCACAGGTTCCAATTGCCACCTGCACTCTCCCCGCACTTCTATTAGACCCCTTTGCACTCTTGAAGTCATTCTCTGCACCCTGCAGAAAACCCCTCAAGAGCCTTTACCTACACACCTCAGATGCCGCCTGAACCCTTTTGTTTGCGTGGCAAGGGATCTTTTTGTTTCATCGCCCCGCTCACCGCCTTGCCTCTTTCTTGTGAGCACGCTCACACTTACCCCGGTGCCCGCGCCAACAGTGTCCTGGCTATCTTCCTCACCCTCTCCAGGACGCCCTCATCCTCCGCCATGCGCTCCAGAACTCCCCTGATCGTCCCTAGCTCCTGCAGCCGGCCGTCCCCCGCCGCTTCTTCTAAGTACTTCATCTCTCGGTCCAGCCCCAGCCGGTCGTAGCGCAGCAGCCAGTCCAGCCGCGAACCCTCCACTATCGTCTCTGCCACCGCCACCAGTGACTCGCCCAGATCTTCGATCTGCCTGTCCTTCGAGTAGTTATAGCGGCAGCTCCCCTGCCCATCCGGCCCGCGATAGCTCAGCTTCTTCCATCCCTGGAACGCTACCTTCGCGTGGCTTTCGCACTCGATTGCAAACAGCCCGTGCCGCCGCGCCTGCTCAAACACGTGCTTTGCATACGCCGCGCTCACCTGGATATCCCGGTCCACTGCCGGTGCCGCAGGCGACGCGCCCGGAACGGCTGGATGCTCCAACTTGGCGTTTTCCGACCAGAAATGCCCACCACCATCGGGACTCAGCGTCAGCACCCAGTGCGACGGCGCCAGCTCGGGGTTTGTGTAATCCACTTCAATCACCGGCCCAGGGGCTGCTGGACCCGGGGGCACCATCGAACTCACACGCGCACTCGCACACCCCAGCGCCATCCCCACCATCACCGCGCCTACACCCTTCATCGGCCCGCTCCCTGCGCCATCAGAGTCTGCGCCGTATGAATGTGGCAAATCGCGATCGCCAGCGCATCCGCCGCGTCCGCCGGCTCCGGCACCTCCGCCAACCCCAGCACCCGCGCCACCATGAACTGCACCTGCTCCTTCTTCGCCAACCCGTAACCCACCACGCTCGATTTGATCTTCAGCGGAGCATACTCGGCCACCGGCAGCCCCATCCGCGCCGCCGCCAACAGCGCCACGCCACGCACCTGCCCCAGCTTCAGCGCGCTCTTCGCATTCACTGAATAGAAAACCTCTTCAATCGCCACCGTATCCGGCTTCCACCGCTCTAGCTCCGCCATCAGCGCGGTATGCACCTGCTCCAGCCGCTCAGCCGTCGACTTCGACTTAACCAGTCGAATCGCCCCCATCCCCAACATCGCAAGCCGATGCTCCCGCCCGGAGTCCAACGTCTCCACCACCCCAAACCCCGTAATCTCCGTCCCGCAGTCAATCCCAAATACCCGCATCGCCCCAAGTTTATCCCAGCCGCGCGGAGGAAGCAGTAGCCTTCAGGGCACTGAATGCAGCGCCCAAACCGACCCCGGCCTTCAGGACCGGGCCCTTGTCATCGTCACCTCGGCCCCGGCCGGATGCGCTCCGCCACGCCCCGGAGGGGCGATGTGAAAGTAGCCCCGGGTGAAACCCGGGGAATGCCAGCCCCAAAATCCCTTAGCGTCGTGTAGGGACGCTGTGAAATCCACTCCGCCCCGACAAACAGAACGATGACCGGGCGCCCCAGCCTAGCCGCGTTTCTGCTTTCGCGGCCAGGGTGGGAAACCATGAATCTAAACCATGGATTTGATCTGTAACAACGGCACGGCTTCAGCCGGGCCAACTAGGCCCCTAAAATGACTTGGGCTTTAGCCCCTGCGACACACCTAGTACCGGCTAAAATTCACCTCGACCGTGATCTCCATTGGAACCGGTACGCCCTGGAATTTCGCGGGCGTGAATCGGTACTTCGCAGCGGCCTTCAACGCACTCTCATCCAATCCGTGTCCGACAGGAATTATCACGTGCATGTCGGAGGGAAGCCCCTCCTCCGTAACCAGCATATGAATAAGCACCATTCCCGCCTTAACATTGTCCTTGCGCGCCTCCTCAGGAAACTCTGCCACGGGAGAATTCAGAGGCATCAGCATTGATACGCCCTTCGCAGCCGCCGATGCAAGGATGGGAAGAACCTCCTTCTGCTCACCGAGAAAAGGCACCCAAACCTTTAACCTGGTGGGCACTGGCTTTCCCGCAAGCTTCGCTGCCGTAAACTGCGATCCCTTTACCGCTGCGATTGCAGCATCATCGAACGGGCTTGGATGCGCATCCTCCAGCTGAATCGCCCCGGGCGTCCCATCCGCTCCAACAACCATCCGAAGTGCAACAACATGCTTAAGCTTCACTAAGCCCGGATCACTTGGATAGACGGCAGGAACTGCGTGAACTAGGATTGCCGGCGTCATCCCCTGGGCCATCGTATACACGCCGTCTTTGTCAGCCTGCCCCGCCACATTTTGCCCCCAGGCAAGCGTCCCCGCCAACACCAGCAATCCCAACACCCACGCCGTTCTTCTCATTTCGTCCCTTTGGCCAGCGCCGCCTTGATCTTCCGCCGTTCCCCCTCGCTCATCGTCCCAACCAACCCCTCCGGCACCGGCCTGCACCCACACGCCTTCGCATGCTCAACTTGCCACTCAATCCTCTGCCCCTCCGTCGCCTTTTCCGGCATCTTGTGCCCAGCATGCCACTCCCTATTCATCTGCGTCCCCTTTCGCGCAGAATTCTACGACCAAGCCGAAATCCCCGCAGTGATCCACCCCGCCCCGCTGCTCAAAGCGAACAGAAAATCCCCCCATCCTCCACCGTGATCTCCATCCCCGCAGCCTTCGCCGCCTCCTCCAACGCAGCCTTCAACATCACCACCGGGTCCGCGCTCACCTCGAGCCGCCGCATCAGTCCTT
>Ga0302275_10000480_pt1 | contig 45126 bp, 42 predicted proteins | sample III_Bog_N2_2_FD_200229 | JGI IMG/M metagenome (GOLD analysis project Ga0302275, IMG submission 200229) | Peat permafrost microbial communities from Stordalen Mire near Abisko, Sweden - III_Bog_N2_2 | ecosystem: Environmental > Terrestrial > Soil > Wetlands > Peat | place: Sweden: Abisko... | reverse complement strand
CGTCTTGCACAGGCGTGCAGCGCCGTACTTGCCTTCATGCATCGCCATCCGATTTCGGCGACCTGGGGGAGATCCGATTTGGCCTCCTCCGACATGATGAGCATGGAGACCAGCCAGCGGGTGTTTGCCGCCCGCAACGATCCCCGTCGATTAACGCCCTCCGTCGGCATCTATTCCCATACCCGCGATCGCTGGGGCATCTCCTACGCGCAGCCTATGGTGCTCAACGACCGCCAGGCCGGCGCCGCCATCGAAGGCGTGGTGCGCGATGAACGATGGGAGACCTCACAATTGGCCGTCGATACGCACGGCTACACGGACGTAGCCATGACATTGGCGCGCGGTGTGGGTTTTGATCTGTGTCCCCGCCTAAAAGAACTCAGCGACCGGCATCTGTTCTTGCCCCGCGGCAGCGACATTCCCGAGAACCTGAGAGGGATCTGCCACGCCTCCATTGATCCCGCCAAGGCCGCGAGGCACTGGGACGCGATGGTGCAGCTATTTGCCTCCGTGCACAGTGGCCACAGTAGCGCCATCACCGTCCTGGCCCGCTACGGGTCAGCCGCTCGCGGCGACCCGCTCTATGAGGCCATGGTGCAGGTAGGCAAATTGCTGCGCACCGTGTATCTATGCGACTACTTTGTCAACGAGGCGTTCCGTCGAGAACTCTTGCGCGTGCTCAACCGCGGCGAGGCCGTCAACGCTTTGAAACGCTCGATCTATGTCGGCCGCGTTTCGACCTACCAAGCCAAACAGCACGAGGAGATGCAGGCTGTCGCCGACGCCTTGAGCCTGTTGGCGAACCTGGTGATGGCCTGGAATACGATGAAGATGCAGTCGGTGCTCGACCGGTGGAACGCCCGACGTTCCACCGCGGTGCCGCCGCAGCTGATCGGGCGCATCGCCCCGACGCGCACCGAGGGCATCAACTTGCGGGGCGTGTTCACCTTCCCGATCGAGCAATACCAGGCCCAACTACTACCGTCACTTCCGGCAGCAAAATCACGCGCCTTTGGCGGCTAAATGGCTCTTCAAAACCCCGAAAAAGTCTGATTTCGCAGCGGACAGAACGGCCATTATTATCAGAAGGTTATCGATGTGCCCGGCATTTTCGCCTACGTTTTCAAGAACAAAGTACCGGCACTTTTGGCACGGAAATCAAGGGGACCCCGTGATGGGAACCCACACAATGGGATTCGCGCCTTCGGTCGCATTCGATGGCGGCGTGAAATCCGCGCCCTTGACCGGGGAAAGCAGCCCCTTGGCGACATTTGCGTTGGTCGGCTGGAGGAATTTCTTGCCATTGGCCAGGGCGGCCACCCCCAACGCGCTGTGGGCGCCGTCGGACAACTGGGTCTGCGATTCCGGATAGAGCGAGGTCCAACCCGGTGACGCGTAGCCGATCGCGTATGGAACCTCGCCGTCGGAGGAGAGGCCCGACAGGTAATTCGCCACCCCGGCATCGCCGGATTCGCCGACCGCATTCGGTATGTAGGTATTGATGCCGTCCGGAAACAAGCTGGCGAAAGTCGTGGTCGCGGTGAAGGTAACTCCCGCTTGGGTGTTGGCGAGGGTGCAGACGGCGTTCAGGTGATCGGTGAGCAGGAAAGTCAGGCCGCTGGCATCGCTGCGATAGACCAACTGGAATTGGCCCGGTGCCGGCAAAGGACTGACGTCGGTGATTTGACTGAAATCGGTGATGAGTCCCGAGTAGATGCCGCACAAGTCGTTGTCGGTGAGCTCCAGCTGGCCGTTCTCAGTAATGCCGTTGTCGTTCACGACCATGGCCGGTGCGATGCCGAAGGCCGGAATTTGGATCAAGTTCCCCGCCTCGGCTTGGCCGAAAGAACTCGTGGCCCAGCTTGAAATCTGGGAGGCGGATAGGGTGTCCTCGGCCGCCGCGTAGTCAACGGTGTTGTTGGCGCCTCCGTCCGGACCCACGCACGCCCCGCCGTTGGCCCCCGTGATCGCGTCGATGTCGCAGGTCAGGTCATCGTAAATGAATGCCTTTTGCTCCGTCCCGCTTCCGGCGGCCCAGAAGGTTCCGAACACCGCCTTGTCGGAGGTGGGGGCATTGAACAAGGCAAACTCGCCCGCGGTCCCCGCCAGAACCTCGCCACCCAAGGTGCTCCCACCCCCGTTGATCGCAGCGGGGGCATGGGCCGCTGCGTCGGCCGGCCCCGGAACGGCGCCCGCCAGCAGCGCGCAAGTCAGTACCGCTTCAGGATGGTTGGACAGCCGGCGTTTGTTGGCCCTCAGGATTCCCCCTGTCGAATTGTTGTGGGCGTCGCGAGTTAGCCGACGCACGTCGAATTCTGACTAATATCAAATTCCGCAGATGGCGTCAAAGGTGCCGGGCGATCCCGAGGACTGCCCGGTCAGCCGGCAAGCAATCCTCGAAGCAATGTCAATAGCTCGTCCGCCCGGATCGGCTTGCTGGTGATCCTGAGGTAGGGATCACGGGGCAGCTGTTTGATCGCGGTGGAGGTGTCGCCGGTCGCGAGAACGGCCTTGAACGAGTGACCCAGTAGTTCGCGCAGCGCGGCAATGACCTGCGTGCCGGTTTCCCCGCCCTCCAAGTGATAGTCCGTGATCAGCAGATCAACACCGTGTCCTTGCCGGATGTGCCGCAGCGCCTCCGACAGCGAGGCGACCGGAGTGACGTGGTAACCCTCCAGCTCGAGCAGCATGCAGGTTGCCCTTCGTACAGGCTCGTTGTCTTCCACCACCAGAATCCGCGCATTGCCCGCCTGCTGCGGAGTGTCGAGCGGCGATCCCGGAAGCGCGGGGTGCGGCATGTTGCTCTCGCGGCTTCCCGCCGGCAAGACAAGCGAGAACGCCGAACCTCGGCCGACTTCGGAGCGCACGTCCAGGCGGAGGGTGAGCAGATTCACGAGCCGCTGCACAATGGCGAGTCCGAGTCCATAGCCATCGCGCGCACTGTTGGCAGGGACTCCGACCTGGTAGAACTCATCGTAGATATAGGACAGTTGATCGGCTGGAATCCCGACGCCGGTATCGAGGACCTCGATGCGAACCAGCGACGCTTCATGCAGGCAGCGCAACCGAACCCAGCCTTCGCGCGTGTACTTGAGGGCATTCGAGACCAGATTCCTCAGAATCTGTTCCACCAAGGATGGGTCGCTGTGCGCTGCGTCCTCGCAGGATTCGATTTCAAACTTGAGGCCCTTATCGGCCGCAAGGCTGGCGAATTCCACGCGCATCTCCTCGAAAATCCCGGCCACTTTGAAATCCGTCGGTTCCGGTCGGATCGCTCCAGATTCGAGCTTGCTGATGTCGAGCAGGGCGTTGAGCAACCTCGACATCACGCCTATCGCCTGCTCTTGTTGCGACAGCGCCTCGATGGCGCCGCAATCGGTTACGCGCCGGCGCAAGGCGCCATTGAGCAATTCGAGGGTCTGCAGTGGCTGGCGCAAATCATGGCTGGCCGTGGCGAGAAAGCGGCTCTTGCCCTGATTGGCGCGATCTGCGGTCTCGCGCGCCACGATCAGTTCGGCTTCGACCTGCTTTCGATCGGTGACGTCGCGGATTGCGGCTGCAACCAGGGTCTGCTCCCCATCGTCGACGGGGCTCAAACTGATTTCTAAGGGAAATTCAGTCCCGTTTTTCCGTCGCCCAAACAGATCGAGCCCCACGCCCATGGGGCGCACGCGCACCGTGCTGTTGTAGTGCTCGCGATGTGCAACGTGACGTCTATGAAATCGCTCCGGCATCAGAATTTCGACATTGCGGCCGATGATTTCATCATGCGAATAGCCGAACAACGCGGAGACTTGCTGATTGGTAAATCGAATGATGCCCGAGGCATCAATGACGAGCATCGCATCCGGGGCAGCATCGAGGACGCTGCCGGCGAGATTGGGTGGCGCCGTCCGCATTGAGCCGCTCCTAAGATTGACCGCCGACACGAAGCCCGTGGCGGGCATGGTATGTTGGCGGCAATCGACGCCGCAATGCTTCATGAAGAAAGGCGCCGCGGCCGGTATCGGCGCTCGGCAGTCCCATGGCCGCGAGTTCCGCGAGGGCACGCGTTGCGGGGAGGAGGGCAGCACGATTCTGCTCAGCGAGCCGGGTCATTGCCGTCATGGCATTCGATGCCCGGTGGCGCCGCCAAACCGCCGCATGGCGTGGGCTACGCCCGCCCAACCAGGAAACAGCGACATTCATGAGCGCCCCCCTTGGCAGTATTACCATACTAACCGAACTCGTGCACCGATTCGCCTCCCCATCAACCGCCGCTCTGTTCGATAACGCACAGACGCGGGGGTTGTTCCTAGCGAGGATACCCTCGGCTTTCTGCGCCGTTGAGGAAAAAGACTGCTATGTCCCAGCGCGATGGACTCGACGCCCCGCCTCCCCCTGATCCCCGGGAGCCGGTACACCGCAATGCGGTACCGCAGCCCTCGCAGCACCAAACAAATTTGGGTCGACGTCAGTTCTTATTCGCGGGCGCCGTCGCCGGCATGGGTCGTGCGGCCGCGGCGGCCCTGCACGATGGCGCGCTCGGGGGACCTGCGCAAACCTTTCGCGGCGCGGTTCCTTGGGCGGAGGGAACCGCAGATGTCCCGCCCAGCGCGTCCGGATCGGGATACGCGTATTTTGCACCAGCGGAGGTGGCCTTCATCGAGGCGGCGGTCGAGCGACTGATCCCGAGCGATCCGATCGGACCGGGCGCCGTCGCCGCCGGCGTGCCATTTTTTCTCGATCGACAACTCGCCGGGAAGTTCGGTCGCGGCGATCATTTCTACTTGGTCGGCCCTTGGGCCAAGGGGACGCCGGAACAGGGTTATCAAAGCCGCTTCAATCCCGCGCAAATGTATCGTGCGGGGATGGCCGCCATCGACCACTACGTCGGCGCGCATTTCCCGGGCGCCACGTTCAGCACACTCGCGGCCGCCGAGCAAGACAACCTGCTCAAAGGCCTAGAAGGCGGCACCATTGAACTCGATGGCGGCGTCGATAGCAAAACGTTCTTCGCGATGCTTCTTCAGAACACCAAAGAGGGCTACTTCGCCGATCCGATTTATGGCGGCAACAAAGAAATGGGCGCCTGGAAGATGATCGGCTTCCCCGGCGCGCACTACGATTATAGAGAGTGGGCACCCCGTCACGGCGAACGCGTGCCATTCCCGACGGTCGGACTCAAAGGGCGCCCCGGTTGGACCAAAAGCCAGCCATGACGACCCTGAAACCGGTCGACGCCGTGCTTGTCGGATTTGGTTGGACCGGCGCCATCATGGGCCAACAACTCTGCGATGCAGGCCTCACGGTCATCGCCTTGGAGCGCGGTCCCTGGCGTGACACGTCGACGGATTTCGCGACGGGCTTCGCGCAAGACGAACTGCGTTACATGTGGCGTCACCACCTGTTTCAGAACGTCGCATACGATACGCTGACGGTTCGCAACAACATCAATCAAGAGGCGCTGCCGATGCGCCGCCTCGGCGCCTTCCTGCTCGGCACCGGCGTCGGCAGCGGCGGCGTGCATTGGAACGGCCAGATCTGGCGCTTTTTGCCGTCCGATTTCCTGACCAAGAGCCATAACCAACAGCGCTATGGCAAGAAATCCGTCTCCGATTACGATCTCAGCGTTCAAGACTGGAGTGTGACCTACGAGGAGCTCGAACCTCATTACGACCAGTTCGATAAGCTTTGCGGCACCAGCGGCAGAGCTGGCAATCTGAATGGGAAGATACAGCCCGGCGGCAACCCGTTCGAAGGCGCACGATCCAGCGAGTATCCGACACCGCCGATGATTCAGACCTATGCGCCGACGCTGTTCGGCAACGCCGCGGCCGAATGCGGCCGCCATCCGTTTCCTCACCCCACCGGCAATCTCTCCGAACCCTATGTCAATCCACTGGGCGCGCAGCTCGGTGCCTGTACGTATTGCGGGTTCTGCGAAAAATTCGGCTGCGGGAATTACTCCAAGGCGAGTCCGCAGACGACCGTGCTGCCCTATCTGATGGCGAAATCGAATTTCATGCTGAAGACGGAATGCGAGGTCTTGCGCGTGGAACTGTCACCCGACCGCAAGCGCGCAACGGGCGTGACCTACGTGAACAGTGCGGGAGAGGAATTGTTCCAGCCGGCCGAGATGGTGATCCTGTCCGCCTACGTGCTGCAAAATGTGCGCCTGATGCTACTGTCCGGCATCGGCCAGCCCTATGACCCCAAAACCGGAGTGGGTGTCGTCGGTAAGAACTACGCCTATCAGACCATGTCGTCGGTGAATGTATTCTTTGACGACAAGATTTTGAATCCCTTCATCGGCGCCGGCGCGCTTGCGACCGTGATCGATGATTTCAATGGCGATAACTTCGACCATTCAGGGCTTGGCTTTATCGGCGGCGCCTACATCGCGGGCATGGTCACCGGCGGACGTCCGATCGAGATGATCTATACGCCGCAGGGCACGCCGGACTGGGGACTCGAGTGGAAGCATGCGGCCGCCAAGAACTACCTGAAATCCTTCTCAATTAGCGTGCATGGCTCCTGCATGAGTCACCGCGGCAACTACCTGGACCTCGATCCCACGTATCGCGACGTTCACGGCCGGCCGATGCTGCGCATGACCTTCGATTTCACGGCCAACGAACACAAGATGTCGGACTATGCGACCGACCGCGCGGCCGAGATCGCCCGAGCCATGAACCCGCGTGAGGTCAAACTGAACAGACGCACGGGCTCGTTCAGCGTCACGCCCTACCAGACAACGCACAACACGGGGGGCGCCATGATGGGCGAGAGCCCTCGCGACAGCGTCGTCAACAAGTTCCTCCAATCGTGGGACGTGCCTAACGTGTTTTCAATGGGTTCGGGCGCGTTTCCTCAGAATGCGGGCTATAACCCGACCGGCACCGTGGCGGCATTGACATACCATGCCGCCCAAGAAATCACGACGCGCTACCTGAGAAATCCCGGCCCTCTCGTGCAGTCCTAAGCGATGCGCGCGTGCCCGTCCCTGCGGAACGTCATACTCGCCATCGGCGCCGTCCTGACCGTGTTCGGCGTGGTACGCCTAGCGGCGAGCCAAATGCCTGCACCGCCGCCGCGCAGCCTTGCGCCCGGCCATGACAATGCGGCCGCCTTTGGGCACAATGCCTGGCCGCTCACCGCGGCGGTGCTGCTCTCCCAGCCGATATCCGACTCGGTCGCCAACGCCACCGAGCTGCGCCGCGGCCAATATCTGGTCGCGGCGGGCGATTGCATGTCATGCCACCTGCGTGAGGGCGGCGAACCATTCGCCGGGGGTCTGGGACTCGACACACCCTTCGGCCGAATCTACTCCGCGAACATCACCTCCGACAGCGAGACTGGTATCGGCGCGTGGACGAATCAGCAATTCTACCGCGCGATGCACGACGGCATCGGTGTGCACGGGGAGAACCTTTACCCCGCGTTTCCCTATCCTTGGTTCAGGCTCGCGAACCGCCGGGACGACGATGCCATTTTTGCCTACTTAAAAAGTACCCCGGCGGTCCGTTACACGCCGCCCAAGAACGACCTGTCCTTTCCGTTGAACTTTCGCTTCCTGGTCAAGGCCTGGAATTTGTTTTTTCTCGGCTCGCACGAATTCAAGAGCAATGCCAACGAGTCGGCCGCCTGGAATCGCGGCGCCTATCTCGTCAACGGCTTGGGGCACTGCGGCGGTTGTCATACGCCCAAGAACTTCCTCGGTGCGGACGAATCCAACCACGAGTTCTACGGCGCCCCGCTCGACAACTGGGTCGCGTCGGATCTTACGGGCAACGAGCGCACCGGCCTCGGCGGCTGGAGCACCGAGGACATTGCCGAATATCTGGCGAATGGTCGCAATGCCCGTGCGGGTGCCGGCGGGGAGATGGGCGAGGTGATCACCTACTCGACCGCGCTGATGAACGATGCGGACCGCCACGCGATGGCGGTATATCTCAAGAGTCTGGCGCCGACCTCGAGCCGCAGCACGCCGGAAGCCGATATGGAAGCCATGCGCCGCGGCGCCGCGATCTACTCGGACGCCTGCGCCTCCTGCCACCTCGACGCCGGAGTCGGTCAACCGCGATTCTTTCCGCCGCTGGGTCACAACGCGATGTTGCAGCAGGCAGATCCAGCCGGGCTCGCGCACGTGATTCTAGCCGGCAGCCGTGTCGGTACGAGTCCATTACGCCCATCGCCGCTCACGATGCCCAGTTTCGCCTGGAAGCTCTCGGATGAGGAAATCGCGGACGTGGCGACCTTCATACGCAACAGTTGGGGCAATCACGCCGCGGCGATGACCGCCCGCGACGTACACCATGCCCGTGAGCGCCTGAACTTAACGAAGGTGCATTTGACGGCGAATTCCGGCGATCAAGACTGAGGTCACGATAAATACAGTGCGCATCCATCGTCTTTCGCAGATGCGGGTCTCCCCAATTAATATCGCGTGCGCTGGGTGCCGAACCCCTCGCGTCGTGTACAGTGCAGAACGGATTGGGCGCGATCGTTACCGTCCCGATCGAATTGCATAGCCGTCGTTCGCAGTAATCGCTGAGAGGAATTCGCATGAATAAACCCATACTTCAAGTCGTCATTGGCAGCACGCGACCCGGCAGGATAGGAGGGACGATCGCGAACTGGATATTCGACGTTGCACGAGGGCTTGAACACTTCGAGGTCGAGTTGACGGACCTCGTCGAGTTCAAACTGCCTTTATACGACGAGCCGCATCACCCCATGCGCCGTCAATATCAACACGAGCACACCAAATCCTGGAGTAAACACGTCAATCGCGCCGATGCCTTTGTCTTCGTCACACCGGAATACAATTACGGGCCGCCGCCGTCGCTGCTCAACGCGCTCGATTATCTGTATTTCGAATGGAATTACAAGCCCGCTGGATTCGTGTCTTACGGCGGGGTATCGGCGGGAATGCGGTCGTCCGCTCGGGCGGCGATGACCGCCACCACCCTTCGAATGATGCCGATCCCCGAAACCGTCGGTCTGCCCAATGTCATGGCGCAACTCAAGGACGGCGCTTTCGCCGCTAATGAGCTTAATGTGAAAGGAGCGGGCCTCATGCTCGCAGAGCTTGCAAAGTGGGAGGAAGCCCTTCGCAGCCTCCGGGCGCAGCACCGGGCAACGGTGCTGGCGGGCGGGTGAGGGGTAATGCGATTTGAACCGCTGTATGCGCCCCTGCGATCAACCCGGATTCGCCTCGTTGCGGCAGCACTATTGCTGACGCTCGCGGCTTGTAGCGGATCGAGCGATTCCAGAAAGCCCACCCCGGACAAGAACGCGCCCCGGGCGCAGCTGTCCATCGGCTACAGCCTGCTCTACCAAGAGGCCGATGGGATTCCTAAGCTAAGGTGGATCCTCATGTTCAAGCACAAACCTGAGGAAATGGGGCAGGTCACCAATGATCTGGTCAGCTATTACCAAGGGCTGGCCGACACCATGCAGAGGCTATCGAAGCAATATCCCGCCATGCGCATCGACGTGGCAGCAATGTCCGAGATCGAGGGCGACGAGCGTAAAGCCATTGGGGCAGACTTCGCCAAGGACTTCGCCCCGCTCATTGGCAAGACCGGCGTCGAATTCGAGCGGGAAGTGCTGCTCATGTTTTACGACACGCTCAACGAGCAACGTCATCTTGCCGGGGTGATGGTGGAGCTCGAAACCGACGCTGCCCTGAGGAAGTTCTTGGAGACGACCAAGGCCCAGTTGGATTCACGCTATGCGAAAGTTGGGGCGCTATTGAACCGCCGCTATTTCACTCGGTGAGTAGCACCGGCCGGGATGCAGGCAAAGGAATCGTTCGTGGCTGCTACGTTGCCATAGACAATTCGTCGAGCGGTGTTGCAGGCGGCCTGATTCTCGCGTCACGGTGCCCCATGCACCGCTGCTGGTGGCGAGTGCCGATTTTGCACTGACTTGATCCCATGCGTAGTTTTTGGACCTCGCCATTGGCTCGTATGGTGACCAGATAACGCGTCGGCCACGATGGGCGCCTGCCACACGCACTGCTTGAGCCAGGTTCAGTCGATCACCGCCTGGATGCACTTCAACCGGTCTAGATCGCGCCTTGCAAATGTCACTCTCGCGTTTTGCCGCATTTGTAGTCTCCAGATCCCGGAAAAGGACCCAGAAACTACTCGTTTGGCTCACAAAAGCCGACATTTGAACTTAGCCAGAAGCGGACATCTGAATTTGGCTGCTACACGCACACTTCGCATAATGTATATTATGTCAAATCTTAGTTGTATGCTAAGTCGGTTCCAGTCCGTGGCGCCTCGGAGCCCCGTTTCGGCAGCACTTCCCTTGCTTCCTTCGAGCTTTTAAAGAGTCTGATAAATCCTCTCCGGCCGGCAACGACGATCAGACATCGCGTGAGCGATTTCTCTCCGAACAGTTATCGCGGGGCCACCAAAACCAATTCAATGTCGCGGCGTTGACGCGGCCTGCCAAGCAGGTGGCTCGCGGCGATCTGCGGGTGCACAAAGCCGCAGGATGAACTGTCGAACCTGCAGACTGCCGTGCAATCCATACCGGAACTCGACATATCCCACCCAGATTGCGAAGATAGCGGCCCACCAAACAGTCCACGAAAATAAGGATTCGCCATGGAACATACCTTGCCGCCGCTGCCTTTCGACCGCGCTGCCTTGGAGCCCCACATGAGCCGCGAGACGCTCGACTACCACTATGGTAAGCACCACGCGGCGTATGTCACGAACTTGAACAATCTGATCAAGGGCACCGAATTCGAGAATATGGGCCTCGAAGACATCGTGAAGAAGGCCCCCGCCGGTGGCATCTACAATAACGCTGCGCAGATTTGGAACCACACCTTCTTTTGGAACAGTTTGAAGGCCAACGGCGGCGGCGAGCCCACGGGAGCGCTGGCTCAAGCCATTCACGGCAAGTGGGGCAACTATGCTGCCTTTCGCGAGGCCTTCGTCAAATCGGCTGTCGGCAACTTCGGCTCAGGTTGGACTTGGCTCGTGAAGAAAGCCGGTGGCGGCGTCGACATTGTCAACACGGGCGCTGCCGGTACACCGCTGACGACCCACGACAAGGCTCTGCTGACGGTGGATGTGTGGGAACACGCCTATTACATTGATTACCGCAATCTGCGCCCGAAATTCGTTGAGACCATAATCGACAAACTCGCCAACTGGGAATTCGCACAGAAGAACTTTGGCTAGCGCCCTGCGCGGCGGCTGGTGCGCCCGCGGTCGGTCTACTTTTGGAGTCCGTCCGCGGCACGGACCGGCAGGGGCACGTTGCAAAGGTCGATGTGCCCGGGGTTGAACTTGAACCACGGTTCGTGCCGGTTCCGCCGCTGTTCGAGCATCGCGCCGAACGTCGCGCTGTCGGTGCGAAGGACCTCGATCGGCGTGCGCTCCGCCGCCGGGACCTCTGAGGCGAGACGCATCGATGTGATCGGTACCGGGGATTCCGCGGCGACGTAGAACCCCATCTCGCCGCTCCCGCGCGGGAGACTGGAGAGAAGTTCCATCCCCTTCAATACCCGCCCCAACAATGTGACGTTGCGGTCGAGTTGCCGCGGCGCATGCCCGATCACCGCATACATTTCCGTTGCATCACTCTCCGGCGAGTCGTCGCGACCCGCACCGACCATTCCATAGCAATGCGCCAGCCAGACCGTGTGCGTGCGCCGATCGCGCGCCGCCGGAAAGCCGTCGAGAAAGCCGACCTCCGGGGCATAGGCGTCGCGGTCCGGCAACGGTTCGAATCGCGAAGCCGCGCGCGCATTGACCGTGAATTCGACCGAAGGTTTTAAATCGGCCGGAACGGTGCGATGGTGATCCGGGTCGCCCCATTGAACGACATAATTATCCTGTACCCGAATGATCGCTACGCCGTCGAAGTAATGACTGCGCACCAGCGTCCTGAGATTCGCAACGTGCTGGGGTGCAACCTGCGTCGCGAGCTCGATGACCACTCGCCCTCGACCAAGCTCCAGGTACAGCGTGTCATCGGGATTGGGCGCCCGCCAGTCGCCGGCGGGAGACGCCGCCAATATTTCTGCAACGGAGACGGGCTTGGCGTCGACATCCGACACAACGCCGAGACCGAGTACCATCAGCAATCCGGTGAGCGCTGCCGCAGTGGCCGCACCATGTGCCTGACCCGTTTTCATTTTGCCTCACCTTGCTTGACCGGCCACCTGCTCTCAGGGCACACCGTGCACCGGTCTCCCCGCGGATCAATTATAGACATGCATCATCGTTCCAGATGGGGTGTCTCCAGGCTCTGTGCGCTAACGTCCAGACTGCAGGGGCCCTCCATGCTTCAATCGCTTCAAAGAACGCAGGGGAACCCCTAACCATTCAATCTCAAGCAGACAAAGGGCAACGTCGAGTAGGTGGTTGGCAATGAGTGCGTTAGCGAACAGACCACGCAGTCCCTTCGTGCGAAATTACCGGGAGATTGCAGAGAATCACCACCGGCGGCCCTAAAATCGCCGCCGACCCGAGTACCGGGGCTAATCGACATCAGAAGGACTGGAGAACATCATGCGTATCGATTCACGGAGACTGATAGGGGGCCTCGCAGCGGTAGTGGCGGTAACGTCGCTAGCGGCGTGCGCAAGCACTCCCCTTCCGAATGAGAAGATCGCGGTGGCAAAGGCATCATTGCAGCGCGCCGAAGGATCCGGGGCGCCCGAGTTCGCGCCGGTCGAAATGGCTACGGCGCGCGAGAAGCTCGCGAGCGCGGAAAAGGCCAACGCTGACGGAAAACTTTTACCTGCCAACATGTTGGCAGAGCAGGCCAACGTGGACGCGGAGCTGGCCGAAGCCACCGCGCAAGAACATCGATCCCACAAGGCGGCGGCCGAGTTCGATACGAGCATGCAGGCATTGCGCCAAGAATCTATGCGCAGCGTACAACCGACTCAATGAGGCAATGATATGAACGCAAAAATACTGATGGGAATGGGTCTGGCGCTTGTTGCCGCTGGCTGTGCTTCCACCCCGATGCCAAACGCCGCGCTACAGGATGCGCATGCGCGGGTTCAGATGGCGGAAGCAGACCCCAACGTCCAAAAATATGCGGCGCTGGATTTGGAAGCGGCGAAGAAGCAGCTGGATATCGCTGATGCGGCCGCGATGCATCATCAGGATGCCGCCATTGCGCAGCCTGCCTATCTCGCCTCGCAGAACGCTCGTCTCGCGATGGCTCATGCGGCCGCAAAAGCCGACGATGCGCGAGTTGCAGCAGGCCAGGCGGAGCGGGACCAGATTCAACTGGCGGCTCGGACCCGCGATGTTAACAATGCGAATATGGCGACCAGTGCCGCATTGGGGCAGCGCGATAATGCCGCGGAACAAGCCGCTCGTCTGCAGGCGGAGGTGGACGCGCTGAAGGCGAAGCCGACACCGCGCGGCCTGGTACTCACGCTTGGGGATGTGCTGTTCGACACCGGCAGATCCGAGTTGAATCCCGGAGCGGCACGCAAGCTCGATCAGCTGTCGGAATTTCTCATGGAACATCCGGAACGGCGGGTACAAATCGATGGCTTTACCGACAGCGTCGGCTCGGATTCTTACAACCAGGATCTCTCCCAGCGGCGCGCAGATTCCGTCAAAGCCGCGCTGATTTCGCGGGGCGTGGACCCGTCGAGAATTGGCAGCCAGGGCTATGGAAAGAGCTTTCCGGTGGCGAATAACGTGGACTCGGGCGGACGACAGTTGAATCGCCGCGTCGAGGTCGTGATCGGCGGAGACAACGGCGGATCTATCTCTGGTCGCAGCTGATCAATCAGTAAGGGCGTATCAAATCGCATGAGCCGGCCCTCCGGGGCCGGCTCATGCATCACTTACCACGGCCGTGTGTAAGAACTAAGACCCCGGGTCGGCGGACGAACGATGACGAGGAATCCTGATCGGTCAGCTGGCGCTGAGGCGAGTCCGAGCGCAGCTCCGGAAGGCCTTTCCGGCTATATCATCGATAACATTGAGAATATCGCGTCATTTCAGGCGCGCGAGCAACAAAAACTCGGTGATTCGCGGCGGCGGTTGGGTTGGGTTGGGGATATCGTCGGCCGTCCGGCCTACCTGCTTTCCCTCCTGTCCATGGTTGCGTTGTGGATCGGGGCCAATGGGCTCGGCCCGAGAATTGGCTGGATGTCGCCGCTGGATCCGCCGCCATTCGCGTGGCTGCAAGGATTCCTGACGCTTGTAGGCGTGATAACCGCAACGGTCGTAGTGATATCGCAGAACCGTTTTGCCCGACTCGATAGCCAGCGCGGGCATCTCGATCTGCAGGTCAACCTCCTGACGGAACAGAAGGTGACCAAGCTTATCCATTTACTCGAAGAACTGAGGCGCGACTTGCCGATGGTCGAGAACCGGCTCGACTCGGATGCCGTCGCCCTGCAACGGCATACCAACACCGCACAGGTGCTTTCGGCGCTCGAAACTGCCGTGTCCGGCGTCGAGCGGACGGAACCGCCCGCGCCGATATTGTGAGGGAACATGGCACCGCCGCAGGAGCGGGCACGCGACCGCCATGTTCAGCCCCAACCGGCCTGTTGACGGTCGCGATCTTGACGATGCTCGGAGGCTGCTGCGGCAGCCTCCGAGACAGCCCGGAACGGCCCGGCAGCTACCGTTCGAGCACCTCGACGGTCATCTACGTCGTGCGCCGGGGATGGCATATTGACATCGGATTCGCAGCGGGCGACTTGTCCCCCCCGCTCGCCTCCCTGAGTTCGCGGCTTCCCGGGGCTCGCTACCTCGTGTTTGGATTTGGCGACCGCCAATTCCTCATGAACAAGGATCAGGGCCTCCCGGAGAAGTTCGCCGCGCTGTGGCCCGGAAAGGGTGTGGTGTTGCTCACGGGCCTGACGGCGCCGCCCATGGAGGCGTTTGGCGCCGGCCAGGTGATTGCGTTGACGGTAACCGCGGCGCAGTCGCGGGCGGCGCAGGCGTTCGTCTGGAATTCGCTGTCGAAGCAATATCAGTCCGTGGACCCGAGTGAGGCAGGGCCTTATCCAGGAAGCCTGTATTTCCGCGCCAACTCGGGCTATTCAGGGTTTCACACTTGCAACACCTGGGCGGCTGAAGTGCTCAAAGCGGCTGGCATGCCGATCAGATCCACGGGAACCATTTTTGCGTGGCAACTCTGGACCCAGGTCAGCAAGATCGATAGGGTCTGCCGGGTTCTTCCGGCGGCATCCGGCCTGCACGTCGGCACGCCAGCGCAATGAGCGGCTGATCTTTCTCAGTTACACGGCGGACGTGTTCCGTCGGAACAAATCACAATTGCCTTGGAGCCTGCAGGAACGACCACTGTCGTATCTTTCGCCGGGGGCGGAGGATTGCTGCTGCTGATGCAGCCTGACAGGACGGGAATACATAGGCATAGGGCCGCTAGAAATCTCATGTTCGCTTCCTCTCTTAGATATCGAGTTCTATTCAACACCCGATGGTGTCGTCTTGTCCGCTTGCTTGCGCACACACGGGTGGGCACTAGGCATCGCTCACGGCCGCCGCAAAGGGTGCCTTCCTCTGGGGTGTCCCCCACTTCCAGTTCCGGATCTCCGGCAGGTCCTGTCCATGCTTGTCGATGTACTGCTTGTGCTCGATGAGCTTGTCCTGCATGAGCTGCTTCAGGTAATCGCCTTGGGTGCCTAAGTGCGGCAGTCGGTTGACTACGTCTTGGACAAGGTGAAACCGGTCCAGGTCGTTCTGCACCCTCATGTCAAAGGCGGTCGTGATCGTGCCCTCCTCCTTGTAGCCTCGGACGTGAAGGTTGCGGTTGGCGCGGCGGTAGGTCAGCCTGTGAACGAGCCACGGATAGCCATGAAAACCAAAAATGATGTGTTTATCCCTTGTGAAGAGCGCATCGTAATCGGTATCGTTGAGGCCATGCGGGTGCTCGCTGCTGGATTGCAGCTTCATGAGATCAACGACATTGACCACCCGGACTCTCAGTTTTGGCAGGTACTCGCGCAGAATGGAAACGGCCGCGAGAATCTCCAGCGTCGGCGTGTCGCCACAGCACCCCATGACTACGTCCGGCTCGGCATTCTGATCGTTGCTGGCCCACTGCCAGATGCCAATGCCCTCGGTGCAATGCACGATCGCCGCATCCATCGTCAGCCATTGGGGTAGAGCGTGTTTTCCCGCCACCACGACGTTCACATAGTGCCGGCTGCGCAGACAGTGATCGAAGACGGACAATAGGCAGTTCGCGTCGGGGGGCAGGTAGACGCGTACAATATCGGCCTTCTTGTTGATGACGTGGTCGAGGAAGCCGGGATCCTGGTGCGTGAAGCCGTTGTGATCCTGCTGCCAGACGTGGGAGGCGAGCAGATAGTTCAGCGATGCGATCTTGCGCCGCCATGGCAGTTCCAGGGTGACCTTGAGCCACTTCGCGTGCTGGCTGAACATGGAGTCGACAATCCGAATGAAGGCCTCATAGCTGTTGAAGAGTCCGTGCCGCCCGGTCAGCAGATAGCCCTCCAGCCAACCCTGGCACTGGTGTTCGCTTAGCATGGAGTCGAGCACGCCTCCCGCGGGCGCAAGGAATTCGTCGGTATCTACGCGCCGGGCGTCCCACTGGCGGTTGGTGGTTTCGAATACGGCGCCTAGGAGATTCGAGAGAGTCTCATCTGGACCGAATATGCGGAAATTACGCTGATCCTGGTTCTGCTTGACCACATCCCGCAGGAACTGACCAAGCACCAGCGTATCCTGGGCATCCACGGCGCCCGGCGACGGCACCGCGACCGCGTGTGCACTGAAATCAGGCATGCGCAGGTCCCGCAGCAGGGCGCCGCCATTGGCATGTGGATTGGCCCCCATGCGGCGTTGGCCCTTCGGCGCGAGCTCAGCCAGATCCGGCATCAGCCGACCCCGCTCGTCAAAGAGTTCCTCCGCCCGGTAGCTCCTCATCCAGCTCTCGAGCAGCGCGACGTGTTCCGGATGTTCGGGGTCCACCAGCAACGGCACCTGGTGCGCCCGGAAGGTGCCTTCCACCGGCAAACCATCGACGATCTTCGGTCCGGTCCAACCTTTTGGCGAGCGCAGCACGATCAGGGGCCATCGAGGCCTAGTGGTGTCGTTGTTGCTGCGTGCGTGCCTTTGGATTTGTTGAATGGCCTCGATGGCGTCATCCAAGGTGCTTGCCATCAGCCGATGCATTGCCTCCGGCTCATCGCCTTCAACGAAATACGGCGTCCAGCCGCAGCCGCGAATGAATTGCTCCAGTTCCTCGTGCTCGATGCGGGCCAGCACGGTCGGGTTGCTGATTTTGTAGCCGTTGAGGTGCAGGATAGGCAGCACGGCACCGTCCGTGATCGGGTTGAGCAGCTTCGTTGACTGCCAGGCAGTCGCCAATGGACCGGTTTCCGCCTCACCATCGCCCACAACGCAGGCGACGATCAGGCCGGGGTTGTCGAAGACGGCGCCGAAGGCGTGGCTGAGCGAATAGCCCAACTCGCCTCCTTCGTGAATCGAGCCGGGCGTAGTTGGCGCAACGTGGCTGGAAATCCCGCCCGGAAACGAGAATTGCTTGAACAGCTTCTTCAGCCCGGCTTCGTCCCGGGATACATCGGGGTACACCTCGCTCCAGGTGCCTTCCAGATAGACATTGCCCACGATGGCCGGGCCGCCGTGGCCGGGACCCGCGATATAGAACATATCCAAGTCATACTTGTTGATAACCCGGTTCAAATGCACGTAGATGAAATTCTGGCCCGGCGTCGTGCCCCAGTGTCCGACCACCAGCGGCTTCACGTGCGATAGCTTCAGCGGCTCCTTCAGCAGCGGGTTGTCATAGAGGTAAATCTGCCCTACCGACAGGTAGTTGGCCGCACGCCAGTAGGCGTTGATCTTGTCGAACACTTCGGGCGTCGGTGTTTGAGTCTTCATGATTCCAATTTCCCCTTACCCACTGGACAATCCGAGCGCTGCCAGTTTTGCGCTCGTCGCCTCGTAACTCGTGTGGAGAATGCAACGAATCCCCAGTCCTTCGGCTATCTGCACGAACAGCGGAGTGTTCTCGATGTAGAGAACCTGCCGCGCCGGAACCTGAGCAATGTCCAGCGCCAGCCGGAAGATTTCCGCATCCGGTTTGCGCAGATGGACCGAGCAGGAGGAAACGAAGCAATCCACAAATCCTCCCAGCCGGAACCTCCGAATCCGATACGCATTGAGTTCGCGTGCCTCGTTGCTGACCACGACAACTTTCAGGCCGTATTTCACCTTGAGCTGCGCCATGGACTGGATCATCTCGGGATGAGGCCTGGATTGCGCGAACATGAAGCGCCGAAACTGAGCGCGTGTGAACGCTCGCTTTTGGTAAAAGATCACGTGGCCTAGGTATTCCTCCAAGGTGAGTTTCCCTTCCTCAAAGGTCTCAAAGACGAGGTGATGACGTTCCTCCATCTCGGCCCAGGTCAGTCTGAACATGGCCGCCGCGCGTCTTCTGGCGTGATGATCCCAACCATCGGAGAGTAATACACCACCGACGTCAACAAACAGGCAAGTGATTGAGGACACCCGCCTCATTCGCCACCATCTGATATCACTCTGGAAAGGGCTTGCAAATGATGGACTCTTGAATCATCCGTTGGCGCTTCGGCGCCGGCGGCGAACAAGTCCTTGGTGCCCTGGCGAGCCGCAGCGACTGCGCGATGCCGGCACGACTCTTGCGGCAGGTCGGTCCTCAGGACGCCGTAGCCCCGCGGTAGCCGATCGAGGTGCCGTACCCGGCGCCAAGATCCTCTAAACGCGACGTCCCTGAATGAACTGCACCAGAACCAACACGACCGCCACGACCAGGAGCACGTGAATGAACCCGCCCATCGTGTACGACGTCAGAAAGCCCAGGAGCCACAATACAAGCAGGACCACTGCAATCGGATATAGCACGCCGTTTTCCTTTTCTGTAGAGAGGACGCAAAATTAGCTGGTTCCAAGTACGCCGTCTGTACGCTAGAGTACATATACGACGCCAGCGTCGTGCGACGGCGATCGATGAACTGCAGGTCTTCCTCCGCTCAGGCACGCGACCGCATCTGTTCTCTGACCGCGGCATAACACTCGCAAACCCCGTCGCTCAATCGAGCCCGATCCTTCACCGAAATGTGGCCGCGACGGTAGGAGATCGCCCCGGCGCGCTGCAAGTGGCCGGCGATTTCGGTCACGCTCTCGCGCCGAACGCCCAGCACACTCGCAATCATTTCCTGGGTCACGACGATTTCGCGCGACGGAATCCGGTCCATCGTCATCAAAAGCCAGCGACGGATCTGCTGATCGACCGAATGATGACGATTACACGCCGCCGTCTGTGCCATCTGGCCGATCAACGTCTGCGTGTAGGCCAGCAGGAGCCGCTGCATCGACCCACGGCGCGAAAACTCGCGCTTCAGTTCAATCGCATCGAGACTGTAGCCGTGGCCGGCGATTCGCACGGCCGCCGAGCTCGGCGTTGTCTCCCCTCCCATGAACAGCGGCACGCCGACGACCCCTTCATAGCCGACCCCGGCGCTTTCCGCGGATGCGCCGGACTCGAGGACGTAATGAAGAGATACTATGGACGTGGTTGGAAAAAAGGCTCGCCGCAGCGCAAGGCCGGGTTGGTAGAGCATCTGTCCCAACGGCATTGGAACTCGCATCAGATGCGGGGTCAGGCGATCGAAATCGGCCGCCGGAAGCGCCGCGAGCAGGGCATTTTGTTTGGCGGGGTAAGACTCTGGGATGGCATTCATGAGGAAATCTAACCCCGCCCGGTTAACTCGATTCCGACGCCCCGATAGCCGACGAATCGGCATGCCCGATCGAACATGGGCTGCCCGCTGACCTGATAGCGCTGCTTCGAACCGTTCGATTTCACCCGGTTCAGGACGAAGTCCAAGAACGGCTCACGCGCCGCGATCAATTCGCGCAGGGCGTCCCTCTCCGCCTCGTTCCATCCGGCATCGGTCGCCGGAACCGGACCATCGATGAATGAATCGACCTGGATCCCGAGCATATCCAGCACGGGCCCGGAAACGCGGGTAAATGCACCGTTGACATCCTGTTCCCAGAACCAATCCGCCGCCAATTCAGTCAGGCTTCGGTAACGCGCCTCACTTTCAGCCAGTTCCGCGGTTCGCTCCTGGATTTTTCCCTCCAGGCGGTCGTTGTCCTCCGCCAGCCGCTTGTAGAGCAGGCGCACCTCCAACATGTTGCGAATCCGAGTCTTGACCTCGACAAGATCGAACGGCTTGCTGATGAAATCACGTACACCGAGTCTGAGCGCCCGCAATTTGTGGCCCGGTTGAGCAGTCAGCACCAGCACCGGAAGATAGCCGTCATCGCCATTCGTTTTCAGACCTTCGATCACCTCAAACCCATCCATTCCCGGCATTTGCAGATCCAAAAGGATGAGGTCGTAGCCATGCTTGCGATGCAAAGCACACACGCTTTGCGGCTCCATCGTATATGTCACGCGTTTATAGCCAGCATCTCCGAGCACCCCTTCGAGCAAGCTCACGTTGATCTCCTGATCATCGACGATGAGGATGCTGGCGTTGTATATGTCGGACTCGGGGATCACAGCATTGGTTCCTCGGCCCCGACCCGCCTCGCGGGAGCCCCCACGCTTGCGAAGGCAAGATCAATTGCGGCAATGAATTCCTTCACCTTGATCGGCTTGGTCAGATAGCGGAAAAATCCGGCCTCCAGACCGCGAGCAATGTCGCGTGGACCCGCGTTCGCGCTAAGTGCGATGATTGGAATGTTGGTGGTGGATGAATCAAGCGCCAGGATCCTCAGCGCCTCGACGCCGCTGATCCCTGGTAGATTGATATCCATCAAAATGGCGTCGGGGAGCGTGCTGCGCGCAAGATCGATGCCGCTCTGCCCATCCCTGGCACTGATCAGCCGAATATCGGGACACCGGCCAATCAGCTCCTCGACGAGCAGCAGATTGTCCGGATTATCCTCTACACACAGGAGCGTACGCAACCGGCTCTCACCAATGTGGTGCGCCGGCAACGCCACCGTCGAATCGATCGAGATCTCATGATGATTTATTGCAGTCGTGAGTTTCAGATCGATCCAGAACGTGCTGCCAGCCCCGACCGTGCTGACGACGCCGATGACTCCGCCCATCAACTCGACCAGCCGCTTGCTGACGACCAGGCCGATTCCAGTGCCCTCGCCCACGTGTGCTTCCTGCCCCAGCCGATTGAACGGTTGGAACAATTGACTCAAATGTTCCGCGCTCAAACCCTGGCCCGTATCCGTCACGGCGATTCGAATCTTGCCGACCGCGGTTAGCGAACAATCGACGACGACGCGGCCGCCCTCACGGTTGTATTTTATTGCATTGGACAACAGGTTGATCAGCACTTGTTTGAGCCGCATGCGGTCCGCGGAAACGAAAAAAGGGACGTCGGCCGTCGGAAACACCACGTTGATTCCGCGTCGGATGGCCTGCGATTCGATCATTGACCGGCTTTCTCGCAAGACGTCCGACAGCATGATGGGCTCGATCGACAGCGACATTTTGCCGGATTCGATCAACGTCAGATCCAGGATTTCGTTGATGAGATCCAGCAAATACCAGCCGGCCTTGATGATTTGCGCGACGCTCTTCATCTGCCCCGGTGACGGCGTTGGAGTTCCGGATTCAATGAGCTGCGCGAACCCCAAGATTGCATTCAACGGCGTACGCAGCTCGTGGCTCATGCTGGACAGAAATTCAGACTTGGCGAGGTTCGCCTGATCCGCCGCGGAGATCGCGTCGTTCAGCTCGTGCTCCACGCGCTTGCGCACCGAGTTATGACTGCCGATCAGCAAGTAGCCGATTATTTCCCGGTAGTCGTCCAAGAGCGCGGTGATCGAAACGATCGCTGGAAAGCGCGTGCCGTCCGCGCGGATGTACGTGAGCTCATAGACGTCCTCGATTCCTCGAGATGCCTTGAATGCCAGAGCCTCGAATCCCGGTGCGATCGCAACGCCGAATTCGGCGCTCAGCGCCTGCGCCCTCGCCAGCACCTCCGCCGGATCGTGTAGATCGCTCGGAGTGACCTTGTTTACGACAGTATCGGCGCCATAGCCCAGCATGCATTCGGCGCCGACGTTGAATAGCTGTATGACGCCCCTGCGGTCTGTGGCGATGATCGAAAAGTTCGCGCTGTTGAGAATCGCTCTCTGCAAAGCTCTCGTGCCTATCAAAATAATCTCCCTCGAGCGAGAAGCACCACTCTCGCGTGCCTGCGCCAGCCGCGTCGGTGCGGTGTCGCACAGAGACCCGGCACGCCGGTAGCGATGGGCGGCACGCAGAACGTGCTGCGCAGCGGGTCTAGGGCGTCAACGCGATCCGGCGGACAGGCTTCGTTTGGGGGCCGGCAAGTCGCCATTTCTCCCGTGGTGCGCGTGAAGGTTCGTCTCCTGCTCCCGATCGAGCACGGTCGTCGAGTCGTAGGGCGGCGCCGTCTTGATCGAGAGCCTTGACAAATGGATGGACACTGTCGAATCCAGCCAATTTATCTCTTTTATCCACTCGGGTGCGATCAGCACCTCGTGGCCCAGCCACCAATTGCTGGTATTCACGATCAGGTACCGGATGGCCCAGGTTCTTTCCTCGAGCAAAAAGCCATCGACGTGGCCGATGTCGCCGTCCTTGGCATGGACGTAATAGCGCAGAAGCGCATTAACGCTTCGCAAGTGAGGATTGTCGAGCCGCTGGCGCCCATTTTCGGACCGCCCGCGGTCCCTCGTGGTTTGCCGGCCGGCCTGTATGATGTCCGGGTATAACCCGGCTCCCCAAAGCCCTCCGCCGCCCCAATACTTGCCGTATCCGTAATACCCGAGATAGCCCATTTCCTGTTGACGCGAGACCGGCTTGTCCGTATCGATGTCCGGGCTGTTCTTTACCTGGTCGCACGTCAGGTACACGGGGAAAATGCGCTCCGTCCAATCCGGTTGCTGGATCGAAATCGGTGAAATGAGCACCTTCCGACGATGCGCGGCTTCGCCGGTATCCACGATCAGATAGCGAACCACCCAAGCCTCATCGTCGAAGTAGAAATCACTGACATGACCGATCAGGCCGTCGGTGGCACCGACGCGGTACCCTTCCAGGCTCTTCAGGCTGCGTAACATAGGCTTCTCGTTGCGGGGGCGGTTAGTCTGAACGCGAGGCGGAACTGAGGATTCGACGAAAGCCGCCGGTCGGCATGAGATGCCGATGCGAGCCTTCGTCGACTCAGATCACTCAGTTTTTCTTCGCGGCTCCATCGTGCTGCGCGGCCTGAATTTTGCTCACCTGAGCGGCGGATTCTGCGGCATGCGCCAGATGCCCGTGAGCAACTTGCGCGTGGGTGGCGGCTTGTTCCGGATGACCCGCTTCGAGCGCCTTTGCCGCCTCCCGGTGGTGCTGCGCCGCCGCGTCGTGATGCTTGGCGGCCGATGCATGCTGCTCACACGCCTTGGATTTTGTATCCATGATATGTCCTTGGATTGATGGATGGGGCTTACGATTCGGAAGGTATCCGGGAATTGACGCATTATCCGTACGCTGCCGCACGGAAAGGCGTTGAATCCCGGCGATCAGGCGATCGTCGCGTCCGCGGCGCGCACTAGCGACGTATTGATCGTTGTACAGTCTGTGTATACTGCACATATTTGGTTCCATGACCTGCCCGGATTGCGTAACAATGTCGGCGTCGCCGGTCGATTCGAGAAACGAAAATCACCTCCTGGCCGCGCTTCCCGCTGCTGTGCAAGAGCGGATTTATCCGCACTTGAAGCGGGTGCCGATGCCGCTCGGCAAGGTTATCTATGAGTCTGGCGCAGAGCTGCGGAACGTCTATTTCCCGACGGACTGCATCGTCTCGCTATTGTACGTCCTCGAAAACGGTGCGTCCGCGGAGATATCCGTCGTCGGCAACGAGGGTCTGATCGGCATTGCCCTGTTCATGGGTGGAGAAACGACTCCCAGCCGCGCGATCGTTCAGAGCGCTGGATTCGCTTATCAACTTGCCGGTCAATTGCTCAAGGAGGAATTCCACAGGGATGCCGACATGCAGCAGCTGCTGCTTCGTTACACCCAATCATTGATCACGCAAATGACGCAAACGGCCGTGTGCAATCGCCATCATTCACTCGATCAGCAGCTGTGCCGTTGGTTGCTGCTCTCGTTGGATCGGCTGCGAACGAACCAGCTGACGATGACTCAGGAGCTGATAGCCAACATGCTCGGTGTGCGCCGCGAAGGCGTGACCGAAGCGGCCGGGAAGTTGCAGGGGGTCGGCGTGATTCGTTATCAGCGGGGCCGGATCACCGTGCTGGATCGGCCCAAGCTCGAGTCGCTGTGCTGTGAATGCTATGCAGTGGTCAAGAAGGAGACGGATCGACTGCTGCCACCGCAATCCAGCATTCCTTGAAGCGCATCGCCTCGAGCGGCCGCCGACGGCAGGACAATAATCCCGCAAATGATTGCCCACGACCCAGCCGTCGCGCGGGCTGTTTGGAGCGCACCAGGCTATGTTCGATTGCGAACAGACGGTCACGGCATGCGAGTGTCACCGTATGCCCTGTTGGTCGACGTAGTGATGCCGAGCAAAATCGCTTCACCGGCCGAAATTCATTGCGTCGGCAAATGGACGCGTCGGACGGACGGGATTCGACGGTGGCTTATGGCGACTGAAGGAGCTAGGAGTTTTGGCGGTCAGGCGATCGTCGCGCGCGATTTGACCAAGTCATTCGGCGAGGGCGAAGCCAAGGTGACGGCGGTGAAGGGAGTTGCGTTTTCAGCCCGATTCGGCGAGATGCTTTTCATCGTCGGGCCGTCAGGCAGCGGCAAGACCACTTTGCTGAGCATGATTTCCGGCATCCTGAGGCCTACCTCCGGCACGGTCACCGTCAAAGGGGCGGACATTTGGACCCAGGACAGCGATCAACTGGCCGACTTCAGGCTGCACACGATCGGCTTCGTATTCCAGGACTATCACCTCTTTCCACGATTGACCGCGGCCGAAAACGTCGCGATTCCGTTGCTGCTGCGCGACCAGGATTGGAATGAATCGATCACGGCGGCGAATAAATACCTCGAGATCGTCGGCCTGAAGGGTCGCGGCGAGGTCTTGCCGGTCAAGCTCTCGGGCGGGGAGCAACAGCGTGTGGCCATCGCGCGAGCCATCGTCAGCGGCCCGGAGATCCTCATCTTCGACGAGCCCACGGCCTCCCTGGACGGCGATACAGGAAAGATGATCATCGATTTCGTGAAAAAAAACGTTCTGAATGAGAAACGCTGCATTCTTATCGTCACCCATGACGCACGCATCAATGAGTATGCGGATCGGATCATCCACATGGAGGATGGGCGCATCACCGGATTGGACAAGGGAAGCGAGTGAGAAACAAGATCATTTTCGGCATGGCCATAGCAGGCGTGCTGGCCGGGCTGATTGCCGCCTACATTTTTGGCATGCAGCGCAAGGCGCAGCCCCCGGTGTTCAAGCCGGCAAGCAGTCCGTTTGAGACCGCGATCTTTGCCAACGGCATTATCGAGAGCGATCAGACCAGCGGGTCGAATATCAATGTCTACCCCGAAGTGGCCGGCCCGGTCACGCAGGTTTTGGTCAAGGAGGGCCAGAGCGTCTCGGCCGGCGCCGACCTGTTGAAGATCGACGACTCGGTGCAGAAACGCACAACGGCTCAGCTGCGTTCGCAGGCGGAGGCCGCCTTGGCGCTGCTCAATGAACTCAAGGCGGAGCCGAGAAGGGAAACGCTGGATATCGCCAAGGCGCAGGTGGATCTCGCGGTCGCCAACCTGAAAGCGGCGCGTGATCAATACGAGAAGGATCGTGCGTCGTTCGACGCCGACCCGCACTCGATCAGCAAAAGCGTACTGGATATCGCCGACGATGCCGTCCAGCAGGCCGGCGCAGCGCTCGCAGTCGCGCGCAGGCAGTACGATCTTACCAAGGCGGGCGCGTGGAGCTACGATATCCTCAACCAGCAGAAAACCTACGACGCGCTCGAGCAGGCTTACGAGGCCGCCAACGCATTGCTCATCAAGTATACGATCACGGCGCAAAAGGACGGCATCGTGCTGGCGCTGTATGCCACTGCAAGCAGCTACGTATCGCCCCAGGGCATCTACGATACCTATACCCAGGGACAGGACCCGATCCTGGTCATCGGTCCGCCTCAAGAGTATCTGGCGGTGCGTTGCTTCGTGGACGAGATACTGGTTTCCCGCCTGCCTAATGCCTTCCATATCCGCGCCCAAATGTCGGTGCGCGGCAGCGAAATCAAGGTGCCATTGGAATTCGTACGGATACAACCTTACGTCTCGCCCAAAATCGAGCTATCGGATGAACGCCAGGAGCAAGTGGACCTGCGGGTGCTGCCGGTGATTTTCCGTTTCCGGAAACTGGACGCGCCGGTTTATCCGGGGCAGGAAGTGGATGTATACATCGGGCAGCAGTAACGGCGCGACGCACGCGCCACCGGTCAAAAGCCTAATCGATGAGTATATTTCAATCAATAATCGGACGGGTCACTTGCGTGGGTGTGGTCCTCTTGACCTACGCTGCGTGCGCGGTCGGCCCGGATTTCGTTCGTCCGGCGACGCCCACGCCGGATCGGTACACGGTCGAGGCAACGCCGGCGGCCACCGTGTCGGCGGACAACCAGGCGCAACGGTTTGTTCCCGGCGGGACACTGGACGCCGATTGGTGGCGCCTGTTCGCGTCGGCGTCGCTCGACAAGCTGGTCCAGGAGGCGCTTGACAATAATCCGACCCTGCAGGCCTCCGAAGCCACCTTGCGCCAAAGTCAACACCAACTGCGCGCCGGCTATGGGGTGTTCTTTCCACAAGCCGGTGCGGAATTCGGTGCCGAGCGCGAGCGGATTGCTCCGCTGCAGGAGGGTCTGTCGGCGCCCCCTTCGGTGTTCAATCTGATTACTTTGAGCGGCACGATCAGTTACATGCTCGATATCTTCGGCGGTGAACGGCGCGCGGTGGAGACGCTCAGGGCCCAGGTCGACTACCAGCGCTACGCAACCAAGGCCGCGTACTTGACTTTGTCGGCCAACGTCGTCAACACCAGTATCGCGCGCGCCGCCTACATTGCCGAGGTTCGCGCGACCGAGCGGCTGATCGACCTGCAGCAAAGACAGCTCGAGACAACGCAGGTGGAGGTCCGCGCGGGCGCCGCCCCCTATTCCGATGTCTTGAGCCTGCGCGCCCTGATCGCCGCCAATCAGGCCACGTTGGCGCCGCTTCGACAGAAAATAACCCAGACCGAGGACTTGCTGGCCACCCTGGAAGGAAGGCTGCCGTCGCAGGCAGACTTGCCCGATCTTGAATTGACAGCGCTCCGGCTGCCGGTCGACCTGCCTCTGGGTCTGCCATCAGACCTGGTGCGTCGACGACCCGACATCCTTTCGTCCGAGGCACTGCTGCATGCGGCCAGCGCCAACATCGGCGTCGCCACGGCCGCCTTGTTCCCGAGCATCACCTTGAGCGCCACCTACGGCGCGTCCGGATCGAACTTTGGCATGCTGCCGGCGGCCAGTGGGCGGTTTTGGAGCATTGGCCCATCGGCCACGATTCCGGTGTTTCAGGGCGGCAGGCTTTGGTACGGGCGAAAGGCAGCCATTGATGCCTATCAGGCGGCCCTGGCGAACTATCGCCAGACCGTGCTCGATGCGTTCGCGCAAGTCGGGGATGCGTTGAAGGCACTGGAACACGACGCCGAAGCTCTGCAAGCCGGGGTCGACGCGCAGCGTGCCGCCGGAGAAGCGCTGAATTTACTGCAGGTCAATTACCGCGCGGGATTAGTGGCGTACCTCGACGTATGGGCGGCTGACGTGACGCTCCAGCAGACGACCATCGGCTACCTGCAGGCCGTGGGGCAGCGCCATCAGGATACCGTAGCGCTCTTCGTCGCACTGGGCGGGGGCTGGTGGAATCCGCCCAGTCCGGCAAACCCGGGCGAAGCGCCATGAAGAACAGCGGCGTTCTACGAATTGGCTTCAAGCTGCTGGTTAACGACAAGGGCAAGTTCACCGCCTTGCTGATCGGAATCACCTTCGCCGTGTTCCTGATGATGCAGATGACCGCGATGTTCGCAGGGATTCTGAACCGGGCCTATTCGACCGTCACCAACATCGGGGCAAGCATGTGGGTGATGGACCCCGGGGTCAATACGGCCACCAGCCCGATCCCGATGCCCAATTACCTGGAAGATGAAGTGCGAAGCATGGACGGCGTCAGCTATGCAGTGCCGATTTTCATCGGCGGTGCGATGGTCAAGCTGACCGATGGGACCTATCAGGCCGTCAGCGTCGTTGGTATCGATGACGAAAGTCTGTTCGGGCGGCCCGAACTCGAACAGGGCAACATCCAGGACATCTATGCCGACAACGCATTCATCGTCGTGGACGACGCCGAGTTTTCGAAGCTGCGGAACCCGAAGATCGGTAGCACCTTTGAGCTCAACAACAACCGCATTTCGATAGTAGGCATCGCCAAGGTCGCCTCGAACGGGCTGAACGGCGTTCCGACACTCTATACCACCTACAATCGCGCCATCCAGTACATTCCGCAGATGCATTTCACGCTTTCCTATGTGTTGGTCCAGCCGAAGAGCGACGCCGCCGTGGCGGGTATCAAGCAGAAAGTCGCAAAGCTGGGTTATGTGGCCTTCACCAAGGACGAATTCAACAAGGGCATCGCCAACTACTACACGTACCAGACCGGCGTGGGCACCAATATACTGTTGATGACGGTCATCAGCTTCATCGTCGGCTTGGCAATCTCGGGGCAGACCTTCTACACCTTCATCTCCGAAAACCTCGAAAAATTCGGTGCGCTCAAGGCCATCGGCGCCAAGGGGCGCAAGCTCATCTACATGATCATGTTCATGGCGACGTTGACCTCGTTGACCGGCTATGGCCTGGGCATACTCCTGGTAACGGTGGTGATCTCGGGCGCTAGATCCTTATCGCCCTACTACGCCGCGACCATCACCTACTGGAACCTGGCGCTCGCTTTCGGCATGGTCTTGCTGATTGGCGGCATATCCGGCTACATAGGCGTGCGCAAGGTATTGAAGATCGAGCCATTCGATATCTTCCGGGGATAGATGCAGTACTGAGCGGAGCCCATTGGAGCTCTTGTGTACGGTATCGAACAGTGTGCCGCCTGATCCCCGTGTATCATTTTTTTGTGACCACAGACACGAGGACGACATGAATAAATTGGGGTGGCGGGCAAGATTTTTCGTGTCTCAGGCGGCTTTGATCCTGGCACTTGGCTGCGCGGGCCCCCCAGGCGCGTTCGCTGATGGATTTGATCCGCCGCCGATCAACGGACAGTCGAGCGCCGAACATCTCCCGGGGAAGGTGATCTGGGTCGAGTTGGTGACCCCGGACCTTGCTGCTGCGGAGCGATTCTACGGCGGTCTGTTCGGTTGGACGTTCCGCGATCTGCACGCCGGCGATACCCGATACGCTCTTGCCCAGCGCGATGGAGAAGCCGTCGCTGGTCTGGTGGAGCGTGCGGTGCCGGCCACGGAGAAGCGCCAGCCCGCGTGGCTCACCTTTCTCGCTGTCGGCGATGTCGACGACGCCAGTCGAGCCGTGGTTGCAAAAGGCGGCAAGATCCTGTTGCAGCCGCGAACGTACGCATCCCGCGGCCGGCAGGCCGTGTTCGCCGACCCGCAGGGTGCCGTGTTCGCTGTGCTCGCCTCACACAGCGGCGACCCGCCGGATTATCTCGCCGCCCCGGGAGCCTGGGTCTGGAGTTCGCTTTTTGCGCGCGATGCCGACCAGGACGCGGGGTTTTATCAGACCGTGTTCGGTTACGACGTGTTTGATCTCGATGACGAGAGCGGATCGCGCCACATGATACTGTCCTCCGGCGACTATGCTCGACTGAGCGTCAATCAACTGCCCGCCGATGCCGCTCGACGGCATCCCCATTGGCTCAACTTCGTGCGGGTCGTGGATGCCGCGGACTCGTCGGCGAAAGCCGTGGCCTTGGGGGGGCGCGTACTCGTTCCCGCGCGGCTCGACCGGCATGGCGGCAAGCTGGCCGTTCTCGCTGATCCCACCGGAGCGCCGTTCGGTGTCATGGAGTGGACCGGTGCCGACAGCAATCAGGAGCTGAAATGAGCGGTATGACAGGTCGATTGGCACTTGCCGGGCTTGGCTTGGTGGTCGTTGCGTCGCTGTTTGCATGCGTAGGAAGCGTCGGCTACGGCGGCGGCGGCTATGGCCCCGGATATGTCGAACCGGCCGGATACGACTATGGGGGCTGGGGCGGAGCGTACTTCGTCGGTCCTGGCCGCGGCGGAGAGCGCCGCGCGGCTCCATCGCCCTCGCGCGGCTATCGGCCCGCGCCGGCGTCGAGATCGGTACCGTCGATCCCGAACCGCTCGGGTGGGGCTGGCCGCAGGCGCTGAAGAACCTTAAGATCCCGGGATAGGTGCCGGTTGCCGCAAGGGGGCGGATTCGCTCGCGTCCTTGCTCGATAGCGCGAGTGCCAGTGTCGATGTCGTGGCAGGGTTTAAGCTATCGACCATGGAACTCGGCATCAGGATGGTTGCGCCCCGTTCCTTGGTGGTTTCATAGATGATATTCATTGCGCGCAGTTGCAGCGCGACGGGATGGCCGGCGTAAATCTCTGCGGCTTCGACGAACTTCCCGGCGATCGCAGCTTCCGCAGAACCGAGAATCACTCGCGCTTGCTTCTCGCGCTCGGCTTGCGCCTGCCGCGACATCGCATCCTGCAGGGCCACGGGAATGGCCACGTCGCGAATCTCGACCGAACTGACGGATATCCCCCAGGGGGCGGTTTTTTGTCCAATCTCGACCTTGAGTTGCTCGTCGGCCTCCTTGCGGTCCGATAGCAGAGCGGCCAGCATCGAGGAGCCTATCATCTCGCGCAGCGAGGTCTGCGCAACCCGGTCTATGGCTTCGCGATAATTGGTGATCGCCAGCGCCGCCTTCTCGGCGTCATGAACATGCCAGAAAATGATCGCATCGACATTGACCGGAACCGTGTCCCTGGTCAGTGCCTGTTCCGCGTTGAATGCCGTGGTCTGAATCCGTTCATCGATCACGGCAATGACCCGGTCCAGTATCGGAATGATCCAAAACACGCCGGCACCGCGGACGCATTGCAGTTTTCCGAGCCGCAACACGACGAATTTCTCCCAGACGTTTGCCATGCGAAGCGACATCGCCACCAGCACCGCGGCGGCGCCGAATGCGGCGGCAAGATAAGAATTGACCCAGAACGCCGACGCCACGCCAGCGCCGAGGCAGGCGATCACCAGAAAACTCGCGATCGGGTTCATGACGGGTGCCTCGAATGTGCCATGGTTGATTTGCGGGGTGATCGGTGGGTTTTCGATCACGCCGTTGCCGCTCCAGACCCTCATGCGAACCTCGGTGGTATGGAAACCGAAGGGTCCCACGCGGCTGGAATCCGGTCGGTGCGCTACCCAACAGACTCGGGCGGCATCGATCGCTACCGTTCAACGATGACGGTTTCGCTTACTCGTTTGGCCGCGTGGAGCAACGATGCCCAACTGGACTGATGGCGGGTTGTTGTTGGCAGCCGTTGTCTGTCTGATCATGGGGTTTATGCCGAAGCATCGGGCGTACCGGTCGATGCTTTGGGTCGGCACGACATTGCTGGCAATCACGGCGGTCTATCCGCGTGCCGGCAATCTGCTCGGCCTGCAATTGTTCTCCGCCAAGACCGGCGAATCTTGGCTGCCGATAGAATTCCTGGGCGTCATTTGGTGGATTCTCGGTGCGTGGCTGATCACGAAAGTCCTCGATTTGATCTTGCTGAGGACGCTTTTTCCGAAAGACAACCAGCCGCACGCACGGCGGCTGTTCGCCGATCTGGCCTCCGCTTTGATTTATATCGTTGCCTTCGTCGGGATCACCGACACGGTGCTGAAGCAACCACTATCCGCGGTACTCGCCACTTCGGGGGTACTGGCAATCGTGCTTGGCCTGGCTCTCCAAAACACGCTCGCCGATGTGTTCTCGGGACTCGCGATCAATATCGAGCGTCCGTTCGCAGCGGGCGATTGGATCTGCGTCAAGGACTCCCTCGAGGGCCTCGTCATCGAAGTCAATTGGCGAGCCACGCGGATCAAAACCGCATCGAACGACCTGACTATCGTTCCGAACAGCGTGATCGCTCGATCCGTCGTAACCAATCGGCGCCGCCGCGCCGATGCGCATCTCGACACGATCGAATTGGCGATTGACCACGCGGTGCCCCCGGAAACGGTCATTGGCCTGTTGCAGGGAGCGGCAAGCGAAAGCCGCTGCCTCACCCACGGAATCGCGCCAACCGCCGTTGCTACCCGCTTCTCCGGCCGGCTCGTCGACTATGAGTTGGATTTCGCGATCGATGACTTCGCTTTGATTGAAGCAGCTCGATCGGACTTGATCACGCGCGTCGTCAATGCTCTTCGAGCCCACGCAATCGAGATTGGTGCATCCACAATGGACGTTCGAGTTGTTCGGCCTCCCATGCCGGCCGTTGCTGCCAGGGAATCCGTCGATGGGCGCGTGTCTGCACCGGCGGCCTTGTCGCCGGTTCCAGATCATGGGCCGTAATGTGCGTGGTCCACAAGCCGGGACTGTGGCTCCGTCAGATGGCTCGTTAGCCCGAAACAATCTGACCGTCTACGATCTAGCTCGGCGGCTGCTTGCGGGGTGCGGCGCCCCCGAAATACGTGCGAACTTTCGCAACGAGCTGCCTATCGGTCATTTTGTCCGCTGCCTCGATCGCAGCGACGCGCGCGCCCAGCTTTGACTTGGTCAGCCGAGAGTGAAGTTCCTTCTTGGCTTCGCCCGGCCCAAGGATAAGCAGACTTCCGTAGTCGCGAAGACTCGCAATGACTGCGTCATAGTAGATATTGAGTCCGCCCGTAAGCGCTCGTTGGCGGCTGTCATCCGCCGGCACCTGGCGCGACTCGTAGGCGCCTTCCATCGGGGAATCGCCGCCGCGTTCTAGATGCTTTTCGACCTTGGACGGAATCACCAGGGTAACCTCGCCGTCAGGGGTGAGGCCGACGATGATGGCTTTGTGATGGTCGATCCAGACGCCTGCGTGGTCATTCATTGGAAATCCCGTGGTGCCGACCGGAAGGGCTCGATTGCGGGCCATGTTGATCCGGCTCGGGGCGAAAATCCAAGTCTAACATGGTCCGCTCCGGCTCAGACGACTACCGCGTCTGCCCGGCGTCATGGGTTCCGAGGACCGGCAGTCGCCACTAGGGCACCGGGCAGCCCGCGCCGGGGCGCGCCGGGCGGCGAATTGTCGTTTTGTTTGGCTATTTGATCCCTGCACGCTTTCGCCGCCTCGTTGTATGAAACGAGCCGGTCGATGGACATCCGCTTCCTCATACAACCCACCGTCTTCACATTCATCTGATGCCTGGTCATGGAGGGCTGGGCAACGGAGCCTGCCAGCGCCTGCGCGCCAGAAAACGCCAGCGCGGTCATTGCAAGCATCTGCAATCCGTTCCATGGACTGCTGCCGTGCCGCTTGCATATCCAAGGCCGCAAGAAAATATCGAACGCGACGCCGACAATAGCCCGAAGGCTTCCAAGGATGTTCATGGATCCCTAACAGAGCACGTCTGAGCCCTCATTAGGCCCTGGGAGAGCTCCGTTGTCGGGACGGTACCGCACATAGTGCGCGCGGGAGTACCGATAGCGTGGTCAATCCGCTTTACCGAACACCTTGATGTAGGACTCTCGGTCCGCTGCGTAGCAGCTGCAGGCCGCTGCCTTGAGCCCAATCCGGTTCAATATCTGAATTTCGCCGCGACGATAATCTATGAGGCCATCGCGCTGAAGTCCACAAGCGGCTGTCGTGATGCCGACACGACGAACGCCCAACATATACGAGAGAAATGCATGAGTGATGTGAAATCTGTCCGCACGAGCCCGATCCTGCGTCATTAGAAGCCATCGCGCCAAGCGCGGTCGGATTTGGTGGAAGCGTAGGCACGACGCCGCCGACGCCAGCTGCATCATCGTCACATAGACGTATCGATTCAGGCCGCGTTGCAGCGCCGCACTGAGGCGTAACTCTCGCAAGAAATCCGGACCACCGATGCGCCATGCGGCACCGGCGCCTTGTACCACCGCATGGAGCGGATCAGTCTCGATACCCAAGGCTAGTTGAGTTCCCACCATCCCCTCGTGGCCCACCATACCAACCTCCAACGCCGGCCGGCCGTTGACCGGCGCCACCAGGGAAACAAATCCGACCGTCGGGAAGTAGACATGTCGTGTCGGCATGCCGACGTTGGCAAGGACCTCCCCCATTTCAAACTCCACGGGCTCGCAAATGGCGAGCAGCCGAGATCGCGATCTACTCGGCAGCAATTCGATCAAATGATTTCGTTCTGCAGGCAAGAAAGATCACCCGTCTATCTTGTTGATCTTCGATCGTTCCAAGGAGAGGCCCGCGATGAGCCCCTTCCCGGCAAAAACGCAGCCCACGAGCGGCTTCTGCAGGGTCTTCGTGCCGTAATCTGCGCCCGTCCCTTTCGGGATATCACGGCGACTGCGGTGTCCGCGCCGACATCGATGTGTGCGGGCGACCGCGAAAACTCGCTGCATCAACCCATTGCTTTCGGCACTATGCGCGAGCGTTCCAGGGTCATCTGTACGTTAACGAACATGGGACAGGCATATCGTGGACCGGTGCCGGCACCGGTCCTATGGCGTTCAATTGCAATGCCAACGATCGAATCCCGATGTTCGACTCTCAGCGCCCTGGCTCTCGTTCCGGGCCCGGCCTCTTCGCCTGGGAGTCACGCAAAGACTGCCGCGGTTAGTCTCGATGGATACAGGGGGGCTGTGTAGTGTCGGCGCACAAGGCGGGACCCGCATCGCGATTCTCGACACCCGGGCTGTCCTCATGGGGAATCGAACTCCCCGCGATGCAGCCGGACATCACCCACGCAGCAACGAGCGCTACCGTGATTAGTTTCATGATTGTTCCTCGAGGAAATGACTTGCGACCGGGATCTGATTGAAGCATGGTTGCCGCTCCTCCAAATGCGGTAAGCGTGCCCGATCGGTCATGGTACGTCTGTGCGTGAGCGTACTTCGGAGAACAACAGGAAAGGACGAATGGTCGATGGCGCCCGCATTACGATGAATATTCCCGCATTGCATCAAAACTTCGTCCAAGTATCGTTGCCGCCATCCCGCGCTATCTGGTATTGATGAAGGCTCCTTGATTACCACATGAGATCCGCCATGCGACAGCGTTTGCTCAAATCAGCGGCGGCTGTGCTTTTGGTGGTCGTCGTGACCGTGGCCGTGGTGGGACTCACCTTAATCGCCGGCTATTGGCGTTCGAGCTTTATCCGATTTGCCTCCTGGCAAATCGGCCGACCCATCTCGGTGCGCGGTGCGTTGCATCTGCATGTACTCACCAGAAGTCCGCGGATCGAGGCAGAACAAGTGGTCATTGGCAATCCGCCGTGGACCAAGCCGGGTATTACGGCGGAAGTCGCAAAACTCACCGTGACATTCGCACCCCTGCTGAGCCGTCAAACCGGGTTCAGTCTCCTGAGATTCGACAACGCGCGCCTGTACTTCATGCGTGATCGTGCGGGGCATGCCAACTGGCAGCGCGCGGACCCCGATAAGTCGCCGGGTGGACCATTGCCAACGATTCGCGCGCTGGAGTTGACGCATACCCATCTGACGCTCACCGATGAGCGCTTGCACCTCGTCTATGACGGCGACTTTTCCATCGATGGAAGCGATTCGTCGCAGCCTTTGCAAATGGAGGGTTCCGGTACACTCAACCAGCACACGGTGACCTTTCGCTTAAAAGGCGATTCGCTGCAGTCGGCCGCGCCCGGCAAGCCGTATGCGTTCGAGTTCGACGAGCGCTCGAGCGGCGCCCACATCACGGCGAACGGCTCGCTGCCGCGGCCATTTGATTTGGGCCTGATTGATGCGGAGTTTGACGCCAGCGGAGCCGATTTGCGCGACTTGTACTATCTCGTCGGAATCAGCCTGCCAAACACCGGCACGTTTCAGTTGAAGGGCCGCCTGGTGCGGCGGGACACCGAAACGCGCTTCGAGGACCTCCAGGCGGAATCGGGCCAAAGCGATATTCATGGACGCGTGTCGTTAGTCACGCAAAAAAGCGGTCGCACCCTTCTGCGGGCGGACCTCAGCTCAACCCTACTGCGGCTGGCCGATGTGGGGCTGCGTGCAGCGGGGCGCGATCCGCATCCCGATGCGCCGCCCAAAGTGTTTTCCGATGTGCAGCTCATTACTCCGGCGACTCGACGCGTGGATGCCACTGGGAGATACAGCGCCCGACGCCTGTTGCTGTCGAAAGTCGAGGTGAATGATCTGGCCGCGCCATTTACGATCGTGGGCGGCCTGGTCGAGGCACCGGAGGTTTCGGGGCATTTTCTGGGCGGCAATTTCGTACTGCATCTCGATTCGGATGCCAATCAGACCCCGGCTCTCAGTCGCATTGCGATGACTTTCACGGACCTGCAGTTGGCTCAATTGCCGCATCAGCCCGGGCCGCCCCCCTACGAGGGCTCGCTGCTGCTGAAAATACGCGCTCAGGGACGCGGCGACTCGCTGCATGCCCTGGCGTCGGGCGCCGAAGGAGCCTTGAGCGCGCGGGTTATTCAGGGGACCATCCGCGACTCTTTGGCAGAACTGATCGGCGTTGATCTACGTGGGCTGGGCCTGACTCTGACGGGCAGCCATCGCGAAGTTCCGGTGCGTTGCGCGGTCGCGGACTTTGAAATCCATGCCGGGGTAATGCACCCGACGCACCTATTCGTCGATAGCCAGCCGGTATTCATCAGCGGCGACGGCCGCATTCTGCTCGACGCCGAGGCGCTGGACCTCAAGCTGCGGGGTGAGCCCAAGGGGCTGCGGTTGCTGCGTCTCAAGGCACCCATCTTGGTGCAGGGGACGCTGCTGCATCCGGAGTTCAGAGTGGATTCGGCCGACTCGCAATTTCGACTGTTCGATCCCGGCATACCGCACGACGCCGACTGCGCTGTGCTGCAACCGCATGAGGCCGACACTCCGGCACCCCCTTCGAACGGATCTGCGCCTACGCGAAGGCAAAATTAGCGGAGGCATCAATGATTCCTGCGTCCGCCAAAGCCGCGCCGGACTTGGCGCGCAAAGTACACAACAGGGCTAGGCCGCGCGCCGTGCCGAATCGGGGGTTGCGGTACTCCAGGCAATGAGCGCCAGAAGAGCCACCTGCACCGGAAGGCGCAGAACCAGCGCCCAGTACGGCACGCCGAACTGATCGGCGTGTTGCATCATATAAAAGTTGGCAGGTGTCACGGCAATGGTCAGTACGAATAGCCCCAATCCGGCTGCCCGTCTCGTAGCTTTGAACAGGATCCCGGCGGCGCCCAGCAATTCGCACAAACCACTGACCAGCACGGCAGTTCGAGGCCACGGGATATAAGGCGGCACAATGCGCATTTCGAGGCGAGTAGCGGCAAAATGCGCGACGCCGCCAATAGAAAACCACAGGAACACCAACCCCAGACCGATAACCCGCGCTCGGTGGCTCCCGTACGTCTTGGAGGCGGTCTTGGGCGCCCGCGACGGAACTACGTTGACCAGTGCCACCCGTCCCTAACCATCGCTCTGACGCAATCCTCCGGCAAGTAGGTCATCCAAAGGCCTATGGTCTTGACCGCTCGCGCCGTGGCGCCGTTAACGAGCGCAACACACTCCATCGCTGGGGAGTCGGTGCATACGCCCAAGTGTTGCAGGAGTGCGGTGAGTTCTTGTGCACTGTCCACGTTCGATGTCTTCGATTGCCCGATGGCAGGCTCGCGAGAAGACCTGCGGCGACCCGGTGCGCTCATCACCACCCCACGGCTATTGAATGAGCGTTCCCGGGGCAATTTAGCGCCAGTCGTGGTAGTGATAGTAGCCTCCCCGGCCACCACCGGGACCAATAAAGCCAACGCACCCGCTCATCACGCCACTGAGAATCAACACTGCAACGGCTAATCTACGCATGACCGGCCTCCTTCATGCTATGAAACGTATTCGACATGGCCGCCACAATGGCGCCCATGGACCACAGGCTCGGCTGCCTCATTGGTTCGGATGCGCGTGGTCCCACTCGAGAAATCGGGCCGTCTGCGCATCAGTGCGGTCCGGCAGGCAACAGCGGGAGACTGCGATCTTATCTCCTCGAAACTCCCGAATTCCCCAGAGTATGATCCGCTCGGTGCCGGCCTTCTTGATATTGGCACTGCGCGCTTCAAAGCGCGTGACCAGGATATCGCCCGAAAGATACGTGTTGAGCGGCGTGACGTGACGACTCTTATCCGCCACGTAACGCTCGAAATCCTTCTGGATGGCGGCCTTGCCCGTGCACGGAGTCTTCGCACATAAACCACTTTCGGAATCGATTACGGCGTCGTCCGTAAACAGCGAAAGTGCCGCCTGAACATCGCCTCGAGCAAGGGCATCCGCCAACTGCTGCTGTACCGCTACCGGATCCGCCTGCGCAGCGGCTCCTCCCGCAGCTGCGGCCAAAATCAGCACTGCGGCGGCCAATCTGGGAATGGCTTCGGCGAAAGACTTAGGCATGACGAACTCCTCCACTGCTCTCAAAATTATTACCTTAGAGGGTGGATAGTAGACTACCGCGGGCCTCCTTTCTCTGTACGTTGTCGCACACAGCCTGCGGAAATGCCGCTAAGACCCGGCACATCAGCGGCGCTCGCGCCACGGCGGCGGAACTCTAATACATCCTTGTAACCCAGCGCTGGCTCGACTTCTTCGGGCGCTTGTAGCCCGTATCCTCCTGACGCGGCGGCAGCTCGAGTTCGATGGGGTGCAGGTCCTTATACGGCACTTGCGTGAGAAGGTGCGCGATGCAATTCAGCCGCGCCCGCTTCTTGTTGTCGGCATCGATGATGAACCAAGGGGCCTTCTTGCGGTCCGTGTACTCGAGCATGACGTCCTTGGCTTTCGAATATTCGACCCAATGTTTGCGCGCCTCGAGATCCATCGGGCTCAGCTTCCAGCGCTTGATCGGATTGCGCATGCGCTCCGAGAAGCGCCGTTCCTGCTCTTCGTCGCTCACCGAAAACCAGTACTTGACGAGATAGATGTTGGATCTCACGAGCATGTCTTCGAACAAGGGACAGGAGCGCAGGAATTCCTGGTATTCATCGTCGCTGCAAAAGCCCATCACGCGCTCGACTCCGGCGCGGTTATACCAACTGCGGTCGAAGAGAACGATCTCACCGGCGGTGGGTAGATGGGCCACGTAGCGCTGGAAATACCACTGGGACCGCTCGCGCTCCGTCGGGGTACCGAGCGCAACGACGCGACACACCCGGGGATTGAGGCATTCGGTAATGCGCTTGATGACGCCGCCTTTTCCGGCGGCATCGCGACCCTCGAATAGTACACAGACCTTCAGGCCCTGCAGACGCACCCACTCCTGCATCTTCAGGAGTTCAAACTGCAGGCGGACGAGTTCCCCCACGTACTGGTATTGCTTAGGCCGGATTGTGGGCGGCGTTGCATCGCCAAGAATCTTCCAGCGGCCCTCCAATAGCGCGACTTCTTCGGCGTCGCGACGCAACTCGCCGGCCGCCTCCGGCTTGTCGATCGCCGGCTTCTTGGTACGGGTTCTATTTTTCATCCAGAGAGCTATCCATTCTGTCCATCCCCCACGACGCGGATTGCCGCCGCCTCGATCGGGCACGGGCCTGAAGTTTCTACCATGGCCGTTGCCCCCTCGCAACAGTCTGGCAGGGGGCGCCTAGGGCGAAAAGAACGGCACTCGGGACGAGATTTGGCCCATCAAGGGCTGCCGGGCGGCAGCGCAGGCCATGTCGACCTGAGAATGATCCAATATCTCACTTTATGCTCGTAATGCTTTGATTTGTCGCGAGCTGCGGATCCGCCCACTTCCCCCCGACGGGGGATTCCGTCAGAGGGGAAGTGATTGCGAAGTACAACTCACTCGTTCGCGTCGTCGGAAACCTGCTCCTCAATCTTGGTATTCGGGCGGATGTTCTGCTGGTTCACTTTGACCTTGACCGCATCCGTGACGGGTTGCAACGTCAAGCTGACGGTAAAGGATGAGCTTCCCCATGAGGCCCCTATCTAACCAAGGCGCAAAGTCGGGGCGAAACGCATCAGCCAATCGGAATACTGTTGGGATATCACAGGAGTCCCTCGCTGGCTCGCGGAAAACCCGGACTAGAACGGAAATCCTTTCGAGAGCCTCGCCCGCAGGCCAATGCCATAAAGGACGTTTCCCGTTGCCAGCGAGATCGGATTGAATTGTTGCAGGTACGGCCCCGTGTAGTGCGCGATCATCAACCCCGCATACACGTCGAAGCGCTTGTTGAACCTATAGTCGGGCATGATCGAAAACTGCTGGTTGGTGTACTGGTCGTTGTGGCTGTTGCCGCCATTGTTGACGTTGTAATAGCCCACGCTGACGCCGAAGGCCTCGGTGAAATCATAGTCGCCGCCCGCCCATATCACGCGAATGGGCGCATCACCCCAACTCGAACCGAACGCCTTGGCCGTCACGAGCCCGGCGAGGGGCATGCCGTAATACGACGTGATTTGAGTGTTCCAATTGTTCGAACCGGAGGGGATGGTCTGATCGGCGTGTTCGAGGCCGGCGTAGATCGAAGCCTGCGGGCTCAACTCGTACTTGCCCCCCAGCATGAATCCAAAGGTGTCCGAAACCCGCAGCCCCACGTCGTTCGTAAAGAGCTTGTACGACAGGGCAGGCGTATTCCTCGTCTCGGATCCGGCCAACTCCACGCTCAAGGGGCCATTGCGATAGCCCACCATCCCTTCCAGAGCCGAGCCGACGTCCGCGGCTTCCGAACTGTCGCTCTGACCGATCTTGTACTGCAGGCCGAAGCTCACGGGGCCAAGCTTGTCTTCGTACCGGATGCTGTTGTCGAAGCGGCCGTTCTCCGTGATCCCCAATCCACCGCCGATCGTCCCGGAGTACCCGATGGGCGAGTACAACCCCGAAGCGTGCAGGGGATCGAATTCGGAGATCTGCTCCGTGGAGAACGCGATCGTTCGTCCCAGTTGAATGGAGCCGAACAGGGGATCCGAAATGCCCACGTACTGGGCGCGTGAGAACGCCTGACCGTTGATGGACGAGGCGCTGCTGATGGTGGTCAGGCTGTTCGCGTTGTTGAGGACCGACCGGCCGTTGTTGGCGATCTGGCCCGAGGCGGTATTCATCGCGCCCTCCAGCTTGAAGAAGGCGCTCATTCCGTTGCTGAACAGATCGTTGCCCTGCAGCCCATAGCGCGACATCTGTTCGGCGCCGGAGACCACGGCCCACCTCGACCCCTGGTCCTGCCCCGCAACGTTGTACGTGTTGAACCCGAAGGTATGAATGTCGCTGGTCGGCAAGGAGTGCTCGATGTGCGCAACGCTGTCATCGATGATCGCATAGATCTCGAGCGAGCCATCGGCCGCGTGAGCCGCGCCCGTGATGGCGGTCGCGGCAGCCAAGGCAAAAGCTATTGTCTTCATTGGTATCCTTGGTTAAAAGCGCTCGAATGCGGCAGCGGAGTCATGGTGCGCACCGAACATCAATTGATCCTGAGGAGCGTTCGCTGCCGAATTTCGCGGCTTCGCCCCGTTCGTTATATACGGTCGTATATATCGTGACATGCGGGCCCGGATGATGCAACCCGCCGCGCCGCGCATTCCCGGCATTGACGAAGTGCGTTAAACTCGGCCCGGAGGTCAGCCATGTCAAAGCCCGGCATCAGATTTCGCATCGATTTTGGGCCGGACGAGGCCATCGGCCCCGGCAAGATTTCGCTCCTGGAGCACATCGACAGCAGCGGCTCGATTTCGCAGGCGGCGCGCGACCTCGGCATGAGTTATCGCCGGGGCTGGCAACTGGTCGTGAGCCTCAATCAGTCCTTCGAGGAGCCCCTCATCACGGCCAGCACGGGAGGCCGGGGCGGGGGCGGCGCGACCCTGACGCCTTTGGGCCGCGAGGTGATCCAAGCCTATCGAGCCTTTGAGACTCACGTGCAGGATGAAGCTGCGCGGTATTTCATGCGCCTCGCGCGCCGCGCCCGCAAGGTGCCCGTCAGCCGCGCCAAGGCTGCGCCCGTCATGCGCATGAGCGCCCGTTAGGCAGTGCCCGATCTCGACGCAGAGCCGAATCGCCGATCACCCACCGTTTTCCTGAGCTATGCCTCGGAGGATCGTGCGGTGGCTCGATCCATTGGGGCGGTCCTTCCCTCCTACGGCATCGAGGTTTGGTACGACGAGAGCGAACTCGGCGGCGGCGATCTCTGGGATCAGAAGATCCGCCAGCAGATCCGTGAATGCGACTATTTCATGCCGCTGGTGTCGGCTCAAACCGAAGCGCGGCGCGAGGGGTATTTCCGCAGGGAGTGGCGCCTCGCGGTCGAGCGCACCCTGGACATGGTGGATGACCACCTCTTTCTGCTGCCCATCGCCATCGACGACACGGACCAATCCGCGGCTCGCGTTCCAGAAAAATTCCTGGCGGTCCAGTGGTTGAAGGTTCCCGAAGGGCGCCCGACTCCCGCCTTCGAGGCCCTCTGCCGGCGCATCGCGGCGGGAGAGGTGGCCGAATCGGACCCCAAACGGAAAACCACGGCACGACCGGCCGCGAGGCCGCCGACCGCACCCGCCTACCCTGAGTTTCCGAAGGAGGAACCCGGACAGAGGGTCGCATTCTGGGCTCACGTCATGCGGTGGGCCTTCCAGTCAGCCCGCATCGGCTTCAGGCGGCTGCCGTGGTGGGTGCGGGTGGTCGCCTTGAGCTGGCTGGGCATCGTCCTGCTGTCCCGGGGGTGCACTCCCCATCATCACGAAGCGGATAGGATCTCGTCGGCCGCGGCCGATAAGCTCAAGGTCATCGCCGGCCAATATCAGGGCAGTTCCAATGCCGCGGACATCGCGAAGCTCGGCGACCAAATCGCCCGCGAGTTCGCCGAGGACGACTCCGACACTCCGACGGCGAGGAGGCCGATCCTCGCCATTCCATTCACGGCCCCCGCCGGCAACTCCGCCGCGGAGAAGGTCGCGGATTCGGTCTTCGCGATGGTGTACGGCCGGGTCGCCATCGCGCACCACGGGCAGGTGGGCTTGGCGCCGAACCCCCTCCCCGCCTGCGATCTGAGCAGCGCTCTCGAGCGCGGACGCGCCAGCCATGCGAGCTATGTCCTGTGCGGCGCCATAGATGCGGCCACACCGAATGAGCTCACGGTGAAGATAGCGGCCGTTGCCGATAAAACGATCCTCTGGTCGAAGTCGTACCCCGTGGCCGGCGCCGACGCCTCGAAAGTGGCGTCGGAAGTCGCAGGTCGAGTGCCGTCATCGGACGACGAGTAGGGCGCTTGGGGCACGCAGCGGCCGCAGGAACGAGGTCCTAGTGACACCGGGGTCGGAATAGAATAGGAGCGGAATGCAATGTATGACGAAACACGCAAGGTCTTGATCGGCGACATCGATCACTATCGCCAGAAGGCGGAATTCTACAAGTCCCTTCACCTGTTCGAAGCGGCGCACTTCGCCGGAAAACTTGCAGACAACATCGAACTGGCATTGACGACCATGCGCCGCGACGGCGATCCGCCGATCGCCTAGCGGGATGCCCGCGACCTCAACGCCTGCGGCGCGGTGCGCGTGCGCTCCTGGGCGACGAGGGAGAAAAATGCGCGACTTCAGGGCTTCTTGCGCGTGGGTCATTCCCTGCTTGGCGTTGGCCGGCGTCGCCCGCGTGGCCGGCTCTTCCGTGGAGCCGGCCACCGACCCCGATCGACGAGCCGCCGCGGTCGAGGCGCGCCTGACCGATTCCGAGCGGTTTCAGCTGTTGCATGGAATCATGGCGCTCCCGCCCGGACCGAATGATCAATGGAGTCTGCCGCCGGGATTGAAGATCACGGCGGGTTACGTCCAAGGCGTCGCACGACTGGGCATACCGGATCTCATGGAAACCGACGCGAGCCTAGGCGTGGTCAATCCCCTGCAATTGCGTCCTGACGACGTCGCCACGGCGCTGCCGTCGGGATTGGCCATCGCATCCACCTTCGATGCGGATCTCGCGTATTTGGGCGGAGCGACCATCGGCGCCGAGGCGCGCGCCAAGGGTTTCAACGTGATGCTCGCCGGGGGTGTGAATCTTGCGCGCGATCCTCGCAACGGGCGCAACTTCGAATACCTGGGTGAAGACCCGCTGCTCGCCGGGACGCTGGACGGGTCGGCCATTGCCGGCATCCAGAGCCAGGGCGTCGTATCGACCATGAAGCATTTCGCCCTGAACGACCAGGAGACCCTGCGGGCGACCATCGATGCGCGGATCGACCGCTCGGCGCTGCGCGAGTCGGATTTGCTGGCGTTCGAGTTGGCTCTGGCACGTGGCCGGCCGGGATCCGTGATGTGCGCCTACAACAGGGTGAACGGTGAATATTCCTGCGGCAACGAATGGTTACTGAACCGAGTGCTCAAGGGCGATTGGGGATACCCGGGTTGGGTCATGTCGGATTGGGGCGCGGTGCACGATGCGTCCGACTTCTCCAAGGGCTTGGATCAGGAGTCGGGCTCGCAGCTCGACTCGAAGGTCTGGTTCGACGCGCCGCTGCGGGCCGAGCTGACCGCGGGCCGGATCACGAAGGCGCAATTGTCCGCCGCCGTGCGCCGCATTCTGCGCTCCCTGTACGCCGTGGGCGCGGACCGCGCTCCCGAGGAGGGTCCGATCGATTACGGCGCGCATGCAAAGGTGGCGCAGCGGCTGGCTGAGGAAGGCATCGTGCTCCTCAAGAACCGGGGCGCACTTCCCCTGCCGAAAGACGCGCACAGCATTCTCATCGTCGGCGGACATGCCGACGTCGGCGTGCTGTCCGGAGGAGGGTCGAGCCAGGTCACCCCCTACGGCGGCAAATCGGTGGTGATCCCCGTTGGCGCGCCGGGCGAGATAGGGGCCATCGTCCGCGCCCTTTACATGCCCTCCCCGCCGCTTGCCGCGCTCCAGGCGGCGCTGCCGCAGGCGACCGTGGAATTCCAGAGCGGCTATGACGTGGCGACGGCCGCAGCG
>Ga0302275_10000476_pt1 | contig 45319 bp, 37 predicted proteins | sample III_Bog_N2_2_FD_200229 | JGI IMG/M metagenome (GOLD analysis project Ga0302275, IMG submission 200229) | Peat permafrost microbial communities from Stordalen Mire near Abisko, Sweden - III_Bog_N2_2 | ecosystem: Environmental > Terrestrial > Soil > Wetlands > Peat | place: Sweden: Abisko... | reverse complement strand
GTCAAGCGTTGCTCTTCGCTCAGTTCCAACTTCGGCAATCGGCGCCCACGTCTCATGACTTTACTCCTGTCATGTTAGACGTATCCCCACCTTATATGTTTAATGAATTAATGACTCAGGACGCTAGAAGAGTCTTCTGTTTAGGTTGATCGCAACTTGATTTATTCACGCCTTCGCTCTTTGGATGCTTCACTATTCCACCCCATACATCTTTGTTTGCGTATAACCAAACTTTTCCATTGACCCCGGCCTCCCCAAACCCCAGAATGAAAGGAACGCAGATCACGCGAACAGCTTTCCCTACCCGCTCCTCCTGAGGTTTTAATGGCCGCCTATCTCTTTCTGCTCCTCGCACTGCTCACCCGTCTTTTGCCCCACGCCGGTTGGATGAATTTCACCGCGGTTGGCGCCATGCTGATCTACTTCGGAGCCCGCCGGCCCTGGCGTGAACTGATCGTTCCGCTGACAGCCCTCATCGTCGCCGACTACTGCCTTACCGTTTTTGTTTATCACTACGCGTTCCACCCCCAGAGCTACCTGCTCACATGGGCCTGGTACGCGATGGCCTTCGCGCTTGGCCGCATTCTGCTCAGTGCCCGCACCAGCGTGGTCCGCGTCGCTGCCGGCGCCCTGCTCGGCCCAACATCCTTCTTTGTCCTCTCCAATTTTGCGGTCTGGGTTGAAGGCTCAATGTACGCCAAGACCTTGGATGGCCTGATGACCTGCTATGTGGCGGCCCTGCCGTTCTACCGCAACGACCTTGCCGCCACCGGCCTCTTCCTCGGCCTTGCGTTCGGTGTTCCAGTGCTCGTCCGCCGGAGCCTGGAAGCGCGCACGCCGGCCCCCGTACCCGTTCCCATTTCCAGCCGAAATCTTCGGGGCTAGGGACAGCACGCGAAGCAGACCAATACCAAACGAAAGAATGCCCCAAGTCCGAGGGTTCCGGACTTGGGGCATTCAGTTTTGGGATTCGTGAGGTTTGGGAGGTGGGCAACACATGGTGGCCCTCACAATCCTTGTGAAGTTACTTAGTGGCAGCCAACTGGCCTGATTCGCGGGCATGGCGCAAAGCGTCGATTGCCGCGCCACGAGCGCCCGCAGTGTCTCCGTTGGGCATGACGTGAATCGGGATGTCAGCCTGCTCCTCACGCTGAGGGCCCATTCCGATGCGGATCTCATCCATGAACCAGCTTAGAAATTCAGGGCTCACTTCCACCACTCCGCCGCCCACGATCAGGGCGTCAGGATCGAAGGTGTTGACCATCTGATCGAAGAACAGTCCCAGTGCGCGGGCCTCGACCCGGAAGATATCGCGGCACATCGGATCGCCCTTTTCGGCCATACCGCGCACTTTATAGGCGGCCTTGTGGGGGTCTTCGATCTTTCCCAATTCGTGATCGGGGTACTTCTTGAGGAAGTGCGGGAGCAGATGCCGGCGAATGGAAGTGAGGGAACAGAGCGATTCGAGGTCTCCGGTGCGCCCGCAATTGCACTCAGGCGTGAGGCCTTCGGTGCCGGGAATCATGTGAAAGGGAATCAGGACGTGGCCCAATTCTCCGCCAAATCCCTTGCGCCCTTTGATCACGTTGCCATCCATGATGATGCCGCCGCCATGCCCGGTGCCCACCACGCAGGAGATCGAGGTGGTGCCGCTGCTGGAGCCGAAGAGAGCAAAGTGGCCCCAAAGTGCGGCGGCATTTGCGTCGTTCAAATACACGACGGGCTTGCCCAGGACCTTGGAGAGGTTGCCGCACATGTCGAAGCTGGCCCAATCCTTGTGAACAAAGTTCGTAGAGCCCTTGGCGCTGAGTACTCCGGTCGCGCTTGCGGGGCCCGGTGTGTCGAGGCCTACGACGGCTACATCCGCCAGGGAGACGCCCGCCTTCTCCACTGCCAGCTTGAGGCCATCGGCGATCTGCTTCAGGCAGATTTCCGGCCCTTCGGTTGAGCGGGCTGGGTGCTCACACAGTCCCTCGATGAGAAACTCTTCGCGATCGTTCAGCAACGTGTAATTGACAGCGGTTCCACCTAGATCCACACCAGCGACAAGCATCCTAATCCCTCACTTTGTTGTTTCATTCGAACGGATCGAGCAGATTTGCGGGCAAACCAGAGTAGTTGCCATCTGACTGCATTTGCTCTGGCGGGCGAGGCCTGAAACAGCGCATTCTCGCCTCGCGCAGCCCATGCATTTGCGCCTTGCTCAGCCGCTCATTTCCTGGACAGAGTATTCTCCCATATCAAATTGAAGTCTGGCTATAAACCAGCGCACGCAAACGCATCAGAAACCGTGAAACTTTTGCCTGGCGAATATTCCGGCGCGCCGTCTCTTCCACCACCACCAGCCGAAGCCCACGACTGCAAGCAGCATGGCCCCACCCACCAGCGGCAGAGCGTGATGAGCAACAAGGTCCACCGCGCCCGGGCCCAACTTGAGCACCAGGGCTGACAGGATGAGCCACCGCACCATCCGGCCCACAAACACCGATAGAAGAAACGCGGGCACACGCATCTCGAAGACGCCCGCAGCGAACACAAAGGCCTTCCACGGCGTCGGTGGGGGCAGCATGGAGGGAATCATCATCGCAAGGAACTCCTGCCGCTCAAACCTGGTGCGCATGGCCTCAAACCGGTCGCGGTTCACACGCTTCAGCAGGAATAGCTCGCCCCCAGCCCGTCCCAGCCCGTAGGGCAGCAGCCCGCCGATGGCCGAGCCGAGTGACGCCAGCAAGCAATACAGCCAGAAATGACCCTTGTCGTTCCAGACGTAGAGAGCGAGGATCGCGTCCATCGGCACCGGGATCGTGGAGGAGTCGAGCAGCGCCACTGCGCCGACTCCCCAGAAGCCAAGCTTTAACAGGGCCGGAAGCACGACAAGCTTCCAATCGGCCATAATCCGAGCCACAAACGCCTTCAAACAGTCTCCCTTTCCGATCGATCATCCGTCTTTCATTGTACGGGGCACTCGTTACGCGCAGGTTCGCCCGGATGAGCGCGGTTTTGTCTGGAATGAGAGAATAGAAGGAAAGGAATCGCATAGCGCGGTCAGGATTGGGCTCCCGCCCCTGCCGCTCTTCACCTACGGATGTCCACCACCGAGACCCCAAACGATTTGAAAGAGCCCGGTCAACCGGAAGCCTCCGCGGCTCCTGCGGGCAATGGGGCCACCCCGCCGCCGCTGAGCAACTCCCGCTGGCTTGATTATGACTCTCACGAGCTCCTGGAGATGATCAGCGAGCTTGAGGACGAGCGTCGCTGGGCACGCCTCCGCGAGGGCCTCCTGTGGGCTGTTCTCCTGCACATCCTGCTGATTTCGGCCTTCACCTGGATTCCGAAGTACGTCTTCAAGGTTCCCCAGGTGATCGATCCAATCGATGCCATCAAGAACCGCAAGGACCTGAACTACCTGGATGTACCGCCGGACGCTCTGCGCGCGCTGCAGCCCAAGCCGGTGATCAAGCCGACTCCGCTGAGGCAGCCGCAGATCGACAAGAAGACCCTGGAAGCCTTGAACAAAGCGACTCCTCCGCCTGCTCCGACTCCGGCGCCGGCGTCCACGACCCCAGCTCCTGTACAGCCCCAACCCCCTCCGGCGCCAGTCCCTGCGCAGCAATCTCAAGTCGAAGCTCCGCACCCGGCTGCAAACCCTCGGCCAAACTTTGCCATGGGTTCGCAGAATCCTGCCGACCAGCTTCGAGACGCGATGAAGGGTTCCCGCTCGCCGGGGAGCATCCCACGGAGTCCCGGGGGTGGAGGCGGTTTGCGCATGCACCCTGGCGCCGGCTCGGGCGGCGTGGAAGTGCTCTCGGATATGCAGGGAGTGGATTTCAGCGCGTGGCTCCAGTACTGGCACCGCGAAACCGAACGAACCTGGGATCCGCTCATTCCCGACGAGGTGAATCCCCCCATCCTGAAATCGGGCATGGTGGCGATTCGCTTCAAAGTGCTTCCCAATGGCCGACTGATGGATGGCAGCCTGACTCTCGATGGCCGCTCGGGCGATACCGCGCTGGACCGTGCCGCATGGGGCGCGCTTACCGGCTCGAATTACCCGCCGCTCCCGCGGGATTTTCATGGCCCATACCTCGAAATGCGCGCGTACTTCCTCTACAACATGGAGCCTGGGCGCTGAGGTGCGGGACGACTCGTCCTATACGTTTTCGTGTGGATTGAGGAGGCAGGTTTCGATGCGAGTCTCCGTGATGATTTTGGTTGTGCTGGTCTCGATGACGTTGCCCAGTTGGGCTCAGACTCCTCCCGGCGAAGCCTCCAAGCCAGATTCTGCGTCCACCAAGACCGATGCGGCCAGGTCGAAAACTCCCGATGGCGGGGTCGAGATACTCTCCGACACTCAAGGTGTTGACTTCAAGCCGTGGATCCAGCGCTGGCGTCAGGAGACAGAGAAGACCTGGAGACCTTTGATTCCCAAGGAGGTGAATCCACCGACCCTCAAGGCGGGCATGGTGGCCATCCGCTTGAAGGTGCTGCCCAACGGCCGCATCATGGATAAAAGCATGGTTCTGGAGGGGCGTTCAGGCGATACTGCGCTGGACAAAGCCGCATGGTTCGCATTGACCGGTTCGAATTACCCGCCGCTTCCGCGGGAGTTCCATGGCCCATATCTCGAAATGCGAGCGTATTTCCTTTACAACATGGAACCGGGACACTGAGCGGGCGGGACTGATCGCTCGCCATGTTCTGTCGCTCAGTGCTGTTTGAGCCTTGCCTCAGTGCGCCGCCTCAACATCCAGAAAGTATTCGTCCGGTGGGCCGCTGTGGGGAAGATGTATCCCATCCTGCGCCAGCAGAGCCTCGTAGACGGGGACATGGCGCCAATGGCGGGCGAGGGCAAATGCGGTCATGTTGGCGATCATCAGCGGCAGAATCAGACCGTACCCGCCCGTCATCTCAAAGATGATCAATACCGATGTCATGGGGGCTCGAATGATGCCCGCAAACACGGCGCCCATGCCCACCACGGCGAATGCGCCAATCGCATCCGAGGAGTGATGGAAGACGGTTACATCGAGGTAACCGACCGTGCCCCCGAGCATTCCCCCCATAAACAAGGCCGGAGCAAAGATGCCTCCCGCGCCTCCGCTTGAGTAAGAGCACACAGTGGCGGCGAGCTTGAGAACGCAAAAGGCCGCCATTGCGACGACGGGCAGGGCGCCGAGGGAGCCGGTAAGCGCCAGGATGAGAGTTTTGTAAGGGTCCCCGGCGATTCCGTTCTGATGGAACAAAGCCAAGCCAACCACAGCGAGACAGCCAACAGCCAACCCGCCGATTGCAGGCTGAATCCACTTTGGCACGAGTGTGAGTTTCTTGAACCATCCGCGCAGCCAGAGCAAAGAATCCGTGAAGGCAACCGAAACGATGGCGGCAAGGATTCCCAACAGGGCGAACCAAACCAGCGAAGATGTGTTGGTGAGGGCGTAGGTGCGCTGCAAATGGAAGACAGGGTCGGTGGAGCGAACGGCGCTGTGCTCAACAACAGCGGCGAGTGCCGCTGCGACGATCACACCGGAAAGCATGGTCTGATCCAGATCGCCGATCAGCTCTTCGAGGGTGAATGTGACAGCGGCGATGGGCGCATTGAACGCGGCAGCGATGCCCGCCGCCATTCCAACCGAAGTCATGCGCCGGCAGTTCTTCGGACTTAACCGGGTTGCACGGGCAAGAAAGCTGCTGACCCCGGCACAAATCTGGACGGTCGGGCCCTCAAGTCCCAGGGACGCGCCGGAGCCAATCTGGATTGCGCACAGGACGAACTTTGCCACGGTTTCGCGGAGGGTTATCAGTCCATTGCGGAGCGTGTAGGCAACCTCGACCTGAGGAATGCCGCTGCCCGCGGCGGCGGGAGCATAGTAGGTAAGCCCCAATCCAGCAACCAGGCCGCCCGCGGCGGGGCAGAGGATGGTCCACCAAATCCAACTGTAGCCGGGTGCGGAGTTGGCGCGGTCAATGAGGAGGATCTCAACCCAACCAATGGAGCGATGGAAAAGCACGGCTGCGAGGCCGCACAACCCGCCCGCCATGATGGTTACGGCTAGGGTTCTCTGGCGCTCGCTCGGCATCCGCCGGACCAGCCAGGCGAAAAAGCGGGCGCTCAGGGCCTGAAAGCCAATCGAGATTTTCAACTTGATGGGAACCCCGCAGTCTATAGCCGTCCAGAACCAGTATAGGAGCAGGCGATGAACTTGAATTCCGAATTGCGGAGATACCGCTTGACTTCGAGTTCTCAAGGCTTGGGTTCTGTGTCATTCATGAACGCCGACAGGTAGTCCTTCCACACCGCGGCAACTGTGTGCGTACCATGGCCGCCTGTCTGGTCGGAGATGGGCAAAAGAATGAAGCGCGCATGGGGCATGCGGGTGACCATCTTCTCTGCGATTCCGAGTTCGGGTGGGTTAATGAAGTCGTCCGCGGAGTTGATCCAGAGCACCGGCACGGTAATGCGGTCAAGATGAGGGCTGGGATCGTAGTTACGGCTGGCGTTGGTATAGAAGATGAGATCGTTGGCATCGGTGGAGGCCATGACGCGCTGGAGGTAATTGTCGACGTATTGCTCGGCCGAGTCACGGGTTGGCGCCTGTTTCTGCATCTGCAAGGGGCTGGAGCCCATAACCAGGAGCAGTTCGTTGGCGGTGCGGAGACCCTGGATGGGCTCGGACTTGTATTCACCGTCCATCCATGCGGGGTCCTGCTTGATGGCCTGGATTGCCATGTAGCGCATCATGCGGTTGCGGCCGGCGATCTGGACGGGCAAGCATGCGAAGGGGGCCAGGGCGTCGGCAAAGCCTGGATATGTCTCGCCCCAGACAAAGGACTGCATACAGCCCATGGAGGTGCCGAGGATGAGCCGGAGGTGGTCGATCTTCATCTTGTCGAGCATCATTCGCTGGCTTCGCACCATGTCGTCGTAGTCGTAGGCGGGGAAGTGCGCGTGCAGGCCGTTGGATGGCCTTGAGCTTTGGCCGTGGCCGATGTCGTCGGGGAGGATGAGGAGGTATTTCTGGATGTCGAGTGGGGCGCCGGGGCCGAAGAGGACGTTGGATAAGAGCGGATTCATGAGCGAATGGGCGCTGCCTCCGGTGCCATGCAGGAGAAGGACAGCGTTGTCGACGTGGCCGGCGGCGTTGCGGTGGGGAGTGCCCAGGGTGAGGTAGTGGAGCTTGAGTTCGGGGAGGGTTTCGCCGGTGCCGAACTTGAAGTTGGGCAGGGTGACGGTGCCGTCGACAGTTGTCCATGAGATGGCTGGCGCGGTGGGTGACTGCGGGGCAGGAGACTGGCTGACGGCGATTGAACTGGCGGCGATGATTGCGGCGGCAATGAGAGGCCGCGCTGAGGGAAGATTCATTGGACGGCTCCGCGGGTGGCGATTTGCTGGAGACTGACGGCCTGGACGCGCGACAAGCGGTTATTGCTGAAGCAGATCAGGTGGCACCAGAAACATCCCGGCAACCTGCTCGCGACTCAGGCCAGACGCGAGCAACTTTTGGACCAGCGCCTTCTGTTGCGCTTTGTAATCGGCGGTGGGCTCGAATTGCTCGGCGATGAAGTCGTCCTTTCCCCCCATGCCGCGGGAGAAGGGTTTGGTGACCTTATCGGCCATGGGCGACCTCCTGGTTCAGGGTATAGGAATTCGAGCGGAAGGGTTTAAGAGTTTCCCTGAATGGCGGGACCGCGCTAGAATTTTAGTGTCGATCATGTATAGCCGATCCGCAGTGCGAATTTCTTCGACGCCGGTGCTGAAGCGGTTTCGGCACGGCCGGCCGGATCGTGGACGACGCCCCTCCCGCTGAGTAATCTAATCGCGACAAGTTCTGGTTTTGCAGATCTTCCGCCACGGCGGACGAGACCCTTCGACAGGCTCAGGGCAGGCTCCTGGCACCCTGCGTTTTCAGCTTCATCCGCCTGTGCGCGGATAGAAAGGTTATTTCCAATGAACAGTTTCGATAGCAAGGCTACTCTGAGTTCCGGCAACGAGCGTTATACGATTTTTCGCCTCTCCACGCTGGAGTCGCGCGGTTTCAGACTGCATCGTCTCCCCTTCAGTTTGAGAATCCTGCTCGAAAACCTGCTTCGCCGCGAAGATGGTGTCAACGTGACGGCTGAGGACATCGAGTTTCTGGCGAACTGGGATGCCAGGGCTGAACCGAGCCGCGAGATTGCCTACATGCCCGCGCGCGTTCTTATGCAGGATTTCACGGGCGTACCAGCAATTGTAGATCTGGCCGCGATGCGCGATGCGATCAAGACGCTGGGTGGCGATCCAGAACGCGTAAACCCGCTGGTGCCTGCGGAACTGGTGATCGATCATTCGGTACAGGTGGATGAATTTGGAACGCCGGGATCGGTTGATGCGAACACGCTGCTTGAGTTCCAGCGGAATCGCGAGCGGTACGCTTTCCTGAAGTGGGGCCAGACGGCGTTTCGCAACTTTTCCGCGGTTCCGCCGGGCATGGGCATCTGTCACCAGGTGAATCTGGAGTACCTGGCGCGCGTGGTGTTTACCACGCAGGTTGACGGTGAACTGGTTGCCTATCCTGACACGGTCGTTGGAACGGACTCACACACCACGATGATTAACGGCCTTGGCGTGTTGGGATGGGGCGTCGGCGGTATTGAAGCAGAGGCGGCGATGCTCGGCCAGCCGGTTTCCATGCTTATTCCCCAGGTGGTGGGATACAAACTGACTGGCAAACTACGCGAGGGAGCGACGGCGACGGATCTTGTTCTGACCGTGACGCAGGCCCTGCGCAAGCTTGGCGTGGTGGGCAAATTTGTGGAGTTCTATGGGCCGGGAATCGCGGAGTTGCCGCTTGCGGATCGCGCCACCATCAGCAACATGGCGCCCGAGTATGGCGCAACATGTGGGATCTTCCCGGTGGACGCTGAGACGCTGCGCTATTTGCGGCTCACCGGACGTAGCGAAGAGCAGATCGCGCTGGTGGAAGCCTACTTCAAGGAGCAGGGAATGTTCCACACTTCTGACACGCCTGATGCGGAGTACACGCAGACGCTGGAACTCGATTTGAGCGCGGTAGAGCCGAGCGTTGCTGGCCCGAAGCGCCCGCAGGATCGCGTTTTGCTGAAGGATGCGGCGGCCAGCTTCCAGCAGCAGTTGCCCACGTTGCTTTCTCCTACCGCCAAGCCTCTCGGAACGCGCACGGCGGCTGCTTGGCAGCGCGGGGCCGTGACGGATACCGGCGTGGCGGAGAAGGTTCCGGTGCACCTGACAACGACAGTAAAGGAGCGCTTTGGCGTCGATCCGGACACCTACCTGGATCATGGTTCGGTTGTGATTGCAGCCATCACCAGTTGCACGAATACTTCGAATCCTTCGGTGATGATTGCGGCAGGGATTCTGGCAAAGAAGGCGGTGGAGAAGGGGCTGACCGTTCCGCCGTGGGTGAAGACCTCGCTTGCGCCCGGATCGCGCGTGGTCACCGACTACTACACGCGAGCTGGACTTCTGCCTTACCTGGAGAAGCTTCGCTTCAACGTGGTTGGGTACGGCTGCACTACGTGTATTGGAAACTCTGGACCGCTGCCAACCGATGTTTCGAAGAGCATTGACGAGCATGGGCTCGTGGCCGTTAGTGTGCTGAGCGGCAATCGCAACTTTGAGGGCCGCGTGAATGTGGATGTGCGCGCCAACTACCTGATGAGTCCGCCGCTGGTGGTCGCGTACGCATTAGCAGGGAAGATCGGACACAACTTCGACACGGACCCGCTCGGAGTTGACCAGGCCGATCAGCCTGTCTACCTCAAAGACATCTGGCCGTCGCAGCAGGAAGTGGCAGACGCGATTGCTCTGGGCGTGAGCAGTGAAGGTTTTCGCAAGGAGTATGCGACGGTAAGCGCAGGCGACGCCAACTGGCAGGGGCTCAAATTCCCAACTGGAGATGTCTACCAGTGGGAGCCGGATTCGACCTATATCCGCAAGGCTCCGTACTTCGACGGGATCACCAAAACCCCGTCCCCGGTGAGAGATATTCTCGGTGCGCGCGTGCTTGCGGTGCTTGGCGACTCCGTCACCACCGATCACATTTCTCCGGCGGGCAATATCAAGGCGAATGGCCCGGCAGGGAAGTATCTCTCGGAGCACGGAGTTAAGGCTGCGGATTTCAATTCGTACGGTTCGCGGCGTGGCAATCACGACGTAATGGTTCGCGGAACGTTTGCGAATGTTCGGCTGCGGAACAAGCTGGCTCCGGGAACGGAGGGCGGCGTAACGCGGCTACTGCCCGAGGGCGAGCAGATGTCGATCTTCGACGCGAGCGTCAAGTATGCGGAGCGTGGTATCCCCCTGATGATTCTCGCTGGCAAGGAATACGGATCGGGCTCGTCGCGCGACTGGGCGGCCAAGGGGCCGAACCTGCTGGGTGTGCGGGCTGTGATTGCGGAGAGCTTTGAGCGCATTCACCGGTCAAACCTGGTGGGGATGGGAATTCTGCCGGTGCAGTTTCTGGATGGCGAGAATGCCGAATCGCTTGGGCTTACCGGCGAAGAGGTCTTCGACTTCCCCGGGCTGAAGAGCTTGCTCGATGCGAAGCTGGCGCAAGGGCGAACTCTACGTGTATGCGCGACCGCCACGGATGGAAGGGTGAAGGAATTCGACACCAAGGTCCGCATAGACACGCCACAGGAGGTCGAGTATTACGAGCACGGAGGGATTTTGCAGTACGTGCTTCGGCAGTTGGCGGCGAAGTAAGAGAAGCTCACCGAGTGTCAGCTCGGGCGGTGGCAAGCTTCACTCCAGCTTTCATTCGCACAAACTCAAGGCTGGTCTATACTCTTTCCATGCGGAATGAGTTCACAGCGGTCATTGAGCGCGACGGCGAATGGTTTGTCGCGTGGTCTCCGGAGATTCCCGGCGCCAATGGACAAGGGCATACCGTGGAGGAGTGCCGCGAGAGCCTGGGCGCGGCTATTCAACTAATCCTGGAGGACCGCCGCGAGGATGGCTTTCGCGGAGTCCCGCCAGACGCGCTTCGTGAGACGGTCACCATCCAGTGAAGCGCGAATCATTGCTGCGCCACTTGCGCTAGCACGGATGCTACCTGAAGCGCGAAGGCGGATCCCACTCGTTATGGACCAATCCGGCAACGGGACAGACAGAGGCCGTGCCGGGTCACACTGAAGTCGCTGACCTGTTGGCGAGGAAGATTTGCCGGGGACTTTCCGTTCCAGAGATCGGAAGATAGCGCACAACACCAAAGGCTCCTAAGCCCGACGGGGAAGGAGCCTTTGCCCTTTTGAAAGCCCTGGATTTACTTATGCCTTTCCGGTGGTCTCACCGGTTTCGTTGGTGCCGGCTTCGACCTCGAAGCTCCATGAGTACCCGCCTGCTCCTCATCGTGGGTTGCAAAGAACCGTACGCCCTCCATGCTGTGTTCTCCCATCACGTGGAGGCGGAGGAAATTTGTTGAGCCAGACTTGGTGCGGGTACCAGCCACAATGGCGATTACTTCGCGGGGGCGGACAAATCCGCCTTGCTCGAGAAGGCTCTCAGCACATTCCACCAGAGCTTCAGTGGTGTTGACCTTTGGACAACGTATCGGGGTGGTGCCCCACAGCAGGTTGATGCGATTGATGGTGACTTCAACCGGGCTGAGGGCAAAGATTGGCGTGGACGGGTGGTACTTGGACAACTGGCGAGCAGTTACGCCCGACTCGGTGAACAGCGCGATGCCGCGCAGATCAAGGTCGTCGGCAGCATGCGCTGTAGCTTCACAAATCGTCTCTGCGATGGAGAGATGGCTTCTGCGCTCGCGCGGTTCGTAGTAAGCCTGCTCCTTGATGTGGCGCTCGGCATCCGCGACGATGCGAGCCATCATGCCAACGGTTTCGACAGGATACTTGCCGACTGCCGACTCTCCAGAGAGCATCACGGCATCGGTTCCATCGTAAACAGCGTTGGCGACGTCGGAAACTTCCGCTCGCGTGGGACGGGGATTCTCGATCATCGACTCGAGCATCTGCGTAGCGGTGATGACGGGTTTGCGGAATTCGGCGGCACGGCGAATGATGTGCTTCTGGATCGCGGGAACCTTCTCCGGAGGAACCTCAACCCCGAGATCGCCGCGCGCCACCATGATGCCGTCGGAAACGGTGAGGATTGCGTCGAGGTGTTCGATGGCCTGCGGCTTTTCGAGCTTCGCAATGATCCATGTATCTCCGCCATAAGCGGAGACACGGTTGCGAACCAGCCTGACATCTTCAGCGGTGCGGACGAAGGAGACCGCGATTGCATCGACACCGTTCTTGAGCGCGAACTCCAGATCCTCAGTGTCCTTGTCAGTCAAGGAAGGAACGCGAACTGGAATGCCCGGAAGGTTAATTCCCTTGTTCTCTCCCAGCATGCCGCCGTTGACGATCTCGCAAACCACATCGTCGCCCACCACCTCGTGGACGCGCAGTTCGATCAGACCGTCGGAGAGGAGAATGCGCGATCCCTGTTCAACGTTTTCAGCGAGTGTCTTGAACGTGGTTCCAACGAGGGAGGCGGTGCCGGGAACGTCGCGGGGAGTGATGGTAAGACGACTGCCAGCCCTTAGCAGAACCGGCTGATGATCCTTCAGTTTGGAAGTGCGGATCTTGGGTCCCTGGAGATCGCCGAGAATGCAAAGGGGCTTGTGCTCTTCGCGGCTGACTTTTCTGATCATTTGAATCAATGCCAGCTTCTCTTCGTGTGTTCCGTGGGAGAAGTTGAGTCGGACCACATCGATGCCTGCGCGGACGAGATCGCGGAAGACAGGTTCCGTGTTGGATGCCGGCCCAAGGGTGGCAACGATCTTGGCGCGGCGCTGGGCGGGGGAATCGGTCAGGCTTAATTCAAATGACATTCAATGAGACTCCGATAAATAGGGGTGGTTTTTAGGAGCGACAGAATCAAGAGGGGACGGTTTCATTGTACATTGGGGCTTGCACAGGGCTTCTTTGCATCATTATGAATTGGCGCAAGATGAATGGTCAGTGCGAGATATCACAGACCGGTTTCGTCGGGATCGGATTGTCCGGCGGCGAAGAGCTTTGCTTTGCGATCGCGATAGAGTGCCCCGTTGAGTTCGGCCCCGATGAGAACGCTGAATGCAGTGATGTACAGCCAGACCAGAGTGGCGATTCCTGCACCAAATGAGCCGTAGAACATGGAATAGTCCGCTACGCGCGTGACATACCACCCGAAAAGCAGCGTGGCAGGAAACCAGGTTACCGTGCTGCAGATGGAGCCGGGGAGAACCCAGAACCAGTGCTCTTTGCGGCGCGTTCCAAAGTGGTACAGCACAGTCAAAACGGCAATGCTTGTAGTCAGGGCTAAAGACCAGCGAACCATGCGCCAAAGGATGATGACCATATGCCGCAACTCGTGGCCGGCATTGGAAACCGTCCACATCTCGATCTGGTGACCAAAGGCCACGACGAGGGTGGCGAGCGAGAGCGGGACAAGCGCGATTGGAACAAGCAGCAACGCGCGCATCCTGCGTCCCCAGAAGCTCCAATCCTCGCGAGGCAGGCGGTATGCCCTGCGGAAGCCTTCCATGAATGAAAGCATCATGCCCAGGCCAGCGAAGACGCTTAGGCTCGAGGCCGAAAGGATGACCTGGCCGGAGCGGATGGGCCGATTGAGCACGTAATCCTGAAGCAGATCCATCGAGTCAGTGGGAAGAATTTGCTCGAAAGCAATCCTTATTTCTCCAACAAACCTGTTGCCCTCAGGGGCCTGAGCGAGCAAGGTTGTAATGACCAGAAGCGCCGGGAAGAGCATGAGCATTCCGGAATACGCCACCGCCTTGGCCGTATTGATTACGTCGTGAGCCAGGGCCTGACCGACGGCAGTTCGGAGTTTGGAGAGAAACCGCTTCATGGGGATCACTGGCAAGAGTAGAGCATTTCGAGCTGGTTGGGCCAGCCTGTAACCTGAAAACGAGCGGAGACTTGAATTAAAGCGGTTGGGCAGGCTGAATTCATCCCAGACCGTGGCAAGATCGACGGTTTATTATTTTCGAGCCATGACAACTCATTGCTTTCGCAAATTGTACGGCTCGCTCGCCGTCGGCCTCCTGGTCTTTTCCTGGATTGTTTCCGGTTCCGTCACTAGTCCCGCTCAGGCCAAGCCGGTTCCCAACCGGCAGCTCGCCTCGCCTGAGTTGAATGCTCGCGTTGAAGCGCTTCTGAAAAAGATGACGTTGGAGGAGAAGGTTGGACAGCTAGCGCAATTTGCTGCGGGATATGCGACCGGTCCGGGGGCCTCGAACCTTCGTTACGACGATTTGGTGGCCAAAGGGCAACTGGGTTCCATGCTGAACGTCGTGGGTGCTGAAGCTACAAACCACTACCAGCACATTGCGATGGAGAAGTCGCGGCTGCACATTCCCATTCTGTTTGGCGAGGACGTGATCCATGGTCACCGGACGACGTTTCCGATTCCATTGGCGATCGCGGCGAGCTGGGATGCGCAGGCAGCAGAATTGGTGGCGCGATACGGCGCCAGGGAGGCGCGCGCGGATGGCATCCCCTGGGTGTTTTCGCCCATGGTCGACATTGCACGCGACCCGCGGTGGGGACGGATCATCGAGTCCAGCGGAGAGGATCCATATTTGGGGTCCGCAATGGCACGCGCATGGGTGAAGGGGTATCAGCAAGACGATTTGTCAAAGCCTGACTCTGTGGCCGTGAGCGTGAAGCATTTTGCGGCTTATGGTGCGGCAATCGCAGGGCGCGATTACAACGCTGTGGAGATGGGCGAGCCCACACTACGACAAGTGTATCTGAAACCATACCAGGCGGCCGTGGAAGCGGGGGCAGCAACACTGATGAGTTCGTTCAACTCCATCAATGGAGTTCCGGCGTCAGCCAATCCGCTGATCCTGACGCAAATTCTCCGCAAGGAGTGGGGATTTGACGGATTTGTGGTGAGCGATTGGGGCGCGGTGAGCGAACTGAGGAATCACGCCATTGGTGATGGCCCAACTGTTGCCCGCAAGGCCCTCGAAGCCGGGGTGGATATGGACATGGAGGGCAATCTCTTTGGCACCGTGATTGCCGATCAGGTTCGATCCGGGCAGATTCCTGAAGGGGTGGTCGATGAGGCGGTGCGTCGCATACTGCGCGTGAAGTTTGCGCTGGGACTTTTCGAGCATCCCTATGTGGAACAGAGTTCGGTATACGACGCAACACCTGAGCGTCGAGTTGCGGCGCGGAAAGTGGCGGATGAGACATTTGTTCTGCTGAAGAACGACCCGGTCGAGGGAGTGGGAAGGCTTCTCCCCTTGAACAAGAAGGTGAGCAAGGTAGCTCTTATTGGCCCCATGGCGGATAACCAGAAGGAAATGCTTGGGGCGTGGGCTGTCACGGGCGATCCGAAGTTTGTGGTCACCTTGAAAACGGCTTTGAGCGAGCGACTCGGCGACAAACTTCTCTATGCCGCAGGGTGCGGATTGCTGGCGGGCGAAGATGAAAATGTGCTGAAGGCAGTGAGTTTCATTGGTGCAGGTGCGTCGGCCGGAAGCCTTCCTATTCCGGACGATGCAAAGACGATTGCGGAAGCTGTGTTGACGGTGAAGGCGGCCGATGTTGCGATTCTGGCGTTGGGTGAGCCGACCGACTGGTTTGAGGGGGAGGCCGGGAGCCGCGCACACCTTGGCTTCACAGGGAATCAGGAGAAGCTCCTTGAGGCCATTGTTGCGACGGGCAAGCCAGTGATCCTGGTCGTTCTGGCGGGGCGCCCCCTTGAACTGAAGTGGGCTGCGGGGAATGTTCCTGCGATCATCGAGGCTTGGAGCCCAGGGGTCGAAGCGGGCCACGCCATTGCCGATGTGCTCTTCGGCGACGTGAACCCATCGGGCAAGCTTCCTGCGAGTTTCCCGCGCGCGGTGGGCCAGGAACCCCTTTACTACGCCCAATTGCCCACAGGAAGGCCAGCGCATAGCGACCTGAGCCACATGCCCCGCGACGCCGGCGAGAAGTTCACGTCGCGTTATGTGGATGAAGACAACTCCGCGCTGTTCCCGTTTGGCTGGGGACTGAGCTATACGCGATTCAGCTATTCCAAGCCGACCATAAGCAGGGCAGACGTTCCGGTGCGCGAGGTTCTCTCTTCCAGAGCCAATGCTGTTGCGACTGTTGGGGTGGACGTAACGAATACAGGCAGTGTGACAGGCACCGAGGTCGTCCAGCTCTATATTCGAAACTCTGCGGCCAGTGTGGAGCAACCAGTGAGGGAGCTGAAAGGATTTGCTCGAGTGACCCTTGCGCCGGGCGAAACCAAGCACGTGGATTTCCCGTTGGGCTTCAACGAGTTGAGCTTCTATAACGCTGAGAGCAAGGAAACCGTTGAACCAACTACCTACGACGTATGGGTTGGCGGCAGTTCGCTTGCAACGCAGGAGACCAGCCTGAAGGTTTTGGAATAAGGAAGCTTGCAGCAGACGATCAAGGGAAGTCTGCGGCGCGGCCGAGATGGTGTCGTACATCGACAAACTTCAGGAGCCGAATGGGCTTTTTCATCATGCGGCGGATGTTCCGTTTTTCTGGGGGAGGGGGAATGGGTGGTTTGCTGCGGGAATGGCCGAGATGTTGCGCGACCTGCCCGCGGATCATCCGCAGAGAGCAAGGATTTTTGCCGGATACAAGAAGATGATGGCGGCGCTGCTCCAGTACCAGGGCAAGGATGGGATGTGGCGCCAACTGATCGACCACGATGACATATGGCCAGAGAGTTCGGCCTCGGCGATGTTCTCTTTTGCCCTGATCACCGGCGTGAAGAACGGCTGGCTGCCGGGGGAGACCTACGGTCCGGCGGCACGGAAGGCCTGGATTGCCGTGGTGGGATACATCGACCAGAACAACGACATCACCCAGGGGTGCGAAGGTACGGGGAAGAAGAACGATATGGAGTATTACTACGAGCGGAAGCGCCGGACCGGCGATCTCCATGTGCAGGCGCCGGTGTTGTGGGCTGCTTCGGCGTTGCTGCGGTAAGGCCGACCGCAAAAGTCGAGGTCACTAGAACCTTTTATCGATAGTTTTCGTATGAGTTGATGCGGGGTTGTGTCCAATCGCCGCATGCAGGCCGGACGGGACAGATTTTTGCGGGCGTCCGGTTTAGAGAGTTGTTTTTATCAAATTGCTCGATGCAAGAGCTGGTTGTTTAGGTACACTGACGGGAATCAGGAGGTTCGCCATGCAAACGAGAATTCAGGGAACTACTATGCCAGTGCTCGATGTGCTACTGGAGCCGAACGAGAGCGTGTTTTCAGAGAGCGGCGAGCTCTCCTGGATGACCAGCTCGATACAGATGACGACGCACTCCCAGATGGGAGGGGGTGGGGGGTTGTTTGGCGTGCTGAAGCGAGTGGTGGGCGGGGGCAGCCTGTTCATGACCGAATACCGCGCGATGGGCTATGCGGGCGAGGTCTCGTTTGCAACCAAGGTGCCGGGGCACATTGTGCCAATCCAGGTGGGGCCGGGGCAGGAGTTTATGATCCACCGGCATGGGTTCCTCTGCGCTACGGATGGGGTGACGATTGGTGTAGGATTCCAGCAGTCGCTGGGAGCGGGGGTCTTTGGGGGGAGCGGGTTCATTTTGCAGAAGGTAGCCGGTCAGGGGACCGCATGGATTGAGCTTTCGGGTGAGCTGATTCAGAAGAACCTTGCACCGGGCGAGGTGCTCCGCGTGCATCCCGGCCATGTTGGCGCGTTCCAGGCGTCTGTGGGGTTCCAGATCACGATGGTGCCGGGGCTGAAGAACATGATCTTCGGCGGGGATGGAATATTTCTCGCGGTGATGCAGGGACCGGGGACGGTGTGGTTGCAGACACTGCCGATTTCGCGACTGGCACACCAGATCAGCGAATATCTGCCGCACACTGAAGCGCGGCAAGTTGGGCCAGCGACCGGCGGCGCGCTGCTGGGCGGGATTGTGGGCTCGATTCTGGGCGGCGATCAGTAAGGCTCAGGACAGGGTCCAGGGTTCAGGGTTCAGAAGGACTGGGAACCGGGAACAGCGCGCAAGCTTGAAGGAGATCGATTGAATCTGAACCAAGGGGCAATCCCACTGGGTCGTGTTGCGGGGATCAGTCTGTATCTGCATTGGTCGTGGTTCATCGTGGCTGCGATTGAGATTCAGTGGCACTCGGGACGCTACGGCTCGATCGTCTGGAATGTTCTGGAGTACCTGGCGATCTTCGCGATCGTTCTGCTGCATGAGTTTGGCCACGCCTTCGCCTGCCGTTCGGTGGGTGGAACGGCAAAGCAGATCATCTTGTGGCCGCTGGGCGGCATCGCCTATGTGGACCCGCCGCAAAGGCCGGGCGCGACGCTGTGGAGCATAGCGGCAGGGCCGCTGGTGAATGTGGCGCTCATGCCGATACTCTGGGTCGCGCTTCATTTTGGTGGATCGGCCGGGTGGCAGGATTCGATGCCCGATGTCTTTAACTTTTTCTTTGCGCTGTGGCAGATCAACATTTTGCTGCTGGCGTTCAATCTACTTCCCATCTATCCCCTCGACGGTGGAAAGATCCTGTGGTCGTTGCTATGGTTTTTCCTGGGTCGCGCGCGCAGCCTTCTGGTCGCCACTGTTGTCGGCTTCATTGGGATTGTTGGCTATGTTTTATTTGCGATTCAGTCGGGTTTTTCATGGCTGCTTGTGATGGCGATCTTCCTGATCATGAACTGCTGGAGCAGCTTCCAGTACGCAAGAGCGCAGATTCAAATTGAAAAGCTGCCACGGAGATTCGGGTTTGCTTGCCCGAGTTGCCGGAAGGGGCCGCCGATTGGAGACTTCTGGCGGTGCGGGCAATGCCAGCAGGGTTTTGACACATTCCAAAGCGGGGCGGTTTGCCCACACTGCAGGGCGGCCTATGGAAGCACGATTTGTATCGATTGCCGGCGCAGTTATCCGATGAGCGAGTGGGCGAAGGGCGGCGCGTCTGCGGGTGCAGGTGGCACGTTTGGAGAGACGGATCTGACTGGGACACTTTAGCTTCCGGGCGGTCTACAGCGATCCGGCGGCTTGTTCGATGATTTCGAGGGCGGCGGAGAGTTGCTCATCAGGGATGGTGATGGGCGGGGCGATGCGAATGCGCTGGCCGGCGCCTCCGGCGAATATTAGGACTCCGCGCTCTTCGCATTTGCGAATGATCTCAGGGGCGCGGCCGTCGCGAACGCCGAGCGAGAGTGTGGGACCGGCGAGATGAAATTGAAAGAGGGCAGGATTCGTGGCGAGCCTTTCAGCAGTTTGTGCCAGTAGGCCGTGAATGACTGCGACCTTTGCGGCGATATCGGTTGAGTCGATATAAGCTGCAACGGCCTCGGCGGCCTGGAGTCCCAACGAAGCTGTTTGGAAGGTCTGGTCAGCGTGGTCATTTGCGGCGGGAATGGCATCCTCGCAGGCGCGCGGATAGATAACTACGCAGGTGGGAAAGATTCCGTTGGTCATGGAGTTGCCGAAGAGGTAGATGTCAGGGTTCAGACTCTCTTGGCGTGCGGTGGAGAGGAATCCAAAGCGATAGAAGCCGCATTGGATTTCGTCGGCGATTACGGTGACCCCTGCGGTCTGTGCGGACTGGGAGAGGGACCGCAACCATGCGAGCGGGAGCGGCACGTAACCATTTGCGGCCTGGATGGGCTCATAGAGCAGGCAGGAGACCTGGTCCCAATTAGAGAAATCACTGCCGGCGGGAATGCTCAGGAAGCGTCCGTCGAGAGAGCCGGCTGTGGGAGTATCGATTGCCAGACCGTGGAACGAACCCTGGATGATGAGGATCTTCCCTGGGCGGAAGCGCTGGGCGATGGCGATGGCGGAGGAGACGGCTGAACTGGCGCCGACCTGATAGAGAACTGAGTGGCTGGAGAGCTTTAGCTTGTTCGACAGCCAGGTTGCATAGGTGGCGGCATTGGACGGATAGAAGCCGGCGACAAGGTCAGAGGTAAGCGAGCTGAATGGATCGATGGCTGGATTCATGTGGCCGAAGTTGACGGCACCATTGGCGCAGGTGAGATCGGTGAAGGAGTAGACCTTTCCATCGGGGGCGCGCAGACGGAGGGTGGCGTTCCTGGCAGCCAGAACCTCAGAGTGCCTGGAATACGGGTACATTTCACCCAGTGGACTTAAGGGGGAATCCGTGGGGGTCATCATCACCTCGTCGCGACAGGCGCGGAGCGGTTGAATGATTGCGGTAGGGGTTAGGGAAATGAGTGCAAACGGGTTAGAGCCCTGCTGAGACTACTTTAACACCGGGGTTCATAGAAATCGGGAGGAGTGGGGTAGTAGCTGGCCTTGCGGACCTAGCTCTATATCGAATGTGGCAGGTGTGATGGGTCGGTGACAGCGTTTTTGTGGTGCGGAGAAAAGGCAACAGCAAAAGCAACCGCATAAGCAACGGCAAAAGCAACGGCATAAGCAAGGGCATAAGCAACCGCAGGTCCTTCGACTTCGTTTGGCCAGAGTACGGCCAAACTTCGCTCAGGATGACGGCTTTTTGTGCTGCGAACCTTACAACCAGGACATTAGTGTGCGGCGCGGGAGATGGCGGTGACCGCTGCCTTCATCACTCCACAATCGGAAAGAAAGCGAACGAGGTTTCCGGTGAGGGGAGGGCCGGGGCGGGCGGCAAGGTTTTGAGGGACGGTTGGAGATTGCGCCTGGCGCATCTCGCCGGTGCCCTGGGCGTCGAGGATGAGTGCGGTCAGTTGGCGTGCAAGGGGAAGGGGAAAACTCTCAGCGACAAAGACCAGCTTACCTCGGGTGGTGATGACCACAGGGCCTTCGTTGGTGGTGAAGACCTGCTCCTGAGCGCTGGCAGGGAGATCTGGGTTTGAGTTCCTCTCCGCTTCGGGATCGGGCTTGAGGCCGGAGTATTTACGACCAAGCTCCTTTGCGTAAAGCTCGGTGAAGGCCTTGGCGGAGGCGTTGTTCTTCCACACGGCGAGGTAGAAGAGGGCGAGTGAGGCGGTGCTGGCCTGATCGGCTGGCGAAGTGGCGTCCTTGCGTTGGCCGGCCCAATAGATGCCACCATCCCAGGCCGGGGTGAGGTCGCGTGCGGCGGTGTCTCCGCCAAAGACCTCAGCGAGGGTATGGAGATCGAGCTGGCCCATCTGGCCGATGTCGTATGGCTTGTAGAGAGGATCGACGAGCGGGTGAATGTTAGGCAGCAGTGGGATGGCCGGGAGGCCGTGGCGCTCGAACTCACGCGGGTTGATGATTTCCCAGGAAGATGTCGGGGGATGGTCGAGAACGCCGGCAAATGCTGCTGCCTGGCCCTGGTCCATCCAGATATCCTGCTCGAAGCTGAGGCCTTCCCGGTAGGGGAAGAGAAGGGACTCGGAAAGCAGGATTGGAGCGCGGGCGAGGACGGGGGAGTTGTCCGCGCTTGCCATCTGGCCTTTGACGAGGTCCATAATCTCGGGATCCTTGACGAGGCTCTTGCCCATTGGCTTGAGGATGTAGTCCATCATCACGGCTGTAGCCTGGCCTTCGACGACAGCATCGCGGGCGGTATCGAGCTCGTCTTTTGCCAGGTGGTCGGTGTCGTCAGATGAGTTGGTCGACACATTGTCGGGAGTCTGGTCGTTCCATTTGTCGAGGTCGACACGCTGGTCCTGGAGGGCGTGGGTGAGTTCATGGGCCAGGACCGGCTTCTGCTCGTCGATATCGACCCAGTCGAGCAGGTTCACGGTTTTGGTTTTGGCATCGTAGTAGGCTTCAACCTGCTCTTTGAGGAGGGCGAGCAGAAATGGTTTGAGGGCGAAGTCGTGGTCTAGCAGGCCAAACTTCTTGAGGACGATCTCATCCTTCTGGAGACGCTTGGCGCTCTCGTCTTCATCGAATTTCTGTCGGATGTAGGACTCGACGGCGTCGCGGGTGGTGAGCTGGCGCTTGACGGTGCTCTTTATGGGCAGACCGGATTCGGCGGAGGAGAACTTGATGAGTTCGTCGACCAGGGCGAAGAGCTTTTTGGCCTGGTCGGGAGTGATGTGGGTCTTGTCAGTGGTGGAGGCCTGGGCTGACGCCGGAGAGTTTGCCTGGGCAGCGGGCTGGGGCTTGCTGGGTTGCTGTGCGGGGGCGGCGGCGGGCAAAACGAGCAAAGCGGCGACGGCAAAGGCTGCCAGATATGGATTCCCCGAAAACAGCCTGAGTTTCCCGGTGTGTTGCTTCTTAGTCGACTCTTCTTGCATCAAATCTCCGAAGGCACCGGACAATCAGACCGGGGCGGGTGTATCTTTTTCAAGGCTATAATCAAGGAGCGGTTCGGTGGGCAGAATTGGAAAGAAAAAGCCCGTCTGGGATCGCGGAAAAAGTTCCCCCTATGACGCACATGGATGTATTGCAAACGACCCCAGCCACGGCGCTGGCGGTGTTTCTGGATTCTGCGGCTCAACACCACAAACTATCAACTTACCGGGGAGTGTTGACCCCTGAGGGGTTGGACGCGCCCGAAGTGGAAATAGCAGCGCTGGCGACAGGCGCCGCAGTACACGACCTGGGCTGGCAACGGCGGGTGTCGGTGCGTGGCGAAGATCGCTTTCGCTGGCTAAGCGGCATGGTCACCAACATGGTGACCGACCTTGCTGTAAATGCCGGTGCGTGGAACCTGGTTCTGAACGCACAAGGGCGGATCCAGGGAGACCTGGTGGTTTGGCGCGAGGATGACCGGATTGAGTTGGAGATTGCCACGGATCAGTACGAGCGCCTGCTGAAGCACCTGGAACACTTCATCATCATGGACGATGTAGAACTCGCTCCCTTGAACGGAGAGGCTGCGGGTGAGGCCGGGCCAGAGGCGGTATTGGGGTTGACTGGGCCTCAAGCCGGCGAGGTGCTGGAACGGCTAAGCCTTCCTACGCTGGCCGATCCGATGACCTGCACGCGCGTGGAGTGGAACGGGGTGGATATCCGGCTGGTTCGTGGATACGGCGCACTTGTACCTCATTACGAGCTTTGGGTGCCAGAAGCGATGCTGGGAAAGTTGTGGAAGTACATGTTAACTGCCGGTGCAATTCCAGTGGGTTGCGCAGCGGTCGAGGCGTTTCGCATCGCTGAAGGGATTCCGCTGTACGGGGTGGATATGGTGGAGCGGGATCTGCCGCATGAGACGAGCCAGACGAGGGCGTTGCACTTCAGCAAGGGCTGTTACCTGGGGCAGGAGATTGTGGAACGGATTCGGTCACGGGGAAATGTGCACCGCCACCTGCGACAATTGGAGATTGAAGGGCCAATTCCACACTCTGGCACCGATTTGACGCTGGACGGCGCCCCGGCGGGACAGATCACCAGCGCAGCCGAAGTTTCAGTCGGAACAGGGAATCGGGTTTTTGCCTTGGCGATGGTGCGTGCCGAAGCAGAGACGCGGAATGTGCCCCTAAGCTATGAGGCTGGCTCGAGTGCAGGAACAGCCAGGATTCTGGATGGGCGACCGAAGTTGAGTTGAAGGAATGCGGATGGAGTGCCCGGCGGTTGAGCGGGAGGAATAGGAAGCGGAATGAGCGATACCCCCAAGTTTGAAGTGATCGATCGCCGGAAGTTCAAGGCGGAGCATGAAGCAGACGGCGAGCAGCAGGGAACGTCTGCGGCGGAGACGCATGCGGTACAGGAACAGGCCAGGCCGGAGCAGTCGAGTGGAGGGCCGAGGCTGGTGGTGAACGAGGCGCAACCCGATCGGGCGAGCGAAGACGCCATTGGAGCGGCGACCGCACCCGAAGAAGAGATGGGGGAGATTCCTCCCGCACCAACGGCGGCGGAGAGCCAGGAGCAGAAGACCGCGTACGACGGTGCTTCGCAGCGACTTGAGGATCTGATTCGCGCGCAGAACCCAGCGATGGGCGCGCAGCCGCCTGTCACTTTTGAGAGCCTGATCCAGCAGTTCTACCTGTCGGCGATGATCCAGATGGGTGCCGGAACCCAGGAGGGGCAACGGCCGCGCGTGGATATTCTGGGGGCACGTACGACGATCGACCTGCTTGGGGTGCTCGCGGAGAAGACGAAGGGCAACCTGAATGAGACCGAGGATCGGATGTTGCAATCGGTGCTCTTCGAATGCAGGATGGCGTTTATGGAGCTGACCAGCATGATCACGCTGCAGGGCATGCAGCCACCGCCGCCGCCGCCGCCGGGGAAGAAGTAGGGGGCTGGGGTAGCCGGATTTAAAATCGCTGGTTATGAATCAGAGAGCTTTTCGACCTGAAGCAATGCGACTTGGCTGCGCATTCCTGGCAGCGGTTATCTCGCTGCACTTGCTTCATGCACAGCAGCCTCAGGCGATTCCCAAAGAGGAAATTGATCGGTCCGTCGTTTCGGCGTTGTCGCGCCAGGGCGTTGCGAAAGCAAAAGTCGTTTCACATATCGACTTGACGGAGCCCTTTGGGACCGTAACTCAGTGGACGTTCGTAGCCTCCAGGATGACGGCAAGCCATCAGATGAATTCGAGGACCATGGGCCAATCTTTCTGTGCTTTGTGAGAGCAGGTAGCCCAGATTGCGCACTGCATCTCTACCGGGATGTCAGGAGTGATGGGCCGTGGTTTGACACTCCCTATCAACTCCTCGCCGGCAGAGTCGTTTACGCAAATCAGAACAAGTCAAGCCCGCTGTTGTTCGTCAAGGTGTGCGGGGCGGCGGGCGGCAACGGCAACTGCGGGATCGCTGCTGCTTTGTACTCGTATGACAAAGGAACGGATCGATTTGTTCGTGTGTTCCTGAACCTGACGGGGCGAAACAACAATCAAGATACGCGATTTGTGGAAAGCGGACCGTTGCAAGGGGATGTGATCGTCAACAATCCAACAGAGAACGCACCCTACGCCTACTGGATCGAAGTTTTCCGGGCAGGTGATTCGGGGCAGTATGAGCGGGTTCTGCGCTATCGCAGTCTCACACGCTACTCAGATGGCAATGCGCTGGCCGTTGCCGATTCAGACATGCCTGAGATTCTGCGGCGACTGGGATTGTGGAAGGCAGGGGATCCGTTGCCCGTTCCTCCGCGCCGGCCCGCAGGATGCAGGGACCTATTTCTGCGGCGCGGTGAAGAATGGTGCAAGTGAAGCGCTGGGATCGAGTGGAGGAAGAAGGTTGGTTGGGTGGGTTGGGGTGGGCGGACCCCACCCCAACCCACCTTTGATTGGTGTTGGTGACGTTATTGGCCCGGCTGAAGCCGTGCCGTTGTGACAAGACCCCTCGGCAAAGTTTTTCAACAAGCTGTGAAGCCGTGCCGTTGTAACAAGGCCTCCGATGATGGGCTGCCAGGACGTGGGGGTACCATGGAGGGATGGACGGGCAATTGACATTCCTTGGGACGGGGACTTCGATGGGAGTTCCTACGCTGGGGTGTGATTGCGCGGTTTGCACGTCTCTGGATCCGCATGACAAGCGGCTTCGGCCGTCGGTGATGGTGCGATGGCGGGAGAGTAAGCAGGGCGGCCTGATTGATGCGGGGAGCGGCGCGGGCTGGGAAGCCCGCGGAACAGCAGGCTTGGAAGCCTGCGATACAAACAGCCAGGAGACCCGCGCGCCAAATGAGACCGGTGCTGCGAGTGTTGGCGATTGGGGCACGGCGCTTGAGCGGGTGGTGGTGATCGACACGGGGCCGGACTTTCGCGAGCAGGCGCTGAGGGAAAAGCTGACGCGGGTTGACGCGGTTTTCTATACCCATTCTCATGCGGACCACATTCTTGGATTGGATGACCTGCGGCCGTTGAGCTTTACGGCGTATCAGCAGGGCGAGATGATTCCGCTCTACGCTTCAAGCGATACACGGGCGGTGCTTGAGCGGATATATGAGTACACTTTCTCTCCGGATGCAACGTATCCGAATCGGGCAAAGGTTCGTCTGGAGCCGCTTGAAGAGCGCAATTGGGTTCATGGGGTCGATTTTGTGCGGGTGCCGGTGATGCATGGGAGTCAGGAGATTGCGGGCTTTCGGTTTGGGAGCGCGGCGTATTTGACCGATGTGAGCGATATTCCCGAAGCGAGCTTTGCACTCCTCGAAGGTCTGGATCAACTTGTCGTTTCGGCGTTGCGGTACAAGCCGCATCCGAGCCACGCAACGGTGGACCAGGCGATTGGGTGGGCGCAGCGCATTGGCGCCAAGCAGACCTGGCTTACGCACATTGCGCACGAGCTGGGCCATGAAGAGACGAACAGTGCTTTGCCTGAGGGTATTCGGTTGGCCCATGACGGGCTGAAACTAGCTGTGAGCCTATGACAAAGACATCTCAATTGATTCCCGGCACGACAGTTCCGGTTTACTGGAAGCTGGATCAGATTCCGGCTGGGTTTGGTCCGTCGGTGGCGGCGATCGGGAACTTTGACGGCGTTCACCTGGGGCATCAGGAGATTCTTCGTTCTGTGGTGGAGGAGGCACGGCAGCTCGGCGCCAAGGCGGTTGCGGTGACATTTGACCCCCACCCGGATCGGTTTCTGCGTCCGGAGACGGCGCCGGCGCTGTTAACGCCGCTGGCGGACCGGCTTCGGCTGCTGGCTGCGACCGGGATTGATGCGGTTGTGGTGCTGAGTTTTGACGAGGCGCTGGCCGGGCTTGCGGCGCGAGCTTTTGTGGGGGCGGTGCTGGTGGAGGCGTTGAAGGTTGTTGCGCTGCATGAGGGAGGGAACTTTCGGTTTGGGCACCGTGCAGAGGCCGGGGTTGCCGAGTTAGCGCAGTTGGGGGCGGGGCTTGGGTTTTCCGTTCAGGTACACGAGCCGGTGAGAGCACATGGGATGGAAGTCTCGAGCTCGCAAGTGCGTGCGCTGGTTGCGGCGGGAGACGTGAGGCGGGCGCGTTGGATGCTCGGGCATCCGTTTACGGTGCGGGGGAATCCGTCGAGGGGGCGGGGAGTTGGAACGCGGCTGCTGGTGCCGACGGTGAACCTGGCGCCATATCAGGGCATGCTGCCGGATTTTGGAGTGTATGTAACGCGGCTGACGGTGGGAGTTGGCGAGGCGGGGAGCAGGTGCTTTAACGCGATCACCAATGTTGGCAACCGGCCTACGTTTGAAGGGGTGGGCTTTGGGGTTGAGACGCACATTCTGGATTTTGAGCCGGTTGAGTTGAGCGAGGAGACTCTGCTGGATTTGGAGTTTTTGACCAGGGTCAGGGGCGAGAAGAAGTGGGAGTCTGCGGAGGCGCTGAGGGCGCAGATCATGAAGGATGTGGGGCGGGCGGAGAGGTATTTCCGGCTGACGAAGGTGCTTGTTCAGGGTTCAGGGTCCGGGGTCTAGTGTGGTGCCTCCGAAGTTCATTGAAGAACAACCGCAGATCCTTCGACTCACCACCCCCAAACTGAAGTACGTTTGGGGCCCCGTTCGCTCAGGATGACAGGGTTTTTATGATGCGAATTTCAGATTCAGGATACTAGGGTAGAGGCGCGAGGTTTCGGCCGTTGCGACAGTTGAGCGTCGCAAAAGTGGGAGGCGCTAATTGATGAGCCTCCGGATGGCGTTGGGGAATTCTACTTAGGCGGTGGAGCGACACAAGTAAAGTTCTCAGCCGCGTTGGTGTCGCCCTGGCCTTTGTAGGTGGCTACGGCGGGATAGACGCAGAGTGGGCGGGTGAGGTGGGTACCGGGAACGCCGGCCTTGGGGTCGCTGCCGATGGTACCGCTGGCGACGATCCGGTCCGGGGCGACCCCCTGGGTTACCCAGCGGTCGAGCGCGAAGATGATGTTGTGATCAGCGTCAGTTGTGTAGGCGGACCCTGAGGGAGCGGCGCTCAAGCCAAAGTTTGAAGGACCTTGGCCTCCGCCGCAGTGCTGCATTCCGGGGACCATAAAGAGCCGATAGAAGGATTCGATCGGAGCTCCGCCATTGGGGCGCGGGTCAGGATAGGAGCCAAGAAAAGTGCGCGCGTGCTCGTAGTAGTCGATGGAATCTCGGGGAGGGATGGCCGCATCTTCCCAGCCGTGGTACTGGATGAGTTTGCCTCCATGGGCGCGGAAGGTGCGGAGGTCAGGGTTCCAGGAGTTGAGGACGGAAGCTGCCTTTTCGTCGGCCAGACGCACTTCGCGGTCGAGGTCAGCAGTGTGCCAGTCCCACTTCGGGTCTTCGTGGAGGGCCTGGCCGAAGAAGGAATTGGCGAAGGCGCTTTGGATGGGGCCGACAATCCAGCCACCCCAGCCGGAGGGATCCGCCTCGGCACCCGGTTCAAAGCCGGGAAAGATCTGCTCGCCGGTGGCGGAATTTTTCGGGCCGGAATAGATTTTCTGAAGGGCGTCGATCTGCGGCTGGGTCAGGCAGTCGGCAGAGTCAGCACCATGGCAGAGAAGAACGGAAGGATCGAAGTGACAGGTGCGTGGATCTTCAATAACGCCGTCTTTGACGCCGTCGAGCGCATCGCACTGGGCTAAAGCGGCCTTTTGAATGGCGGGCAGCTTGGCGGGTGGAATTGCACTTTCCGGTTTGGACTTGAGCGCTTGCTCATTCCACAGGGCGCCAGTGAGGAGGTGGGTCCAGTGGCTGGCGGGTGCGCCGGCGATGATGCCATCGAAGTCTTCTGGGTAGCGCTGGGCCTCCATCAATGCCTCGCGGCCTCCGTCGGAGCAACCCACGAAATAGTCATGGCTACCGGGCTTGCCGTAGTAGGCGCGGAGAATGGCCTTGGAGGCAAGGGTAGTCTCGTGGACAGCACGATATCCGAAGTCGATCAGCTTCTCTGGGTGGCCGACGGCAAAGCTGGCGTCGGGCATCATTCCCGAGGCGTGATGTCCATCGTCGGTGGCAGAGATCGCATAGCCGAGGAAGAGGGGACCGATAAGCGAGGCCGGCGAAATGGTACCGGCCCAGCCACCGTTGCCAGCCTGCATGTATTTGCCGTTCCAGGCGCTGGCAGGCGGGAGCCACAGGAGGAAGTCGATCTCGGAATCGGATGTTGGGCGGGCTACGCCGGTCACTTCGCAATGGGCGGGAAGATTGATTGGCGGCGGCTTGATCGGAGATCCAGTGGCCTGCTTGAGCGGGCCGGCGTCGGCCGATACGGCGGATGTGATGGTGACGTGATCGAGGTTGAGATTCTTCAGGTCTTCGCATGCCTGCTGAGCATGCAAGAAACTCGCGGTGACTGCTGAAAAGGCGAATGCGATGCAAGCAATACCAGTCGTTAGGCGCATTTGTTCCTTTCTGACGACCTTACTCCGGCGGTTGCGGTCGCGACTCGGCAAGGTCGTTGGTGAGGAGCGAAAGTGGAATATGGAGAGCATGCTCCGGAGCCAAATGACAGGGTGCGGGATTTCTCACTCTCGCCGGACGTTCTGAATTCTACAGTGCTGGTGTTGGCTGAGATCCACGGACTCGACGGAGACTTAACGTGGCCGGCCGAAGAACAGGGTGTAGCCGTCGGGGTCGCAAAGCTCGAAGCCGCGGAGGCCGTCGTGGGTGTCCTGAAGGGGCTTGCTGAAGGCTACGGCGCGCTCGGCGAACTCGGCGGCGAGGGCATCGGGGTCTTCGACATATACGAATGCGTCGAGGCGCAGGTGGGGATGGCGGGTGGGGTTTGGCATGGGCGAGATGCCGCCTTCGGATTTGAGAAAGATCTGTGCGGCGTCGCGGCCTACGATGGCGAAGAAGGGGTTCTGGGGCGGGTCCTCAAAGCGCGTTTCGAAGCCGAGCTTGTCGCAGTAGAAGGCGATGGATTGAGGGACGTTGCTGACGATGAAGGATGGGGAGATGTGGCCGAGTTGTGGTCGAGTCATAAGGGGTGACCTCTTGAGGCTGGCGGTGCGCGGGCGTTGGCGGCCTTAGGAGACGATTTTAGAACTTCTGTGCGTCAGGCACAGAGACATTTCGGGCGATATGGACCAGTCCAACCTGGAACTGGGAAAGGATGTAACTTCTGGATTGCCGGTCGGCATTCCAGGAGTTTCATCTGCAAGAAGCCGGAGTTATGGGGAGGCCGATTCTGGGGGGGGGTGGATGCTGTATGCTGAATCGGAAGGACCGGGAACAGCCTGGAGCGAGATTGTGGAATCCCAGGTCCCCAAATGCGAGGGACCTCTACCCCACAGACCAGGACCCGTCTGTGGGGACCCCGAACCTGGGGCACCCGACATTTCGGCTGATCGAGAGTGAGCGGGGTGAGGGTGTTGGTATCCCACCCTAAACGCAAAGGGCGCGTTTAGGATGGGGCACCCAACATTTCGGCTGATCGAGAGTGAGCGGGGTGGGGGTGTTGGTATCTCACCCTAAACGCAAAGGACGCGTTTAGGATGGGGCACCCGACATTTCGGCTGATCGAGAGTGAGCGGGGTGGGGGTGTTGGTATCCCACCCTAAACGCAAAGGACTCGTTTAGGATGGGGCACCCGACATTTCGGCTGATCGAGAGTGAGCGGGGTGAGGGTGTTGGTATCCCACCCTAAACGCAAAGGACGCGTTTAGGATGGGGCACCCGACACTTCGGCTGATCGAGAGTGAGCGGGGTGAGGGTGTTGGTATCCCACCCTAAACGCAAAGGGCGCGTTTAGGATGGGGCACCCGGCAAGTGATGGGTTGGATGGAACGACTATAGATATCCCAGGTTAGCCGCAAGAAGCGCGGCGAACCTGGGGCACCCGGCACCCTGCTGAATCGGAAGGGATCGAGCGAGCAAGCCTATGGTGGACGACAGCACGACGAAGGGCGCGACGGATAGCGGCATACTGAACTGCCTGTTTTATGCGGCGGGGGGGCTGTTTGCGGCTGTAACGCTCTTTCTGGTTTATCGAGGCTGGCACGAAGGGCTGAGCCTGACACCAACAAGCGGTACGTGGATCGCGCTGGCGGTGGATCTGAAGCATGGGATGTTCTACCGGCCGATGTATGGGGACTTGGGGTATGGCGGGACGCGATATATGCCGCTGCACTTTGTGTTGCACGCGCTGCTGATGTGGTTGGGATTGGGGCCGGTGGCGGCGGGGCATGCACTGGAAGGCATGGCGGGGCTGGGTTTGCTGTTCGGGATCTACCGGATTTTGCGCGGACTGGGAGCAGGGGCGTGGACCGCTGCTTGCTTTGCGGTGATGGCGCTGGCTCCGAAGGCGCTACAGATCGGGATACTTTCGATTCGCGGAGATCTGCTGCCTACGACGCTGGTTGTGCTTGGATTGGCTGTCTGTTTGGCTGGGAATTTGGGGCGATGGCGGCTGCTGGGGGCTTCGGTGTTGTTTGCGATGGCTTTTGCGACGAAGCCGACGAGCCTATACGGAGTGGGCGCGGTGGTGCTGTGGCTGCTGCTGCAACGACAGATTGGTAAGGCGGCGTTGCTGCTGGTGGCGACGGGCGTGGAGTGCGCCGGGGTGATCGGGTTGACGGCGTTGACGTCAGGGGGGCGGTTCATTACGGTGTTCCGGGCGTGCGCGACGACGGCGGGGTATAACTTGCCGGCTGGAGTTTGGCGGCTTATCAACATGCCGGCGCTGGGGATGCCGGTCGACTTTGTATTCCTCATTTTGGGGTTTGCGGGGTTCCTGCTGCTGGCGCGGAAGAAGCTGACGAGTTTGCCGGTGGTGTTTTTTGCATGCGCGGTGGCGTCAACGGCGATTGTGATGGGGGCAGACGGAACGAACCTGAACCATTTTGTGGACGTGGGCGTTGCATCGGTGGTGGTGTTTGCGGCGTGGATGTTTGACGGGGAGACGAGGGAGAGAGAGTTTGGCGCGGCGGCACTTTTGATGGTGACAGTGTTTGCTTCGTGCGCGACGTTCTACAGCGCGCGGCACACCAAGGATGGCGGCGGATATTTCGATTTCGGGTATAGCAGCTCGCTGAACGAGGCGGCGGCGTTTATTGGGAAGACGGACAAGCCGATTCTGGCTTCGCATCCGTTGCTGCCGATTCTGGCGGGGCAGCAGCCGTACATGCTGGATGTGTGGATGTTCAGGATTGTTTCGGACACGCATCCGGAGTATGAACGGCACTTGTCGGATGCGATTCGGCAGCGGAAGTTTGGGGCGATTGTGCTGGAAGAGGATCTTGGAGTGAATTATTTGCCGTACTTTTTGCCACGGCAGGAGACGGACGATATACGGGCGAATTATGTGTTGGTGAAGAAGCTGCCCAGGGCTTATATCTTTTTGCCGAAGGGGGTGGAGGGTGGAAGCGCGACGGCGGCGGCGAGTGGCGCCGGGACAAATTAGAGAGCCTTTGCGCGAGTTGAGTTGTTTCGCTGAGCGAAGATTTGCAGGGGCTGAAGCCCGGTGTCATTTTGAGTTTCTTTTGGCCCGGCTAAAGCCGTGCCGTTGTTACAAAGCGGGCTTGTGAAACGGCTTCGCAGGAGTCAAGCACGGTGAGGTTTTGTTGGATGAAGATTGCAGGGGCTGAAGCCCGCGGTTTTATTGGGGTTTTTTCGGCACGACTGAAGTCGTGCCCTGTTACAAAGCGACTCGTTGGGTTGGAGATTTCAAAGGCTACTGGGGTGGGAGAGCTGGTTTGACTGATGGCTGGGCTGGTTGCGGGGTGGCCGGGTCTGGATTGGCGAGGTGGTTGCGGGTCGGAGTGCTGGTTTGACGGCCGGGGCGGGTTTTGGTTTGCTGGTTGGGGCGGCTAGGGCAGATGAGGGCGCGTGGCTGGGATTGGCGGACGTCGGGGGAGTTGCAGCGGGGGCGGTTGGTGGGTGGGCCCGGGTTGCCCTGGGTGGGATTGTTGCAGAGGCTTTGAGAGAGCCCGGATCGGAGGAGTCGACGAGGAACTGTTCGTTGTCTTTGCCGGCGATGGCTTGCTTCATGAAGGTCATCCATATCGGGAGCGCGGCTTTTGCGCCGGTTTCCTTTTCGCCGAGGGACTGGCGGCTATCGAAGCCGACCCAGACGCCGCAGGTGACGGAGGGCGAGAAGCCAATGAACCAGGCGTCGGTGTAGTCGGAGGTGGTGCCGGTTTTGCCGCCGAGGGGATGGTTGAGCTGGGCTGCCGCTGCGCCGGTTCCGTGGGCGGTGACGGCGCGGAGGAGGGTCATCATGGTGCGGGCGGTGGGCTGGTCGATGACTTCGTTGATGGAAGGCGGAGCTTCCCAGAGGGTGATGCCGTCGGCGTTGGAGACCTTGCGGACGAGGCGGGGGGTGACGCGGACGCCATCGTTTGGAAAGACGGAGTAGGAGGCGACCTGCTCCTGGAGGGTGATTTCGACAGCGCCGAGGGCGACGGGAAGGTAAGCAGGGATGTTTGAGGTGACGCCGAAGCGGTGGGCCATGTCGATGACGTTGTGAATGCCGACGCGGGCGGCGAGCTTGAGGGCGGGGATGTTGCGGGACTCAGCGAAGGCGTTGAGGAGAGTCATGGGGCCCTTGTAGTCGCCCTCGTAGTTGTGGGGGGTATAGTCGCCGAAGCTGACGGGGCCGTCGACGATGATGTCGGTGGGCTTGGCGCCGTCTTCGATGGCTGTGGTGTAGACGTATGGCTTGAAGCTGGAGCCGGTCTGTCGCTCGGCCTGGGTGGCGCGGTTGAACTGGGAGAGAGCATAGTCGCGGCCGCCGACCATGGCGAGCACGTCGCCGGTGGTGTTGTCGATGGCCATGAGAGCACCCTGCGCGCCAGAATCCTGCTCGAGCGATGCGCGATGGGCTGCGCCTTCCATGCCATCGGCTAGATGGACGTAGATGATGTCGCCGGGTTTTGCGAGAACGTCGCCGGTGCGGATGCCGGTCCACTTCCAGTCTTCGGGCAGGAGGACGATGGTGTCGGCGGCGATTCCCGGCGGGCCGATACGGGCATGGATTTCTAGAGGGAGCGCGCTGGTGACGAGGGCGTGGACGTAGTCGCCGGGGTTGGTTTGCACGGCCCAGTCGGGATGGCGATATGTTTCGAGGGTAGGGTCGGCGTCGAGGACGTTCTCGAGCCTGGCGTTCTCCCCTTTGAGCCAGCCGCGGCGACGTTCATAGGTGGCGAGGCCGTCGGTGACTGCGCGATTAGCTGTGCGCTGGAGATCGATGTCGAGGGAGGTTTGGACCTTGAGGCCGGCCTCGTGAACCTGTTCGGTGCCAAAGCGCTTTTCCAGTTCGCGGCGGACTTCTTCCTGGAACCAGGGGGCGACGGACATTTCAGGCTGAGCGATGTGGAGGCCCAGGGGAGCTTCGCGTGCGCGCTCTGCATCGGCGGGAGATATGAACTTGTCGTGTTCCATCTCAGTGAGCACGAGATTGCGGCGGCGGATGGCCTTCTCAGGGTAAAGAAGAGGAGAGAAGGCGACGGGACCCTTAGGCAGACCGGCGAGGAGAGCAGCCTCGGTGAGCGTGAGGTTCTTTGCATGCTTGCCGAAGTAGAACTGGGAAGCTGCTTCGAAACCGTACATGCCGTGACCGAGGTAGATCTGGTTTCCGTAGAGGGTGAAGATCTGCTGCTTGGTGAAGGTGCGCTCGATCTGGATGGCGAGATAGGCTTCCTGGATTTTGCGGGTGGGGGTGCGATCGGCGGAAAGGAAGAGGTTGCGGGCGAGCTGCATGGTGAGGGTGGAAGCGCCCTGCGCGCGGCCCTTGGTCTTGATGTCGTACCAGACAGCGCCGATGACGCGCATTACGTTGATGCCCCAGTGGGATTCGAAGGACTTGTCTTCGATGGAGATTACGGCCTGGCGGAGGATGGGAGCGAAGTCGTCGTAGGCTACGATCTCGCGGCGTTCGAGGGCGAAGGAGCCGATGACGCGGCCCTTTATGTCGTATAGCTCGGTGGTGGTGGAGGGGCGGTAGTTCTCCAGATCGTTCATCTGGGGAAGGTCGACGGAGTAGACGAGGGTGAGTCCGGCGAGGGAGCCGGTGATGACGGCGAGGAAGAGGAGAGCAGTCAGAGTGATGGGGCCGGCGAGTTTGCGGCGGTGGCCGGAGGGCAGGGCCGGGTTCTGGGCACGGCGCGGGCGCGCGAGCCGACGTTCCGCCGATGGAGAAGCAGACGGGGGGCCTATTCGGGGTGGAGGAGCGACAGCCAAGGGATTGAGTCCTCGCGGACAGGTCCAAGAACAGTTCTCGACCGGGGGGAGGAGAAGAGTTTTCCTCTCAAGGCTAGCATTTTCGAAGTGCGCGAATATGGTCCGAAAGAGTCATGGGGACCTTGGTGTGCAAGGGTGGGACAGGAGTTCCTAAACTTCATTTGGAATGTCGTCGAGGAATATATCAAGCATTCGTCGAAATAGGACTGCGGTTGATTTCCAGTCCCCGAGCATGGCCCTGGCACCGGCATCCGCGTACCCGTAGTCAGGGCGGGGGCGCAAACGAATGAAAGGCGGCAGTCCGCAGCGCATAGCGATGCAGTTGGCCCAGAGCCGGGCTGTGCGGCCGCTCCCGTTGGCAAACGGGTGAATGCGCTCCCACCCCGCATGGACCCATGCACAAAGATCCAGGACGGCCGCGAGTTGATCGGCATCCGGTTCCTGTCCGGCGGCCACCATCGCGTCCAGTTCCCGGATGAGCGCGGGGAGCATCGTCTCAAAATCCAACAGCTCTTGAGCAACTTCGGCCGCATCCACACCGAACTGGGCGCCAACTCGCACCTGAGTTTTTTCGAGGCCTGACTCGCCGCGAAACGCGCCGAAAAAGCGCGCGTCAGGCGCGACAAGGCTTTTCATGACGAGAGATTGCCAGCGTCTTGCCGAGGCGACGGTCGGGCATTCTCGCCTCTGCGCGGAGAGAACTATTTCATCTAGAACCTTGTTCAGGTTCTGGCGTAGTTGAGGACTGTCCTCGTCCCAGTCAGGCACCTAGCATCGCTCGAATTTTGCCCTGAGCCGGCCCAATGGGCTCAACTTGACCGTTGACCAAGTGGCCTTCGATCGGCTCACCCTCGAGCGGATCGGATTCTGTCGCTTCGGCCTCGACAAATGCATTGCGAGCCTGACGGAATTGCGGATCGCGCAACCTGTAAGCTCGTAGCTGCTCGAGACTGGCTTCCAGGCTCTGTTCTCTTGGGCTGCGGCGGAGCAGAAAGGTTTTGACCGCTTCGTTGAGTAGTTGATTGACGGGGCGCCGTTCGACCTTGCTGAGGTTTTCAAGGGCGGCTCGCTCTTCCGCATCAATTCTGAGGGTGAATGCTACTCGGGCCATGATTCGAAAGTAGTCTCATTAGCGTGTGATGTCAATATGGCATTTTGACGTCAATTTTTCGGGTGGGGGGTGTAGGCTTTTGGGCGAGAAGCGGGCGCTTGAATTGTGGGAATCGGCGCTCGAACGGGTGGAACGTGACTCGTATCACTGTGTGCAAGCACTCCGAGGAAAGATGATTCTCCCCGAATTCGAGGCATGATGCGACCTCTAGCGGAACTCGCTCCAGAGGGAGGGCATTTTGAAAATATCGCGTCTCCCGCTCTTGCGCAGGATTTCGCAGATCTTCTTTTTTTTTCTGTTCGTTGCTCTTCTGGTGCTCACTACTCTGCGTCCCGCGGCCGGGGCAAGCGCGGACCTTCACATGCGTGGGCCGGTGCGGTTATTTTTTGAGTGGGACCCGCTGGTGGCGCTGATCAATGCCCTGGCCGGGCACGCGATCTATCGTGGGCTGCTGTGGAGTCTGATCATTCTGATCCCAACGCTGTTTCTGGGGCGGTTATTTTGCGGCTGGATCTGCCCGATGGGAAGCTTGCAGCACTGGGTTGGGAGTTGGCCGTCGGAGTCAAAACGCGGGAAGCAGCGCATCGATTCGAATCGCTACAAGCGCTGGCAGACGGTGAAGTATGTGGTGCTGCTAGCTGGGCTGGTGGCGGCGGTGTTTGGTTCGGCTGTGCTCGGCTGGCTGGACCCTTTCAGCCTTCTGGTGCGCTCGTTCGGGCTGTCGTTGCTGCCGGCGCTGAGCGTTGGCGCGCGGGCTGTGCTGACGCCACTTGAGCATAGCCATGTGGGGTTCATTCGGACGGCTGGCGAGACGCTGCACACGGTCTTGCAGGCGCTCCTGCTCGACCTGCGGCAGCCGCATTATGCGCAGAGCGTGTTTCTTGGGGTTCTGTTTCTAGGGATTTTATTTGCCAGCCTACGCGTGACGCGGCTGTGGTGCCGCAGCATTTGCCCGCTTGGAGCGCTGCTGGGGGCGGTGTCCCGCTGGAGTGTGCTGGGACTGCACAAGGTGCCGGAGAGCTGCGACAACTGCAACCGCTGCCTGCTTCACTGCCAGGGCGGCGACAACCCGATCGGCGGGGTGCCCTGGCACAAGAGCGAGTGCCTGATGTGCATGAACTGCGTGGGCGCGTGCCCGCACGGCAGCCTTCAGTTCCGGTTCTTCCGCAAGGAAAGTGAGGTGGCGACGCCTGATCTTGGCCGTCGCCGCGCCATGACGGGGCTTGCGGCAGGAGCCGTCGCGGTGCCGCTGATGCGCGCGAGCACGGGGATGGGCAAGAGCCGCAACGAGCGCCTGATTCGCCCACCGGGCTCGCTCGACGAGAGCGACTTTCTGTCGCGGTGTATACGCTGCGGGGAGTGCATGAAGGCCTGCCCGAACACGGCGCTGCATCCCACGCTGGAACAGGCCGGGCTGGAGGGATTGTGGACGCCGACGCTCGTTCCCCGCATCGGCTACTGCGAACCAAGTTGCGTTCTCTGCTCTGAAGTGTGCCCTACCGGCGCGATCTGGCAGATTACGCCGCGCGACAAAGGATGGGTGGTCGGAGTTGGGCAGCAACAGCAGCCCATACGGCTGGGGACTGCGTTTTACGATCGCGGCCGTTGCCTGCCCTGGGCCATGGCGACCGATTGCATCGTGTGCGAAGAATGGTGCCCGGTGTCGCCGAAAGCGATCTACGTTCAGGAAGCGCAGGTGATCGATTCAGCAGGGAATGTGAAGACGCTGAAGCAGCCGAGGGTTGATCCCAGCCGCTGCGTGGGTTGCGGCGCGTGCGAGTACGCTTGCCCGCTGCAGGAACACCCTGCCGTTTACGTGACCAGCATTGGCGAGAGCCGCTCGCCCAGCAGCCAGATTCTACTCAACAGGAAGTAAAGGAGAACACTTTGTGATGTTTCGCCGGAATGGATTGAAGTTGCCGATCTGGTTTTCGTTGGCCGTCATTTTTGTAGGCGTGATGTTGGCCGGAGTTGGAATCTCAGGTTGCAAGAAGGCCAAGTCTGACCCGTTCCCCGTGTCGGGCGTTGTTGCCGGATGGGAGAAGACCTCGGACACTCGTACCTTTGCGGCCAAAGATCTCTACCAGTACATCGACGGCGACGCCGAGCAGTACATCGCTGCCGGAGTCGTAACCACCTCGACATCCGACTACAAGTTCCAGGGGCAGTTGGAAGCCACGGTGGACGTTCACACCATGGGCGATGCCGCGGGTGCGACCAAGATCTTTCAAACCGGCGCCGGCAATGACGCGAAGACAGTCTCGATCGGCGACGCAGCCGTGGCTTACGGCCAAAGCGTCATCTTTCGTAAAGGTATCTACCTGGTTCGCATCGTCGCATTTCAATCCACGCCCGGCGCGTCGGACGCACTGCAGGCGCTTGCTCGCGGAATAGAAGCCAAACTTTGAACCGTCCGAGCTCCGCGCCCGGCCGCATCGCAAGATCACGAGGTGAGAGATGAGAAATCGCCGCGAATTCCTTCAGGCAGCCGCAACGGGGGCCTTGGTGTTGGGGTCGTCCGCCGCGGCGGACAAGCTTGCGCTAGCTGCCGTATTTGACAAGCAGACAACTCACGCCGAGTCGGGCAAATCGCGTGTCGTGGTTGCGCGCGATCCCGCGCTGCACGGGGCGGACGGCCTGCTTGACGAGAAGCGGGTTCTCGCTCTTCTTGACCGTGCCGTCACGCAATACACGGGGCGCGATAATCCCGTAGATGCATGGAAACGCATTGTGCCTGTGGGCAAGGTGATCGGCCTGAAGACCAACGGGCTCGGCGGCAAGGGCATCTCAACGCACGCTGTACTGGTGATGGCCGTGGCCGAGCGCTTGCAGCAGGCCGGCGTCAAGCCCGGCGAGATCATTGTGTGGGACCGCAACCGCCGCGATCTCGAGGCATGCGGCCTCACCATCAATACTGACCCCAGCAAGGTACGTTGCTATGGGTCGGATGTTTCGGGCTTTGAAGACACGGCGGAGCAATGGGGCTCAGCAAAGATTCACCTCTCCAAAATTCTCACTCGCGAATGCGAGATGGTGATCGGCTTGCCCATCCTCAAGGACCACTCAATGGCCGGCGTCACGTTTGCCATGAAAAACATGTATGGCGTCGTCGATAGCCCGTTTCTTCTCCATGCCAACGGATGCAACCCGGCGGTCGCCGATCTGAACTGCATTCCCATCATTCGTCAAAAGGTTCGCTTTACCATCGGCGACGCCATGACATCGGTCTACGACGGCGGGCCTGGTTTTCATCCCGAGCGGCTTTGGCAGCCGAACGCGCTCATCGTTGGCGAAGACCGCGTCGCCCTCGATCAGACCGCATGGCAGATGATCGAGCGCAAGCGTGCCGAAGCCGGCATCAAGACTCTTGAAGCGTCGGGCCGGCCGCCACTCTATATCGCTACCGCAGCTGATGCCACACACCAGCTCGGTTTCAACGATCCCCAGAAGATCCACCTGATGGAGATTTAGAGGAAGAGGGTTTGTGGCCATGACGAATGAAACCGAGCCTGTGAGGCCGCCGCAAGGCATGTCCCGCCGCGAGGCAATGTTACAGTTGCTTCGCCTCGGGGGAGTAGCCGCAGGCGCTACGGGCGCAGCCGTATGGCTGAGCAGCAAGAGCGTTCGACCTGTCCCGGCTGCGGCCGAGCAGGCTCGCCGCGATCATCGCACCGCGGCTGATCCGCGCTGGCCGCAGCTCACGGTTGTGCAGGGAGGCGAACCCCGCGCCCTCGTGCAGAGATCTCTACAGAACCTTGGCGGAATCAGCCGCTTCATCAGCCGCCAGGATGTCGTGGTCATCAAACCAAATATCGCGTGGGATCGGACGCCCGAGCAGGCCGCCAACACCAACCCTGAGGTTGTTGCTGAAGTTGTCAGGCAGTGCTGGCAGGCGGGAGCGAAGCGGGTGATCGTGACCGACGTGAGTTGCAACGAGCCTCGCCGCTGCTTTCAGCGCTCGGGCATCCAGGCCGCCGCGCGTGCCGAGGGCGCCGAGGTAATTCTTCCCGATCCCGATCTTTACCGCGAGGTAGATCTGGGCGGGGTCGTGCTCAAGAGCTGGCCCGTGTTCATTCCGTTGCTTGAGGCCGACAAGATCATCAATCTGCCCATCGCCAAGCACCATGGCCTGGTCCGCGCGACACTGGGCATGAAGAACTGGTACGGCATCCTGGGCGGCCAGCGCAATCGCCTCCACCAGCAGATTCACCAGAGTCTGGTGGATCTCGCCAACTTCATGCTGCCCACCGTAACGCTGATGGATTGCTATCGCATTCTGGTGCGCAACGGGCCTACGGGCGGAAACCTTGAAGACGTTGAGTTGAAGAAGACGATGGTCGCGGGGACTGATCCGGTGGCGCTCGACGCTTATGTTGCCAAGGCGTATTGGGATCTCGACCCCGAGCAACTGCCCTACTTGCAGATGGCGGCCGCGCACGGGCTGGGCACAGTAGACTTCGACGGCCTCCACTTCACGACAAGTCAACTGGGCGGTTGAAAAGCGGATGGGCTGTGGTTGCCGAGCGAAAACGCCCGCTGTGGCTCTTTGCCGACGACGGTGATCTGAAGAGCAAAGACCTCGAGGAGTGGCCGGGCACGGGCGACGACTTGGTCGGCACCGGCGGCAATGATCGATAGCTGACCCGCCGCAGCGTCGCTTGGTGTGCCAAGCACCGGCGCTGCTACAAGGCCGATGCGGCGGTTTGCGTGCTCTATGGCGAGCCGCTCGCACAGGGCTGGGCTGATGGTGCCGCAGAGGATGTGAAGCAGGCCGGGTGAGAGGGAATCGATGAGCCGGTGGATGCCGAAGAATACCTCTTCGTAGGCCGCATCGTCGAGGAGCATGGTGATTACGGTGTCGGCGTCAAGTTCGGCTTCGGCAGGGGTTGCAGCGGCGATGGCGCCTTCGTGGAGGAGCGGCTTGGTACGGCCCTCGGTGCGGTTCCACACGGACAAATCGTGTCCAGCAGCGAGCAAGCGCAGCGCCATGGGTGTGCCCATGTTGCCGAGGCCGAGAAAGCCAATCTTCATGAACATTCCTCTTTGGTCGGAGGTGCGGAAAAATGGAAAGCCCCAGATCTCATTGAGGAGGCCTGGGGCTGGTAGATTGCGATGCGAGGACCGTCAGGCGGCTTTGGCCTTGAGGAGGTTGAGGGCCTTGGTGAGAACGTCGTCAACCTTAGAGGGCGGGGCGTCTTCGTCGTCATCATCGTCGGAGGTTGGAGTGACGGCAACATTGGGTGTGACGGCATTGTCCTGAATCTTATTGCCGCTGGGGCTCTCGTATTTGGCCACGGTGAGGATGAGAGCGGCGCCGTCAGGCAGTTCGATCGTTTTCTGGACCGAGCCTTCTCCAAAGGTGCGTTCGCCCACCACATCCCCGCGCTTTGTGTCCAGGATAGCGCCGGCTGCGAGTTCGGCGGCGCCATAGGTTCCGCGATTGACCAGCACGGACAGCGGCGCGTCGGTGAGGAAACGCGCGGGGTCCGCGGTGAAGGTCTGGGCGGGGAACTTCTGGCCCTGGAGGGTCGCGATGGTTCCCTGCTTGAGGAAGAAGTTGGCGAGGCGGACACCCTGGGCGGCGTCGTCGCCGGTGGAATCACGGAGGTCGAGGAGGATGCGGTGGCCTTTGTTTGCCTTGATCTTCGCGGCGATCTCGTCAACGCGAGCGGCGGTAAGCGTGCCGGGTTTGAGATAGAGGATGGTGGAGTGCTCGTAGTCCTGGACGGCGAGTGGAGCGGGAGCGGTGATGGTGCGGGTGAGTGTGAGCTTGTCAGGGTCTGCCTTGCGGGGGCGGACAACGGAGATGGTGACGGTGGATCCGGGCTTGCCCTCAAGGAGAAGCTGAATAACGGCGAGGGAGAGCTCGCGGGTTGAGTGGTCGCCGATGGATTCGATGACATCGCCGTCGGAGAGGTGCTCTTTGTCGGCAGGCGAGCCGGGCAGGACGTTGACGATGGTGGCGTAACCGAAGCGTTTTGAGACGGTGATGCCGATCTGGGCAACGCCGGCGGCAGGGCGATCTTTGTAGATCTTGTATTCGGTCGCGGTGAGGTAGCTGGAGTCCGCGTCGAGGGACTCGAGGAGGCCGTGGAGGGCGCCGGTGGTGACGTCGGACATGTCGGGCACGGTGACGTAGTCGGTTTGGACTTTTTTGAGGACGTCGGCGTAGACCTTCATCTGGCGATAGGCGCCATCGGACTGGCCGCTGGCGTGAACGCCAAAGAGGGACAGCCATGCGGGGAGGACGAAGCCCATGAGAAGGGCGCCACCGATGGCGAGGGAGAGAACGAGGACGCTACGCTGGAAGACTCTTGACACGGACACCACCGGAAGAGGCCCATTTAAGGAGGGAAGCAGGGCTCTCAATCTATAGACGTAATGATAGCGCAAAGGGGATGGGGAGCTGGTTTGCAGGTTTGCAGGCTGACGAGTTTACAGGTTGTCGGTTGGATAGGTTGAAGAGTCGACGGCGTGCCGGAAACGGGGCGCAGATGAATGGAGCAAGGGGGGCTTAAAAGGGTTATTCTGGGGTGCATGTCCAAGAAGGGGTTTGGTTTCTGCTTCGTGGGAACTGTGGCCGGACTGCTGATTTCGTCGTCGATGTCAGGCGCGGCTCAGCAGGGGAGCACTGGTCCGGTTGTGGTGGCGTATGTGTTTCCGCGGGATGGGGCATTGAAGCAGGGAGACGTCGACCCGCGGCTGATTACGCGGATTAACTACGCTTTCGCGAATATCAAGGACGGGCGGATGGTTACGGTGCCGGACCTGTCTGCGCAGAACTTTGCTTATCTGACGTCGCTTAGGAAGGAGAATCCGGCGCTGACGGTGCTGGTGAGTGTGGGGGGATGGGACTGGTCGGGGGGATTCTCTGACGTTGTGCTTACCGAGCAGAGCAGGCAGACGTTTATCGAGAGCGTAGTGGCGTTTTTGAAGAGCTATGACCTGGACGGGTTGGACATCGACTGGGAGTATCCGGGGATGGCGGGTGCGGGGCACAAGTTCAGGGCGGAGGATGGGGCAAACTTTACGACTCTTCTGAAGGAGCTCCGTGGGCGATTTGACGGGGAGACGGCGGCATCGCACAGGAGGCTGTACCTGACGTTTGCAGCGGGGGCGTCAAGCGAATTCCTGCGGCACACGGAGATGGCGAAGGCGCAGGAGTTTGTGGATACGGTGAATTTGATGACCTATGACTTCAGCGAGGCGGGGTCGGACAGGATCGCTAATCACCATGCGCCGCTGTACATCAATCCTGCGAGTCCGAAGAAGGAGTCGGCGGATACGTCGGTGAATGAGTTTGAAGCGGCGGGAGTGCCGGCGGGGAAGATTGTGCTGGGTGTTCCGTTCTACGGGCATGTGTGGGGAGAGGTTGGGGTAACGAATCATGGGCTGTTTCAGCCGGGGAAGGCGGTGGCAGGGGATTGGGCTTCGTACGCGAAGATTTCGAGCGATCTGCTGCATAGCGGGTATGTGCGGTACTGGGATGACGCGGCCAAGGCACCGTATCTCTACAACGCAGAGAAGCAGATATTTGTGTCGTATGAAGATGAGGAGTCGCTGGCGGTGAAGTGCGGCTACGTTTTGAAAAACAAGCTGGGGGGAGTGATGTTTTGGGAGTACTCAGGCGATCCGACGGGTACGCTGCTGAGGACGATTGACGGGAAGTTTCGGGTGGGTGAGGCGAAGAAGCATTAGACCGGCAGGGTGGGGTTTATAACCAATCGCCCTAGACGCCTTTTTCCTCGAAGATATGCGTTCAGCATGGGGCAACCGGCGGCAGGGATGCCGCCAGGACAGCCGGCTGGGAAGCCGGCGCTACAGGTTGGCAAGGGACAAGTTGGCGAAGGGACAGGATGGCTGGAGTGGCGATGATGGATGCCAGAGGGATGCGAAAGGTGGAGAGCAGGAATCCTGCATTCTGGGTTCCGACGGTTTACTTTGCCGAGGGGTTGCCTAACTACGCCGTCAACATTCTTGCGCTTTTTTTCTTGCAGAAGATGGGCGTGAGCAACACGGTGAACACGCTTGCGATCAGCCTTCTGGCTCTGCCGTGGACCCTGAAGCCATTGTGGAGTCCGGCGCTGGAGATGTTCCGGACGAAGAAGTTTTTCGTCATTCTGATGGAATTGCTGGGCGGTGCGAGTCTGCTGCTCATCGCGGCGACGCTGAATTTGCCGGAGTACTTTTGGTACGTCGTTGTGTTGCTGGGGGTTCTTGGATTCTGCTCAGCGACGCACGATATTGCGACGGACGGGATTTACATTGCGGTTCTGACTCCGAAAGAGCAGGCGGGTTGGGTGGGAATTCAAGGTGCCTGTTACAACACAGCGCGGTTCTTCTGCACCGGAGGACTTCTGTGGCTGGCGGGGACATTGACCGAGCGGTTCACGAAGGCGCAGAGCCCCACGCCGATTGTTCATGCATGGATGGTGGTTTTCAGCGTGGCGGGGCTGATTCTGGTGGCGCTTGGGTTGTATCACGCATGGCAATTGCCGGACGGGGGAGAAGAGCGAAAGCAGGAGAGCGTGAAGGAGATGGCCGCGACCTTCTGGGACGTGGTGGTGACATTCTTCAAGAAGCCGAATGTGATCCTTCTGCTGGTGTTGATCCTGCTCTATCGGGCAGGCGAAGGGCAGGTGGTAAAGGTAGGGCCGCTTTTCCTGCAGGCTGCACGCGCGAGTGGAGGGCTGGGTTTGAGCCAGCAGCAAGTGGGAGCCATCTATGGCGTTTTCGGCAGCCTGGCCTTCATCGCCGGGAGTGTGCTGGGCGGACTATTCACGGCCAAGCTGGGATTAAAGCGGGCTTTGCCGTGGCTGATTTTGATTCTTGACGTTCCGATGCTGGCGTACTGGTATTTGAGCGTGGCGTTGCCGACGAATTCTGTTCTTGTGACAGCGGCATTGAGCGCAGAGATGTTCGGATATGGGTTCGGCTACGTTGGGGTGATTTTGCTGATGATGCAGGAGATTGCGCCGGGAAAGTATCAGACGGCGCATTATGCATTTGGCACCGCGCTGATGAATATCGGGATCATCGTTCCTGGGGCGGTGAGTGGATGGATTCAGAGCAAGATTGGGTACTCGAATTTTTTCATCTGGGTGATTTTGTCCGGGCTTCCGGCGCTGGTGCTGGCGCGGTTTATTCCGATTGGCAAGGGAGCCGCGGGTGAAGGTGTGTAGTGTTTCCTTCGCAGTTTGTTTTTTTTTGCTGGCTGAAGGTTTGCAGGGGCTAAAGCCCGGAGTTTTTTGACGTCTCTTTTGGCCCGGCTAAAGCCGTGCCGTTGTTACAAAGCGGGCAGCGGGATTGGGTTCGTGGTCTCCCACC